>Ga0208111_1000093_pt1 | contig 41817 bp, 34 predicted proteins | sample CryBogCBH08Aug08_FD_184605 | JGI IMG/M metagenome (GOLD analysis project Ga0208111, IMG submission 184605) | Freshwater microbial communities from Crystal Bog, Wisconsin, USA - CBH08Aug08 (SPAdes) (version 2) | ecosystem: Environmental > Aquatic > Freshwater > Lake | place: Crystal Bog... | reverse complement strand
ATTGGCTGTGATCGATGAAAACCCATCCGATCCACCGCATTGCAAGCCAACCATCAGGTGGCTGGCTGAAACTGTTTCTCGTTTAGCTTTATTGGCTTCTGGTAACAATGCTTGAACTGCTTCGATACCAGCCTCAATCGTTTTACGAGTTCCGCCAGATTCTTGCATGATGAAAGTATGCAGATTGTGACCTTCTTTGAGGTCTTCTTGCTCCATCAAGCCTTTGAGTTGATTGCGCTCACAACCTAGACCCACAATTAAAGCAGCCGCTAAGTTGGGATGGCGTGCATAGCCTGCCATGGTGCGGCGGAGCAACTGCATTGGCTCACCACTCATTTCCATGCCACAGCCAATATCGTGACTAAAGGCGACTACCCCGTCCACATTCGGAAAATCTTTTAAGCGCTCAGGTGTAAACCAATCAGCAATTTTGTTTACGACGGTTGCTGAACAATTCACTGTCGACAAAATGCCGATGAAATTACGTGTGCCCACTTTGCCATTGGGACGAACATAGCCTTGGAAGCTTGCACGTTCTGCTTCTGGCAACATTTGAGTTGGCTTGAACTCGCTAGCGTAAGCATAGTCACGATCAAATTCTCGGAACTCGGTGTTATGGCTATGCACCATCGTGCCCGGTTCAATATCCGTGTTTGCAAATCCAACGGTAACGTTGTATTTGAGAATGGGGTCGCCCTTGATAATTTTTTTAGTGGCAATCTTATAGCCAGCAGGAACCTGACTGCGACTTGTAAAGTGCTCACTAGGTACTTCGGTGCCAATACTGACATCAACCCGAGCAACAACAATGTTGTCGTTTGGATGAAGTCGAATAATCGGACCGGCTAATTTTTTTCCAGAAGTTTCAATCATGTTTTCTCACGCTCACAATGCATATTAAATAAATTACTCAAAGTTTTTTTATTCAGGCTTAACACCAGATTCTTTCACAATTGGCTCCCACTTCTTTAGTTCGCTCCGAATATAGCTTCCCAATTGATCGGGAGTGCTGAGCCTAATATCAAACCCTTGCCCTGCCAGACGTTCTTTAACCTCAGGGTTTTCTAAGGCTTTGGCAAGTTGGCTATTTAAGTAGCTGATGATGGGCTTTGGAGTTCCAGTAGGGGCCACGACGGCATAGACTAACTCCACTTCGTATCCTGGGATCGTTTCTGCAATGGTTGGTACTTCAGGAGCATTTGGAGAGCGCTTAGGGCTTGTTACACCAATGCCAACCAATTTGCCCGTTTTAAGGTATTGAAGGACCGATGGGGTGCCAACCATCGCTAATTGCACTTGCCCACCCAATACATCGTTCAAAGCTGGCGCGGCGCCTTTATAGGGCACATGAACAATCTTGATTCCTGCGAGATTATTTAAGAGTTCACCACCCATATGCAATGGCGTACCAGCACCTGAGGTTGCGTAATTGAGCTTTCCAGGATTTGCCTTGGCATAGGCAATGACTTCTTTTAGATTTTTAGCGGGTAATTCAGGATTGGCAACAAGTGCAAGCGAAGACGATGCAACTAAGCTAACGGGCGCAAAATCTTTTAGCGTGCTGTAACTGAGCTTGGGATACATTGCCTCATTAATTGCCTGAGTTCCCACCATCATCAGAAGCAGGGTATAGCCATCTGCTGGAGATTTAGCAACAAAGTCTGCAGCTAGGTTGGTGCCGGCACCAGGCTTGTTTTCTACTAGTACAGGCTGTCCAGTTAAAACACTCAGGCGCTGTCCAACCGATCTTCCCAGGACATCTGAAGGGCCTCCAGCTGCAAAGGGGATGATGAGGCGAATCGGTTTATCCGGATAACCGGCCTGTGCCTCCCCTCCAATCATGAAGGTACTAGCAATACCAAGTGCAATCAATCTCAGAATGGCTTTAATTGGGGGCATAAAAAAGATTCTTGTTGCATTCGCTTTTTTGGGGGATATCATTTTGTCTCCTACTTATATTAATTTTCTTTAACTACTTTTTACTTCATTTCATGCAAATACGTAGCGCCCAACTATATCCGCTTGAGTTGCCAATGATTAAGCCAATCAAAATGGCTGGCGAAACCATTACACATGCGCAAACTGTGTTGATTCGATTGATAGATGAAGGCGGGCGCGAAGGCTGGGGTGAAGCTAGTGCTGCACCGTTGATGACTGGCGAAACCTTGGGGAGCATTGCTGCGAGCACTGAGTATTTGAGCTTGAAGTTGTTGGGTAAAGAAATTTCTCGTCCAGACGACATTGAATTTTTGCAAAATCAAGTCTTGTACTCGAATGCTTCTGCAAAATCTTGCTATGAAACTGCTCTGATGGATCTGTTTGCGCAAAGACAGGGAGTGCCGCTTTATCAACTGCTTGCTGGAGATCGGACTGTCGATGCCAGTAGCAGACTGGAAATGTTGCATATGCTGGCGTCTGGCAATTTGGAGGGCGAGCTTGAGGAGGCAAATCAGTTGCGTCAACTTGGCTATCGTCAGTGGAAGATCAAAGTGGGTACCGGCAATCTTGCTAATGATGTTTTGCGGGTACGTGAATTGAGTAAAGCACTGCAGGGTGATGTTGTCTCTGCTGACGCCAATCAAGGCTTGACGATTGAAGAGGCGCTTGCCATCGCTTATGCAGGCGTTGAGAGTGGCTTGAGTTTCTTTGAGCAGCCATACCCAAGTAGCATGATTGACGCTACCAGCACTTTGCATCAAGAGACGCATCTTTCCATATGTGCTGATGAATCGATTCAATCCTTGGAAGATATTGTTGAGCTTTACGAGAGAGGCGCTGCCCAAGGAGTTAGCTTGAAGTTGATTAAGCTGGGGGGTACTCAGGCGATGGTTCGGGCAGGGCGCGAGTGCCTCAGACGGGGCATGAATATTAATTTGGCTTGCAAGGTTGCTGAGACCAGTATTTCTGCTGCGGCAACCGCCCATGTTGGTTTTGCTGTGGGCAACATTGCGTGGGGGTACAGCATGTCCAACCGCTATCTGGCCAAAGATATTTGTGAGAATCCGATTGCCCCAATCGGCGGTGCGATTTTGATTGAGCAATTGCATCAGCCTGGTTTGGGCTATGCGCCAGAGGCTAAGTACCTTGCCGAATTTGCGAGCAAGACTCTTCCCATGCGGGAATTCCGTATTTAAGTCTTTGCTGATGGGGTGCTGCCTCATTGCTTCCAATATTGTTCGGACAAGTTATAGTTTGATATAACTATACCCTTAATTATTCATAATTCCATTGTCTTCAGTGGATTTGTGTTAAATTAACTTGTCCGAACAAATAAATAGGAGGAGACCTATATGTACAACCCTTTTCAGCCCGTAGAGAAGATTAAAGCCGAAGTATTTATGACAATGCCGGCTAAATTCCGTAAAAAAAGCCGCTCAGGCTGGTCTGACCCAAACCGCCAAGGCGCAGAAGTTGAGTGCTTCCTAGAAGGCCCTTCTTTTGATCGCGAAGGAAATCTATGGTTTGTAGACATTCCTTTTGGCCGCATCTTCCGCATCACTCCTAAAGGTGATTGGGAGTTGGTCACTCAGTATGACGGCTGGCCTAATGGCTTGAAGTTTCATAAAGATGGCCGTGCATTCATTACTGACTACAAAGCAGGTTTGCTTTCTTTAGATCCAAAAACAGGAAAAATTGAAACTGTTCTAAGTTCAATGTATAGCGAGAACTTCAAAGGTTTGAACGACTTACATTTCGCATCCAATGGTGATTTGTATTTCACTGATCAAGGTCAAACTGGTATTGCCGATCCATCTGGTCGCGTATTCCGCTTGAGCGCTGATGGCAAATTAGATCGCTTGGTTATCAATGTGCCAAGTCCTAATGGCATTACTTTGAACACTCAAGAAAAGCATGTATTTGTTGCGGCTACACGTTCACAACAAATTTGGCGTTTGCCTTTGATGGCTGATGGCTCCGTTTCTAAAACTGGCGTAGCAATTCAGTTGTCTGGCGGCGCTGCTGGTCCCGATGGTATTGAGATGGATTCTGAGAATGGCCTATTGGTGTGTCATTTAGGTGTAGGTATCTGGCGCTTTGATAACAATATGTTGCCGACCCATTTAGTGTATTCAGAAAATCCGCATCACCATCATTTAGCCAACTTGTGTTTTGGTGGCGATGGCAAAGATCTTTACATTACTGAATCGATGTCTGGCGATATTTTAAAAGCGCGCATGCCAGTCGCTGGTAAGAAGATGTTTGGTTTGAGCTAAGACTATCGGCATGCATGAAAGACTGCTGAATCAAGAGCCTGGAATTCCTTTACATCAGGCTCTTGCTGCAACTCTTGAAGAGCAAATTCGAGAGGGGGCTTGGGCTGTAGGTTCTCCCATTCCCCCTGAAGTTGCGCTATGTAAGCTCTATAGCATTAGTCGACATACCCTAAGGCATGCCCTCAGCACTCTGGAAGACGGCGGCCTAATCGTTCGTCGACAGGGCGCTCCAACCCGCGTGATCTCACGTCAACGCCCCAGAAAATTTACCCAAAGCTTTAACTCGCCTGCGGATATTTTGCGTTACCCAAAGGAAACCTATCGGGTTAACGAGGTTGAGGAATATGTAGAGTGTGACTCCGCATTAGCAAGCCTATTAAAGGTGCCCGTTGGATCGTCTTGGTATCACATTGGGGCGGTTCGCAAGCAGCAAGGCTCTGATCTCACTATTGCATGGTCTGATATTTATATTCTGCCTAAATTTGCTGAGCTCACTTCTGAGCCAGACCATACGCATTCTATGGTGTACGAGCAAATCGAAAGACGCTTTGATGTGCACATCGATCGTGCCGAGGTAGATGTTTACGCTTGCGGCGCATCACCTGAAATGGCTAAGGTTTTGAATATTCCAGAAGGGACGCCTTGTCTGGCAATTATTCGCCACTACTTTGATGCCAACGGAAGCCCTTTTGAGATTTCCGTTGCCTATCATCCTGAAAAGCGATTTGTCTACAGCATGGAGTTTAGGGGCTAATTAGGCCTAGGCTGTCAGTTCAAACACCAGTACTTCAGCATTTTCACCATCCTGGATTTGGATTTGGTCTTCATCTTGAATGAGTAGTGCATCACCGCTTGTGAGTTTTTCGCCATTCACATTCAGGGAGCCTTGAATCAAGTGAACGTAGGCCTTCAGTTTTGGATCGATCGCCAAAGTAGCAGACTGTTCGCCATTAAATAATCCCGCATACATTTTTGCATCAGCATGAATCTTGACGGAATGATTTTCACCTTGAGGTGATGCTACTAGGCGAAGCTTTCCCTGCTTATCTTCTAGTGGAATAGTTTTTTGTTCATACCCGGGCGCCACTTCAAGAACGCTAGGCTCTATCCAGATTTGTAAGAAGTGAGTAGTTTGGTCTTTGGCGTGATTGAACTCACTGTGGGTGACTCCAGTTCCCGCACTCATTCTTTGAATATCACCTGGCGGAATACCTTTGACATTGCCCATACTATCTTCATGAGCTAATTCACCTGAGAGGACGTAGCTAATGATCTCCATATTGCGGTGCCCATGCTTTCCAAAGCCCATTCCAGCAGCTACACGGTCCTCGTTGATCACTCGTAAATTACCCCAGCCCATGAATTGAGGGTCGTGGTAACCAGCAAAGGAGAAGGAGTGGAAGCTTTTAAGCCAGCCATGGTCAGCATAGCCACGATCTTGGGATTTTCTAAGGAAGTGCATCGTTTTCTGTGTTCGCTTGTGAAAGTAAATAAGCACATTATCATTGGCTTTAGATCATTTTGCTAATAGGCAAACCATGGAAAGCTTTAATAAAAACTTAAAAGATACTGGCCTAGGCTTCTTAGAGGCAGCACAAGAGTATGGGAGCGATTTCATTCAATTTATGCGTGAAGCATGGATTTTGCTCATATTGTTATTTGTGGGCTTGACAATTACTTGGTGGTTCATTGATCCACCACCTCCCAAGCATGTCATCTTGGCTACGGGTTCAGTTGGTGGCGAGTATCAAGCTTTAGGTGAAAAGTATGCGGAATTTTTTGCGAAGAAGGGCATCACACTTGAGTTGCTGCCTACTAATGGTGCCCAGGAAAATATTGCCCATTTAGCAGACCGAAAAGATCCTGTTCAGGCAGCATTTGTTCAGGCTGGTGTAGTAAATCCAAAGGGAGTTGAGGGTATTCAATCACTGGGCAGTATTAGTTATGAGCCTATCTGGCTTTTTTACCGCGGACCAGAAAATACACATCGCGACTTTGAAACAACAGATGGTCGCCTCAAGTACTTTGACAATTCCAAAATTTCACTGGGTGTGGAGGGTAGCGGCACTCATGCCCAGGCGATGAATTTATTGCGTGTTTCTGGTCTGAAGGATAGATCGCAATTTGTGTATTTGCCTGGTAAGAAAGCCGTTGAAGCTTTACAAAAAGGCGAAATTGGCGCTGTATTCATGGCGGATGGAATTGAATCGGCCAATGTTCAAACCCTGCTGAATGATCCAAGTTTGCACTTGTTGAGCTTTAGACGTGCTGAGGCTTTTACTCGTCTGCTACCTTTCTTACACATATTAAAAGTCCCCGAGGGAGGATTTAGTTTAGTTCGCAACTTTCCAAACAAGGAAATCAATCTTCTGGCAACAACGACTCATTTGCTGATTGATGATCGGATGCATCCAGCAATCCAGTTCTTATTTTTGGAAGCGGCAAAAGAGATTAACGGTCGATCTTCATTTTTTGCTGAACGAGGCGAATTCCCCGCATTTAAAAATTCAGGGCTTCCTGAAAGTCCAGTGGCTGTGCATTTTGAGGAAAAAGGCTCGCCTTTACTGATGGATTATTTGCCTTTTTGGTTGGCTGAGCTAGTGAATAGACTCTTTGTGGTGTTATTGCCATTCTGCGCTTTTGCTTATCCAGTCTTGCTGGCTTTACCAAGCTATCGAAAACGGCGAGTACAGGTTCGCATTAATCGCATGTATGGTGTGTTAAAAAAATTTGAGGGAGAATTGATTACTTCCTACGATCCCACAAAGCACGATGCGTACTTGGCCAAAATTGATTTGATGGAGTACGAAGCTATAAAGCTTGAGGTCTCCAAGACTATGTCTGGCGATTACTATGCCTTGCGTACTAGCATTGATTATGTCCGTAACTGTCTAAATCGGGGTATGCACCACTATCAAACTATTGCTCCGGAAGAAATAGCAAGTTAATCGCTGATACCGTTTTTGCTTGGATATTTGTATGAGGCATATCGAACTACGGCATTCGCTAGTGCTAAAACCAAGATCGTAATTCCCATGAAGAGGATGGCCATATCCGCTTCATGCTTGGTGTTGACTAAATCAATAATGAGGCGCGTTACCGCCGTGATGGCAACATAGATGAGGAAGCGCACCGGCATGTGGTTGGTTTTGAAATAAATCCCGACCATTGCCCCAATCTCTAAATAGATAAATAGCAACAGTAGATCTTCGATCGAGGCTGAACCTTTGCTAGCCATTCCTAAAAAGGCAACTCCTGCTGACCAGACTGTCGCAGCACCAATTCCAAAGAGGGCGATGCGATGAAAGAGAGAAACAAATAAGTTACCAATGGGAACTGTCCATTTTTCAATGGCATCTTCCAGCTTGGAGGCATCCTTTGGTAGGGTAGGTGGCATATTCATTAAATCTCCTGATTGAATATTATTTGTCTCAGTATAGGTATCTGGCAGGTTTAGTAAACAAAAAAGAGGCTTTTAAGCCTCTTTTTTATGAACTCTTGATCTTTGTCAAGCTAGGCTGTCAGCCCAGATATTGTGAGCCCACCCCCAGGCGTAGATTCCTTCAAGGGTTGAGGGGGCAGGGGAAAGTCCACCGGCCCCATGAACAGGCTCAAAGGTTTTCTTTTCAGGGGTGTACTGATGAACGCTGGCCACATGAATGGTTTGCCTTTCATTGACAAAGCTGTAGCAGGTATTGGTTAGTACTGGGGCTGGATTCACTTCCCAACCACTCAGTTCAGCAACAATTGCGGCAGCTGCAACTTTGGCATGTTGGTTGGCCATATGTCCGGATTTTGGCATCGCCGGTGCAACCTGAATAGAGTCTCCTAAGACATGGATATCTTTTTGCGCAGTCGACTCAAAATTTAAGTAGTTGACGTTGACCCAGCGACCATTAGAGTTTGCAAGCCCAGTGTTTACTGCAATTGCTCCAGCACTCATGGCGGGCAGTATGTTTAATACATCTGCTTTGACGTCATCTTCTACCTCTACTTTTAAAGTTTTTGTTTTGGCATCTACAGCGATGACATTATTTCTTGGTCGATAGTCGATCAAGCCAGGGTATTGCTCAGCCCATACTTTTTTGAACAAAGCGCCTTTAGAAGTTACATCTTGGTTTGCATCCAAAATGAGGACTTTGGATTTTGGCTTGTGTTGTTTGAGATAGTTTGCGACCTGGCATGCGCGTTCGTAAGGTCCAGGGGGGCAACGATAAGGAGCCTCCGGAATACTAATTGCAAATACGCCACCGTCACGCATGGCTGCCAATTGCTTATGAAGTGTTACCGTTTCTGAGCCAGCTTTCCAAGCTTGTAACGTTACACCCTCTTTATTTGCCTGAGCGAGACCTTCAATACTGCTCATGATGAGGCTGACGCCTGGAGAGACAACCGCCTTGTCATAGGATAAGATTTTTCCTGAAGCGAGCTTAGCCGTTTTCTTATCCGGGTCGATACTCACAACACTGTCTTGTATGACTTTAACGCCGTGACGTTTACTTAAGTTGTCATAGGAAGAGGTGATGTCTGCCATAGTGCGGGATCCTCCAACTACAAGATTGGAGAGTGGGCACGATAAAAAAGCTGCATTAGGCTCAATTAAGGTGACGCGGGCGGTATTGTTAGAAAAGAGGCGCAAATACTTTGCTGCTGTTGCGCCGCCGTAGCCACCGCCAATGACTAATATTTCTGCTTTTTGTAGATTGGCGCGAGCCTGACCAGAAAAGCCAGCCAGCAAACCCAGACCTGCAACACTTTGACCTAAGAAATGTCGACGATTCATACTGGCTCCTTTATCGTTTCTTGCCAAGTTGAAGGGCGATCGTTTCAAGCTGCTCATCGGTATAGCCTTTAGCAAGCTGGGGCATGATTGTTCCTTCGCGTGAACCATTTTTGTATGCTTGAAGTTGAGTCAGCATTTGCTCACTCGTAAATGTATTGATGAGTGGAATGCTAGCACCTACAACGCCATTTCCATTTGTGCCGTGACAGTTAGCGCAAGTTGCTACTAAACCACTTTTATATAACTGGCTTGGATTGGAGATTTGGGCTATTGAGAGGCCACTCATCAAACTGAGTCCAATCAGCATTGTCATCAAACCAGTGATTCTGTGGTATTTCTTTCGCATGGGAATAGTCTTTATTTATCTAATGCAAGATTGATGGTTACAAAAAGGTGCGCAATGCAACTATCTTAAACAGTAGTGATCTTAAACAGTAATCTACGATAAAGCAGGATTTTGAATAGACCCATTATTCATAAGCTCAGATCTAAAAGTGGTCAACAATAGTCTCCAAGAGGGCTTCTATGGTTTTTGCCAATCAAGGGCCAAGCCCTTTAAACTAGGCGTATGCGAAGTACTTTTTCTTACCGTAGCGCTATCCTCATCTTACTTTTAGGCATATTCACCTATCTTTATGGCTTAGATAGTCGATTTGCCCCTAAAAATGGTGATGAGTATCCATATATGCACATTGTGCGGATGACCGCTGAGACTGGAGCCTGGCTGCCACTCCAGTCTGAGATGGATGGGATCAAGAACACTAAGCCCCCACTCTTGTTTTGGCAGGGGATTACTAGTACTCAATGGGGTAGCCAGTGGAGTCTCTCGAGTCTTCGTTGGCCCAGTCTTGTGTATACCGCCTTGACTGCATTTTTCTTATTTCTGGTTGTGCGTCGTGTTAGCGGCAAGACCCAAACGGGGCTACTAGCGAGTTTGGTATGGCTCTCATTTTTTGCAAGTTATCGCTATGGTCGGCCATTTTTAACTGATCCCCCTGAAGTATTTTGGTTGAGCCTGCCTTTTATGGCTTTGCTTTATTGGGGTAAGTCTGCTTTTGAGTCAAAATTATTCTTCCCTTTATTGGCTGCTATCTGTTTTGGTTTGGCCTTACTCTCCAAATCATTTGCTTATATCGTGCCGGCATCTCTGGCTCTGAGTCTGTACTACTGGCGTTGGCGTGAATGGAGTATTCCGAAGTTTTTGATACATGATTTCACCAAGGTCGTTCTGGTTGCAATATTGGCACTAGGAGTCTTTGCACTCTGGTTTGCACTGGATCCATTTCCTGAGGCAGTCTGGAAAGAATTTGTGCTTGGTGAAAATGCCGGAAAATTTGAGGCGCGGAGCTCGAACTATCTAGTAGATTTGATTCGTGGTGGCGATAGTATTTGGATGTTGTTGCTGACGACGCTAGGAAATGCAGGCTTACTCTTTTTTGTTTTGATTAGTGCCTTGTGGCAGTGCTGGCGCAATCGCCGCTTTCTTTCTCTGGAAGAGAGCCTCTTACTCTTATTGATTACTGCATTTCTATTGGTCTTTAGTCTGCCTAGTCAGCGTTCTGGACGTTACCTCTTACCAGTTATGCCGGCCTTTGCCGCATTGATTGCCCTCTATTGGGATCGACTTCCCCTGTGGGGCTTTAGAGTTGCCCTCCTATTGCAGTTGATCATTCTTTCTGCTCTGATTTGGGTGGGTGGTAATTTACAGGCATCTCACTTTTTGGGTGAGGCGGGTGCGTGGATCTACTCGAGCTGGCATTGGACTTTGATGGCAATCAGCGTGATAGTGGTCTTGGTTGGGTTGTTTAGAAAAAATCTAACTAAGACTATTGCGTTGACTGGATGCTTTCTGTGCTACTGCACCCTAACCAGTAGCCTATCCCCTCTTGAGGGTGCGCTAGGACGTTTTGATCTGGACACTATAAAAGCAGTGCAAGATCAAGAGGTGTGGATTCCTTGCGACTATCGCGCAAAAGATGAGGAGTATCGCTTGCTGTTGCCAGGTGCCAAACTGCATGGTTATTTAGCCAAGGATGCTGGCAATGTTGATGCTCTCGTAAATGCCTATCCCTTGGTGGCAGTACAGGTGCCTCTCGGGCTTACCCCGCAGATTTGTGAGTCTTGCAAGATTGTTGGTGGACGCATGGAAATGCGTGCGCGCCACTCTGATGAAGAAATTAAAGATATGCTCATGGGCCATATTGGCGAGCATCTATTTGTAACAGAGTATTTGATTTCTACCCCTGTAAAAATGACTGAGCCGCAAAGCGGTAAGGATGCTTGTCGATGAATCGTGTGATTGCTTTTTGTTTTTTATTACTAGCCGCTGTTCTCGGTTTTTTATATATTGATAGTCGACCAACGTGGGCGCCTTTTCAATCGGCTACAGTTTCAGTCGTCGAGGAAGATCAATCCCAAACTAGCCCAACTAAAAAGTCCTCTTCAGTTAATAAGTTAAGCGTAGTTCATCCTCAATTAGATTGGCTGCCAGATACTGGCGCTGCTTCAGTCCATGCGGCATCTTTAATTGGACTTAAAGACGGATCTATCCGCGCATTCTGGTTTGCAGGTAGTAGAGAGGGCGCACCAGATGTGGTAATTAATAGCTCTGTCTTTGATCCTAAGTCTGCTGTTTGGAATGCGCCAACAGTTGTCATGGATCGCACTACCGCAGAAAAGGGTCTATCACGTTACATCGCCAAGCTAGGCAATCCAGTTCCGAGTAGATCTGCCGATGGCCGCCTGCAACTGTTCTTTGTCACCGTATCCATCGGCGGGTGGGCTGGAAGTTCAATCTCGACCATCAGCTCAGATGATGAGGGGGCAACGTGGAGCCGCCCCCATCGTTTGATTACTTCGCCTTTTACCAATCTCAGTACTTTAGTCAAATCACCTGCCATTCAGTTTACGGATGGTCGTTTAGGTTTGCCTGCCTATCATGAGTGGATTGGGCGGTTTGGTGAGTTCTTAAGAGTTGAATCTGATCAAGTCATTGATAAGCGTCGCATGAGTTCTGGGCGTAGCGCTATTCAACCAATTCTTTTTGTGGATAACGCCGAACAGGCAACAGCATACTTCCGTCAAACAAGAAGTGGATCCGCACTGAAGCAAATACCCGTTAGCGAAACGCGCAATGCTGGCCAGGCTTGGGAGACGGTTGGCGACTTAGAGGTCGCCAATCCAAATTCAGCGATTGCCGCATTGGACTTATCAAACGGGATGCGTTTATTAGCGCTAAATAATCTAGAGGCTGGTCGCCATCGCTTGGTTTTGCTCATGTCCGACCCTAGCAATACAGCCAAGCAATGGCAAGTGGTTCAAGTGCTTGAAGATGATGAAGCGTTGCCCGACGAGCAGCGCCGTGAATTCTCATACCCATACTTGATCACGGGTGACGGCAGTGATGCGCATTTGGTTTATACCTGGGATAGAAAGAAAATACGCCACATCCATTTTGGCTCAGCTTGGCTCGCCCAACTGCAGAGTCAATTAAAAGATCAGAAAAAAGAAGGGGGGCAATAATGGATCGCTTAATGCAAACCATTGCTTTAATAGAGATGGCGATCAGCTGTGCTGTCATTGTGATTTGCTTGATAGAAAAAATATTCCAAGTCAGCATGCCACTTAGCGCCCGGATCATTCTCTTGATACTGCTCGGTAATCTGTTCTTTTGGCCACTCGGTCTATTTATGGAGTTACCAATAGCTGCTTACGTACGCGGTGTAACAGGTGACCTGAGTATTGTTTCAATGTTATTACTCTGGTCCGCTTTATTACCATCTAACAAGCCTAATCCTATTGCATTTAAAGTTAGCATCGCAATTGTGGCTGTTATCTTTTACCCACTTGCACTCGGCCTGAGCATGCTTGACCCTTATACATGGGGATATGGCTCAATTGTTTTTCTGATTGGAGTCTTGGTGTTTGCAGTCATTTGCGGCCTAGCTAACTGGAATAAAGGCCTTTGGATGATTGCTCTGGCGATCACTGCCTGGACCTTCCATTGGCATGAATCCACCAATCTATGGGACTACTTACTAGATCCTTTCTTGGGTATTTGGGCTATCGGATCTATCGTCAATTCGTTTCGGCTAAAGCGCCGCGAGCGGGCACAATCAGGATACTTATTTAGGGCGGGATGATGAAAACTGAGATAGATATGAAACGACTTACCCAGGAAAATACTCAAGCGTTCAATATGCATGCCTCATCACTTTGCTTGATGGTTGTTGCTGTCACATCATTATTAAGTGCTTGCGCTGGCAATAGTCATCCAGATGCAGAAATGCCGGCATACCCTCAGTCCTATACTCAGAGTTCAAATTATGATGCAGCGCCTCAAACTATTTCTTCTGAGCAATTGCAATCATTAGTTTCTCCAATTGCACTCTATCCCGATGCCCTGCTCTCGCTAATGCTGCTAGCTTCCACCTACCCATTGGAAGTGGCTGAGGCTTACAACTGGAGAAGAAGTAATGCTGCACTAAAAGGTTCTGCATTGCAGGATGCGCTTAAAGCGCAATCATGGAACGATAGCGTGAAGTCTTTGATTTCTTTCCCGCAAGCTTTTAATATGATGGGGGATAAATTGCAGTGGACCCAAAACTTAGGGAATGCTTATAAGTTGCAACCCGCAGATACGATGAAGGCAGTACAAGCCTTACGAAAGCGTGCAATCAAAGCGGGGACCCTAAAGTCTAACCAGAAAATTACGGTTTCAACCGACGCTAGTTCCAATGTCTTAATCGTTCCAGCCAATGCGGAAATAGTCTACGTTCCGAGCTATAGCCCTGATGTAGTTTATGGACCTTGGCCATACCCTGACTACCCTCCGTACCCAGCATATAACCCAGCATGGGGGGCGATGGCATTTGGCCTAGGCCTGGCAGTAGGAGATGCATTTTGGGCTACACCCAGTTGGTCCAATGGCACGATTAATGTAAACAACACTACTACGCCCAACGGTAGATCTAATCGTGGATTAATTGGTCCAAGTAGCATTCAAAATCAACAGCGTTTGTTAAATGATTGGAAAAACAATGCTACACCTCAAGATAGACAGGCCGCGAGATCTGCTGGTCAAAAAGCGAATAACACCTTCCAGAAAGACGCCACTCCCCAGGAGCGATCTCAAGCAGACCGCCTAAACCAAGAGGTGCGTAATGATGATCAAACTGATAAGGCCAATCCCAATACCTATCGCGAGGCTGCTCAAGAAAATGCCTTGCGTGATCAAGCCCGTTTTGATAGCAATCAAGACCGCTTTGGTAGCGACCGCTCACGGGGTGGTTTTGGTAATGGCTTTGGTGGCGGTCATATGGGTGGCTTTAGACGTTAATCTATACGCAGAGAAAAGAATTATGAAAACATTACAAGCATCACTATTCCTGGCGATATCTATTCTTTTTGTTCACGAGAGTGCACTTGCTCAGAAGGATTTCCCGGCTAACGACGCATCTACTGCTGCCTTGGTTGAGCTTTGCCAAAATGCAGATGACCAAGATGGGCGCAGTTTTTGTTTTGGCTTTGGTGAGGGGGTCTATCAGACTTATTTAGCGCGGCAAAAGTCTGGCGCGAAGCCAGCTATTTGTTTTCCAGAGCAAAGCGGTACTCGTGAAGAGATCCTGAAGAAATTCTTGAGCTGGAATAAGGCGAACCCACAGTTTAATAAGGAACGTGCAGCTAAGACACTGATACGTTTCTTTACTGCAAACTATCCCTGCAAGTAAATGAATAGCAAGAGAAGATGGTAAGAAGGTGGAAATAAAAAAGCCAGCGTGAGCTGGCCTTTTGATGGGTGCTAGAGAGAATGCTTAATCGGCATATGCGCCAGCTTTACGAATCACTGGACCCCATTTATTGATTTCAGATTCTAGATGGTTTTTGAGTCCAGCAGGCGTTGCTTTGCTTGGTGGAACAATTTCAATATTGGACTCTGCCAACCGTGTTTTAATTTCTGGATCATTTAAAGCAGCATTAAGCGCTTTGTTAATTTTGGCAAGCACGGCTGGTGGAGTGCCCTTTGATACATACATACCATGCCAAACTTTGACATCAAATCCTTTTAGACCTTGTTCGTCAAGCGTAGGAATATTGGGCAGAGCGGACAAGCGCTTAGGGGTTGTTACGCCATAGGTCTTAACTAAACCATCTCTGATGTAAGGAACAGTTTGGGTAGTTTGATCACACAAGAGATCAACTTGGCCGCCCAGTAAATCCGTTAAGGCTGGACCTGTGCCTTTGTATGGCACGGTTGTTAATTCTACGCCTTCGCGGGACATGAATAGCAAGCCACAGAGCTGTGAAACCGCGCCAGGACCAGCATTGGCCAACGTCACCTTATCTTTATTTGCCTTGATATAAACCTCAAGCTCTTTAAAGTTATTAGGTGGGAAGTTTTTGCGACCCAAGAGCACCATCGGAACGTCAACTACTTGACCAATGTATTCAAAATCGGTCATTGGATCGAATTGGAGTTTCTTATACAAGGCTGGTGCTGTTGCCATACCCATGTGGTGAATAAAAATGGTGTAACCGTCTGGAGCAGACCGAGCAACACGCGTTGCAGCAATGGTGCCGCCTGCACCAACCGTGTTTTCAACAATCACTGTTTGTCCCAAGGATTTACCCATTGGAATAGCAATGAGTCGAGCTACTGCGTCTGTGGGCCCACCAGCAGCAAATGGCACAACTAGTGTCACAGGTTTGCTTGGGTAAGGATCTGCAGCAAAGGCAGTTCCAATCAAGGAGGAGGCGAGTAGGGCGCCCAATCCTGTCAATATAGATGTACGTAATTTCATGGTTTATCTCCGTCTAAATTCTCTAAATCGAATGACTTGTTTAAATACAGTTATCTGCAGGATTGATTTTGCCAGCATTCTTGTCTTAGCTGGTTAGTGTTTACCAGCAATGGCAAGGGTTCTTTGGGCTAAAAGCACTACTGGCCGATCAATCATGCGACCATCTAACTTAATTGCTCCGCCTTTAGAGGCTTTATCGGCCTCTATCACTCGCTGCGCCCAAGACACTTCTTCTTTACTAGGCATAAAGGCAGTCTTGACTGCTGCCACCTGTTTGGGGTGAATGCAGAGTTTGGCGCCAAAACCCATTCGCTTGGCTCGCTGCGCATCGGCATGAATGCGGTCAATATCATCAGTAGATGGGGTAACGCCATCAATTGGCGGGGCAATTTTGGCTAAGCGGGAGGCTAAAACGATTTGGTAACGCGCAATTTGTAGTTCGGTTTCTTGGAGGTCGCAAACCATGCCAAGATCAGCCTGTAAATCAATGTTGCCCAAAGCCAGGCGAAGGACTTGATTTGAGTTGGCGAGTTCTTTGAGTTGATCTAGCCCAATCGCAGTTTCGATCATCGGTACGATAGCCGTATTTGGCAGAATTTGTGCAGCGCCATTAATTTGATCTAAGGATTCGCTCTTGGGGATTAATAAGCAAGCAATATCGAGCTCTTGCGCTAATATCAGATCTGCTGCATAAAATTTTGTACCAGGTGAGTTTGACCTCAGAACTAAACGCTTCTTTTGTTCGGCTGTAAATTGAGGCCAGGCTGCACGAATGGCGCTGCGTGCATGTTCTTTTTCATCTTCTGGCACAGCATCTTCTAAATCCAGAATGACTGCGTCAGCACCACTATCTAAGGCTTTTGCAAAACGCTCTGGACGTGTGCCAGGAACAAATAAGAAGTTGCTACTAAAGCCAAGAGGTGTGTCGAGTGGGTTCATGAAATAGAGAGAAAATGAAATACGTAAATGAAATGTATCAATTAATTGCGTGGCAGTAAGAAGCCTATCTTGGACTGTTTACGAACATTCCACAAGAGCTCAATGGCTTTACTCATTTCTGCTGCGCTGGCGCCACCGCTAAATGCAGCAAGACGCATGGCTTTATCGGTAATCTCAGTGCGACTGAGCGTATTGCCTGGATCGCCTTTTGGTTCATCGACTCGACCATCTAGGATTTGGCCATTATGAAGATGTACTTTGACCTTACCAATCCAGCGTTGCGGGTAAGCGCTATCCACTTCAGGATCCAAAGTCATCGTCACACGATCTCGGAATAGACAAATAGCATCATCATGAAAATGTTGATCGAACTCTTGTAAGCCAGCAAATTGATAGTGTGCAATGAGCGCCAATACCGTTCCCATTGAAAACTTGGATTGATGAACGGTGGCTGGATCGGTCACTGGTCCCAAGACATCAATCGCCCCTTGGTGAACTAAAGTTTCTACTTTCGCTATATCACTAGGCTTGAGTTTATTTGCGAGCATGACTTGCAGCAAGGCATCCGCTGCAGGGTGAGTATGACGACAAGAGGCGTGATATTTAAAACTGGTTTCAGCAATAGCCCAGCGTATGCCAAGACCATCCACTAGCTTGCTTGGGTCTGAGTCGCTTGACATCCCGGCCGCCATACCTTGCTTACCCTCCATGATGTGTTGAGCGCCAGTAAATCCTGCTTGTGCAATATAGGCAGACATCAAGCCAGTAGAAGCCGCATGCGCAGTGTGTAATTGTTTTGAATCTGCAGCATCTCGTAAGAATTCCCAAAGACCGGCAGACTGAGTGCCAGCCGAACCAAAGGCATGGAGCATTTGTTCGGGGTTCAGTTTCAGGAGATGGCCAACTGTCGCAGCGGCTGCAAGCGTGCCGGCAGTGCCAGTGGTGTGAAACACTTTGTAGTGTGAGCGACCCAAGAATTCGCCAACGCGAATACCGACTTCATAACCCGCAACTGCAGCAGTGAGCATTTCTTCACCAGATGCACCAAGCGCTTGCGCACAAGCTAAAGCAGGCGGAAACACTACGGTAGCGGGGTGAAAGACTGAGCCGTTATGGACATCGTCCTGTTCAGCAACATGTGATGCTGCGGCGTTAGCCATGGCTGCTAGAAATGGACTTGAGCTTGCACGAGAAATCAATACTTCAGATGGGCCAACATGGGAACTATCGTAGCCACTCATGTTTTGTGCAAATTGCGCAATGATCTCAACAGGACGCGAGCCCTTACCAGCAATCGCCGAACCAAACCAATCTACTAATAAGTCTTCTGCACGCGCAATGACATCATTTGGAATGTCAGCAATCTTTAGATTGGCGGCAAAGTTAGCTAGCTCTTTGGATAAATGGGGTGTCGACATAAAGGGCGCCTGTTCTCGTTAAGCTAACACTGCGGTTGCTTGCATTGTGAGCCAACCCTCGTGATCTTGGGCCCAGATAGAAATCATCTTACCGCTAGGATCTTTTTCGAGATCGGGCTTGGCACTTACTTTGAAGATGTTGATATCAAAGGTGGGGCGGATGGCACGGAATTCAAAACTCTTGAGCTTGCATCCCGGAATACTTTGGCGTACGAGGTCAACCAACAAGGTTGCAATCAGTGGCCCGTGAACTATGAGACCTGGGTAACCCTCAACTTCAGTCACGTACTGGCGATCGTAATGAATGCGATGGCCGTTAAAGGTGAGTGCTGAGTAGCGGAATAACAAAACATCATCCGGTGTAATGGTCTTAGACCATTTGGCATCACTTGGCGCTGGTGTTGGTGCCACGGGCTTGTCATCTGGTCCAGGCGCATCGCGGTACACAATGTCATGTTCTTCAATGAGGGCTAAACCATTTTGGTTGGAGATCTCATGTTTGACTAAAACAAAAATCAGATCACCGGTGCGACCCGCTTTATGGGTAACAGATTCAATTTTAGAAACCCGTTTGATCTCATCACCAACAGAAAGCGGCGCCAGCCATTGCACGCGACTACCAGCCCACATGCGACGGGGTAGCGGAACTGGAGGCAGAAAGCCGCCGCGTTTAGGATGACCATCCGGACCAATTTCAGATTGGCGAGCATGCGGTAAAAAGTACAGCCAGTGCCACAGTTCAGGCAAGAAGCTACCTTTGCTTGGCGCAGGATCTGGACGATCTAAGGTGGCCGAGAGTGCTCTGACTGGCGCTGCTGTGACAGTGTCTTCAAGAGACTCCGTTTTGCCGAGCCATTCTTGGAGGTGGGTGATGGTCTGAGGTTCGATTCGCATAACTTCCATTATGCCAATCTTGAGCTACTTAGGCGCCAAGTAATATGGAGCTGAGATAGGCTAAGAGCCCCGCCAAAGCAGAGCCTGCCAATACCGTGATAACCCCTTTTTGGTACTTGAAAAGTGCAAGGGCTGCCAATAGGCAGATCACCATCGAGATCCAAGAAATTGAACCTCCTAGGCCATGTGGCAGAAATACGTGATACGCAAAAAATAGACCTAGATTGGCGATCACACCAACCACTGCTGCAGTAATTGCAGTGAGGGGTGCAGTGAAACTGACATTGCCATGGGTCGACTCAATCAGCGGGCCACCAACCAAAATAAAAAAGAAGGAGGGTAGAAAGGTGAACCATGTTGCTACGCACGCACCAAGAGCGCCAAACCAAAATGGATTTGCATTACCAATCAGATGTTGGATATGGCCAGCCAAATAACCTACAAAGGCAACCACCATGATTAATGGGCCGGGAGTTGTTTCTCCTAGTGCCAGACCATCCATCATTTGGCCTGCGCTAAGCCATTGAAATTGATCGACGGCACCTTGATAGACGTAAGGCAGTACAGCATAGGCGCCACCAAAAGTGAGGAAGGCGGCCTTGGTGAAGAACCAAGCTATTTGTGGATAAAGTGTTTTCCATCCAAACAGAGCCGCAAGACTTGCTATTGGAATGATCCAGAAGAGCGCAGCAACGGCTGAATGCTTGATGGTTTTCTGAATATTAAATTGTGCGTGCTCTGGCGTGGGCGTGTTGTCGTCAATGATGGCAGGAAGATGCTCAACAACTCCGCTTGAACCATGACTACTTTTTTGTTGAAAATATTGTGGGTATTTCTTGCCACCCCAAATTCCGATCAATGCTGCTATGACAACAATGATTGGGAAGGCTACATTCAGAATAAAGATGGCTAGAAAAGATCCCAGCGCGATCCAGCGTAAAGCTTGATTGTGAATAGTGCGCTTACCAATGCGCACGGCAGCATGGATGACGATCGCCGTTACTGCAGGTTTAATACCAAAGAAGATGGCTGCAATCCAAGGTACTTGCCCAAAAGTCAGATACACCCATGACAAGCCAATCAAAATAAACAGTGATGGCAAGACGAATAAAGTACCCGCCAAGATCCCACCCCAACTGCGATGCATGAGCCAGCCAATATAAGTAACTAGCTGTTGCGCCTCAGGACCTGGAAGCAGCATGCAGTAATTGAGCGCATGTAAAAAGCGCCGCTCAGAAATCCAGCGACGCTTTTCAACTAGCTCTTGATGCAGGACCGAGATTTGTCCTGCGGGGCCGCCAAAACTAATGAATCCTAATTTTGCCCAGAACTTTAAAGCTTCTGTAAGGGGAATTGGATTTTGTTTGACTTGCCCAGGATTCAACTTACTCGCCCATACCGACCGCTACTTGGCTAAAGCCATTGTCGACATAAATGATTTCAGCAGTAATGGCACTAGCTAAATCTGAAAGTAAGAATGAAGCTGCATTTCCAACTTCCTCAATCGTGACGTTGCGACGTAAAGGGGCAGCATTTTCAAAGCCACTTAAGAGCTTGCTGAAATCTTTAATGCCTGAAGCGGCTAAGGTCTTGATGGGGCCTGCAGAAATGCCGTTTACACGAATGCCTTTAGGGCCCAATGAGGTTGCAAGGTAGCGAACAGAAGCTTCTAGTGAGGCCTTTGCAAGACCCATCGTGTTGTAGTGGGGGACGGTGCGCATTGCTCCAAGATAGGTCAAGGTTAACAATGAAGAGTTTTCTCTGAGCATCGGCAGTGCTGCTTTGGCCATCGCTGGGAAGCTATATGCAGAAATGTCATGGGCAATACGGTAAGCCTCGCGAGTAAATCCATCCAAGAAATCACCGGCAATTGCCTCCCGTGGGGCAAAACCAATGGCATGGACTAAGCCATCGAGCTGTGGCCATACTTTGGCCAAATCGGTAAATACAGCCTCAATTTGCTCGTCGCTACCGACATCACAGTCAAAAATGAGCTCTGAATTGAATTCTTTGGCGAAATCTATGGTGCGCTCTTTAAAACGCTCTCCTACATAGGTAAAGGCTAATTCAGCCCCTTCACGGTGGCAGGCTTTAGCGATGCCATACGCAATGGAGCGGTTAGAAAGGAGGCCGGTAATCAGAATTTTTTTGCCGGAGAGAAAGCCCATGATGTGTCCTTTGATTCAAATAAGATTTGCTAACTACAATTGTTGCATATATGTCCATCCACATCCCCTTCCGTCAAATTACCTGCTTTTTGCTGCTAGCCCTACTGGCTGGGGTGCAGGCCAATACAGCACAGGCCGGACAGGGCATTTCTCAATATGGCAAACCCAAATATGCCGATGGATTTAGCCACTTTGACTATGTAAATCCCAATGCCCCTAGGGGTGGAACCCTGACTTTGCCCAATCCTGGACAAAGAACCAGTTTTGACAAATTCAATCCCTTTACCTTGCGAGGTATTCCTGCGCCTGGGATCGAGCTGATGTTTGAATCCCTGGCTGAAGGTAGCGCTGATGAAGTTTCCAGTGTTTATGGCTTGCTCGCGGAGGATATTGCAGTGGCAGCGGATCACAAATCAGTCATCTTTCGGATACGTGAAGGGGCAAAGTTCTCTGATGGCAGCCCAGTTCTAGCTGCCGATGTCAAACATAGTTTTGATGTCTTAATGAGTGGACAAGCGCACCCACGCTACAAAACAACCTTTGGTGATATCAAGCAAGCCGTGGTTCTATCTGCTCGCGAGGTACGCTTCGATTTTAAAAATACGAACACTGAACTGCCTATCTTGGCAGGAACATTGCCCATCTTTTCTCACAACTGGGGCAAGAAGGCGGATGGCTCAATGATGCCGTTTGATCAGATGGCCTTTGAAACACCGATTGGCAGTGGCCCTTATTTAATTGAGTCGTTCAAGGCTGGCAAATCCATTACCTATAAAAGAAATCCCAATTATTGGGCCGATCATTTGGGTAAGCCTTTAAATATTCGCGTTGGTTTTTATAACTTTGATCGCGTGCTGTACAAACTTTACAGTGATGATGCTGTGCGGCTCGAAGCATTTAAGGCGGGTGAGTTTGATGCCTTGGTTGAGTATCGCGCGAAGATTTGGGCTAAAGGGTATGTGGGCACAAAGTTCAATGACGGCACTTTATTCAAGAAGGCTTTCCTCAATCACAATGGCGCCGGTATGCAAGGCTTCGCCATGAATCTGCGTCGCCCTATTTTTCAGGATCCGCGCGTGCGACAAGCAGTGGGGTATGCACTTGATTTTGAGTGGCTCAATCGCCAAATCTTTTTTGATCAATATGGCCGTATTAATAGTTACTTCACTAATAGTGATTTGAGTGCAAACTTTGATGGCCCACGCAAACCTACTGAAGCAGAGTTGAAATTACTCAAACCTTTAAAAGCGAAATACCCTCAGTGGGTACCAGATGCTGCCTTTGGCCCAATGCCACCTGCGCCGTCTACAACACCTCCAGGTAGCTTGCGTCAAAACTTGCGTAAGGCTAGAGCCTTACTGGCTGAGGCAGGCTGGCAATATCGTGATGGCGCATTACGCAATATTCAGGGTGAGCCATTTCGCTTTGAGATGGTTGAGGATGGACCATTCTTTTTAAGAGTGATTTCTGCGTATGTGCGTAATCTTGAAAAGCTAGGCATCCAGGTGGATGTGAGAACCAGCGACTTTGCACTCCATCAAAAGCGCATGAATGAGTATGACTTTGATATGACCACGATTCGCTTTCAGGACTCTCAAAATCCCGGTAGTGAATTATGGGATCGCTTTGGTAGTCAGGCTGCTAAAGAAAAAGGTTCTGATAATGTTATTGGAATTCAGTCGCCCGTAGTAGATGCTTTGGTTGAGGAGATTACCAAAGCAAAGAATCGTGATGAGCTGCGTGCAGCTACCCGTTCTTTAGATCGTGTGCTGTGGAATAGTTACTTTGTTGTACCGCAGTGGTACAACCCAACGCATCGTGTAGCGTATCGTAAAGAAATGCGCTATCCCGAGCCTCCTTTGTATTATTCAGCAGAGGCCTGGATCATGCAAAACTGGTGGAAAGAGGGATCTCAATAATGCAAGGACAAATGCGCTCCTACATTTTTAAGCGTCTGCTCTTAATGATCCCAACCTTGTTGGGTGTTTTAACCTTGACCTTTGCCGTGGTGCAATTTGTACCTGGTGGTCCAGTAGAGCAAATGGTTCTGGAATTGAAGGGTAAAGGCAATGCCTCAGTAGGGGGCTCAGAGTCTTCTGGTGCTGGCGCTACCTATCGCGGCCGACAAGGTGTTGATGCTCAGCGCTTAGAAGAAGTGAAAGCACTCTATGGGTTTGATAAGCCACCACTTGAACGGTATTTCATGATGCTGGGACGCTTTGCAACATTTGATTTGGGGCAGAGTTATTACCAACATGAAAGCGTCTGGCGTTTAGTGGTGTCTAAGTTGCCGGTTTCGATCAGTATTGGTTTGTGGACCTTCTTCATTACGTATTTGGTCTCTATTCCGCTGGGGATAGCCAAGGCAGTTCGCGATGGATCTCGTTTTGATGCTGTGACCAGTAGCATGATCTTGGTGGGTTATGCCATACCGGGATTTGTGTTGGGCGTGCTCTTACTAGTGTTGTTTGGCGGTGGTAGTTTCTTACAAATATTTCCTTTGCGAGGACTGACCTCTGATAACTGGAGTGATCTCAGTTTGATGGGTAAAGTGATGGATTATTTGTGGCACTTGGTGCTGCCCATTACGGCATCTGTCCTTGGCAGTTTTGCTGTCGTCACCATGTTGACAAAGAATTCTTTCTTGGAAGAAATCCGCAAGCAGTATGTATTGACTGCCAGAGCAAAGGGCTTGACCGAGAAACAAGTGCTTTGGAAGCATGTGTTCCGCAATGCCTTATTGCCTTTGGTGACAGGATTCCCAGCCGCATTCATTGGTGCTTTCTTTACTGGCTCATTATTGATTGAGACCTTGTTCTCATTGGATGGCTTAGGTTTGCTGTCGTATGAGTCAGTGATGCGTCGCGACTACCCCGTGGTGTTTGGTACTTTGTATTTATTCACCTTGATTGGTTTATTCACCAAGCTCATTTCTGATCTTTGCTATGTCTATGTCGATCCGCGCATTCAGTTTGGTGCTGGGGGTGGTTCATGAGTCGTTGGCAGCGCTTTAAGGCTAGCCGAACAGGCTATGTGAGTTTATGGGTCTTTATGACTCTGTTTGGCTTAAGCATGTGCGCCGAATTGATTGCCAACGACAAGCCTTGGATTGTTCGCTATGAAGGCCACTTCTATTTTCCGATTGCTCACAACCAAGCGGAAACTGTTTTTGGTGGGGACTTTGCAACCCCGACAGATTTTTTAGATCCTGATATTCGTCGGAACATTACGAGTAACGGTAATTGGGCGATTTATCCACCAATTCAATATAGCTACGAAACACTCAATTACTTTTCACAAGTGCCTAACCCTGCGCCACCTTCTTGGGATAACTGGCTTGGCACTGATGATCGTGGGCGCGATGTCTTGGCGCGCTTAATTTATGGTTTTCGTCTATCGATTTTGTTTGGTCTGGCGCTCACCATTGTTGGTGTTAGCGTCGGCATTATCACGGGCTCCTTAATGGGTTTCTTTGGGGGCAAGTTTGATTTGATTTCGCAGCGCTTGATTGAAATTTGGTCGGCCATGCCAGAGCTCTATCTCTTAATTATTTTTGCTTCCATTTTTAACCCCAGTATTTGGCTGCTCATTATTTTGTTGGCTGCCTTTGGCTGGATGGGTTTATCGGATTATGTGCGCGCTGAGTTTTTACGCAATCGCGCCTTGGAATATGTTCGAGCAGCTAGAGCATTGGGTTTAACGAATGTGCAAATCATGCGGCGTCATATTCTTCCCAATAGCTTGACGCCAGTCATTACTTTTTTACCTTTCCGAATGAGTGCGGCCATTCTGTCGTTGACGAGCTTAGATTTCTTGGGCCTAGGTGTACCCCCGGGAACACCGAGTTTGGGGGAGTTACTTTCTCAAGGTAAGGGCAATTTAGATGCTTGGTGGATTTCACTTTCTACTTTTGTTGTTTTGGTCGCCACCCTATTGCTATTAACTTTCATGGGTGAGGCTTTACGGGATGCATTTGATTCTCGTAAATCAGGCTTGATGAGTGGAGGGCGCTCATGAGTTCAACTCCTAAGTCATTTAACCCATTGTTGCGTTATGAGGATCTATGCATTTCCTTTGGATCTGGACGCCGTGAGAAGTTTGCCGTTCATCATCTTGATTTAGAAATCGGCGTTGGTGAACGTGTCGCTTTAGTCGGTGAATCGGGTTCAGGAAAAACCTTAACAGCACTAGCACCATTGCGATTGGAGCCAGAGGGTGCCAAAGTCACTGGCCGGATTTGGTGGAGCGGCAAAGAGGATGTGAATAAACAGACTTCGAGAACACCGATCGACCTGCTAGCTTTACCGATCCAGGATATTCGTGAGATACGTGGCCGTGAGATTGCCATGGTGTTTCAGGAGCCAATGACTGCACTCAATCCATTGTTCACTGTTGGCAATCAAATTGTCGAAGCAGTGCAGGTCTATCAGCCACTGATCTCTAAAGCAGATTGCATGTCAGCTGCAATTGAACTGCTGAAGAAGACTGGTATACCTGAGCCAGAAACCCGTTTTCATTCTTACCCCCACCAGCTCTCTGGCGGTCAACGACAGCGCGCCATGATTGCGATGGCCTTAGCTTGTAAACCGCGTCTCTTGATTGCGGATGAACCCACCACTGCTTTAGATGTGAGTCTGCGTTTACAAATCTTGGACCTCTTAAAAGAATTGCAAGAAGAGGCAAAAGATGATGGCGGCATGGGCATCTTGCTCATTACCCATGATCTCAATTTAGTGAAACATTTCGCACATCGGGTTGCAGTGTTAAATCAAGGCAATCTCATGGAAGTGGGGACAACCAAACAGGTCTTTGAGCGACCTGAAGATCCTTACACACGTGCTTTAGTCAATAGTCAGCCTGTGCGCGAGATCGCGCCGGTGATGCCCTTAGCCCCGGTACTGCTAAAGACCGATAACTTGTCGGTTTCTTATCCAGCTACCCAAGCAGCCTCCTGGTTTAAGAAGCAGCCTCGCCACCAAGTATTGCGTAAGGTCAATTTTGAATTAAAACAAGGTCAGACTATTGGGGTCATTGGCGAATCAGGCTCTGGTAAAACGACTTTAGGTATGGCCGTGCTTGGATTGCTTGGCGACTCTATGGCAGAGGTCACTGGTGATGTCGATGTTCTCGGTAATGATTGGCAAAAATTAAAGTCTGTCGAGCGGCGTGCATTGCGCTCCAGTTTGCAGGTGATCTTTCAAGATCCATTTGGCTCACTCTCCCCGCGGATGAATGTGATGCAAATTATTTCCGAAGGTTTAGATGTGCATTTTCCGAATCTGTCTGTTACCGAGCGTGAGTCCAGAGTTTTGGATATGTTGCGAGAAGTGGGTTTAGATCGGGCGGCATTAACCCGCTATCCCCATGAGTTTTCTGGTGGGCAAAGACAGCGGATCGCGATTGCTCGGGCACTGATTTTGCGTCCTCAGATTTTAGTTTTAGATGAGCCGACCTCCGCCTTGGATGTTTCCATTCAAAAACAGGTTCTGGCTTTATTGAGTGAACTCCAGAAAAAATACAACTTGGCCTACCTCATGATTAGCCATGATTTAGCAGTGATCCGCGCTATGTCGCATGAGGTAATGGTGCTCAAAGGCGGCAAAGTAGTGGAGTTTGGCGAGACCGAGGCCTTGATCAAAAATCCTCGGCAGGTGTATACAAAAGAGCTTTTTACAGCCGCTGAGCTAACTTAAGTTGCCCCATAGCCGGTCCAAATTGGTGCATATGCCCTTGATTGGCGCAAAAAATCTTTTATAAACAAGATGTTAGCCCTAGAGTGAAGTCTTGGTTAATGAGAGGTTCTTTGTTAAACTAGTCCGATGTCACTCAAAAAAGCACCACTTTCTTTGTCTCTAACCACGCTTGTGCGCTTTAGCCTCATATTGGGCTGTGCTTTTTCGTTTTCTGTGACCCAGGCGGCGGATGTTGCACAAGATGCTCCCGTTGAGATTTCTAAAGATGCTCCAAAAGAAAGCATGTTCCAAGCAGGTAAGTCTTACTTTGCTCGCGTGTCGGATCGCTTGGTAGATTCCGTATCCGGAAAAACTGAAGAGTTAATTAATCAAGCGATGGTGGTGATTGGTGTGCGCTATCGCTGGGATACTGAATTGCCACAATCCGGTTTGGATGGCAGCAGTTTCGTTGGCTATGTGTTTAAAGATAAGTTGGGATTCTTGTTGCCGCGTAAGTCGACTCAAATGAGTCGTGTTGGCAAACCCATTAATCGTGAAGAGTTGCAACCAGGCGACTTAGTCTTTTTCAATACCATGCGCTTAACTTTTTCTCATGTCGGCATTTATGTCGGTGACAACAAATTTATTCACTCCCCATCTAAGGGTGCGAGTGTGCGCGTTGATGACTTAGGCAGCTTGTATTGGGATAAACGTTTTGATGGCGCTCGTCGCCTAGACGGTAGTGACAACCTTGGCGATCAAGAGCGTCAAGATCTACTCAATGAGGTCAAGAACCTCAAGCGTAAGTCGCGCAGCCTTTAAAAGGTCTTATACCTTCAGTTTTTCTTTGATCAGTGCCATCTGCGCTTGTGCTGCGGCTTCTCCAGCTAGGATTGCAGCATTTCTGGATTTGAAGTCACTGCCACCCATTTGTTTGAGTTGGGGCTGAATCACAATATCGGCAGTTTTTAACTCATGCTCATTAATACTTCTTTGCATGATCGAGATAGTTTGTTGCAGGATTCCAAAAGTTCCGCTGGCATCTTGATGAACGGGCTCTGAAGAAATGTTCACGGCGATGACTAGAGTAGCGCCCATTTGCCTTGCATAACTAACCGGCACTGGCGCAACCAATCCGCCATCAACATATTCTTTGCCGCTAATCACTGCCGGCTGAAATACGCCCGGCACACTACAGGAGGCCCGCACTGCTAAGCCGGTATTGCCAGTTCTAAATAAAACACCTTTGCCAGATTGGAGTTCAGTTGCCACAATTCCTAATGGAATGCGCATTTGTTCAATCGATTTATTTTGTACTTCGCGGTTCACCATGTTTTGCAGGGCATCACCTTTGATCAGTCCGCCAAAGCGACCGGCAAAAGGCAGACCCCAATCCGCAATAGTGGCTTCATCTAAATTCAGAGCAAGTCGATTGAGATCGTTGCCAGTGGCACCAGAAGCCAATAGGGCGGCAATCACACTGCCAGCACTGCTACCAACGACAATATCTGGATGAATTCCTTGGGCCTCAAGCGCCTTAATCACACCAACATGGGCAAACCCGCGCGCAGCACCTGCCCCTAGAACAAGGCCGATAACAGGCTTGTGACCAGTAAATACCCCGCAAGAACTCAGGCTAGCACTGCCTGCAAGAGCCCCTAGACCTAGGCTGAGATTCAAAAAATGGCGTCTTTTTGTGAGGTCGGTGGCGGATATGGGGGTTTTAGGTGGAAATTGGCGCATATAGCTATTGTATTGAGCCTACCCTATAATGGGTCCACGGTGAACGAAGATAAATCGTTTCAGCGCGGACGGCCCCCTAATCAGAATTAAAGAGACGGAATGTCCGTAGTAGCTAGATAACACCACAAACCCATTATTGAAATACATTATTAAAGTCTAATCAGGATATTGCCTGATAGCCCGAATTTTATGGATGATCACCACAAGCGCGTAATTGAAACAGCTCTCCTGTGCGCGCAGGAGCCACTCACTGTTACTGATATCACCCGATTATTTACGGAAGATGTTGTTGGTGCAGAGATAGAAGATGTTTTATTGGATCTTCAGCAAGAATGGCACGACAAAGGCATGGAGCTAGTGCACATCGCTACAGGCTGGCGTTTTCAGAGTCGTTTGTCGATGCGCGAATACTTAGATCGCTTAACACCAGAAAAGCCGCCAAAATATTCTCGTGCCGTGATGGAAACCTTAGCAATCATTGCTTACCGTCAACCAGTAACGCGTGGTGAGATTGAAGAGATCCGTGGTGTTGCTGTGAGTAGTAACGTCATGAAGCAATTGGAAGATCGTGGTTGGGTTGAAGTGATTGGCCATAAAGAAACAATCGGTCGCCCTGGTCTATATGCCACTACCAAACAATTCTTAGATGATTTGAGTTTGACTAACTTGCAAAGTTTGCCAATCCTTGAAGACTCTGCGCCGATGGCTGCTGCTGAGCAATTGGGGCAAGCGGTCATGGAGTTTGATCCTACTGCTACTGTCGAGACAGTGGTTGAGCTGGATGAGAACGGTCAAGAGATTATTCAAATCGACTTTGAAGAAACTATCCAAGAAGTAATAGAAGAAGCAAGTACAGAAACAACAGAAGTAATAGAAGAGGTTCCCCCTGAGTCTGAAGACAAAACAGACGAAACAAAATAATGATTAATGACAAGCTCTAACGAAAACGATTCATCCCCAGTAGTTCCTTCATCGGCAAGCCCGACTAATACTGAGACAAGCCCATCAAACAATGATGGCGCTGCTCCTCAAGGTCGCGAGGGTGGTGAACGTCGTCCACGTCGCACCGGTACTGGCAAACATCCCTTTAATAAGAAGCGCCCCTTCAACAAGGACAAGCCTCGTAGAGAAGGCGGCGATACCAATGGTCCTCGAGAAGGTGGCGGCAATCAGTCAGCAAAATTAGCTCCTAATCCCGCTGAGAGTGAGGCTTTGTTTGCTTCAGTAGTATCCGGTGAGTTCGATGCTGCTTTGGATGCTCCAGAAGCGCTTGAAACAAAAAATCCCGATGGCGTGAATGAGAATGAGGTTTCTCATCAGACCGGTGCCGAGCGTCGTGCTCAGCGTGTGCGTCACGACGAAGATGCGGATATGCCTAGCGATGATGAGATGAGTAGTTTGCAATTTGCAAACGTGGATGACTTGCCTCTGAGTTTGCGTGATGAAGTTTGGTCGGATTTAGATGGTTTAGATGATGATGCTGATGATGAAGATACCGTTAAGCTTCATAAAGTATTAGCCGATGTTGGCATGGGCTCACGCCGCGACATGGAAGATTTAATCATTCAAGGTCGTGTATCGGTGAACGGTTTACCTGCTCATATTGGGCAGCGTATTGGACCGACAGATCAAGTGCGCATTAACGGCAAGCAAGTCCACCGCAAGATTCAGACTAAGCCGCCACGTGTAATCATGTATCACAAGCCTTCTGGTGAAATCGTGAGTCAGTCCGATCCAGAAGGACGTCCAACCGTATTTGATCGTTTGCCTAAGCCGCGCCAAGGTCGCTGGATTGCAGTAGGTCGCTTGGACTTCAATACTGAAGGCTTACTCTTGTTTACCACTTCAGGTGAATTAGCAAATCGCTTAATGCATCCCCGTTATGGTGTCGAGCGTGAATACGCTGTGCGTATTTTGGGTGAATTGAGTCAAGAAAATACTGCGCAACTCAAGAGCGGTATTCAGCTTGATGATGGCCAAGCACGTTTCCTGCGCTTAGCTATGGGTGGTGGTGATGGTGCTAATCGTTGGTATCAGGTTGCTTTAACAGAAGGCCGTAATCGTGAAGTGCGCCGCATGTTTGAGGCGGTTGGTCACGTTGTTTCTCGTTTGATCCGTACCCGTTATGGCATGTTCTTATTGCCTCCACGTCTGCGTCGTGGCAAATGGGAAGAAGTTTCTCCCGATGGCGTTGCAAACCTCATGAAATCTGCAGGCTTAAAAGTGCCTCAGGCTCAAGATAGGGGTCGTCCAGGTCCTGGCTCACATGGTCGCGATCGTCATACAGGTGTGGCCGGAGAAGATTTCCAGCCTGATCCAATGCAAACCTCAGTGTCTTATTGGGGTTCGCGCGATGCTTTGACGATGGCTGATGGCCATAATGGCCTGACTCATCAAGGTAGGGGTGGTAAACCTGCTGGTGGTGGCTCAGCTGAGGGGCGCGGTCCTTTCCGGGGTCGTACTCAAGGCGGTAGACCAGGTCAGGGCAGTGGCCAAGGCGGTAGAGCAGGGCAAGGCGGTGGTCAAGGTGGTCAGGGTCAAAACCGTAGCAAGGGCGCAAAAGTCCATCACGGACAATCCGCTTTTGTGACCGCAAACCCACAAAGTCCAGGCAATGGACCTAAACGGGGTGCACCGAAAGGGCGCAAACCATTCAATAAAGGCCCCAGAAAGCCACGAAATCCAAGCGAAAGCTTCTGATTTCTATCGGTTTTCCCCTAAATCGGCTATAATTTTGGTCTGCAGTAGTTTGCTGCTGTTGTGAGTAGTTACCGACTGATGTTGCGATCAACGTAAGTCGGCCTGTTCTGATTTTTGAGAATATGGGCTTCAAAGCCCATTTTTTTTTGCCAAATTGGCTTGAAGGGGTGTCGTGAAAGATCAGCAGATTATTTCTGCAGAGCTGGAAAACTTGGGCTACGCGCTGGTGGATATCGAGCGTGAAGCTGGAGGTTTGCTGCGCGTCACGATTGAAAACCCCGATTACGAGCGTTTAATTAACGTGGAAGATTGCGAAAAGGTAAGTCATCAGCTGAGCTACACGCTGCCAGTTGAAAATATTCCTTATGAGCGTTTAGAGGTTTCTTCCCCAGGTTTAGATCGCCCCGTGAAGTCTGCAGCAGATTTTGAGCGCTTTTCTGGCATGGAAGTAGAGATGAAGTTGCGTGTTGCCGTTGGCAGCCGTAAGAATTTTCGTGGTGTGTTGCAAGGTTTGCTGAGTGGTGAATTGAATTCACCGGATGCGAAGTTTGGTTTGTTGTTTGAAGGTGCCGATGGCGCCGAGTCTCAATTGGAGTTTTCTTTAGCCGAGGTCGATAAGACTCGGTTGGTCCCTGTTATTGATTTCAAAGGAAGAAAGTCATGAGCCGAGAAGTTCTCATGTTGGCAGACGCCCTAGCGCGTGAAAAAAACGTTGATCAAGCAATTGTGTTTGAGGCGCTAGAGATGGCCTTAGCCTCTGCGACCAAGAAACGCTATACAACAGAAGATGTTGATATTCGCGTCTCAATCGATCGCGAGTCTGGTGAATACGAATCCTTCCGTCGTTGGTTGGTCGTGCCAGATGAAGCTGGTCTGCAAGAGCCTGACAAAGAAATTTTACATTTCGAAGCACTTGAGCAATTTCCAGATATGGAAGTTGGCGAGTTCATTGAAGAGCAAATTGAATCCTTAGCCTTTGGTCGTATTGGGGCACAAGCTGCCAAGCAAGTGATCTTGCAGCGTATTCGTGATGCTGAGCGTGAGCAAATTTTGAACGACTACCTTGATCGTGGCGAAAAAGTCATGACCGGTACCGTTAAGCGTGCCGATAAGAACGGCCTCATTATTGAATCTGGTCGCGTTGAAGCGTTGTTACGTCGGGATCAAATGATTCCGAAAGAAAATTTACGTTCAGGCGATCGTGTCCGTGCTTACATCCTTAAAGTGGATCGTGAAGCGCGTGGCCCACAAATCGAACTGTCGCGTACTTGCCCAGACTTCTTGATCAAGTTATTTGAAAACGAAGTTCCTGAGATGGAACAAGGCCTATTAGAGATTAAGGGTGCGGCTCGTGACCCTGGTGTTCGCGCCAAAATTGCAGTGGTTACTTATGACAAGCGTATCGATCCAATCGGTACTTGCGTAGGTGTTCGTGGCACACGCGTTACTGCAGTGCGTAACGAAGTTGCTGGCGAAGCTGTCGATATCGTGTTGTGGTCTGAAGATCCAGCACAGTTTGTGATTGGTGCTTTAGCGCCAGCACAAGTATCCTCTATCGTGGTTGACGAAGAGCGTCATGCCATGGATGTGGTGGTTGATGAAGAGAACTTGGCAATCGCCATTGGCCGTAGCGGACAAAACGTTCGTTTGGCTAGCGACTTGACTGGTTGGCAGATCAACATCATGACTCCAGAAGAGTCTGCAGAGAAAACTGAAAAAGAAGCAGCATCTGTACGCCAGTTGTTTATGGATAAATTGGATGTGGATCAAGAAGTGGCTGATATTTTGATTGAAGAAGGTTTCAACACATTGGAAGAGGTTGCGTACGTACCCTTGTCTGAAATGTTAGAAATCGATTCATTCGATGAAGACACCGTAAATGAATTGCGTACTCGTGCACGTGACTCCTTGTTAACCATGGAATTGGCTAAAGAAGAGCGCGTTGGCGAAGTATCACAAGACTTACGCTCCCTCGAGGGAATGACAACGGAGTTGATTGCTAAGCTTGCTGACAATCAAGTTCATACCCGTGACGACCTTGCTGAACTGGCTGTTGATGAGCTAGTTGAGGCGACACAAATTGACGAAGAAACTGCGAAAACGCTCATCATGAAAGCGCGCGAACATTGGTTTACTTCATGAGAGGAAGTAGTAGATGGCAACAACAGTAAAAGTACTCGCTAAAGAATTAAAACGTACCGCGCCAGACCTCCTAGAGCAGTTGAAGGCGGCCGGTATCGAAAAAGGTTCTGAGGACGATAGCATTACCGAAAAGGACAAAACTGTTCTGCTTGAGCATTTGCAAAAAGAGCACGGTAATGCCGATACAGGTAATCGTAAAAAGATTACTTTGATTAAGCGTGAGAATTCTGAAATCCGCCAAGCGGATTCTGCTGGGCGTACACGCACAGTTCAGGTTGAAGTTCGCAAGAAGCGTGTATTGGTTAAAGCGGGCGACAAAGTTGCTGAAACTCCAGAAGTAGAAGTGGCCCCAGAAAAAGTTGCTACTAAAGTCGCTCCAGTTAAACACGCAATATCTGAAGAAGAGTTAGAGAAGCGCGCAGCCGAAGCAACACGTCAAGCTGAGTTGTTGGCTCGTCAAGAAGCTGAAATGAAGGCCGCTGAAGAAGTGCGCCAAAAACAGGCGGCAGCTCCAGAAGTAGAGATCGAGGCAAAGGCTGATGATGCCCCGGCTGCTGCGGCTAAAGCGGCAGAGAAAAAAGCACAAGCTGACAAAGCTTCAAAAGATATAGCGGCTGCCAAAGAAAAAGAATTGACTGACATACGTGTCCGTCGTGCCGCTGCTGAAGCTGAGGCTTTAGCGATTCGTGACATGATGAGTGCACCAGCGCGAGTTCTGAAGGCGCCAAGTGAAGTTGCTGCTGAAGAAGCTAAAAAAGGTACCTTACATAAGCCTGCCAAGGTTGAAGGTGCCGATGACAAGAAGAAGGTTGTTGCCAAAGTTGGCGGCAAGACAATCAAGTCTGCCGAGACTTCATCTACTTGGCAAGAAGAAGGTGCTAAGAAGCCTGGTGGTCTGAAGACTCGTGGTGATAGCTCTGGCGGCGTAGGCGGTTGGCGTTCAGGCGGTGGCCGTAGAAAACAACGTCAAATTGCAGAAGCCAACGTTGATACAAACTTTCAAGTCCCGACTGAAAAAGTGGTTCATGATGTTCACGTACCAGAAACCATTACTGTTGCAGAGTTAGCTCATGCAATGGCTGTGAAGAGCGCTGAAGTGATCAAGCTCCTGATGGGTATGGGCCAAATGGTGACGATCAACCAGATTTTGGATCAAGATACTGCGATGATCATCGTCGAAGAGATGGGTCATACAGCGCATGCTGCCAAATTAGATGATCCTGATTTAGATCTTGGTATTGCTGGTCATGATGCAGAATTATTGCCACGTCCTCCAGTAGTGACAGTAATGGGTCACGTTGACCACGGTAAAACTTCTTTGCTCGATAAGATTCGTGCAGCAAAAGTAGCAACTGGTGAGGCTGGTGGTATTACTCAGCATATTGGCGCATATCACGTAGAAACACCACGTGGCATGATTACCTTCTTAGATACCCCTGGTCACGAAGCCTTTACGGCGATGCGTGCTCGTGGTGCTAAGGCAACGGATATCGTGATCTTGGTAGTGGCTGCTGATGATGGTGTGATGCCACAAACCAAAGAAGCGATTCACCATGCGGTTGCAGGTGGCGTTCCGATTGTTGTTGCTATCAACAAAATTGATAAACCAGATGCGAACCTAGAGCGCGTTAAAACAGAATTGGTTGCTGAGCAAGTGGTTCCTGAGGAATATGGTGGCGATGTGCCATTTATTTCTGTATCAGCAAAAACTGGCGAAGGCATCGACGCTTTGTTGGAGAACGTTCTCTTGCAAGCAGAAATTCTCGAACTCAAGGCTCCTAAAGATGCTCCGGCACAAGGTCTTGTAATCGAAGCGCGCTTAGATAAGGGCCGCGGTCCAGTGGCTACAGTACTTGTACAGTCTGGCACCCTGAAGCGTGGCGATATGTTGTTGGCTGGCTCTACCTATGGTCGCGTTCGCGCGATGATGGATGAGAACGGCAAGCCATGTAATGAGGCTGGTCCTTCCATTCCGGTGGAGATCCAAGGTTTATCTGAAGTGCCAGCAGCTGGTGAGTCAGTGCAAGTGGTTCCTGATGAGCGTAAGGCTCGTGAGATTGCACTCTTCCGTCAAGGTAAGTTCCGTGATGTGAAGTTGGCTAAACAGCAAGCATTCAAACTTGAAACCATGATGGAAAACATGGAAGAGGGCGCTGTTGAAGCAAAACTCTTACCTCTGATCATCAAGGCCGACGTTCAGGGTTCACAAGAAGCATTGTCACAATCATTACAAAAACTCTCTACTGCAGAAGTGAAAGTTCAGATCGTTCACGCAGCTGTGGGTGGCATTACTGAAACCGACGTGAACTTGGCGGTTGCCTCTAAGGCAGTCATCATTGGTTTTAACTCACGCGCAGATGGAGCGGCACGTAAGTTAGCAGAGAATAATGGTGTAGATATTCGTTATCACAACATTATTTATGACGCAGTCGATGAAGTGAAAGCAGCCTTAAGCGGCATGTTGACTCCCGATAAGAAAGAGGAGATCACCGGTATGGTTGAAATCCGTCAAGTCTTCTTGGTATCTAAAGTTGGCGCGATTGCAGGTTGCTTAGTTCTCGATGGTGTTGTTAAACGCAACTCTAGCGTTCGTCTCCTGCGTGAAAACGTTGTGATATGGACTGGAGAGCTCGATTCTCTCAAGCGCTTCAAAGATGATGCAAAAGAAGTGCGTGCTGGTGTTGAGTGCGGCCTGTCATTAAAAGGCTACAACGACATCAAAGAGGGTGATCAACTAGAAGCATTCGAAGTTACTGAAGTAGCTAGAACTCTTTAATTCATCGACTCCAAAGCTAATGCATAAAACTAGCCCACATCGTAACCAGCGTCTCGCCGATCAAATTCAGCGAGATCTGGCCGAGCTGATTCCGCGTGAGTTGCGCAGTCCCAGTCTGGGCTTAATTACTTTACAAAGTATTGAGCTCACGCCTGATCTGGCACACGCTAAAGTGTTTTTTACTGTCTTAGGTGCTGAGCCTGAGCATGCATTGAAAGCATTGCAAGAAAAAGCGGGCTATTTACATTCTTTGTTGTTCAAGCGTTTGCATATTCACACCGTACCCACTTTGCACTTTCACTATGACAGCTCAGTTGAGCATGGTATTGAAATGTCTCGCTTGATTGATCAAGCGGTGGATAGTGATCGTAAAGACGAGAGTCTGTAATTTCATGTCTATACGGATCGATGGCGTTGTTTTATTAGATAAACCTGCTGGCATGAGCTCGCAAGGTGCAGTGACTGCGGTGAAACGCGCATTTAACGCAGATAAAGCTGGCCATACTGGCACATTAGATCCAATGGCTACAGGGCTTCTCCCGATTTGCTTGGGTGAGGCTACAAAATATTCACAAGACTTGCTTGAGGCGGATAAGAGTTATATCGCACAAGTGAAGTTTGGCTCCCGTACTGATACTGGTGATGCCGAAGGTCAAATCATTGAAGAGCTGCCTCTCCCAGCGTTTGCTGATGAGCTTGCTATTAAAGCTGCTCTAGATGCTTTGTTACCAAAATTTACCGGTCCGATTACTCAAGTACCCCCGATGTATTCGGCATTAAAGCGTGATGGCAAGCCTCTGTACGAGTACGCACGCGCTGGCATTGAGTTAGAACGTGCACCGCGTGAGATCACGATTCATGCTATCCGTTGGACCAATATCAACTGGCCGGAAGCGACCTTAGAAGTGAGTTGTAGTAAGGGTACGTATATTCGAGTGTTGGCCGAAGATATTGGCAACACCCTTGGTTGTGGTGCTCACCTAGTAGGTTTGCGCCGTACCGAAGTTGGGCACTTAAACCTTGAACAGTCATTTACGATGGAGTCGATTCAACAAGGCTTACAAGATAGTTCTAGCTATATCTTGCCAGTTGATGCGCTCTTGCAAACCCTACCTCACCTCACGGTGGATGAGCAACAAGCGAAACGCTTAGAGATGGGCCAACGTGTACCTCTCAACCTGCCATCGATTGAAGCTTTAGTACGTATTTATCGCGCAACTGCTGCCCCGCATAATTTTATCGGTACTGCTGATTGGCGCTCTGGTGTACTACACCCAAAGCGTTTAATCTCTCAGGCCACTTAAACCCATTTGACTTATTTACTGATTAACCTTATTCCAACCTGAATTCTTATTCTTAACTTTAGAAGCTTCACATGACTAAACGCGCACTTCGTAATATCGCCATCATCGCCCACGTTGACCACGGCAAAACAACATTGGTTGACCAACTCTTGCGCCAATCTGGCACATTCCGCTCGAATGAAAAAATGACCGAACGCGTCATGGACTCAAACGACTTGGAAAAAGAGCGTGGCATTACTATTTTGTCCAAGAACTGTGCAGTTGAATACGACGGCACACACATCAACATCGTTGACACACCAGGACACGCAGACTTCGGCGGCGAAGTAGAGCGTGTGCTCTCTATGGTTGACGGTGTATTGCTCTTGGTAGATGCGGTTGAAGGCCCAATGCCACAGACCCGTTTCGTGACTAAGAAGGCCTTAGCCCTTGGTTTGAAGCCGATCGTTGTGATTAATAAAGTGGATCGTCCAGGCGCTCGTTGCGATTACGTCATCAACGCTACTTTTGAATTGTTTGACAAGCTCGGCGCTACTGAAGAGCAGCTCGATTTCCCAATCATCTATGCATCCGGTTTGAATGGGTATGCTGGCCCAACTGAGGATGTCCGCGAAGGCGACATGCGTCCTTTGTTTGATGCCGTGTTAGAGCATGTTCCTGTCCGTGATGATGATCCAGACGGCCCTTTGCAATTCCAGATTTCTTCTATCGATTACAACAGCTATGTAGGAAAAATTGGTATTGGTCGTGTGAACCGTGGCCGCGTTAAGCCAGGCATGGAAGTCATTTGCATGAACGGACCTGATGGCGTGCCATTTAAGGGTCGTGTCAATCAAGTATTGAAGTTCAAAGGCCTTGAGCGTGAAATCGTTGACGAAGCTTTTGCTGGCGATATTGCCTTGATTAACGGTATTGATGAATTAGCGATCGGTACAACGGTTTGTGCGGTTGATAAACCAGATGCATTGCCAATGCTCAAGATTGATGAACCAACTTTGACCATGAACTTCATGGTGAATACGAGCCCATTTGCGGGTCGTGAAGGTAAGTTTGTTACTAGCCGCCAGATTCGTGAGCGTTTAGATCGTGAGCTCAAGTCCAATATGGCATTGCGCGTAAAAGAAACCGATGACGATACTGTTTTCGAAGTATCTGGTCGTGGCGAATTGCATCTCACTATCTTGGTTGAAACGATGCGTCGCGAAGGTTATGAAATGGCTGTGTCACGTCCTCGCGTGGTATTCCACGAAGAGAATGGCGTGAAGATGGAGCCATTTGAAAACCTAACAGTTGACGTTGAGGATGCTACTCAAGGCGCTGTGATGGAAGACTTAGGTAAGCGCAAGGGCGAACTACAAGACATGGTGAGTGATGGCAAAGGCCGCACTCGTCTTGAATACCGTATTCCTGCGCGTGGCTTGATTGGCTTCCAAGGTGATTTCATGACCATGACCCGTGGTAACGGCTTAATGAGCCATACCTTTGACTCTTATGCCCCTGCTAAAGATGGTATCTTGGGTGAGCGTCATAACGGTGTATTGATTAGTCAAGATGACGGTGTGGCAGTTGCTTACGCCATTTGGAAATTGCAGGATCGCGGTCGTATGTTTGTAAAGCATGGCGACCCAGTATACGAAGGCATGATTATTGGTATCCATAGCCGTGACAATGACTTAGTTGTTAACACGATTAAAGGTAAGCAATTAACCAACGTGCGTTCTTCAGGTACTGATGAAGCGGTTCGCCTGGTAACACCAGTTGATTTGACTTTGGAATACGCTGTGGAATTTATTAGCGATGATGAATTGGTTGAGGTAACACCGAAGAGTGTTCGCGTTCGTAAGCGTTACCTGAAAGAGCATGATCGTAAGAAGGCTTCACGCGAGTAATCAACTGTGAAGTTGAGATAAAGGCCACCTTCGGGTGGCTTTTATCTATGTGCCTAAGTAAATAACAAAAGCGCTAAAACAATACCCTCTTAGCCCCATACCTCTACATTTTTATAAGCCACAATATTTCACTATGCTGCCATCGATTGAACAACGTCTTGCTCAAGAGCTTTCCGCTAAGCCCGCCCAAGTAGCCGCTGCAGTTGCCTTAATGGATGAGGGCGCTACAGTTCCTTTTATTGCCCGTTATCGCAAGGAAGCTACGGGTGGTTTAGATGACACGCAGTTACGTCTACTGGAAGAGCGCTTAAGTTATTTGCGCGAACTAGAGGATCGACGCAAGACAATTGTTGCTTCGATCCAAGAGCAGGGTAAGATGACGCCCGAGCTACTTAAAGCCATCATGCTGGCAGAGGATAAAACTCGCCTAGAGGACTTGTATCTTCCATATAAACCCAAGCGCCGTACCAAGGCACAAATTGCTCTAGAGGCTGGCTTAGAACCTCTCGCAAATGATTTACTAGCAAACCCCAACCTAGATCCAGAATTAGAGGCGGCCAAATACTTTAAAGAAGCCTTCACGTCCGATCAAGGTGATAACCCCGGCGTAGCGGATACGAAGACTGCATTAGAAGGTGCCCGCCAAATCTTGATGGAGCGCTTTGCTGAAGATGCTGGCTTGGTGCAATCATTGAGAGCGTACTTGCAAGACCATGGTGTAGTGGAATCTAAGGTTATTGCTGGGAAAGAGCAAGAGGGCGAGAAATTTGCTGATTACTTTGATTACTTTGAACCGATAAAAGCGATTCCGTCACATCGTGCGCTTGCTTTATTCAGGGGGCGCCGCGAGCAGATCTTGATGGTCAATCTTCGCTTGGATAGCGAAGCAGAAAAACCCAAATGGGACGCACCACATAATCCTTGCGAATCTCGCATTGCTAATCAATTTAAGATCAAAAATGAAGGGCGACTAGCCGATCAATGGCTGGCTGATACCGTGCGCTGGACTTGGCGCATTAAATGCTCCTTGCATCTAGAGTCTGAGCTCATGAGCGCACTTCGTGATCGCTCAGATACAGAGGCAATCCATGTGTTTGCACTTAACCTCAAAGCTTTACTACTCGCCGCCCCAGCTGGCCCTAGGGTTACGATTGGTTTAGATCCTGGTATGCGTACCGGCGTGAAGGTGGCTGTGGTGGATGTAACTGGTAAGGTGCTAGATACCGATGTGATCTATCCACATCAACCTAAAAATGACTGGGCAGGATCACTGCACGCCCTCAGTAAGTTGGCTGAGAAGCATCAAGCAAGCTTAATTTCGATTGGCAATGGCACTGCATCGCGTGAGACCGATAAATTAGCGCAGGATCTGATTAAAGCTAGACCAGAGCTCAGGCTAACTAAGATTGTGGTCTCAGAAGCAGGAGCCTCTGTTTACTCTGCCTCGGAATACGCCTCTAAAGAACTTCCCGGCATGGATGTTTCACTTCGTGGCGCCGTGTCGATTGCACGTCGCCTACAAGACCCCTTGGCTGAATTGGTCAAGATTGATCCTAAATCGATTGGCGTTGGCCAGTATCAGCATGATGTGATGCAAACACAGTTAGCCAAATCATTAGTTGCAGTGGTTGAGGATTGCGTGAATGCAGTGGGCGTCGATGTGAATACCGCCTCAGCACCATTACTCTCGAGAGTATCTGGACTCTCATCGACTGTAGCTGAAGGTATTGTGTCTTATCGCGATATCAATGGGATGTTCAAGTCCAGGGCAGACCTTAGAAGTGTGCCACGCTTAGGTGAGAAGACTTTTGAGCAAGCAGCAGGATTCTTGCGCATTATGAATGGCAATGATCCATTAGATGCTTCAGCGGTGCATCCAGAATCTTATCCTTTGGTTGAGAAGATTCTGAAAGATATTCAGAAGGGTGTTAAAGAAGTTATTGGCGATGCTGCGATTCTGAGAAATCTCAATCCTGAAAAATACGCTGATGAGAAATTTGGTGTGCCAACCATCACAGATATTCTAAAAGAATTAGAAAAGCCAGGTCGCGATCCGAGACCTGAGTTCACAACCGCCACTTTTAAAGATGGCATTGAAAAAATCAGCGATCTTCAGCCTGAAATGATTCTGGAAGGGGTTGTTACCAACGTCGCTGCCTTCGGTGCTTTCGTGGATATTGGTGTTCATCAAGATGGCTTGGTGCATATCTCCGCCCTATCCAACACCTTCGTTAAAGACCCTCACTCTGTTGTTAAAGCAGGGCAGGTCGTTAAAGTGAAGGTGCTTGAAGTGGACGAGAAGCGCAAACGCATCGCACTCACGATGCGTTTAACCGATGAAGCCCCCAAAGTGAGTCAGGCAGACAAGTCAGAGC
>Ga0208111_1000091_pt1 | contig 42216 bp, 54 predicted proteins | sample CryBogCBH08Aug08_FD_184605 | JGI IMG/M metagenome (GOLD analysis project Ga0208111, IMG submission 184605) | Freshwater microbial communities from Crystal Bog, Wisconsin, USA - CBH08Aug08 (SPAdes) (version 2) | ecosystem: Environmental > Aquatic > Freshwater > Lake | place: Crystal Bog... | reverse complement strand
GGGGTTGGAGTCGGAGGAGTCGAAGAAGGCTGCGATTTTGGGGCCGGTGTTGTCCTCGTAGCCGCGCTTGAGCCACTCACGGCACATCTCGATGCCGTAGGTGCAGAGGAGTTGTGTGCAGCCGCGCCACATGTTGACGGCGGGATGTGACTGCCAGCCGTAGCGGGGGTTGGTGAGGGCGTTGAGGATTTGGAGAGTCTCGACGCGCTGTTTGCCGAGGCGTTGGCGGTCGAGGCAACGGGCGGTCTGGGTGAAGTCAGCGTAGGGTAAGAAGGTTTGCATTGGGGCTCCTAGTATGTTGTGCGCAGGATGTATTGGCGCTCGGCATAATCGTCGAGCGCAGATTGGAATTCGGACAGGGCTTCTTTGAGAAGAGCTGCGTCGAGTTGGTGGCAGTCTTCCATGTAGAAGCCCATGAGCCTGCAGACCTCCTGTAAGGCGTGAGGGTCGATCTCGAGTTCGATCATGCCTCTGACTCCTCAAAGCAAGCGTCTTTGAAACGATCTGGTTTGAACGTGCTGGATGCTTGACTGCAAATGTAAGACATCTCGTCCACAAGGTTGAGGTAGGCATCTGGAGTCATGTGGGGCCGCGCAGCGCGGAGGGCGTTGGCGATGGAGTTGAATTGCTTTTTGCTCATTGTAGATGCTCCTCGAAGATTGGCAGGGCTGATTTCATGGTTTCAATCCAGATGTGGAGGTCGCGCATGGCGTCCTCGGTCTGGGTGCGTTTGTATTTTTTGCCAGTGATGTTGGTGGTCAGGGCAAGCATTTTGGTAATGCCCATCCCGCGAGTTGGGATGACTCCACATGAGCGATAGAGTTTGATCGCAGAGCGGAGGGTGATGGCTTGCTGGAGGCGTATGGCGTCGGGGCCGGAGAATAGCACACCTCCGGCTGTGTGTTGGATGAAGGAGTCCATTTTAGAACCTCACTGAGATGCGGAGATCAGCGTTTTCGACGGCGCGCTCGACAGCCTCTTGCGCGAGATCGTCGAACTTGGACTCGTCGAATTTTGACTCCACAATTTCGTGGAATGTGTCGGAGTGAACAAAGTTCTCGAGCGCGTCGAGTTGGAACTGCAGATTTTCGATGCGCGCTTGAAGTGCTGCGATTTGAGATTTGTGTTTGAACCAGAACATTGGGGGCTCCTTAGATGCTGTGGGCTGAAAGCCATACGGGGTTGGACACTGGTTTTGAGTTGGTGATCGGCCAGATTTGTGAGATCGGGCTTGACCGTGTGAAAGACTCGCCGCGAAAGATCCGCCACGCAGCGTAGCCGCGCTTTGCACATTCGGCTGCAGCGATTTGGCCGTTTGTTGCAGGGTTATGTCTACCGTCGAGGATGATGACTGAGCGATCACCGCAAGCGGGCTGAAGGCCGGAGGGGGTGGAGTTGTAGAACTCTGCGTAGATCATGGGATCTCCTGTTGGAAAGGCGCTTGCGCCTAGTAGGGTTTGGACTTGTTTGCATACCAGTTGGGAAGGTCGCGCTTGGCACGTTTGAGCAGTGCTTTGTCCCAAGCGGGGCGGCGCTTTGCTCCAGGCTTGACTGAAAGGCGTTCGCCTTCAAGAGCCCAGATGTTAATATTGCCGGGGTTTTCGACTCCCCGGCGGTTCCAGATGGTTTCGAGTTGTGCTTTGAGGGTCATGCTACGCTCCTGTTAAAAGTCGAAGTCGTCGAGGTCGTTGAGGTCTGCCACGCGCTGAACTTTGCCACGCTTGACATGGATTTTGTGGCGAGCGTCGATGACTGCTGGATGGTCAGGGCCCCAGACTGCTTCGAGTCCGGCGAGATGACGGGCCTCGCTGTCGGGGATGAGGCGCTCGATGCTTTCATAACTTCCTGGCCAGACGTTGGCGGGGAATTGCTGAAACCATGCGCGAACGTGGGGAGGTTGTGCTTCATATTCAGCAAAGCTCTGCGCTTTGCTTTTGCGCACTCTGTTAAAATGCTTGTTGTAGGAGTTGTTTGTTGCCATCTGCGATAGTCCAACTGCTGAAGGGTCGCTGTGCGCTTTTTATGCGCTATCTTTTTATGGCATATAATGGGCCTAACGTCAAGGGGTTTAACCTTACGCTGGGCCCATTATTTTACACGCTAGAATAGTTCGTCGTCAGATAGAACTGGTATGCCTAATGCGCGGCAGTCGTCATCTCGCAATGGCACGCTGGAGTCGTAAACGTCGGTGTAAGGCTCTGGCATGTTGGCCTTTTTGTGGGCCTCGTTGATTTTGATTTTGTGCTGGATGAGATCGTCGTCAGGGCTCCAGTTGGTGGCAGGTGGTTGGTTTGGGTGAGATGGATGAGGGCGAACGATCTCCTGTAAGGAAGCGTATTTAAATCTGTCGAGCGTTTTTGGTGCTGTGGGTGATTTGAGGCCAGATAGTTCGGGGACATCGTTTGTGCCGCTGCCGCGCTTGCGCCTTGCGTATTCAGCGGAGCGTTTGTTTTTTGTCGCCATGAGCCTGAAATGCTCCTCCTCTCTCGCAAGGATTTCCGCAGCCTCCATCGGGATAGAGTTTGTGAGGGCGAGCGTCTGGATTGCGCGGAGCGTCACCATTACGTCAGCGAGTTCTGGGTTTGCAGGGAGATTTTTGATCTCGGTTGTTATGAAGCGCTGGTAGGTTAGGGCGCAATCTTTGCACTGCCGAGCAGCAGTTATAAGCGCGATCATACGCTCTTGAGTTATTGCCATTTGGGGACTCCTTTTGTGGTTGCCAGTAGAGATTGCCCCCAACCATTTCTGGCGGGGGCGTTGAATTGTCAGGGTAGCTCGCGATATTTTACGCTTGTGGTGGAAAGATCAGTAAAATTGAACTCCAGCATGTCTGGGCAAAAATCTTCTATAATCACAACCTCTTTGTCGAGTTCTTGCGCCAGCCTTACTACCTCCCAAAATTGAACTGGTTTGGATGGAGAATGCAGGATGAAGGCTTGCAGTTTTTGTGAATTATTCATTTGATGACTCCATTTGTGGGGAAAGAAAAGGCCGGATTTTTTACGTCCGGCCTTTTGTTGTCAGTCTATAAGATCATCAAGATCAAGCGCCTTAAGTGACTTGCGGCGCGTGAATTCTTTTTCGACGCTGGCGGCGAATTTTGGCTTGGCAAGCGCTTTGGCCAGATATTCGTCGAAAGCCTTCTTTTCATCGGGCTTGCTGCGCTTTGGCAGGGCGCGATTTTGGGCTTTCGCCCAGTCTTCAAGCATTTCAATTGCGATAGTGCGGCGCAATTTTTCGTCGGGGCTGATACGAGCGGCGCTTGCGCGTTGCGGCGCAATGCCTGTCAGGATGCTTTCGAACATTTGACGCTGATAATGGTCGCAAATTGCTTGCGCCGTGTCATCGTTTGCGCCCCATGTCGAAAGGCCCGCGTCAACTGCCGCGTCGTGTATATCATCTTGCGACCAAGGCGTTGCACCCGTTCCTAATACACCCGCCCTAACGCCCGCTATTGCGTTTTTGATTTTGGTAGAAAACCCTAATTGCAATAGCGCGTCGATGGATTGTTGAGGCAATTCATCGGCATTAACGGCGAAAGATTGGAATTGTAGGCGCGCGTTAAGATTAGTCATTTTTCGACTCCTATGTTGTTGATTAGATTGTCAAACAGCGAGGCCTAGATGGGCCTAACAAAACGACTCGCGTCGATTTGATGGGTTTAATTTATAGATAAGGGAAAGGCCTGTCAATATGGTAGGGCAATAAAAGTCACATTTATTTTGGGGTGATGTTTATGGGTTATTCAATAACCCCAGCCTTGTTGAAATGGCCATGATGGGCTTAACCTTGGGGCCTCTGGTTGTATTAGTCTATAAAAAAAATAGACTAACTAGACCTCTATTAGGCCCACCCTATAGTGAATAGCTGGTGGGTTGTAGGTTAGGCACATGTTAGGGTTTTTGGCAAGGCTGGGGATATTGGAACACCCATGATCATGAGGGGAAAATAAAACCCACATTTGTCACCAACCCCTATTGACAGGCCACCCCGACTCATGCGACAAGATAGGGGTAAACAAAAACGGAGTCGAGCATGAAGACCTTCAAAGAAGAATATGCCCTACTTAACTGGAACAGCGTTAAAACTGAGAACCAATTGATCTGGGCAGCCTACATATATTGGAGCATGTAAGAGGAGAGCGCTGGGCTAACAACCCAGCGCCTTTCCTTGCAGCGTTCCCTCCACCAGCGTTTTCAATCCCAGCGTTTACCACCGGGGGACTGGCCTTTGAAGGGATTGTTGTAATGCTTAGCCCCACCCAAAATGATAGGAGTCAGGAAAAAGGTGATGGACCTAATGGACTCCTTGCATAACACCTAGAGCCCGCCCTGACGGGCGCTTTGCATAATAACAGGCCCATGTTATACTCAATCCCAGATGGTGCTAACGCAACTCTGGAGCCTTTCATGCAAGTCATCGTTCCCCCCTGCGCCTACGGCGCAACCCATTCACCTCAAAAGGGAGATCCCCGATGCAGGTGATTGTTCCCCCCGGCAGAGGCAGACGCCCCGCCCCGCTTCTCTACAACGTCACCAGACACCTTGCGGAAACAGACATCGCGGCGCTCTGGGAGGCAAGGAAGGACGGCTCAACCCCGAAACTCAAAACGCTCCGCTACAATCACCATCTCCTCGCAAAGGCGGTCGCGTCAGGGAAATCGCTGATCGAATGCTCCAATCTGACGGGCCTGACTGCGCCCCGCATCTCTGACCTCAAAAACGACCCAGCGTTCCAAGAACTTGTCTCTTACTACGCAGAGGAACTGAACGAGGTTTACATCGACGTTCATCAGCGAATGGCAGCGCTGGGCACCAGCGTCCTTGAAGAACTGACCGAGCGTTTTGAGGCTGACCCGGAAAAGTTCACCAAACGCGAACTTATGGATCTGTTCACTACAATGGCAGATCGCTCAATCGCCACGGCAAAGGGCGGGCCGACCCCGCAACAAGCCCTCCAAGTCGCGGGCCCCGGCGGCGCGGGCCTTGCACTCCAGATCAACTTTGTATCGCCTACGGCGATCCAGCAAGACCCTATTGAGGCGCAGGTCGTAAATGTTCTCCCCGCCGAAGGCGTTAGAGGAGATGCACAACAGGTTCCGGGCCTTGACGGCGAGATCGATCCCCCATACGTGCCCACGCATTACCCGTCACCTGCGGAGATCCAAGAGGCCCGCTATGACGCCACAGACAGGCACATCGCGGAACGGGAAGAAGAAATTGCCTCACGGCAGAAAAGACGAATTGAGATGCTTTTGAAAAATACAAGCGCCCCCGGCGAAAGGAAAGAGTGATGGCGAAGACCCCGGCATGGCAGCGAGCGGAAGGGAAGAGCCCGAAAGGGGGGCTAAACGCGAAGGGGCGCGCAAGCGCGAAAGCGGAAGGGCATAACCTTAAACCGCCTGCCCCGCACCCCAAAAACGAAAAGGACGCGGGACGGAAAGCCTCGTTTTGCGCCCGGATGTCTGGGATGAAGGAAAAACTTACAGGGGAAAAGGCGAAAAAGGACCCGAACTCGCGGATCAACAAATCACTCCGAGCGTGGAATTGCAAATGACAAAAGGCAAATGTTCTGATTGTGGGGGCAAGGACAAACCCGTCTGGGAAAAACCTAGACCGAAAGACCTGCCGAAGTCCAAGGCCCTTTCACCAGCCAAAAAGGCGTCAGCGAAGGCGGCGGCAAAAGCCGCTGGACGGCCTTACCCGAACCTCGTCGATAACATGAGAGCTGCGAAGAAAAAGAAATGACAAGAGCGATTTACTGGTTTGATGAGCCGGAGGAACATAACTATCCGGCGGGGGCGGAGTATTTGTCGCTCCTTGTCACGCCTGCTGCGGCGAAGGTGATGATCGAGCGCCTTCGGGCGGAGCCGCTTTCGCACTTCAAGGCTAAAGACATCCTGAGAGCGTCGGAGCTTTCGCCGCTGGGCATCAGCAATGACCAAGTCGAACACACGCTGGATAAAATCAGACATGATAAAAAGCTATCGCCTCTTTTGCTGGTGCGTAGCACCAAGGCGCTGATTATTGCTGACGGCTATCACAGACTTTGCGCTGTTTACGAACATGATGAAGATATGAAAGTCCCGTGTAAGATAATTTAAGAGTTGTTACATATAAAATTGACTTGACACGGGTTTTGTGTGTAAATACAGGACCTTGCAGAAAGGACTGTCACAATGCCGTCAAAAAGCAAAGCCCAGCACAATCTTATGGCAATGGTCGCACATGACCCGAAGGCTGCCAAGCGATTGAAAATCCCACAGTCTGTCGGGAAAGAATTTGAGGCCGCAGACAAGGGTAAGACCAAAAAGCTCCCGGAAAAGGTGAAGAAAAAGAAGTGACGCTCAAACCGCCCGGAAGGGTTGGAGGTTATTGTGGCACAAAAAGCAATTTCAGAAGCGGAGCAACAAAAAACACTAGATGCGATGAGGAAGTTTAAAAAGGTAGATGGGACTTACGACTTCTATAAAATCGCAGATGCACTTGGAATTCATAAAGTTACAGCGCATAGACGGGTGGCTTTTGTTACGAATAAAATGAAAGACCGGGAAAGTTTAAGACGCTTTAGCGCCCCGGCGCTCCCGCACAGATCGAGACAGATCGACGAATTAATTCAAGATCGATTGGTGGAAAGCCAAAGGGTGATCGCCGCAGATGAGGCGCGGGAACTCATCGACATCAAGGTGAATATTGACGGGCCTTACGGGCTTTTGATATTTGGGGACCCGCACATTGATGACCCCGGCTGCGCGTTTCACCTTTTGAAATCCCATATCGAACTTGCCCAGCAACACCCCCACATTCTGGCGTGTAACATCGGGGACCTTGCGAATAACTGGGTCGGACGGCTTGCCCGACTTTACGCGGATCAATCGGTCACAGCCCGCGAAAGCTGGACGCTTGTGGAATGGATGGTGAAAAGCGTCAATTGGCTTTTCATTATTGCTGGCAATCATGACCTCTGGGCGGGATCGGGCGATCCCGTGGCATGGTTCACGAAGCAGGTCGGCTCGCTCTACGAGGATCATGGTGTAAGGCTTGCCTTAAAGCAGCCTTGCGGAGTGGTGACACGCATCCATGCCAGACATGATTTCCCCGGGCACTCAATCTGGAACTCCATGCACGGGCCCAAAAGGGAACTCATAACTGGGTTTAGAGATCACATTCTTGTCGCAGGACACAGGCATATTGGAGGAGATGAAGGGACGATTAGTCCAGACGGGATCTGTGCCCAACTGGTGAGGGTGAGTGGTTATAAGTTGGCAGACACATATGCTCGAACTTTGGGCCTTAAAAAGATGCCTATTCACCCAGCAGCCTTGGTGATTGTGGACCCGCGAGAACCAGATAATTCCCGTGGACGTGCGTGGTGCGCTCCGACAGTTGAAATCGGCGTGAAGATGCTTAATGCTATTCGAGCCGACTATGACCAGAAGGTTTCACCCGTAGGTCGAAGGGGGCGGAAATGAGTGAAGTTGAAATGATCCCTGACACTGAAATCATCTACGCAGATCCTTACGCACAGCGGTGTGAAGTAGTCCGTCAACTAATCCTTACTTATGAGGAATTGCAGACGGAGGAAGGAAAAGCTGCGTTGATGCGGGCTATTGACAGATTGATCTGTTCTATTCCAGTTGTGGAACCGAAAAGTGCCTCTGTCAGTAAGTTAAAAGACAAGACTTCTCTCTGAAAGGGGCTTCGCCCGTGACCTTTCGCCATATCGTGGGGCTCCATTACGCAGCGATGTGCTTGCGCCCCGCGAATTTGCCAAAGTCCCGACCGAAAGGGGCAAAGGCTGCAGGTTTAAGGTATGAAAAAGCCCTTGCAGCGGCGATCCCGAGGGCAGAACATGGGCAGTGGTTTGAATTTACCGACATGAACGGGCCCGGGCATTGCCAGATGGACTTGCTGATTGTGGGAAATAAGCGGGTTGTGGTCATTGAGTGTAAGTTGACGGACGTGCAGGCGGGTAGAGCGCAGATTGAAGACTTATATTTCCCGATTGCTCGCAAAGTGTGGCCTGATAAAAAGCCTTTAGGCATTGTGGCTGCAAGACATTTGAGTAAAGAGAACCAGTTGGAGCTTGTGGAAGACACCTTGAAGGGGGCGATTTTGAGGGCTGAGTCGCAGAATGTGATCCCGACCTTGCATTGGATTGAAAGAGGGCCGATTTAAGCGGAATTCTGGATGTTTTTGGCCCCGCAGGGTTGACTAAATGGTCGAAAATGTTGAATATTGTTCGCTGAATGCGAAAGGGGCGAGGCCCATGGCAAAAGGTAATGATAGCGCGAAGATTTTAGCAGCACGGCCAGTGCGCGGATCAAGAGCGGGCACAATTCACCACTCTTTCGGATATGAAATGAGTGAAGATGGGATGATTTCGAAGGTTGCTCGGAAGGGCAATGCGGTCTATGAGTCCGAAGACCGAATTCCTTCGGAAAATCCTAATTACCAATCTGGCGTCACACAGAATGTTGGAACTCCCGCGCAAGGTGACGGTTTGCGCAATGCGATCTCGCACATAAGAGGCAAATGATGAAGAAAGTTGCTCTTTATGGCAGTTTGCTTGCGCTTTTCGGCGCAACTGCTGCTTTTGCTGCTGGCCAGTTTCCTGGCTATCCGCTTGCTACCTCGAGCCCGATCACGGGTAATGCTACGACCCTGCCGCTGACGGGTAATGAAACGATCCCAGCTGACACCAACCTGACGCAGAGCTATTCTGGTCTGACGGTTGGCAGCATTCAGCCACAGACGGAATTGATCCAGACCTCGCAGCTTCGTGCTTATGTGCTTTCGGGCTCGAGCGTTACGACGTATGTGTTGCCTTCGATTTCGACGATTGCTACGCTTCCTTCTTGCACGGCTGCTTTGCAGGGCGCAGTTGCTACGGTTAGCAACGGCACGGCTTATGCGACCGGCACGTATGGTTCGGCTGTGTCTGCGACGGGTGCAGTTACCCGTGAAGTTCTTTGCACGAATACGGGCGGCGCTACAACCTACGCTTGGGCATATAACTAATTTGTAAGGGGGCGCTATGCCCCCTTCTCCTTCCTTTTGAGAGGATTAAATGAAAAAGCTCTTGTCACTTGTCGCCCTTGTGATCGGGGCTTTCTCTTTTGGTCTTCCCGGTGTGGAAGCTGCGCCAAATGGCAGCATTCAAAGCGATGTTGCGATTTGTGATCCAAACGCTCCGTATTTCTGTCAGGCTTTTGCAGGAGGAACTCCTGCGGCAGCACAGGTGACTTGCACGACTGCGGGAACGGTGCAGGTTTTGGCAGCGGTCACGACATCATCTGCGGGACGATTTGTGTCGAACACGTCAGGCTCGACAATTTATCTTGGCCCGTCAGGGGTGAGCAGCACAACAGGTTTTGCTCTGCCATCTGGCGTTACGCTTGATCTTACGAAGTCTACTTCTGCCTTGTATTGCGCGACATCTACCAGCACTGCGGTTTTGACCACATTGCAGTATTAAAAGGTATTCGGAATGATTGCCTTCCAAGAATTTCCCGGTGGATACCGGCTGATAGATGGCAACCAGCTTAATGACGGGCTGGCGTATCCGCTTTGGGCTTATTCGGAAGGTATAACGGCAACTGCAGGTGGGAATGTTAATAATTCCTACCAGATTTCAAATACCATCACGAATGTGACGAGTGCGGCGTCTGGCGCGGGTGTTGTGCTGCCGCAAGCCCTTCCGGGCATGATTATGATTGTGGCTAATCAATCTGGCCATGACATTACAGTGTTTGCTTCGCATGGATCTTATATCGGGGCGATTGCTGGAAGCGTCGGTATTGTTCAAACTGTCGGTGTTGCCACTTTTTACATTTCAACAGCAGTTGGACAATGGATCGCACTTCCGATTGATATTGCTGGGGCCACAATTAAAGTTACGAAAAATCAGTTTTTTGATGCGTTGCCGTTGATGCCTACTCCGGCTGATCCGAATTTGTTGGTGCAGGCGATTAACCCGGATTGGGCAAATGCTGCGACGGTGCAATTTTACACAAGTTCGTATGTTGTGGTCGGAAGTCCACTTTACGCACTTTGTCAGACGACTTATGGTTACACATCTGGGCAGATGGCAACATTGATGGCGATTGCTGCGACCTTATCGCCGTGGGGATAAACATGAAGAAATTCTTGGTAGCAGGTGTTAGTCTGATTGCTTTGCAGGCCGCAGTTGCTGCGCCTAACATGACTCCGCAATGGGGTTGGGATAGCACTCAGACTTTGCCGACAGGCACTCCGCTCCAATATAAAATTGGCACGACTTGGACGGCTATGCCGTTGTTGGCACAGAATAATGTTTGGTCAGGGACACAGTTATTTCAAAATAATGTTGTCGCCCAAAAAACATCTACGGCTGCAAACAGCATTTATTCAGCTATTTATCCCAGCGTCACCTTTAGCGATACAATTCAAAGTGTTGCAGATATAACTGCAGGAACAACAACGATAAACAATACAGGATTAGCTGCTTATGTTAAGAATGCGTCGGGAACAAATGGCGCAGGACAAGGAAATGGCGTTGGATTATTTGCTGCAGTTCAATCTGTTGCTAATAATTCTTCAGTTTGGGGTGTAAACACTCTTTGTCAAGATGCTCCTACAAGAGCCATTGCTTCTTTAACAGGTAATTATTGCATTGGAGCGGAACTGGACTTTAATATCATGTCTCCCGCTACACAAGTTATTGGTGTAAGTGTTGGTGGCAATTCATTAAGCCAGCCTACAACTTCTAATGCTTTTATAGTTAATTCACTTGGAACAGGAATTAAATGGGGCGGAGGTTTTGTTAGTCTTAGTGGGACTACAAATACTGGCTTGTCGTTAGGGGCAAAATCCGCTTCTGGGACAAACATTGAAAGTCAAAATTTACAATTAGGATGGTTTGATGGATCAGCAACGGCACAATTAACTTTGATTAGAATGACAAGTGGATATTTATCGATTACCAATTCTGGAGCTTGGAATGGTGTTGCTCTTGCTGGAAATTTAACTGTTCAATCGCCTTATTCGGCTATATTTGCTGGCGGGGCGTCTATAACAGGCGCGTATGCGGGCTCCTTTACAAATGGGGTGGCCGTTGATTATGTGTCTCCATTTGTTCGTTTTAGTGGAGGCGCAGGAGACTCATTTGTTTGGTATAATGGTGGAATTGGCGCAGCGCAATTGATGTTGTTGTCCTCGACAGGCAATCTTTTATTGGGCAAAACCTCAACAACAACTGGCTCACTATCTCTAGCAAATGCAAGTTCAGCTTATACAACTACCCTACAAGCTGGCGCAAATACCCCTGCATCTTGGACTTTGACGCTTCCTCTTGCGGTTCCGGCAGCAAATGGTGCGATCCTGACCGCGACAACTGGTGGCGTCTCATCATGGACCTCAATTTTGCCGGTAGCAAATGGTGGCACGAACTGCTCTGCGTCTAGCATCACATGCTTTAACAACATCACAGGTTATACCGCGACAGGCGCGACCGGCACTACCAGCACCAATTTGGTGTTCTCGACCAGCCCGACCATCACGACACCAACAATTAGCGGGAATGAAACTTATACGGGAACGGCTGGACGTATTCTTGCTGACTTCGACAATGCGACGGTCAATAGCCGTAGAGCATTTCAGACAAGCACCACAAACGCTACAACCGGCATTTACGCCCTTCCAAACGGCACATCGACTGCGGCAAGTTGGCAAGCAACCAACAACTCTGACCCCACAAACGCAAGCAAGATTTTAATCGCTACAAATGCCAGCACAGATGTGCAACTTGTCTCCGGCATCAATGGCACAGGCACCTATCTGCCGCTTTCCATCTACACAAGCGGTGGGCAGTCGGCGCAATTTAGCACTACAAAAGGCACATTTACGCTTGGTGTAGCTGGCACAGCTACCGGCGTGTTGAATATGACCGGCGCTACAAGCGGCACGGCAACTATCACAGCGCAAGCCGCAGCAGGCACACCAACACTAACGCTTCCTAATACTAGCGGAACACTTGTCTCTACAGCATCAGCGCCACTTTCAATTAGTTCAACAACTGGTGCGATCTCGATTACAGGTGCGGCAGGGCAGATCCTTGCAGGTGCGACACCAGCCTTTACAGCGACACCAACGCTCGGTGTGAACGCCACAACGACAGGCCAATTGGGCCTTGCAAATGGTGGTGCAACAGGAGCAACGGTCACTGTCCAGAACAATGGTGCAACCACAGCCTACAATTTCAACTTGCCTACAACCGTCGGCACGGCGGGATATTTGCTAACGTCGCAGGCCGGTGGCGCTTCCGCCATGACTTGGACAAGCCCGACAACAACGGTCAATGGGCAAAGCTGCACACTCGGCTCTACCTGCACGGTCACAGCTGTAGCTTCAAGCATTCCGTTCCCTGCCACAGTTAGCGGCACAGTTACAAGTGGCGGTATTCCGTATTTCTCCAGCACAACTGCGATGGCATCTTCAGCATTGCTGGCACAATATCAACTTGTTGTTGGTGGCGGTGCAGGTGCTGCTCCAGCTACATTGGGCGCTACAGGCTCGGCAGGTCAGCATCTTCAAAGTGGAGGTGCTGCGGCCAATCCATCTTGGACAACTGCAACATTCCCTGCAACCACAACGGCAGGAACGATCTTAGCATCTGGAACTGCAAATACTGTCACAGCAACTGCAACTCCTACGCTCGGAGTTCAAAGCACAACGGCAGGCACATTAACACTCGCTAATACTAATGCAGGTGCGTTTCCAACCACTCTTGCTTCTTCAGCTTCTTCAACGGCGGCATGGACATTAACACTTCCTGTTGCCACGCCCGCAGCTAACGGTGCTGTTCTGACTTCAACAACTGGTGGTGTATCGTCTTGGGTCACATCGCTTCCTGTTGCCAATGGTGGCACGGCCTGCACGGCGGCAAGCATTACATGCTTTAATAACATTACAGGCTTTACAGCTTCCGGCACTACGGGAACAACTTCCACAAATCTTGTATTTTCGACATCGCCCACACTTGTGACTCCAGTGCTTGGTGCAGCTACAGGCACGTCGCTTGCTCTTGGTGGAGCTACAATCGGCACAAACGCGCTCGCAGTTACAGGCACAACGGCTCTTAGCAGTACATTAACAAGCGCCGCGCATACAATCACATCTTCATCAGCTAATGCTTTAGCTGTAGGAGCAAACGGCACCACAAATCCGGCGCTTAATGTTGATGCCTCTACTGCATCTTCAGCAACTGGATTGAATATTAAGTCAGCGGCGGCAGGCAATGGTGTCGCGCTTTCGGTAATATCTAGCGGAACAAATGAAACTCTAACTATAGACTCTAAAGGCACAGGAAATATTACTATAGGTAATAATTCTACAGGAAATATTTATCTTCAAAGATCAACTACGGTTAGCAATGCGTTTAACCAAATTACATCTACACAATATCAAGGTTACATTCTAAGTAACGGAACATATAGCACGGTCACATTCAATGGACTTTCTGCTACAAATGATAATGGAACGATGCAACTTTTATCGGCAGGGGCCGCTAAAGTTAATTTTAGTGCCGACGCCGCAATTTCAAATTATCTAACAAAAGCACTTGCAAATTCTTTTTCAGTTGGCCCTAACGGCACAACCAATCCAGCATTCAACGTAGATACGTCCACTGCATCCTCTGCCACAGGCCTCAACATCAAATCTGCAGCTGCAGGCAGTGGCGTGGCCCTTTCGACCATTTCGTCCGGCACGAACGAAAATCTGACCCTTGATGCGAAGGGATCTGGCACAATTGGAATTGGCGCTACATCGACAGGAAATGTTGGAATTGGCACCAATTCGCCGTCATATGGTGTCCAGATTGTAAAATCTATACCAAATCTGATTTTGTCAGATAATGCCGGAACAAACACCACAAAATATGCAATGATGGGCGTTGCAAACTATTCTGGTTTGTCAGGAACGCCTGTAGCCATTTTTGGCGCGTCATCAGACGCTACAAATAACATTATAGCATTTGGTGGCGGGTATTCACAACAATATGCAGCTACATCTATTCAATTTAATACAGCCGCCAATACTACTACGACTATTGGCACGAATAGGATGGCTATTAATAGTAGTGGTAACGTAAATTTATCTGCAAACATTGCCTCAACTTCAACTTCCAGTGGAACTCTTACAGTATCTGGAGGTATAGGCGCGTCAGGGGCGATTTATGGCGGCGGCGTTATAAATGCGGCTACTTCCGTTCAAACTGCCGCAGCATCACCAACGATTACCACTTGTGGCACATCGCCATCCGTAACGACAGGCAGCAGTAATAATTCTGGTCAGATTACTACAGGATCAACTGCGACAACCGCCTGCACTATTACTTTTGCAACGGCTTATCCGACTTCAGCTTATTGCACAGTAAGTCCTGTAAATGCTGCAAATTCTGGTTTGTATATATCGGCCCAAAGTGCATCAGCGTTTACGATCACATATACAAGTGCGACGAGTGCTAAATTCCAATACACCTGCTTTGGTAACTAATTCAAGGGAATTGATCGGGCAGTTCTCTTGTAAAACTCTAACCTCCCGAAAAAGGAAGCCAAATGAAAAAGGTAATTATTGCATCTCTGATTTTAGCGTCTTTCCCAGCATTTGCAGAGGATGTAAAACCTGCTGCTCCAGCAGCTGCATCTGCACAACAGCAAGTCGATCCAAACACCCCAATCACCATCACAGTTGGTGAATTGCAGGCTCTTTTACAGGCCGAGCATGATAAACTTGCAACTGAGGCTGTAGCCCAGAAGATACAGGCGCAGATTAAAGCCAAAGCAAAATAGGAGCGCGTAAATGGACAGGGCATACTTTTTCAACAGAATTAGACATGCCCTGTTCGGCGGGAAACTTACGGCTGCGCAAGTAGACGGCATCACGCGAATTCTGGACTACCGTGATAGCAATTATAAAGGCGTGACCGACGACCAGTTGGCCTATATCTTTGCGACGGTGAACTGGGAAACTGGGCATAAAATGGTGCCGGTCAAGGAGCAAGGGAGCTTACGCTACCTAAAGTCAAAGCCTTACTGGCCCTGGATCGGAATGGGTTTGGTCCAAGTGACGTGGGAGCGGAATGCAAAGCTCTTTGGGGCCGAAAAGCCCGAAGATTTGCTCGCATGGCCAGTAGCACTTCGCGCTTGTTTTGAAGGCATGACAAAAGGCCTTTTCACGGGCAAAAAGCTCGCAGATTACATTTCCGCAGGGAAATGCGATTATGTCGGGGCGAGAAGAATTATAAATGGTCAGGACAAGGCAAATTTAATCGCGGGGTATGCTACCGCATTTCAATACGCCCTTAAACGTGCGAATAGGGGGTCGTGATGGACAAAGATTGGCGAATAGTGGCATTCGGCACGGTAAGCTGGATGGTGCTTCTCTGCACAGCATTAGGGTTCTTGACAGGATGCTCTCAAATCGAAGGTGATGGGTTTGTGAATGACGGCAAACCGCAGCCTCGAGTTGTGTGTAAAAAGATAACTCCTTCTCTCACAAGATGCTATAATCGATAGGAAAGGGTGCCAAATGGACGTAGTTATTACATGGCTGATCGCAAGATTAAAAGAACCGTCCACATGGGCGGGCACAGGCTTAATCGCGTCAGCGGTTCACAATTATATCCCCGGATCAATGGGTGATAACATTATCTCCACGCTGCAGGGGCTTGGCGGTATTCTTGCGGTGATTTTGGAGGAAAAATCTAAAAAGGTTGCACCAAAATGATGAACGCAGTTTTATCAATTTTAGGGCTTGCACCTTACCTTCAAAACGCGCAAACGATTGTAACTGTTACAAAAGATAGTTACGAAGCGATCAAGGCCGCGAAGGAAATGCTTGACGGCCCTGACGGACAAAAATTCAAAGCGGCGATCCGAAAGGCAATTGACGCTGCGGAAGCGGGCGCAAAGCAAAGTGTCGAAAAAGGTGTGGAGAGGGTTACAAAAAGCGTTCATCCTACCGTTGAATATGCTGCAGGTAGTTACGAATGGGATGGATTTGAAGGTTGGGTTTGGGTGCCAAAAGGAGCAGAGCAATGAGCTTATTCTCATCAATAACGAGTTTCTTTTCGAAAGCAGCGGTCGCAACAGAGGCCGATGTTGTCACATTTAGCACGAAGGTCTGGGCGGAAGCGCAGATTGTGGAAAAAGACGTAATCGCGGTGGCGAATTGGATTGTCAATGAAATCCCTGTGCTGACCGCAGGTATTGCCCGGATTACTCCACTTGTCGATGCGATTGTTGGCCTTGCTGATCCTACGATTGCGGCAAAAATGGCTGCATTAAATGCCGCGATGGCAGGGCTAAATGCTTTTGCTGCGTCCACAAAAGCTGGAACACTTACGCCAGATCAAGCGGTCGCGGGATATTCGTCGCTTAAAGCTGCAAGCGCTGCCGTGCAGGAATTGGCTGCAACTGCATCAAATATTATCGCCGTAACCCCAGCATCAAAACCATCGTAGGAGAGAAGGATGTCTATCCACCATGACAGCCCGTTTTATGACATTCTAAACACCCTTTTCTCGACAACAAGTGAAAAAGCAGGGGCGTTAGTGGCGGCAAGTATGATTTCTTCACCCCTCTGGTTACAAACAATTCAGCCGGTGTCGGACGTGGCAGCGGTTTTTGCTCCAATTCTCGGCTGCACATATCTGTCCATGCAGATCGGGCTTAAAATATGGGACAGGTTTATTAAAAGGGGATTGTGATGGATAACATGTCAGGCGCAGGTGGAGCTGCTTATTTCAAATCTCAGCATGAAGGTGAAGGTTGCCATCGTATGGGCGAGCATCACGACATGAAGAAACTTACGAAGTCTTCAGCCATGAATAAGGCTGAGATGAAGACAGTGAAACATTCAGAGGCAAAAGAAGTTGCGACGAAAGATCGTGAACTTGCTGCAAACAAAAAAGAGTCAACAATGTATGGCATGAAAACCTCAAAGAAACTGGGTGGCAAGTAATGGCAAAAGCTCCTCCAAAAAAGATGTCCATGAAAGAGTGGGAAAAATCCCCGATGGACAAAAAGATGGACAAAAAACTCGCCGCAAAAGGGATCAAGGAAGGCTCGAAAAAAGAGCAGGCCATGGATCGTGCGGCGATGAAAAAGTATGAGAAAAAGAAATAGTTAGCCCCATTTTGGATTGAATATAGAATGGACCTAACCGCACAAAATGCCCCACAGGCAAAGGTTGTTGAATGGCCGGAAAAGCTCCAATGCTTGTTCTGGCCAAAGGTCAATGATCTGCCTGTGAGGTATCGGGTGCTTTATGGCGGGCGAGGTGGAGCAAAAAGCTGGGGAATTGCACGGGCGTTGGTGATTTTGGCGGCAAAGCGGGAATTGCGAATTTTATGCGCCCGTGAATTGCAGAATTCAATACGAGACTCGGTGCATAAAGTGTTGAGTGACCAGATTGACCTTTTAGGTTTGTCAGGATTTTACCAAATCGAGCAGGCGAGGATTTTTTGTCCATCGACAGGGAGCGAGATCTCTTTTGAAGGGATACGCAACAATGTCACCAAGATTAAGTCATATGAAGGTGTGGACATATGCTGGGTTGAGGAGGCGAACAAGGTCACGAAAAACTCGTGGGAAGTTCTCATTCCGACGATCCGTAAAGAGGGCTCTGAAATCTGGGCTTCGTTCAATCCAGAACTTGAAACTGATGATACTTATCAGCGGTTTATTTTGTCTCCTCCTAAAAATGCGATAGTTCAAAAGATTTCGTGGAGAGATAACCCGTGGTTTCCGGGGGTCCTTAAACAGGAAATGCTCGATCTCAAGGCCAAGGACCGCGATGCGTATCTGCATGTCTGGGAGGGGGAATGCAGAAAGACTTTGGAAGGGGCGGTTTATGCCGAAGAACTTCGAGATTGTGCGGAAGAAGGCCGGATCACGCATGTTCCACATCATGCTTCTTCTGCTGTCAATTTGTATTGGGACTTGGGTAGGAGTGACCATACAGCTATCATTTTTGAACAATATGTAGGAATGCAAAGACGGGTCGTGGATTATTACCAAAACCGTCTGAAAGGCCTTGACCATTACATTCATGTGCTGCGCACACGCCGGTCGGGCACAGGAGAACTTTATGAATACGGGACGTGTTGGTTGCCCCACGATGCAAGAGCTAAAACGCTCGGATCAAAAAAGTCCATCGAAGAACAAATGCGAGACGCAGGATTTAGGGTCAGAATTGTCCCGCGTCTTTCTAAATTCGACGGCATTGTCGCTGCAAGGAGCATATTCCCCACTTGCTGGTTTGATGCCGCAAGATGTGAAAAAGAACTTCTTCATGCTCTTCGCCATTATCACTATGAAGAAAACCCTGTGACGGAGGTTTTGTCGTCAGAACCTGTGCATGACTGGTCATCACACGCAGCTGACGCTTTTCGGTATATGGCGATTGCCTCGCAAGGGGGCGAGACAACGAAACATCGGCATGTTACAAGTGCCTTGAAGAAACACGGTCTGATGGGCAAAGTGCAGCAATTTGGCGAAAGCCTTGGATGGTTGGGATAAAACATGTCAAATCCTACAAACGAAAACATCGAGAAGTTTCAGAAAATCTTCAAAAGAGCGCAAGATCGTTTTCGGCGTTGTGAGGATTGGGAGAGCTATGCAAGGCGCATGTTTTTGGATGATTTGAAGTTTGCTAATGCTGACGCAGACAACAAATACCAATGGCCGACAAGGATGTGGAACGACAGGCAAAGGGACGAGCGCCCCGCGCTTACGATTAATAAGACCCGTCAGCATAACTTGAACATTATTAATGATGCCAAGATGAATAAGCCGGGGATTAAGTATCGAGCTGCGGGAAATGGTGCGACCGCAGAGGCTGCAAGAATTTGGGACGGAATTGCACGGCATATTGAGTATCAGTCAAACGCCCCGGCCCATTATGATGTTGCGACCACTTTTCAAGTCACTGCGGGGCTTGGATTTTTGCGTGTGATTACAGACTATGTGTCTGAAGATAGTTTCGACCAAGACATTTACATCACGTCAATTCCAGATCCGATGACGGTCTACATCGACCCGGATGCAAGGGCTCCGGCAAAAGAAGACATGAGATTTGCTTTCATTTTCGAGGACATGCCGAAAGACGTTTTTGAGAAGAAATATCCGCAGTATGTGAAGTATATGGGGACGGAAGGTCTTGTTGGTGATCGTGGCTGGCGAGATGATGACCATGTGAGGGTCGCGGAATATTTTGAAGCTGAAGATGTTGAAGATGAATTGCTGATGTTTGACGGCCCGGACGGACAACCGGCTACAATTCTTGCGTCAGATTTGCGCAAGGTCGATCCAAAAAGCGCAGTTTTTATTGACCCAATGACAAGAAAGCGCAGCGTTCAAAAGCGAGTTATCCATTACCACTTTATCATCGGGACTCATATTGTTGAGTCTGAGGAAAAAGAGTGGATTGGAAAGACCATCCCGATCATTCCAGTGGTTGGGGAAGAAATCATTATTGAAGGAAGAATGGATCGTAAAGGCCACACACGGGCCATGAAAGATCCGCAGAGGATGTATAACTACTGGGCTTCGAGTGCAGTTGAGTATGGTGCCTTGCAGTCAAAGACTCCTTGGATTGTGGGTGTTGAAACGGTCGAGGGCTTTGAAGAATACTGGGCGACCGCAAACCGTCAGAACCACGCTTATTTGCCGTATAAATCTGTTGGTGATGATGGCAAACCTTTGCCTCCTCCCGCAAGAGTTGAGCCCCCCGTTCCTTCGCCTGTTGCCTTGAAGGGAATGGAAGTCGCTGCAATGGAAATGCAGATGGTTTCCGGGCAATACGAAAATCAGATGGGGCAACAAGGGAATGAACGAACTGGAAAGGCGATTGCTGAACGTCAGCGTCAAGGTGATCGTGCTACTTACCATTTCATTGATAACCTTGCGATTGCGATCCGGCAGGTGGGCAAGATCATTCTGGATCTGGTGCCGAAACTTTACGACACAAACAGGATCGTGATGATCTTGGCTGAGAATGGTGAAAGTTTAGAGGTCAAGCTCGATCCACAACTCAAACAGGCTCACATGCTTGAGTTGAATGAAAATAATGAGGTCATTACAAGACTTTTGAACCCTGCTATCGGGCAGTATGAAGTGCAGGCAGATGTCGGGCCGGGATATGCGACACGCCGTGAGGAGGCGTTTAACGCACTTACCCTCATCCTCACGCAGTCCCCAGCGCTCACCAATATCATCGGTGACATCATGTTTAGAGCTGGCGACTTCCCGATGGCAGAGGAAGCAGCCGAGAGACTGAAGCGCATGGTCCCGCCGCAGGCGCTTGGTCAGGGTCCGACGCAAAACGAGCAAATGCTTGGAATGCAAGTGCAGCAATTGCAGGATGCGCTCAAGGCTACGATGGACGAGTTGGCGAAGGAAAAAGGCAAGACGCAAGCACGTCTCGAAAAGCGCGAAGTCGATGTCTACGACGCGATCACAAAACGTATCGATGTGGTTGGCAAGCAAGGGCTTTCTGCGCTACAATTGGCAAAATTGCAAGACGATGTTGTTCGGGAAAGCGAAGACGTTCCGATCAGCGATACATACGAAGGTCACAAGGAGCAAGGGTCAACTCCGGGGGCGGAATATGCCTCAGAGCGCGATCAACAAATGCCTGCTCCCCTTGAGGATCATGAAATGCCGGAAGGGGCTTTTAGAGGCCCAGATGGTCACGTTTACGGCCCGCACCCGGAAATGCCGGGGACGATAGCACGGATTACACGGAGAGGTTAAATGGCACCGAAGCGCACACAACAGGAAGAAGCGGTAGCTGCGGGTGAACGCAATGTGGTGCCGGGGCAGTCATGGCTTGCGGCTCTTATCCGTGGTATTGGTAGAGAGATGGTTGAGAACTCGATGGGCGGTGCGCCTTTCGGGCAGGCTACGCGAGAGGAATTAGGTTCCCTCGGTTACGAACAGATGCTGCGTGAGCAATATCCCGAAGAATTTGCGAGAGGAAGACTTTATGGCTCCGAAGCGTTTCCGACAGATGTGGCGTCGTTCTATGCAGCGCGTCCCGGTCGTTCAGCATTTACACAAATTGCAGGACGTGAAGCCGGAGCAGCTGGTGGTCCTCGCGCTATCGGTGGCGCTGGCGCTCCTGCATTAAGTTACGAGCCAGTCGCAGCGGCCCCAAGAGGCTCGTTTGATGCGAATATGATGGAGGCCTATCGGCGCGGGGCGGCAGGCTCAAGGGCTCCGGGCAGACCACAAGCGTTTAGACCAGAGGATTTCTTGGCCATTGAACAAGGTCCTTTGCCTACAAGCAGAAATGCGTTTGAGGCAAATGCTGTGATGGCGCAGCGTCGTGGGATGCCAAGTCCTGCACCTGCGGCTTATGATTATGAAGGTCCTGCAGGTCCGGGCCCTTTCATTGATCGACCTCGTTCTCGCTTTGATGAAAATACAATGGCTGCTTATTACAGGAACCAAGGTAAGGGTGAATACGGCCCTTACGTTCCTGGCAGACGAACAGGTCCGGGGGCGGTAGAACTCGATTACACCCCAGAAGAAATGGGGCAGGGTGTTGCACTTCGTCAAGGCTCAATGCCAATGGCACAGCAAGGCGGTGTTCCTGCCGTTCGTGGGGGCCTGCCGACATTTGCGCGTGGCGAATATCAAGCACCAAATGGAGCGTATGGTGAGTTTCGTGATGTGACCGGGAATGTCCTTTCCGGCCCGCAACAAGGAACCGCGATGATCCCTTATGGGGAGGCTGCAAATGCGCTACGTTCCGGCGGAATTCCTTTTGGTAAAATTGCGGCAGGTGCTGCAGGTGTGGGTCTGCCCTTTATGGCAGCTTATTACGGACGCGATGGTGGCGCTCCTGCTGTTCGGGATGTTGGCGGTGCTATGGCTACACCAACGGCAAGAGGAGCGCAACAACTTCCGCCGATAGATGTTTACGGTCGCCCGCAACAACGTCCTGTAGGATCAGAGATGGCTGAGCCAATGGGCGGGGCAGCGGGACAAAAGGCTAAAGGTGGTAAGGGTGGTAAGACCGCGCCTATGCCAACCAAACGTCCTGCAGAGGTTGCTCCGGCAGATGAATGGGAAGGCAACTTAAACTACAAAATCACTCAAATGTTCGACAAATTGTTTGGGCAGGACGAAGCAGAACGCGGTCGCAAAACCCAGCAATACTACGAACAAAATAGATGATGAGGGTGAGATGGCGGGGGAGATTAAATACAACTACGAGCCAATCGATAGAAACGCGATAGCGGAATATCTGTCGGATGAGTTCTACAATCCTCCACCTCAAGGGGGCATTCCGCTGCCCCCAAGACGGCCTGTCGAATATTTTTCGTTTGAGGGAATGCCTTACACGTTTACCCCAGAAGAACAGCGGCAGGTGAATGAGGGTTATCAACGGCAGACTCTACGTGAACGTGCGTCGAACCTTTATCCGTCAGCAATGCGGGCGCAAATTGGCTCGTATTTTGGAAATGAAAACCAGATCACTCAACATAATTTCTCCCCGTCTGAATTGAATGCCTTGCGGGAAGATTATTTACAAAAAAGAGCCGATTATATCGGAGGGTTTTCGACTAATCCATTGACAGGCTTCCAGAATGAGCGCATTCCTGACGTAAGCCGGTTTGTTCCTTACGAGCAATTTTCACAAGAAACAACAATGCCGAACATGCAAGGTTGGGGTAGCATGTTTGCCGGGACGAAGCCGTTTTCGCAAGGAGCTTATTACGAACAATCACCAGAGGGAACTCGTTTACGGAATTACTATGTTACCCCGTATAGCGAGCGTGATGTGAATGTGTTGTTACCATTGGAGCCAAGATGAGAGAGCCGTTAGTTAAACTCCCCGGTAAAGGGGCACATGCGCATAAGATGGTCGCGGAAACCGCGAAGAAGATGGCAGAGGAGGTCTACGAAAGCTGGGCCTCAAGAAGCAACGAATTTTATGCAGAACACCGCGATCTTAAAACTTATGTTTCGTCTTGCTGGCCGCTTTATCTGGACGCAGCAAGAGCTACACTTGCACAATTACTTACAACAAATATGGATGATGTGTTAAAAGATGAGATCCATGATGCTTTAGTCAAGGATGCGACGTTACGTCGAGGGCGTGAGGGCGTCTTACAAATGAAGAAAGGTAAAGGAGCCTAACATGAAAACATTTTACAACACCATAAACCGTCAGGCCGAGGGCGAGGCGGGGGCTGCTCCTGTCGAAGCGCCAGTAGCTGCACCAGTTGTAGAGGCTGCAGTTGAGGCCCCGCAAGAAGCACCGCCAGAGGCACCTGTCACACTCGAGACTGAAAACAAACCGCCGCAGGGCCTTTTAGATCGCATTGGCCAGTTGACCCGCCAAAAGCGCGAACTTGAAGAGCGCCTCCAAGCCATGGAAGCCCCGCAGCAGCAGTATTATGATGCCCCACAGTCTGCTGGTGGTGTTGACCCCCGCCAAGTCCAGATGGAAATTTACCGTCAGGCGCAAGAACTGGCAAAACAAAACGAGTGGAAATCCACGACTGATAAAATCTGGAATGAAGGGCTGGCTAAATATGGCGATTGGGCTCCGCAGCTTAACAACATGGCTCAGATCCTTGGTGGAATTCCGACTTCGCTCACGGAAGCAGCGATTGAAACTGGAAACCCACACGAAGTCCTCTACCATCTGGCTAAAAATCCTGACGAAGCTGCCCGAATTGCACTCTTGCCAACCGCCAGACAGGCTGTGGCAGTTGCTAAACTCGCATCAGCAGTCACCGCACCGAAAAGAGTGACATCCGCTCCGCCCCCGATTTCTCCGAAGGTTCAAGGGATTGGAAGTGCCCTGGCAACACTTGACGACCCGAACATTTCAATGGAAGAATGGGCAAGACTTCGCAATGAGCAAGCTATGGCTCGTCGCAAAAGGTAGGCGAGGACACCTTAAACGTCCTCCCCTTGCTGATCGCAGGGTAAGCGATCTGGGTTGCCTGTCAAGAGACGGTCGCAGGCTCCGTCAGATGAACAAAGGACTCCCTTTGTATTTTGACAATACCACTGCGCCGTGAGCGCGTAACCCAGAGGACTTAGAGATGTCAAATACAATTTTAACAATTAACATGATTACCCGTGAGGCCGTGCGCCTCTGGGTAAACACCAACTCCTTCCTGCAGCACATCGATACGCAGTATGATGACCAGTTTGCTGTGACCGGCGCGAAAATCGGTCAGAGCCTCCGCATCCGTCTGCCTAACGATTACACGGTTAGAAATGGCCCTGTAGCGCAGATCCAAGATACGGCGGAAACCAGCACCACGCTGACCCTCGCCACCCAAAAAGGCGTTGACGTTTCGTTTAACAGCGTTGAACGCACGATGTCTTTGGACGACTATTCCAAACGCATCCTTGCGCCAGCTGTAAACAACCTCGTCGGCGCTGTCGCTGCAGACGTGATGTCAGGTGTTGAAGGCGGCGTTTCCAACCTTGTTGGTAACTTTGACGCTGCTGGTAACTTGCTCCGTCCGACGCTTGAGACGTTCTTGAATGCAAAAGCACTCTTGAGCTTACGCTCTGCGCCTACGGACTCCCGCAAGTTCATCCTCGATCCTGTCACGATGGCTCGCACGGTCCAGAACCTTTCTGGCCTGTTGAACCCAGCCACGGAAATCTCTGAGCAGTATCGCAAGGGTGAAGTTTATAACGCGATTGGCTTCGACTGGTTCGAAGACCAGACGGTTATCAAACACACGACCGGCGCATACACGGGCACGATGACGGTTTCTGGTGCAAACCAGACCGGCACGACCATCACCACAAACGCTCTTGGTGGCCCGCTTGCACAAGGCGACATCATCACGTTTGCTGGCGTGAGCGCCGTCAACCGCATCACCAAAGTATCAGTTGGTTCGTTGCAGCAGTTCGTTGTAACGGCAGCAGCTGCTGCGGGCGCGACAAGCATCTCCATCTATCCTGCGATTGTTCCACCATCTGGCGGTTCAACGGTTCAGTATCAGACGGTTACGGCTTCTCCTGCTAACGGTGCAGCGATTGTGACCCTGACGTTGGCAAGCAGCGTTTATCGCAAGAACCTTGCATTCATTCCAGATGCAGTCACGATGGCGACGGCGGATTTGGAATTGCCAAAGAACATGCAGGAAACGGCAAGAGAGCGTATGGACGGCGTTTCGATGCGTATGGTGACAGGTTTTGACATTAAGTCGGACCAGTTCATCACACGTCTTGATGTGTTGTATGGTTATGTCTGGGTTCGTCCTGAGTGGGCGGTTGTTGTCGCAGACATCATCTAATCACTAAAAGGAGAGGGCAAAGTGCCCTCTCCCTTCACTCGTAAGGAGCAAGTAAATGGCTAAAGTTAAACCTTATCTCGGTGTGTATGAGAGTATGGAATTTCCAGAATATAAATTTCAAGAATATCCGAAGGTTGTCGGATATAAAGATGAGGGTAAAACTGATCCGATCTTGGTCGGAGATGCGAAAGAAGAAATCGACTTCATCACCAAAGGCGGTCCGGGGGCCTTTAAGACCCGTGAAGATGAATTACAGGCTGAGTTGGAACGCAAGGCTGTAGAATTAGAACTTGCGAAAACTCAGCTTGCAGAGTTGAAGGCACAGAAGGAACTTGTTGAGTCTGCAAAGCCTAAACCTTCATCAAATACTCCTGTGTCTTCTTTGAAAAAGGACGCTTAACATGATCGCAGGTATCAAAAACTTTTTAACTTTGCTGGTTGCATTGTTGTGGGTAAATGGTGCCTGCGCTCAAACCTATAACCAGATGACTTGGGGATTTACCTTACCATCTGGCTCGCCTTACAATTTTGGGGCGAATATTCAAGGGAACTGGTATAATTTAGGAACTGTAAGTTCTGCGGGTGCTTGGACATTAACTCCTAGTATAATTAATGTAACAAATGCTGGTGCTTTTGATAACACACAGCAATATGATTATGTTGTTTCAAATGTCGGAAATATAAATATAGGCCAATTCTTTTCATCATTTTGGGGCGGTTATCATGCTACTGAAGCTCTTGTAGGGGCAGTTATAGAGCCAACAACTGCTACAAATCTTCAATCAAATGCAGTTTCTGGATATTCAGATTGTGCAAAAGATTGGACTGGAATTTCACCTAGAGGTGGCTGCGTTTCCGGGTTTTTTGTGGCTAGAGCCAGCGGAAATGGGGCAAATTTATTTGGTATAAATACTTGGAATGGTGATGCAGGGATTACAAATGTTACTGAGCAAAATGAGTTTGATTTTGACTCAAGAAATGCTTCGACTATTGTATCGGGATCAGTCGCGTTTCTTTCTGGCACTATACAACCTTCGTCAGCAGTAGCTTGGACGTGTAACGCCACGACAGGATTAAAGTGGGGCGCTTGTTTATTTTCAAGAGACGGACAAGTTTATCGTGGAGCGTATTTTGGAACTAGAGCAGTTGGTAACGGCGTAGATAGTCAAGAAATAGCGTTTAATGGTATTGATGCTGGTGGGGTTAATCGAACAGCCCTTATTTTTGGTTCGCAATATGGAAATATAAATTTACGTTCTGGGCAAAATAATTTTCCGGTTGTTATTCAAGATTATAATAATGGAAACGGAAGTAACATTGCTTACTTTGGGGCAACTGCTTCTTTTATAAGTTCTCCATTAACCGTAAATGGGACCGCTATATTTAATAGTGGAATAAATGTTGGAGCAGCTGTCGGTGTATCTTGTTCGGCAGGCACAGTAAATACATCAACGATGGTAATAACAAACGGGATAGTGACACATTGCTGACACTCAACACAGGTCTTAACCCATGACCGCAACCGTATCACGCGAGCAATTCTTCTCCGCAATAGCGGATATGGCGAATTTGGAAACATTTTCGCAGGCTGTTTTGGCCAATCCAAATACGACCGCGTGGAACCAGTTTAATTCCGCGACGTGCATTTCGTCCACAGATGATATTGCCCTGTTGGTGCGAACCACGTTCAACTGGACGCAGCTCCAACTTGACTCGCTTTTCACCCTCGCGGCGACACTTCCGGGTGGAGATGTAGCTTGTGGCGCGACGGTTGTGCCATCGACTGTGGCGGCGGTTTCAAGGCAGCAGTTCTTTGCGGCCATTGCCATACAGGCCAATGTGGAATTGCTGTCGCAGGCTGTAACGGCAAACAAAAACGACACGCTTTGGATACAGTTTAATTCTGCGGTTTGTATTTCGATCACAGATCAATTGGCGCTTTTGGCTCAGACCACATTTGGCTGGACTTCGGCCCAGTTGGTTTCGTGCTTCTCGCTTGCAGCTACCCTCCCCGGCGGCAATGCCTCTTGCTCTGTCCAGCCGGTCGATCCTGTTTATCCGACACCTTTCGGCGGGGCGACATTTACGGCGCTCGATATTATCAATCTTGCTTATAAAGACGCTGGCGTGTTGGGTGTTGGTCAGTCGCTTCTGGCAGAAGATGTTAATGACGCCTTGACGCGATTGAATATGATGATTGCTCAGTGGCGGATGAAACGCTGGTTGGTATGGCACCTTGTGGACAAGAGTGTGGTGTCAACTGGGGCCCAAAGCTATACGGTCGGCCCCGGCGGTGACATAAATGTAGCAGCGCGCCCGGACAAACTCGAAAGCGCGTTTTTCAGAATGCTGGCGGGCGGAAGCGGCACACAGGCGGTGGACTATCCGCTCCAGATCCTTTTCTCAATGGAGGATTATGCAAGAATTACGCTCAAGCAATTAGTGTCATTCTCGCAATGCATATTCTATGACTCCGCATGGCCTTTGGGGCGCATTTATCCTTGGCCGATCCCACAAGCAAACCTTTACGAAGTCCATATCTTGCTCAAAGATGTGTTGACTGAATTCAACAATCTAACAAGCCCTTTCATATTTCCGCCCGAATACCTTGCAGCTATCCACTACAATCTTGTAGTTCGCACCCGCGCTGCATACCGACTTCCACCAGATCCGACATATGAAGGGCTGGCGGCAGATGCGCTCCAGACGATCCGTTCTGCGAATGCACAAATACCTAGCCTTGTGATGCCGGATAATCTGGTCCGTCCGAGTGTCTACAACATTTACAGCGACCAAACGAGGTAACTCAAATGGCTATACCTGATCGTCTTCCCAATGGTTACGCGCTTCAAGACGGATATACTCTTGAAAATCTTATGGCTACTCCACAGTGGCAGACAAACTACGGCATCACAGCCCTTGCTGGTGGTGGCCTTTCTTCTTCTACTCCAGTTCTTGTCAACGGCGTGAATGTTGTCACGGTTGTGGGCACGGCTGCTGACAGCGTTGTGCTTCCAAGCGCAGTTGCAGGCACCATCGTCTACTTGCTGAATGCAGATAGCGCAGACGCTGTGCAGGTTTTTGCGCAGGGTTCTGACACGATCAACGGCACAGCTGGTGCGACAGGTGTTTCTTATGCTGCAGCTAAACGTGTGCTTTTTATCGCTGTGACGAACAACGTATGGATTGCTAACGTAATGTCTGCTACGTAAGGGATGTAGTGAAGTGGCTCAGATCCAACTTGTTCAAGGTGCTTATGAAGCGCGCTCGGTAATAGCGAACGCGCAGAGGTGCATCAATCTGTATCCAGAACAGAACACGAAGGATGCTGAAGTTCCTTACACGCACTACTGCACTCCGGGGCTGACGCTTCTCGCGCAAGGAATTGTGGCCGAGGTGCGTCAGCTTTACACAGCGTCCAACGGGCTGCTTTTTGCGGTCATCGGGAACATTGTTTATTACGTGCCAGATAATTTTGTGCTGCAACAATTAGGCAGCATCACTTCTCAATCTGGTCTTGTAAGTATGTATGATAATAAGTTCTCGCTTATTATTTTAGATGGCTCGACGCAGGGATGGAGTGTTAATCTTACATCGCTTGAGTTTAATGTTTTTAATCCGACCAATTTTGTTGGCGGAAATCAAATTCGCTACATTGACACGTTTTTAGTCTCGTCAACTCAAAACGCCAACATTCAATCGAGCAACTCGAACGAAACAACTTACCCCGACCTTGGCGTTGCCACGATGTCTGGAGACGCTGACCGACTCCAAATCATTGACGTTGTGCATAAGGAAATGTGGAGTTTTGGAAGACGCACAACGGAAGTCTGGACGAATGTTGGATCATATCCGTTTCCGTTCCAGCCCATTCCCGGTGTGTTTTTGCAGCACGGGATCGCAGCTTTGCGTTCGCTGGCGAAGTGGGGGTTGAATATCTTCTGGCTTTCGGAAGACAACAATGGCCAAGCTCTCATCATGCAAGGCACAGCTTACAAAGCTGACATTGTTTCTACCCCCGCCATTGCAGATGCTATCGGAAAATATGATAAGATTTCTGACGCTATCGGATTTTGTTATCAGCAAGGTTCACATATTTTCTACTTCTTAACCTTCCCGTCAGCAAACGCGACGTGGTGTTATGATCTGTCAACCCAACTCTGGCATGAGCGTGGGTATTTAGATGAAAACGGAAACCTTGTAAGACATCGTGCGAACTGCGTAGCTCATGCCTATAACCGCACAATTGTTGGCGATTGGCAAAACGGTAATCTCTATACTTTTGATCTCAACAATTACACAGACAACGGAAATCCGATCTTACGTCTTCGCTCCTTCCCACATCTTGTGTCTGACGGAGATCGCGTAAGCTATACAAACTTTATGGCTGACATCGAGGTCGGCACAGACCTTGATCCTTCCGAAGACCCCCAAATCACCCTTTGCTGGAGTAATGATCGCGGGGTGAGTTTTGGAAATGGCTTACAACAATCGTTAGGTAAATCCGGCGAATATCGTGCAGTTCCCTCTTGGAGCAGACTGGGATTTGCGAGAGATCGTGTGTTTGAATTGTCTTGGACTGCTCCTTGTCCTGCAGCCTTGAACGGCGCGTGGATACAAGTTGAGAAGATGGAGACATAACGTGCCAATTTTAAAAAGCGTTCCTAACTCTACAACACAGCTAATTGATGAAAATGGAAAGCCGACACGGCAATTCCAATTGTTAATGGCCGCTTTGGCTGAGCCCGGAAACATCACGTCTTATGATATTGCTGATGGTGCTATTATCTCAGTAAAACTCGCCAACGGATCGGTTTCGACTGACAAACTTCCAGATAATGTTATTACTGCGACAAAAATTTCCGACAATTCAATCACAACTTCAAAGATTTTGGCCAATGCCATCACGTCAAATTTGATTGCAGCTGGCGCGATTGTTACGGATAAAATTTATGCGAACTCAATCGTTACTCAGCACATCAGTATCGGGGCGGTTACGACTCCAAACATCGCATTAAATTCTGTTTCGTATGCTGGCGGGCAGTCGTCAAGTGGTTCTTCTGCGACGATCAATCTTGTGCCAGTAGAGAACTCGATTGTCTGTATTCTTGGGACGTATGATGGAACGGCTGCAACAAGTTCCGGCACCATCACAATTTCTGTCAACGGAACGCCCATCGACTCCGGCACAATTCCGGGCATTTACTTTACATCGATGGGTTTGTCTCCGGGCCCTAACCCCGTCTACGGCGGCGCGTTTTATGGTGATACGTCCAACCATACCCAAGTTTATAGCTACGCCCCTGTAACGACTGTCGCGGTTTATCCTCGAACACTTCAAACCAATTATACAGTTCAAAATACCGACACTGCTTTGGCCATAACCTGTTCTACAAATGTAGGCGGGCCGGTTAGCGTGTTGGCTTGGGAGCTTTCAAGATGACCAACAAAATGTTTATTCACTACGATGACCAAGGGAACATCGACTCCTTCACCCATGAGCATGAAGTGTTTTTTGAGATGCGGAAGGCTGCGGGTGAAAAGATTATCGAAGTCGAGCGTAAGTTCGATTATAAAAGTTTTAAGGTTGATTTAACGACCTTGACTATTGTGCCGAAGACCCCAGAAGAAATTGCTGCGGCTCAGCCAAAACCCATTGCTATTCCGATAGTTATTCAGCCTGTTGCTCCAACAACTTCTCCCGAAACCCCTATCCCTTCGGGGAGTTAAGTATTATGATGTGTAGGCCGGATTTGACATTTAGGAGATTAATATGGACCCCGTAACTTTAGCCATGATGGGCGGCGGATTGCTGGCGGGAAATCTCCTAAAAGGATTTGGGGGACAGCAAGCGTCCAACATTCAAGCTGGTGGTGCGCAAAATGCCGCACTTTGGCAGGCCCTTGCCGCAGGCCAAGCTCAACAAAATTACGCCCAGTATTTTAATCAAGCAAAAGCGGCCTTGAACCCTTACGTTCAAGCTGGCCAAACTTCCATGAACACCCTGCAAAGTTATTTGACAGGGAATGCTGCAAAAACTGCAGGTATCGGCGGGGGAGGTGACACGTTAATGTCCACCTTCCAGCCTACCCAAGCGCAGCTTGAAAGCACTCCGGGCTATCAATGGGCGAAAACACAGGCCCTTGGAAGCATGGCAAATTCTGGTGCAGCAAAAGGCCTTGGCACATCCGGCAATCTTGTGCAGCAAATCGGCACGACAGCAACAGGGCTTGCGTCACAAACATTCCAGCAACAACTCCAAAACTATATGAACCAAAACCTTCAAGCCTATAACATGCTATTCCAGCCTTCACAGCTGGGCGCACAGGCGGCAGGGCAGTTGGGGCAAGCGGCTTTACAAACTGGCCAGTTGACTGGAAATGCGATGATGGGTGCAGGCACGGCACTTGGTCAAGGTGTGATGGGTGCAGCAAATGCACAGGCCCAAGGAACAAATGCGCTTTATGGTGGGATTGCATCTGGCCTAAGTTCTACCGCATCTCTCCCAATAATGGCGCAGTTGGCTGGACAAGGTGTCATGGGCGGCGGGAATGTCAGTCCTTCCGGCCCAGCAGATTTGTGGAATTTTGCTACTGGCAACACAAGTCCATTCCCTTCAAGGGGCTATCAAACCTCTACAAACGCTTTAAACTATACCGGCGGATTAAAATAAGGAGCCTCAGATGGCTGGCGAAATTCCATACCCACAAGCTCCAGAAGGCCCAAGGTTTACAGAAAGTAATCCTTTGGAAATGATGTCGCAGATGCAAGGCATTGCTTTGCGGAATGCTGAAACTCGCCGTGCAGAACAAGCGGCAGCTATTCAACAACAACAATTTGTTGCAAAGCAGGCGCTCGGCCAGTTGATGCAGCATCATGTGGACCCAAAAACTGGGGAACTTAACAACGAACAATTCCTAGTTCATGCCTCTACTGTTCCAGAAATCCGCCCGATCATGGGCGAAGTTATGACGCTCATGCTTAACAACCAGCATGTGCATGAACAAATTCTTGGCCAACAGTTAATGAATGCTGAGAAAAAGTTAGATACAAATGCTGGGATTATATCTTCTATTTACCAAGAAAAAGTGCGGAAGGGTTTGAAAGGCCCGGAGGCTGATAAGCAAGCTGCGGCGGATTTTGTGGCACAACAAATTGCAGCTGGAACTTTAGAGCGAGGCCCGCAATCGCAACAAGCATTGATCCAGATGACAAAAGCGATTGACGGCGGGCAAAAGTTTGATGACTTTGCTCGCACTTTTGCGATGTCAGCGCCAAGAGGGATTGAAGGTATTAAGGCTGCAGGTCTGACATTGGGGCAGCTTACCGCTCCTATCGAAACCTTTGACGACAACCCTGACTCTCCAACATACGGACAGAAAATAAAGGTTCCTGCCTACAAGGTTCAAGGTGCGCTGCCAGAAGGTGCTGCCGATCTTATGGGAGAACCAATGAATGCTGCGCAGGGCGGGTCGGCTCCTCCCGCTGCTGGCGTGGCTCGGCAGGGGCCTCAACCCTCTGGGGCTCCTGCCACCCAATACAAATATCTTCAAGAAGCGCCTATTGCTGCGCAGCGTGAATCTGCCTTCCAAAAGGGTGAAGGGGATTATGCAAAACTTGGACAGGAGATTGGCGAGGCTGCACAAAGTGCAACTGGAAGTCAGCAAGCCATCTCAGAAACAAGAAGTTTGTTGAAAGACATTGAAGCTCTTGGGAAGTCAGGAACAGGACCAACTGCTCCAATGCGAAAGTCGGCAACTAAACTATTGATAGATGCTCAAAATGCTATCGGAGGAGAAGCTGAAGACTCTCCTATGCGGAAATATGCAAGTAAGTTGCTAGAAAAAGCTGGCAAAGTCGTCACAGGATCAGATAATCCAAGAGAATGGGTCGGCGCGGCAGAAGCCTTTGAAAAATTAGCGGCAGTTTCGGCAATTGCTGGATTACGAACTGCAGTAGGTGCTTCCAATAAAATTGGGCAATTGGAGACTTTGAAGTTTATGGATATATTTCCGGGGTTAGCTTCTTCTCCCGGCGGTATTAAGCGTATGTTAGACTATGTAGAAAAGGTCAACACATCTGCTCTTGAGCGCCAAGAACATTTCAATCGTTGGAATAAAAAATACAGAACTGATCGTGAAAGAGGTTTTGTGGCGAATAAGTTCAATGAAGACTGGAATAATTATCTAAAAGAGTCGGGTAGGATAAAGTTTGAGGAGCCAGAATAATGTCAGCTCTCGACGACTACTGGAAAAAACACCATGAGGAAGGGGTGGACACTTCTTCAATACCAGCCCCTGCTCCTTCTGCATCTGCCCCCATGAGTGCCTTAGATGCTTATTGGGCTGAAAAGCATGAAGGCTCGACGGCAACAGAGCGCCAAGCCCAACAGGCGAAGGCCAAAGGTGAGCCATTAGGCAATGTCAATATTTCGTATTTAGGGGAATATGGGCGTCCGAAAGCGCAAGGTCATCTTAGCCCTGCACAACAATATCAGCACCTTTTGAGCCTTGGAGCCTCTCCTAATGAGGCACACTTACTAACATCTGCCGCTGCATCCGAAAGCGAGTTAAATCCTGCCGCACATCACGACCAGAACACAGGCTACGGACTGTATGGCCATCGATTAGAGCGCCTCGACGCTATGCGGAAGTTTGCTGGCGCGGAATATCCTTCTTGGCAACAACAAAATGCTTTCGCCTTACAGGAGTTGCGCTCAAGGCCAGAATACAACCTTGTGCAAAATGCTAAAAACGCCCGTGACCTTGCTATCGCACAGATGCACTTTGAACGTCCGGCAGGATATTCCCCAGAGAACCCATCCGCTGGTCACAACTTCGCAGGGCGTCTTACAACCTTAAACCAATTCGCAGGGCTTCGCGGAGAGGATCGTATTCCCCGTGGTGAACTTGCGCCAGAATGGGGAGTTGGTCATTCCCTTGCGACCGGCGCGACGTTAGGTTTTGCTCCACAAATCCAAGCCGCTTTTGAGGCTGGTTATAATCCGTTTGTTGGTGGCAGACATGCCATGAACCAAGAGCGTTACCAACAACGTCTTGCGGAACTCCAAGAACAACGTCGCCTTTACAATTTAGAAAATCCACTTTCTGGCTATGGCGCGGAAGGTTTGGGCTCTGTTGCCACAACCGCGATCCCATTGGCAAGAGCTGGGCAGGTTTTAGGTCAGGTCGCTGAACGGGTTGCCCCGATGGTTGCCCCTGCGGTCGCACCTTATGTTCCACAAGCAATGAGATTTTTAGGCGGTGAGGCTGGTCAAGCGATCCCGCAAGTGGCTGAACAAATGCCAGGACTCGCCGGGGCGGCTACAAGGCTTGGGTCTGCCGGTGCGCAGGGCGCAATTCAAGGTGTGACGCAAACAGGCCTTGAGGCTGCAAGTCGTGCGATGGGTGGATCACTCGGTGATACAGAAACCCCGTTGATGGAACAATTCGGAACAAGCGCGCTTTTAGGCGGAACGCTTGGCCCTGCACTTTCGAAGTTGGTTTCACCACGGGCTGGTGGAGCGTTAGCCCCGGAATGGGAAGCCGGTCCACGTCAAGTCGGACAACAGGCGCTTGAAGAATTCAATATTCCTGTCTATCCCGGCCAATTTGCAAAGGGCGAGGCTGCAGAATTCTTTCGACAAACTGCGCCACAATCACTTCTTGACCAGCAAAACAAAAGGTTCTCGGAAGAAGTTTCGAAGATCATCGGATCAAAAGACCTTACCCCTGCGGAAGTTGAAAAAGCTGCACAGGATGTTGGAAGTAAAATGAGCGCAGTTGCGGCAGGTGTGGCCCCGCTTCGTGCAACTCAAAAAGCTGCGACAGACCTTTACAATGTTTATACAGACTCCTTTACACTTCGTGATGATAACATTCGGAAAATTGTTCAAGGGATCATTCACGACATTGGAACTGATCTTGCAACTGGACAATTAAATGGAAAAGTATTTCAGAAATACACTCAGAAAGGCGGCATTATTGATCGCCAACTTTCCGCCGCATCAAACTCCATCAAGAAGTTTTATGGCGGTGAACTTCGAAATGTGATGTTTGATCTTCTTGCAGCAAACGATCCAAGGGCTGCAAAAGAATGGGCGGGCTTACGTTCACGCTACCGCGACATTATTAATGTCGATCCACACACCACCACCAGCGGGATTGTTGACCCAAGAGCTATTGCGAATGCTGTTGGAAAGAAAGGCTCGACTTCACGTCTTAAAGACCTTGCACCTGTAGGAGAATTCTTGCGCGGCACTGAGCCTTCCGGCGCGGCCACACCATTTTCTCGTGGAGGTGGCGGAATGAGCCCCGGAGAAATCTGGCAAACCCTTAAACAAAATTGGCGTCCATTGACATTTGGTGGATCTGCCGCATCGGTGTTTGCTCCGGGCCTTTCTGACATTGCTGCTGCCGGTGGCCCTTTAATCCAATACGCCCTTCCAACTGCACTTGCAGGCGCAGCCACAACTTTTGCGGCGCGAGATTTGGCGACAAAACAACTTCTAAAAAGTCCCGCAGTTCGTAAGCAAGTTTTTGCCGGGACTTTTGGTAAAGAAAAGCGTAGAGCTGCGCGGAATATTGTGAGGGGCGCGGTTTCACTTAATCCATTGGCAGGGGAAGAATGATGAAAAGAACAACAGCAGGGCTTCTTGCCTTTTTACTTTCAAGTTCAAGTCTGCACTCTGCTACGCTTTTGCCTAACGGCCAACAACAATTCGTTGATGGAAACGGTAAGCCTTATGCTGGTGGCACGGTTACATTTTATTCAAACTATCCTGCCTGCACGGTTTTGAAAAATACTTGGTCGAATTCTGGCCAGACCGTTTTAAACACAAATCCTGTGGTTTTGGACTCCGCTGGTCGTGCGACGATTTTTGGGTCAGGAACTTACTGCCAAGTTCTAAAAGACCTTAACGGCAACACGATCTGGACAAAAGAAACAGGCGATGCTGCAAGCACCTCGACGTTAGGCTGGGGCTCGGTAAGTGGCGGCACGGCGAATGCGCAGACCGTAACGGTTTCGGGCTTTGCCAGCACCAACGGCCAAACCTTTTACTTTGTCGCAGGGGCAACGAACTCCGGGGCGTTGACGCTTTCTGTTAATGGCGGCTCACCAATTTCTGTCGTGAAGCCAACGGCTGGCGGCACAGCGATCTTGACAGGAAGTGAAGTTGTTTCTGGAAACGTCATCGGTGTGACGTATTATTCCACGACAAGTCAATTTCAGCTTGTCACCAACAACATAGCTGTTTCAACACCTCCGGGTCAGGTTGCGTCCTATGCAATGGGAAGTTGCCCTGCCGGTTGGCTTGCCGCAAACGGTGATCCTATTTCACGATCTACTTATGCAGTTTTGTTTTCGAACATCGGAACGGCTTGGGGAAATGGTGATGGCTCGACGACGTTCAATCTCCCCGATCTTCGCGGTATGTTTGTTCGTGGCACTGGCACAAACGGGACATATCCTACAGCCATCGGCGGAACAATCGGCACAACTGGGTATCAAGCTGACACGTATTTAAACCATAACCATCCTGCAACATCGACCGACTCCGGCCATACGCACGGTTATACCGCTACATCATCAGCATCGGGTCCGGCAGCGGGCGGTTTAGGTGGCCAAACACCTTCACAATATTCCGCAACAACCGGCTCAGGCACTGCCAACATCACCACAACAGTTGCGGACTCAACAACGGGCGGCACAGAAACAAGACCGAAGAACTATTCAGTCTTGTATTGCATTAAATATTAGGCCCATTCGAGACTCAGTATAGAGTGGGTCTAAGCAAGGCCGTGCATATTGCGGGCGCGAGGGATGTAAGTTTCCGTGCCCGCCACACGCTCGAAAATGCCGGACTTTTCCATTAAGGACAAAATGCGTTCGGCCTTTTCGGCTGGTGTGCGTTGGGCAAGAAAGCGCAGGATCTGGGCCGAGGCCAAAGGCGTCCTGTGCTTTAAGTAAATCTCGAAAGAATACTGGAACACTTCTTCGATGACTTGATCGTCTGAGCGCATAATCATGTCGCGGAAAATGCAAGGCATCAAAGCCTCAATTTCTAACAACCAACCTCTTGCCCTCTCAACATCCTGCAACCTAATGGCAAGCGTCTCACCTCTTGACATTGCGGCGACCATTGCGAGCTTGACCATGAAGATCGTCCCGCGACGTGGAAGATAGTTTGCGAGTTTTGGATGGTCAGGAACCGGGGCCCATTTGTCTTTACGCCAGCGTTCCATCTCCGCAATCGCGGATTGATCCCATTTCATTTCACCATAATAATCTGCGACTTCATCGAGCTTTTTCACAAGTCCCGACATGATCTTGTCTTGGTTTTTGTATTCGCCAAAGAGCGGAACATCGGGGGCAGTCGAACTGTAAACCATGAGCATTCGTGAGGTCCAACCCATCGTCCATGCAGCGTCGGGCAAAAGGGTGGCAAGAAATCCCGGCTGTGATCCCACAAGAAGAGTTGTCATGGGCTTTGGAATGTCGATAGGGTCTTTGAGCGAATGTCTGCGTTCTTCCCGGTAGGAGTCTTTGTGGTCAAACAATTCGTTTATGATGGAAAGAAAGTTTAGATCGTGAGTATTTAAGAACACTCCGAGTTCTGCAGCGAACACGAAGATGTGATGGTATTGTAGAAGTTTGTTGTCAGGGAGAAGCACAGTCCTATGCGCCTTGACAAGTGCATCAATGAAGCTTGCAGCGGTCACGCTGTTTGGTGCGATGTTGTATTTCTTTGTAGACTTCAACAACTGCTCTGCAGGATTGATTGCTTGTGATTTGCCCACACCCGGAGGGGCCACAAGCATCACGTAAAGATTTGCGAACTGTGGACCTGCTTTGGTCATCGTCCAGACGCGCTTTTCGAGCGCACCTGATAGCGTTGTGATTGCGGCCCACTTACGGAAAATTTCCGGGCTTGGCCGTTCTTCAGTAAACTTTACAAATTGATCTACAAAATCCACGACCGGCCCCAGTTCTGAAAATCAAAGTCTTTGTGAAAGGATAGGCGTTCGCTTGCGCTCGTCCTTTTTGTTTTTGAATTTTGCCAAGCCGTCAGGATTGATTTTGGGATCGAAATTTCCCCAATTCCATCCGACCTTGGCTTCTCCGGGGACGACCAACTTATGCCCGGAGTGTTCGAAGGCTATGTCGAAAAGTGACAGGGCCTTTTGAATGATCTCAACTTCATCAGCACTTTCACGGTATTGGAAGTATAAGGCGTCATGGACTTGGGCGATGAGCTGCACTTCTGGCATGTGATACCAGACTCTCCACAATACCAAATTCAACCTATCCGCCGTCGCGCTCTGCGGTGAGAACGCAATCGCTTCCCGGAGCGTCGTGTCGTCGTTCGCACGACCGAAGAAGGTTCGCTGGCGTCCGAGCGGCGTGGTGATGCTGTGGGTTGTTTGGAGTTGTTGAGCAACCCATCGGTGCCACTTTGGTATTCCCGCAAATCGCTCGAAATAGGCTCGTTGGAATTGTTCGGCTGTGGCGGTGGGGATTTTTGCGTGTCGAGCCATGGTCGGGGGAAGGCCTCGGTAATTGCTTCCATGGCCGAGTTTCTTTGCCATATCCCGGTAGGTGAGGTTTCGGTAGAACGGTGTGTCAGCGATTTGGCGATTGCGTTTCGGATCAGAGCCCCATCCGAGGGAAGGCCAAGCTGTCTGTGCAACAAGGGTATGGAGATCACCACTATAACAGGCGTCAAGGTAAGACCAGTCATTGCAAATGACGCCAGAAAGCCATCCAACTTCACGGCTTTCAGCTTGTTCCAGATCGATCCCGCAAATCTTCCAGCCGGGATCTGCGATGAACATTGTGCGGAGAGACGCGGTGATGTTTTGTAGGTTTGTGCCAGTGCCAAAAGCGTTTGTTGAACTGCTAAAGCGCCCCGTCTCTGTGCCCGCAACATTGTATGAAGTGCGCATTCTACCATCTGGATCGACCTCGGTGCGAAGAACTGAAAGTTGTTTAACGGCGTCTCTTATGGCCAGAATAGTCGCAACAATTGGCCTTGCATGATAATAGTTGTCGAGCTTTTCGAGTGCCTCTCGGTCCATTGATAGTTTTCGTTCACCCTTTTTTGAGGTCCAGATTTCTGGAATTCGCATATGGATGAAGAAGAATTCTTGGAGCATCTTTGGTGAGTTTGCTTTAAGGGGCTTGTCCCAAACAGCATCTGCAAGACGGTCCAAAAGGCATGTAAGGCGCTCAATCTCGCGCTCGAGTGTTTCGATGCCTTTGGATCTTTCATATCCATCGATCTTAAATCCTCTCTGCATCATGTCGAGAACAGGGGCCTGGAGGGCCCTTGCGAAGTTGTAGATTTTTGGAGCATCGCCAAGGCCACGTATGGCCTCAAGCACTTCGTGGGTAATACAACAGTCGAGGCCGTTATAGATTTGTTCGTTTTCTGGAAGGGTCACGCCTTCCTGCAGCATGGAGGTTTCGATGATGGGCATGATTATACAAACATTAAAATGATGCAGAGGAGAGCAAGCCAGCCCATGAACGCGCCTTCATAACCTGTAAGGATGTAATAAATGAATGACCCAGCGGCCATCGTCGCAATAACAAACATCACAGAACTCCTTTTGTATGGAGGTGATTAAATATCCTTCGGCAGATGTAACTTCGAATTATGCTAATGATCGTGAAGATTGTGGTGATGTAAAAGTTTGCTGCGAAGGATGGGTGGAGGTCGAAAACGGGAAATAAGAACTCTGTAACTACAAGGGAAATTACGAAACCAGATGCCGTGTTGATGATGGCTTCGAAAAGGGAATGCTTTCGGCTTTGCATTTTGTTAAATCCCTCGCACGTTTGTGTAACAGTAAATGGTATGCCTGATTGGGGCAGATAACTAAATTAAATGGTGTAAAATTATCAGCAGGTTTTTCATTCATGTGATGAACAACTGCTTTTCTTGGCAAAGGTTTGCCTAAAGCCTTTTCTGCTAAATAAACATGTTCATAAACTCTTTTTCCATTTACCGTCAGAACACGATAACCATTTGCATTAAGGGAACCTTTTCCACTTTTTGCTTTCACATTACTCAAACGACCGTAGCGAGTTAAGCGTAAATGGTGTAATTTGCAGTAACCTTGCGAGTGATCAAGTCTTGAACAAGACTCAACAACGCATTTAGTTCGCTCCATTTTTAGCAATGTAGTTGTAGGGTTTCCGTGTCTCCACTGACGTTTATAATGAGTTGTGCAAAGACCTTTTACATAAGAAACTTTTTCACAATTTTCGATGAAGCATTTAGTTGTCATCTTTTTTGAACTCCGTCATTTTCTTTCCGCGCATATGCTTCCAGCTAACTTCTTGTGTATAAATTGAGCCTAAAAAGCCAAGGCCCTTTTGCATTTCGGGATAAAGAGCGTGATGATATAACATAGTATCTTCACGGCAACCTCTCGGTCTATATCCTTCTTTCATAAGATACTGAAGGTCAAATAGGCCGTTTTGGAAGATTTTTGTTATGGACGGATTTTCTAAAAGGCGCTTGACCACACCTCTTGCGTCGGACTCAATGCGTGACGAAGCCCAGTAGTTTCCGCCTTTTGACTTGTCCCAGAATGGAACAACCATGGCGTCGGTCGGGCTGGCGCTAAAGCCAACCATCTCGATCATTCCGAACTTTGTCTCGATGTCACAGGCACATTCGGAGCGCACGTTGCGGTCGATCCAATCATGGCATTCAGCGATTGTGGGGTTGACAAGAATTCTGCGGGAGGGGCGTTTGATTTCTGGGTAATCCGCTTCGCGCTTGGCCTTGATTAAATCTGCGATGGCGATAGGTCGCCATGCCCAATTCCGTAAAACCCCAGAGGGATGGTAAGTTGGGAGGACCTTATGCGGAACGAGAGTTGACGTTGCAACTGTTCCTCGTAAAGCGCCAATCCCATTAGTAGAAAGCAAAGCCCAACAAGCAGTGCCACCAAGAGCGATAATAAGGTTTGGAGCCACGGAGGTAAGTTCATCGCGTAACCGATCCAACTCAGGAAGGTATTCTGGTTTTAGATATTGCCCGATTTTTCCCAGATGGGGGAGGGCATAACCCTCCCCGCAAGAAGTTTTATTGCAACAAAGTGCTGCGAGGTCGTTGTTTGGTGGGCGCAAGGCCAAAACATTTGTTAGAAAGCAGTCACGTCTGGAAAGACCTGCCTCTTGCAACATGCGGGTAAGTTCCTGCCCGGAATAACCTTGAAATGGTTTTCCGATGAGTGCTTCTTGCTCACCCCATGCCTCCCCCACAATTGCAATCTTTGCATCCTTGGGTCCAGAAGAATGTGCGAATGGAAGTGTGGGGGAGTAAGACATTACGCGCCTTCTTCAGCAGCGATAACAAGCAACAGCAAGCTGTAAACAACGAGATCATCAATGCGCTCAGAAAACGGTTGGGATCTGTGCCTTGATGTATTGTTGCGAGTGTCGATGACGTATTGCTGGATTGAGTCGATGTGCTTTCCGGCAAGGAACATCCATGCAGTTGACATCGGAACACCTTGTTGTTCTGCGAGACGACGGAAGTTGCCTAGAATGTCTCCGCTATCGCCATACTCGGAGTTCTTTGAAGCGAACAATTTCTCTGCGCGCTTCATGCCTTCTGCAATGATTTCGAGCTGCGGGTTGGCGGGGGCTTGTTGTGTCGTCACAATCTTTGGCCTTGCAGATGGTGGAGGAGGGGGAACGTCGCCAATTTGGTGATAGGCGTTTTCTAAAAGATCAAGATCGAGTTTGTCTGCGATTTTAGGATTGCTCATTGTTTTGCTCCTTTTGAATTGAAGATGCTTTTTGGTGAATACGGAAATGCTGCAGCGCCCTTCTCGCGTTCGCAACGTATTCGTCGTTGATCTCGAGGCCAAGAAC
>Ga0208111_1000078_pt1 | contig 49013 bp, 59 predicted proteins | sample CryBogCBH08Aug08_FD_184605 | JGI IMG/M metagenome (GOLD analysis project Ga0208111, IMG submission 184605) | Freshwater microbial communities from Crystal Bog, Wisconsin, USA - CBH08Aug08 (SPAdes) (version 2) | ecosystem: Environmental > Aquatic > Freshwater > Lake | place: Crystal Bog... | reverse complement strand
GGCGCACCGCCCAGCGAATGATTACGACGGCCAGCACCATCACCGCCACCAGAAAGAGAGCGAAAACCACAATGAACGCCACGACGGCAGGTTATGTCGTGTCACACCGGCTTGCCACGCTGGTCCCGTGACTACCGCCATTCTTGATGCCGCCACCGTCGTGGCCACCCTCCGCGGGGACCGCTCACTGCGACCATTGACCGATCGACACAGTCCCGCGGGGCTGCGCGCGCAGTTGGAAGACGGCCTGTTCCCGCTCGTGAGCGACCTCGATCCTCGAGCACCTCTCGTCATCCGCCCTCGTAGTTTTCGTGACGAGCGACTGGACGCCAGCGTGGGCGTCGGGCTACTACGAGGACTCCTCGTCCACGAAGTTCTGCGCCTGTTCGTCACCGGCGTGCCGCTGGATGATCCCTATACCGACGGGCTTGACGCGTGGCAGAGTCACAACGACTCCACCGAGCTGCGCGCCGCGTTTCATGCTCTCGACGAGAACGACCGTGCTCGCTTGGCGACCGACGTGCGCGCCCACAGCGCCACTCTGGTGCAACGCCTCGGACCCGTCAGCCCGCTGTGGCGACCTCGCACGGCACTGAACATCATCCAACGACTCGCGGGCGGTCGCGTGATGTGTCGCGACGTGCTTGACGTCGTCGTGGGGTCGGGGGCCACCCAACACGCCTCGCTCGCCCTGATCGACGTCACGACGGCGGCGCTGACGACGTCACACGAACGACTCATGCGCTACCACGCGTTGATGGAGTCGCTGCGCACCCAGGTCGTCCCGCTGCGCATAGCCATGCTGTCGACAGCGACGGGAATGGTCTGGCGACGAGACGTGGACACCGAGATGTTGCAGCGGGCGGTTGATGACGTGCTGGATGTCGTGGACCGCGCACGGAAGGGAGTGTGAGCATGTTGCACCAACGACGCCTCACGACGAACGACGTCGACGAACTCATCAACTTGCCGTCAGCCGCGCCCGTTTCCTTAGATGACGACCAGCGTGACGCACTCGCGCGTCGGTTCCGCAGCGTGGCGGTGATGTCGCGACGACGCCTCGACGCGTGGTCCGTGGAACGGGCCGGCGTGCGTGACGGCGGGTTCGCGTGGAGCGCCCGCACGTCGCGCCGGGCCATTGGCCACGGCGCCCTTCGTCGCTGGCGCGACGAGCCCACCTTGTCGGTCACCGCGGTGGTGCGCGAGGAGATCGATGAACTTCTCGTGCGAGCCGCCACGGGCTACGCGCGCGCTGGCAGCTTGCCGTGCTGGCTCGCCGATCAGTCGCGGGTGGCCCTCGGGGTCGTTACCGCAGAAGCCGTGCGGTGGGTGAGTGACGCTCTCGAGGTGCTCGAGACACTGCCGGTCGCGTGGGTCGTGCCGAACTCCGACGCCTTCTACGACATCGCGGGTGCCCAAACGTCTCTGCGGGCTCGACGCGACGTGATCGTTGCGACCGACGAAGGCCGAATTCTTCTCCGCTTTCGTGGTGGACAGCCAGGAAAAAGTGCTGGACCGGGCCTGCGCAGTGACCTCGTCATTGATGCTCTGAGCGATCCGGCGGGAACGGTTGCCCGTCGCATCATTGGCCTGTGGCCGGACGCGGGACTGGCTCTCGCGGTCGATGGAACGCTGGAGGACGCCCGCATGGGCGCTCGTGATCTGGTGCGCACAGCGGTCGTTCAGGCCCGTCGAGACCAGAAAATTGCGGCCTGAGCCGGAGGAGGCTCGCCACCTGAGTAGCGTAGATAGGTCATGGCTACGCGCAACTCACTTCGAAACATCGCCATCATCGCTCACGTTGACCACGGGAAGACCACCCTCGTGGACGCGATGTTGCGACAGACCGGCTCCTTCAGTGCCCACGAGGAGGTGACCGAGCGAGTCATGGACTCCGGCGACCTGGAGAAGGAAAAAGGCATCACCATCCTCGCCAAGAACACGGCCGTCACGTGGAACGACATCACGATCAACATCATCGACACGCCCGGTCACGCCGACTTCGGTGGAGAAGTTGAGCGTGGTCTCAACATGGTCGACGCCGTTATTTTGTTGGTCGACGCCGCCGAAGGTCCGCTCCCCCAGACGCGTTTCGTTCTCCGCAAGACCTTGGAGGCTCGCCTCCCGGTCGTTCTCTTGATCAACAAGGTCGACCGACCCGACGCCCGCATCGCCGAGGTCGTCCACGAAGTCGAAGAACTGTTCTTGGACCTCGACGCTGACGAAGATCAGATCTCCTTCCCCGTGCTCTACGCCTCGGCCCGCCAGGGTTGGGCGTCGACGAAGCCCGACGACGTCACGCCGGACTTGACTCCCTTGTTCCAAACGATCGTGGACTACGTCCCCGCACCCTCGTACACCGAAGGCGCGGGCCTGCAGGCCCTCGTCTGCAACCTGGACGCGTCGCCCTACCTGGGCCGCCTCGCCCTGTGCCGCGTGATGAACGGCACCATCGAACGAGGAAGCCACGTCTCCTGGTGCCGCGTGGATGGCACCATCGAGCGCTGCAAGATCACCGAACTCTTCATCACCGAAGCGCTCGAGCGCGTCCCGGCGGCCTCGGCCGGTCCGGGCGACATTGTCGCCATCGCGGGTATCGAAGAGATCACCATTGGCGAAACCCTCGCCGACCTCGACAATCCGGTCCCGCTGCCCCCGATCACGGTGGACGAGCCCAGCTTGTCGATGACCATTGGGATCAACACCTCTCCGCTCGCGGGTCGCGAAGGTAACAAGCTCACCGCGCGCATGGTCAAGACCCGGCTCGAACAGGAACTCATCGGCAACGTGTCATTGCGCGTTCTGCCGACCGACCGACCCGACGCCTGGGAAGTCCAGGGTCGTGGCGAGTTGCAGTTGGCCATCCTCATTGAGACGATGCGTCGTGAGGGATTCGAACTGACCGTCGGCAAGCCGCAAGTTGTTACCCGTGAGATCGACGGAAAATTGCACGAGCCGATGGAACACGTCACCGTGGACGCGCCCGAAGAATTCGTCGGCGCCGTCACCTCATTGCTGTCGTCCCGCAAGGGTGCCATGCTCGACCTCGTCAACCACGGCACCGGCTGGGTTCGCCTCGAATGGCGAATTCCCGCTCGCGGACTCGTGGGTGTGCGTACCGAGTTCATGACCGAGACGCGCGGAACCGGCATGCTGCACCACGTATTTGACGGTTATTCGCCGTGGATGGGTGAACTTCGTCTGCGCCGCAATGGTGTCATGGTCGCCGACCGCGCCGGCGCGACGACCAATAACGCGCTGACCGCGCTCGAAGAGCGCGGCATCTTGTTCGTGGGACCGGCGGTTGAGGTCTACGAAGGAATGATCGTGGGCGAAAACGCCCGTGCCGACGAGATGGACGTGAATCCCACCAAGGAAAAGAAGCTCACGAACATGCGTGCGTCCGGCAGCGACGACACGGTTCGCATGACGCCGCCGACGATTATGAGTTTGGAGCAGGCGCTCGAATTCATCGCCGACGACGAAGCGGTCGAAGTCACGCCCCAGTCAGTTCGACTGCGCAAGGTGGTTCTCGACCAGTCCCTCCGTGGGCGGATGCGCAAGAACAAGCAGAGCTAAAACGGCGGCCGAGTAGCATCTCTCCCCGGAGGGATGTCAGAGCGGCCGAATGATCCGGTCTTGAAAACCGGTGTGGGGCAACCCACCGTGGGTTCAAATCCCACTCCCTCCGCTCAGGGGTGTTTACGAAAGTAGACGCCAACTACTTACAAAAGCCCCCCTTGAAGCGCCGAATGGCTGCTTCAAGGGGGGCTTTTCTCGCTCAGTGGGCTCGAAACCGCTATCCGAGCAGGGCTTGGCCATGTCGCCGAAGTCGAGCACGATAAAAAGGGCCCACGGGACGTCATTGGTCCCGTGGGCTACGAAAGAGAAGAGAAGGATCGCCTACGCGGCGAACTCGTCCGGTGGATCGTCGAACTCGAGAGGCTCGGCCAGAGAGATCTGACCATGAAGGTCGAGCTCTTCGAAGCCGTGGTTCACCGGCATTGGCACACACAAGGGATCACTGACGTCGCCGGTTCTTTTCGACCACTTGCGCAGCACACGAATATTCGCCGCAATCGCTTCAATGACCAACATGAGTGACGTCTTGATCAGGCCAACAACGCGGCAGAAGCCTCGCTCAATGCGCTGAGAACCGGGGCTCTTCAAGTTGCCGAAGATCCCCTCGATCGCTGAGCGGCGACTGTACGAGTTACGCCAGGCTTCGCTCAGCCAGTAGTCCTTCTGGGCCAGCTTGGCCGTGGCGTAACCGGGAATCGTCAGGTAGCTCTGGGCGCAACCCTTGGGAGCAGTGCTCTTCTTCGGCGGATTCGTCACGACTGGCGTGTCCTTGGCGTATGCACCCGAGAACGGGCAGAGTGAGCACTGGAGTTTCCCGGCTCGCCCGGGGCACTGGTACTGGACCTTGCCCTGGTCCTTCGCCGTCTTGTTCGCTCGCTGGTTGACAACAAAGGCGTAGCGCTGCCTCTCGTCGATCAGCTCGTTCGCGACTTCAATCTCCTTCAGCTGCTGCTCATGCTTCTTGCGCGCTTCGCGAGATGCGTTGGGCTTGAGCGGCGTCACTTTCAAGCGTGCTGGACGGGTGATCTTCCAGAGGCGCTCAGGTGTCATCGGACAGTGCGGCACACCGTCGATGATCAGAATGCCGTCATGGTCTCGGGCTCCATGGTCGGCCGGATGAATGTCCTGGACCTGAGAAATCGACCGAGCACGTAGTTCATTGGCCCAATTCTCGGGCGTCTTATAGGAAAATCCCCGGTCGACCAAGATTTCGTCCACCTCTACGCCCTGGCCAGCGAGGCGATCGAGAATAGAGAGCACCGGCTCGGTTGTACTCACGGAGAGCGGCTCAAGGGCCATGGTCACCATCAAGCGAGGAGCGAGATCGGGGTCAGCGCCCACCGGAAGGACGTTGACCGCGCCGAAGAGGTCGTAACCGAAGATCACGTTTGACTTATTCATGTAGGTCTTGGTGCGATAACCCCGGCGGGCGTCTGCATCAAACGACAGCACTTCGTTACCGGCCTTCGACACCTGCGGGTTGACTTTCCTTGACGTACCTCGGCGTCGGCGCGACGCCGCAAGGTCAATCTCGTCACCGTACGTCTTGCCGGCTCGTCCACTTCTCGCCTTGGCCCACGACTCGACACCGGAGGTGTCGAAGGCCAAGGTCATCTTTCGCGGTAATGCCTGCGGTAGCGACGAGGCGAGGAGCTGATCAATGAGCTCTTGGAACTGGGCGCGCCGGTCGCTGCGCTCCTCGTCAGTGAGGTTGCTGACGCGGTCAACGGTGAACTCGAGACGCTTCTCGATGGCCTCAAAGATGTAGCGAACCTGGCGAATCGTGATCGGAACGGATCTGTCACCCGCGTTCGCGTTCTTCTTCTTGCGTCGAAGCCCTGCTTGCACCTGAAGTGAGTGGGGCAACCACTCGGTCAGTGCCCGATGGATGTTCGTGAAGTTGAGAGGCAGTCCGCGATCAGCGACCAGGACGGCCCCCGCGAAGAACACTTCGATCGACAGAGCTCGCGGACGACCCGTGGAGCCTCCCGGGCGGATGATGCCCTCGAAGTAGTCGGCGGCCCCACTTCGCTTCACGGCCTTGGCTACGAGCTCGAACTCGCAACGCCGTATCACGAGCGTTCCTCAGGACCCTCGAGGGCCGCCTTCATCACGCCGAGAGCACGCTCTACCTCGCTGAAGTCGGGGTCGGGACAGTACGCCAGTAGATCGACCAAAGTGCGCGCAGAGCGCAGCCCCGCTACATACAGCAATGTCCCCAGAGGCACCGCCGCACACATGAGAGCCGCGAGCCAGGTTGAACGTAGCCGCGACAAGGAGATGTCAACACCCGTGCCACCGGCTGTCTTCGCGCCACTCGTTGCCGTGGCCGACACGTTGTGACGCTCAGGGGCGTCTCCGCACAGCGGTTGGTTCTCACCACGACCCTCGTCCCGGTGACACGTGATCGCCTCGCGCAGCAGGTTGTCGTATTCGGAGCGAACGATCACCGTACGCGGATTCGATCCGGTGATTTGAACGGCCAGGGCCCTCTGTTCGTCGAGCTCAATCTCGTGGACGTGGCACGGAGCAATGTGACGAAGATCGCTCGGCGAACACCCCGCGCCGAGACCAAGTGCGACCAGTGAAGACAAGTTTCGCCGCGCTGCGACCGTCGGCTGATGACGCGCGAGGCGCACGAAACTCGCGCATTCGAACGGGCTGTAAGGTCCGCGCACTTCGTGATAGGCAATTCGCGCCGGAGCGATCTGCGGAGCAAGGCGCTTCGTGCCTCGTCGAAGAATCGAGCGCAGCGTGGCCCGCGACGGATCGCTCAGGTGGCCCGTGGCAGTGGTCACGTAGAGATCGGCCAGACCCGGCTCGAGCAGTTCAGTGATCTCGAGGTCTCCGCTTCGGTCCTGGCGTCCCTCTCGGCTCAAGACCCACAGGCAGAACCGGACCATGCCACCCATCTGGTCTTGAACCCAGCGTGCGTTCACTGGTCCGTAGGCAGTGGCGATTGTCCGCGCAGCAACCGCCACTCGGAGCCACTGTGCTTCGGCCACCCGATAGGGGCGGTACTGAGCGATAGCGGTCGCTACCTCCTTGGGCAGTCGCGTGAGATCAATGGCTGCCGCGTCGACCGTTGGATTCGCTATCTCCTTGTTGAGTCGAGCGGCCGCCTTAGCGGCCTTCACATTCGCCGTCCGCGACGTTGCGCGTGCGGACTTCGTCATTGCACGCTTCTTGACGTGTTTCGCTGTCGACGAAGGACCGTCGTTTGAGAGCTCAACGTCAGGAGCTTCGCGCAACCGGCGGAGGAGTTCGCTCACGACAGCCAGGTTGTCGAGTGCATCTGCCGGTGCATTCGCCACTACGCCTTCGATACGACGGTCGATCAGCCGATCTGAGAGCTCAGCGAATTCGGAGCCGACCATCGGCTGGCGAAGTCGCGCGTAGGCCGTCGCGAGCGCGTTGAAGGGACCAAGTTCGACGGACGCGAGCCAAATGCGCCCACGGCGCCGGTGAGCAGGCACACGCGCGAGAGGGGGTGCCTCGGGGATCGCGCCCACTGCGCGCGCCACGCCTGAGAGTCGGTTCGCGCCCCGGCGGTACTTGGATGACGAAGCGCTGAAGGCAGCCAACTGCGCCGGGTGTAAGAGCTTCTTGAGGTCAGGAGTAGTTCCGGGCTGCCACTCGGGATGCCAGAGGAGAAACTGAGCCAGTAGCGAAAGCAGCGAATGTGCGGCGTAGCGGTTCTGATAGCCCGTCGCAAGAACGGCTGAGACAGTGAGTTCGCGCGCCGGCGCCCACTGCATCTCGCTGAGACGAACCGGCCGGTAGCCGGCTAGGAACTGTGCGGTTGTCGGCTCAGAAGGGAGCGAAGGGTCAGCCTGGGATGGCGTCCCCTTCGTCTCTTCCCCTTCTCTCGCCGAAACCATAGGAGAACGACGGTAAGAGTCTCCGGCGTAATTTCATAGACCCAAAAGTGGGGCGCCCCGTCACGCATCTGGACACACCGTCACCAAATTTGGTGACGTAGAACCGCAAGCGCCGAATGCCGTGTAGCTGGCGTGCGAACGCTCGGCGCGCGATGAACGGCGGCGGCGAGACTTGATCGAACCATTACTGCGGCTGTGGTCCAGCAATGGCGAAGTGGTCGAAGTGGAACCGCGTCGGCTCCTCTACGTCGCTCCAGGCCCCGCGATGACTCTTGCGACAAGTTCTTCCGCTACGCCCAACCCTCCGCCAACCCAGCCAACTCGAGCCCCTTGATCCGTCCAAAACTCCGAGGCTCGTTGTCGTGCCTCAGGCCAAGGCTCTGTTGTGGCCCACACCAAATTGATCCAGGTGGGTAAGGGAATATCCGCTTTGAGGGTCCCGGACTCCAGCGCGACAAGAAAATCACTCCGCACTGATGCACGACGAGCCACCGTTTCAATAGAGAGACCGAGGCACTCGCGACGGCGCCGGAAACCGATCCCGTCTTTGACGTTTGAAGTCGATCTACGTTCAGATTGCTGTCTCATCTCGTGTCGGATGACGTTTAGGCGAGCTTGATGGGGTTCGGTATCGGGGCTTTTCGCGTCAAAGACGGGAAGTGGGTCTTCAACGTTCAGAGATTCGTCCAACCCTGCCCAATATCGACCGTCGGCCAGATCGACGTAGATGTGGTGGAGGTGATGGGACTATGTTCGAACTTTTCCTGGGCCGCTGACCTGGGGTAATGCACCTTGGGTGTTTGCGATCGACCACATTTCGTGCACCCCGCATTGCGCCGACAGGTCGACTCCCGAAAAGATGAGACTAAGTTCGAACTCTCTTCACAACGGCAGCCATAGTGCACCTGCATCGCTTGGCCGTGGGGAATCCCACGTCCGTCAATCCGGAGGCGGACACGAGCCGGAAAAGATGCACTTGCGGTACATCGCTATACCAAGTACCATTGAGCACATGGATCTTGCAGACGGAACCGTTCTAGAGAGTCAGCTCCGTCGCGGCATTCTCCCGTTCTGCGTTCTCGCGCTCCTTGAACGAGAGGCGACTTATGGCTTCGATGTGATCAAACACCTTTCGAGCTACGAGGGGCTAACGACATCCGAGGGCACGCTCTACCCAATGTTGTCCCGATTGCGCCGCGAAGGGTTGGCTGAGACCGAGTGGCGCGAGTCAACCTCCGGCCCGCCCCGCAAGTACTACCGGATCACCGCCGAAGGCAAAGCGACGCTCCAGGGGTTCCGCCAACAGTGGTCCGTGATGTCCAGAGCGGTTGATCAACTCATCTTCAAGGAGGTCCATCCAAAATGACGAACTATCCAGAGCCGCTCCGCGGCTACCTCGAGGATCTCCGGCATGCCCTGCGAGACACCAAGGTCTCAGACGCTGACTCCATCGTCGCTGACATAGAGTCTCACATCGACGAGTGGATGTCGGAGAACAAATCTCCCTCGACCAACGAGCTCGCCGCACTCATCGCGGAGCTAGGTCCACCAGACCTCATCGCGGAAGAAGCAGTCTCGCCGCGCGCTTTCGTGCGGAGAGGTCGAGCAAGCGGCCGAAGGAGAAGGATCGTAATTCGAACTGCCGCCCTTGGGATCGCCGTCGCCTTGATGACGCTTGGTTACATTGCCACGCAACAGCCCGCGCCAAACCAAACACGCGTTCTTGCACCAAGTGTCGTTGGAATGACCTTGGCACGCGCAGAGGCGACGCTCTCCGAACATGGTCTCTGGTACAACGTGCACACCACGGTCAATAGTGCTTCTCCACATTCCGTCGTGGTGGCACAAGGTGCATCCACGAGGGCTTCTAAGTCGCTTCCGCTCGGCACTGCCGTCGATGTATGGACCAGTTGACTGCCCTGTTAGAGCCTGTTCGTGAGATCTGGAAACTCGACATCACCTCAACGGAGGTCTCTCGAGGCGGTTAGGCGGGCCCTTGGATCGACTCCACGAAGTTCTCCGAAGTTCGAGTCCCATCGTTCGTTTGAAGGAGCGATGCGAAGAGAAACATCGGGCCTGATCTGGGACAACGTTGTAGAAATGACAACTCTCGGTGGAGACGATGGTCGACGTAGATGAACTCGAACCCATGACTCTGGAAATACTCCACGGCTTCCCGAGGATTGTCGAAGGTTGGTCCCTCTCCATAAGGAGCCCACTCAACCTGAATGGAACTCTCCCAGACAACGTTGTTAGCGGCCAACGGATCGGCACGCAGACCTAGAGAGGGACTGATAAGGACTTGTCTCGAGCCCAGTTCCGCTGAAGGGGCTTCTGGGGTTGTGACGGTGAGTACCAGGTCGCCCTGAGCGCCATCGGGAAGCTCGCGGGTTGACTGAAGTGATGTCGGAACAGTCCTCTCGTAGGTTGCGCCCGCTCGCTCTCGCACTTCACGTGAGATGAAGATGATCCTCTGAATACGCCCGTTGAACTGCATGACGGCGCGATGAGGATCAGTAGATCCAGATCCTTCTGCCAGCGTCCAGCAGTCCCGTTCACTTAGCGTCAACAAATCAGAGAGGTTGTCCCCCACGGAGATCGGAGAAAATCCCGTCGATGCGCGGTAGTCATCGATGCGGACTTCTAGTGAAAAGGATAAATCGCCGATAAGTCAAGATACCCAACGAGCAAGCGACCTGCCACCGTAAAGTCGCGATGCGAACAACCAAAATCCCACGCAGAGGCGAGAAACTTGGATAAAGGGCGGGGAGTACTTTCAACTGCTTCGTTACGAGCGATACATCTCGAAGATCAAGACATGGGGTGGGATCGAGTAGAGAGCCCCGCACCCAAGTTTTCGAGGCCATTCAATAGGTGATGCGTTCACCTTTACAGGCTGCAAGCGCTTCACGCAAGTCGTCGAGGTTGCCGTCCCACCGCGTCAGAAGTTCTTCTAGTGCATCTACGAGCCGTGGGTCCGCCAGGTCTCTCGCAGCTTCAATGAAAGGCCAGGGAACCCAGTCTTCTTGCAGGATCTCCAACACCAACGGAACGGCCACTGAGTCTCGTCGTTTGGCGAGTCCGCATATCGCCTCGAGGCGGACGTCTTCGTTTGGGTCGCTGACCCGCTCTTTGAGTACGGAGCGAATCTCTGGCGTGTCTCGGTCCAACTGCACCCCGATACCAAAGGTGGCCCAGTCACGCACATCGTCATCGTCGTCGCTACACCGAGGTAAGAGGGCTGCGACCACCAAATCCACTGCCTCTGCGGACTCAACACCCCCAGGCAATGCTTGAACCGAGGCAAGTCTCACACTGGCCTCGGGGTGGTTAGCGAAGGGAATCACAGCCAAGGATGCTTCCTCGCACCAAGCAAGCCCGAGCGCGTCAATCACGGCCTCGAGTTCGGCCGGTTCACTGACCTGGCCGAGCATTGTCCGCAACTCCGGAACGACTGTCTCGATGAACTCAGGGTGTCCGTTGACCCTGTCGCCTAGGCGATTAGCCCGTTCGATGACCTCAGGGTCGGGTGTCACCACCCCATCGTTGCACGACCTGCGAGTGTTGGTCCGCGAGAGCGACCGCCTGTCGGGCCTGCAACGCGTGGCTGACTGTGTGACCAAAACAACTTCAAGTGTGTGGAAGTGATCCGAGTGGTGAAAGAACTGCCTTGTCGTTGCACGGTTCAGCGACTTTCGTAAACACCCCGCTCAGAGGCAAGTACAGAAGTAGGCGGTTCGGAGATACAAAAGTCCGATCCGAAGCTGCTTCGGAGGGCCAGAGTGCGCTGGGTCACCAGTGCGCATGGAACTTCGAGGCGGTGAGCTGCGGGCGTAGGTGCCGAAGAGAACGAAGACCCCCGCTGGGCCGTGCAAGGTCCAGCGGGGGTCTTCGTTTTGGTGGGTTCGTAGGTCTGCTCAGGTGGTGAGCGGGTGAAGCACCTCGATGGTGTTCCCCACCTCACGCGTGATGCGCGTCAAGCGGTGGTGACATGGATCTCGAAGCTTGTCTCTGGCCTTCCGACCATGTGGACTAGGTGCCTGGTTGCGATCCCACGCCATGGCGAAGCGGCGGTTCGTTACCGCGACAGCCGCTGCGACCATGAGACCGGTCTTGACGATGCCGCGCATGCGCACCTTGCCACGAGTGAAGCCTGCGACGGCTTCGTCTTTGAGTGCACCGAAGTGGGGCTCAACGCCCGTACCCCGGCGTGCGTAGCTCTTGCGCCATGCGGTAGGGCCATAGACGTCGCGCTGGTAGAGAGGAATGTCGGTCGCGAGATCGAATGTCTTGTAGCGCGAGGCGCACACCGAGTGAGGGAGAGCCTTGGCGGGTTGGGTGTTGATTGGCAAGATCCAGGGACGTGGTGAGACCTTGGGCGCTTGGAGGAGACATGCGAGCCTGCCGGCCGCTCCTGGGCACTGAAAGACGAGTTTCATGTCCGCGGTCGGACGACCGTGTGGTAGCAGCGCGTAGAGCTCGCGCTTCGCGATCTTCTCCTCATAGTTCTTGAGCTCGTCGGGGTTGGGTCGGTACACGCGGGAGCCCCTCGAACGAGGAGGCTTCAGAATTCGCAAACTCTTGGGGATCGACGGCGAGTGAGGGCGTCCGTCGATGACGATGGCACCGTGCACCGTCTTCGAAGTACCCATCTGACGGTCTAGGAGATCGAAGACGGGTTCGCCTCCCATCTCACGCACCGGCAACACGAAGACCCCTCCGTCGTTGCGGGCCGTTTATCCCATATCAACGAGAACATCGCCAAGGGTCCCCTGGCGCTCCTTGACTTCGCAAAGCGTTGCCAGTGCGATCTTGCGAGGATCGGCCTTGGTGGCGGGACGAAAGCGCGCAGCCTTAGCGACTTTGGGCACTGCGGGTCCACCAACGTCAGCCACAGCGGTGGCGAGGGTTAGTTCGTAGCCGAAGAAGGGGCGTTTGCTGTCTTCATTGACGCGCGGACGCACGCCGGCGTCACGTCACTGACCTTCTTCACGACGACGAACTTTTCCTTGACCTTCTTATGTTGGAAGTGGCTACGCGCCCAGGTGTCGATGTCGGATCCATCGATGGCAACCGACGTCGAGTTCATTGCGTCGACGTGAGCACCAATCGTGGCTATTGCAGAGAAGATGAGATCGAAGTCGTGGTAGCGCTCATCGTCATCGTCATCGTCATCGTCATCGAGATCGAGATCGAGATCGAGATCGAGATCGTCATCGAGATCGAGATCGAGATTGTCGAGCTGAACACGCAAGGCACGGTCGATGCGCGTGATGAGGTACTGCACCTGGCGCCAAGTGATGGTGTAACCGACGAGTCCGAGTTTGCGCTTGGTGCGCGGCGAAAGTCCGTTCAAGATGCCGGGAATCTCTTGGATGAAGTACCGACCGTTGACCGCCGCCGACTGGATGCCGAGTAGCAGGGCACGCGATGACAACACACGCGGGCGGCCCTGGCGTCGCTCGGTGCGCGCCACAACCGCATCGATGTGTGCGTAGGCCTGAGCTTCGTCGACAAGTCCCAAGATCTCGTCTTCAAGCGCAACCAGCTGAGCAGCAGTCATCGTCATTTATCTGCCTCCACGACACGTGGGCACGAGCGCGCGGTGTGGACATTTCCGAGGTAGCCGTCAACGCTCTCGGCGCTTTGCAGTCCTGTCCAAGCCATCAGGTCAACAAGACCGACGCCATCGCTCAGATGTGCACAGATGTACGTTGCACGAAGTTGATTAATGAAAAGGGTGGGAACTCCGGGCATGCCGCACAGCCAGGTGCGCACCTTCTCAATGACGTTGTCTGGCTTCATCGTTCCACGAAGGCGTCCGGTAGGTCGCGCTTCGGTGAGTTCAAGCAGCGGAGTGATAAACGTGTCGCGAAACTTGGCGCAGCGTCCGTCAACGGAGACGAAGAGCATGTCACCGTGGAAGTGGACCGATGTGGCCGTAATGTTCGCCGCACCTTGGCGGACGATGCCACAGCCCGCGCCAAGCAACAAGACTGCGGAGGCGGTGAGGCGGCGGTTCTCGGTGCCAAGGTTCTCGGTGCCAAGGTTCTCGGCGGCGCGAAGCAGTGCGTCAACCTCATCGTCGGAGTAGGGCATGGCGTAGGCGGGCAGGGGCGAACCACTTGGCAGTACGGCACTGAGAGCAAGGCCATGCTCTTTGGCCAAGCGGGACAAGCACCCGACCTCGGCGCGGTCGATCTTGGCGGCCTTGGCGTACGCCTGGAGGACGTCGGTGCGAAACAAGAACGAGACAGTGAGGTCTTGACCCCGGGCCTTGTAGTACAACGCGAGGCCAATCAACGCCCGCAAGTACCGACAAACTGATGCATTGCTGAGGTGATTGAGTGGTTCAGCGGCGGCCACAACAAAAGAGCGAATAGCGATCCATTCCGTGGACGAGACCAATGGAGGGCGTCCCTTGGCCGGGTTGTAGCGCTCGGCGTACGGCTTGTCTCGAACGATGCGGATAGCAGAAGGCACGCAGAGAACATGTCGGTCCGGGCTGAGGGTGCAATGTATACTCTTGACAACTGTCAAGAGTTATGGCTAACCTACCTGTTCGTGAAGATCAGCACTGATTGGTGGCGGTACATCGCTGAGTACCGCTTGGCCGATGACGACCCTGCTGTAGCCGTTGATGACGTTCGCCTGACCACCCTTTCCGGCATTATGGCTACCTGCCGTGAGGGCCTAAGCGTTATGGACGAGCGCGGGTGGACGATTTCGTTGGTTATCGGGGCCGGCAATGGCGTCCATCAACTTATCGAGGCCACTTCTGCAGCGCGCCAGATCGTCATCGACGCTCTTCGCGACGCGAAGATGCCCGTTGCAGCCCTCGTGCGAGAAGAGACGGATCATGCGCCGAGCCACCCGCGCGAAGCCACTGCATTGTTGGACGGCGCCGCTCTCTGTACTCGCCTCGCCATCTCTCGCCAGCGCCTGCATCAACTACGTCAGACCGAGTGGTTCCCCGCGCCAACCACCTCTGCTGGCGCGCGGCCCCTTTGGAGCGCGCGAGACATCGACGCCTTCGAAGCTACGTGGGTGCGACGATCGGGGCGAAAGCCTCATCGAGGCAGCGTTCGGTTGTAGACCCTGGAATGTCGGGAGCATTGTTAGGTTAAATGCGGGCATTGTCACAGTCGTGCCTAACGACACCGGTGGGCTTACAACAGGAAGGTACGGAGTGGCCAACAGCAGCCTGGGCAATGCGAAGACCGCAAAGAATGACGAGTTCTACACGCAGTACATAGATATCGAAAAGGAGATGAACGCTTACCTTGACTTCAACCCCGATGTCTTTCGGGGCAAGGTCGTGTTTTTGCCGTGCGATGACCCCGAGTGGAGCAACTTCACCAAGTACTTCGCCCAGAACTTCGAGAAGCTGGGGCTGAAGAAGCTCATCAGCACCGGCTACGCCCCGGACTCCAAGCCCACTGAGCTGAACCTCCAACTTTCACTCTTCGAGACGGAAAGCCCTAAGTTCGACAAGAAGAAGGCCCGCGTGAACGGACGCATCTTCACCCTCGAGCGCGGTGCAAACAAGTCCAAAAAAATCAACTATGACGATCTCCAGTGGGACTACCTCGAGGGCGACGGCGACTTCCGTAGTACCGAGATGCGAGCGTTGCGCGACATGGCTGACATCATCGTGACGAACCCCCCGTTCTCGCTGTTCCGGGAGTTCTTGGCATGGATCGTTGAGGCCAATAAGAAGTTCGTGATCATCGGCAACATGAACGCGATCACGTACAAAGAGGTCTTCCCATTGATCCGACAGAACCGGATGTGGCTTGGTGCGACGGGGAATGGTAGTGACATGGTCTTTGCAGTTCCGGAAGGCGTTGAAGTCAGAGAGGCTGATCGTGCGAAGGCAGAGCGGTTGGGTTACAAAGGTAACTACACACGTCTCGGAAACTCGTGTTGGTTCACAAGCCTCGACCACGGCAGGCGACACCAGCCGCTCCAGCTCATGACTAAGGCTCAGAACAAGAAGTTCAGTAGGCACAAGGAGATAAAGGGCATCGGTTATCGCAAGTACGACAACTACAACGCAATCGAAGTTCCCTTCACCGATGCCATCCCAAGCGACCACACCGGCGTCATGGGAGTACCGATCAGCTTTCTCGACAAGTACGACCCCGACCAGTTCGAAATCCTCGGAACAGAGAAAGACTGGGAAGCTGGGAGAACAAAGACATATCCACAGCAGATTCAGGTGACCGCATCGGGTGCGCGAAGCCAGGTCTCAAAGTTGAATGACGGTGCGGCAATCAAGCTGAGTACTCCACCGAGTGGTGAGACCTACTACGAAGTGGGTAGCGACATGTATACCCAAGCGTACAAACGACTCTTCATTCGTCACCGAAAGACCAAGCCATGAAGACCACCCTCCGCCATTACACGGTCCGCGAGATCGTCGAGGACTTCACCTACAACGAGCTTGAGGGCAGGGGTCTCTACGGTCTCGCCGGCACGCTCACCATTCAGCCCGAGTACCAGCGCAACTACATCTACGCCGATGGCAAGCGCGACGTCGCCGTGGTCGAATCGCTGCTTCGGAAGTACCCGCTGGGGCTGATCTACTTCAACGAGCGCAAAGACGGTCAACTCGAAGTCCTTGACGGTCAGCAGCGGATCACGAGCTTCGGTCGCTACGTGAAGGGGCAGTTCGCGGTGATGAGCGACAAGAAACTGCCCATGTACTTCGACGCGCTGCCCGAAGACCAGCAAGAGCTGATCTTTGACTCCGAGATCCTCGTCTACGTCTGTACCGGTACCGAGAGTGAGATCAAGTCCTGGTTTAGGACCATCAACATCGCTGGTGTCCCTCTCAATGACCAAGAGCTGTTCAACGCGGTGTACTCGGGCCCGTTCGTCACCGCAGGCAAGGCCGAGTTCTCCAACAGCCAGAACGCGAAGATCCAGATGTGGAGCGCCTACGTGTCAGGCGCGGTGAACCGCCAGGACTACTGGGCCACCGCTCTCGAGTGGGTCAGCAAGGGAAATGTCGAGCTGTACATGGCTGAACACCGAAACGACAAGGACATCAAGGGCGTCAAGACCTACTTTGACACCGTGATCAACTGGGTCTCGACGGTGTTCCCTGACGAGGCCGAGAAGGATATGCGTGGGCTGCCTTGGGGCGAGCTCTACGAGAAGTACCACTCCAGGGCCTATGACGGGAAGAAGGTCGCGAAGCGCGTCAAGGAGCTCTACGCAGACGAGAGCGTGAAGAACCACCGTGGCATCTACGAGTACGTCCTTGGCGGCGAGCAAGAGCCACGTCTCTTGGAAATCCGCCTTTTCGAAGAGAGCACCAAGCGCACTGCCTATGCCAAGCAGACCGCAGCTGCCGAAAAGAAGGGCGTGTCGAACTGCCCGACGTGCGCATCGGGGCAGAACGTGAACCGAACCAAGATCTGGAAGTACGCGGAGATGGACGGCGACCATGTGACTCCCTGGAGCAAAGGTGGCGCCACGACATCGAGCAACTGCGAGATGCTCTGTCGTCCCCACAACCAGGCCAAGGGCAATAAGTAGACCGGCAGTTAGACATGGACGACGCACTACGCCAAGAACTCGAAGCCATCCTCACCAGCAACGAGGGGCGCTTGGGAGTAGTAGCTCGCCTGTGGATCGAGCGTCCTCGCTCCAACGCTGAACTCGTTGAAGCCGGCGGCGGCGCCAACCCGGGCGCCGCGGCGAATACTCGAGCCACGGTTCAGGCCGTTCTGTACGGGAAGATCCCAACGGGTGCCTCAGTTGCCCTGCAGGCACGCCGCGCGGTGAGCAACCTGATTAAGCAGAACCCCGAGGCCAGCGCCGCGGCCCTGAAGTACCTCACAGATTTGCGCGACAGTCTCGACGAGCGCGGCAATGACACTGAGGCCGTAGAGCAAGAAGACGAGAAGCTCGAGCAAGTCACCAAGGAGCTCGAGAAAGCGCTGGAGAAGCAGCCTGGCGTCTACGTCTACACGACGCCCACCTATTACCGATCAGTGAAGAAGACGGATCCGGATCGCTTCTGGTTCAAGGTGGGTAAGACCGACCGCGCCGCCGGCGTGCGCATCGGTGAACAGATGCGAGCCACCGGACTGCCCGAGGACCCCTTCATCGCCCGCGTCTATCGCCACCCCGCCATGACACCCAAGGAGCTCGAAGACCAGTTCCACCGGTTGCTCGACGCCGCTGGCCATGGACGATCCGAGGCCAAGCACGCCGGCAAAGAGTGGTTCACCACGAACCTAGAGTTTCTGGACGCCATCGCCACGGCGCTGGGGTGCGAGCCATTCGACCTGGGTCAGTTCGACGACGAGTAGTTCGCCACCCGTCGTTGCGGCACGATGATTCCGGCAGTTCCCTCTTACAGATCCACGGCGTGTTCTTCTCAAAAGCTGATTCGACATCCTCGCAGCGGCCAAGCCGTGACGTGCGTGGCTGAGAGACGCTGCACTCGGCACCAGCTCGTTCGTGTTTTCTTAGTAGGAAACCCCATGCCGATTCGCGCTATCACGGGACAGTTAGATGTGAAGTAGAGTGTGAAGTACTTAGGGAGGTACAAATGCCTGGCATTTTCGCAGAAGAACACCTCACCGAGATCGCCCTGGACAATGCTCCGCTGGTCAAGGTTCTCGTGCAGGTCCGGTTTCCGGCGATCACCAAGATTGAGACGCCCGAAGGAATCCAAGGCTTTCAAGAGCGGCTCCGTGCGCGCTACCCAGTGACCAGGCAGGAAACTGCAATGACAGTGATCGTGGGTCAGGCTGGGCCCATTCAGGTTCCGGCCCAAGGGACTGTGTGGCGGATGTCAGAGGTCGATGGGCCCTGGACAGTGGTGCTTGCTCGCGACTTCGTTGCTCTTGAGACTTCGTCCTACTCAAATCGTGAAGACCTTCTTGCGCGGTGGCGTGGAGTGCTCGATGCACTCGACGCCCTTGAACCCGGTCCTGCCGTCTACGACCGGCTTGGTATCCGTTACGTGGATCGGGTTGTTGGAGATGACTTCATCGAGGACTTGCCGAATCTGGTTAGGTCCGAGATCCTCGGTCCGACCAACATCACTGGTGTGGAAGACGGGGTCCTCTTGGCAAGCGTGTCGCAGGCACTCTTTCGTCTTAACTCCATGCAGGTCAAGGCAGCTTGGGGACTTGTCCCAGAGAACGCCGCCATTGTCCCCGGTCTCGAACCCGTGGCTGAGCGGAGCTGGATGCTCGACGTCGACGCCTTCGCCGAGGAAAACAGCAAGATGTTCTCAGTCGATCGCATCGTTGAGAACACCCGGCTCGGGGCCCGACACGCGTATGCGTTCTTTCGCTGGGTAGTGACCGAGGATTTCCTCCGCCGCTTTGGATGTGACGTATGAGCATTGAAGCGATTGCCGAGCCAACACTGGTGCCACCACTAACCGTTGGCGGAACCGGACAACGGACGGGGGCACGCCTACCCCGCATTGGACTTGGGCTGATCATTGTCGGCAGCTTCACCACAAGCTCGGCACTTGCATGGCAGCCAGCAGAAGCGAGCACCTCAGTTGTGACGCTACAAAGCGCGACTCAGATCGCTAGGCCGTCGACACCCGCAGTACGAATAGGCAGGTTGAAGGAAAGAAGCGGTCTTACATGGGGGCAAGTCGCCGACCTCTTCGGCGTGAGCCGGCGAGCTGTCCACTTCTGGGTGGAAGGTGGGAATATGGCGGCCCACAATGTCGCGCGGCTCCAGCGTTTGGAAATGGGGCTCGCGGACATCGCTGGCGCGACAACTCGCGATGTCCGCAACGGACTGTTCACCGTAGATGAGTCAGGCCAAACGCCGTACGCGAGACTCATCAACGAGGTCAGCCCCTCTGGTCCACGACTTCTGACCAACACACCCCCTGGAACTTCAAAGCCGCCGTTGGTGATTGGTCCGACGGTTGCCGTTGCGACCACCGACGTGGTGTCTTCTCGACAAGACCAACGGTGACGAGCCAGTGGTCGAGATGTGGCAGCCCAGCGACAACGTCATTGACAGCACAGACGCGGCTGTGCAGAGTTGGCAGCAGGGAGACGTGTATCAGCAGGGTGACACGGCGTGGGTAGCACTGCGTGACCAGCCCCTAACGGAGGCAACAGAGGCACTCGGTGGCACTGGCCTTGGTGTCACCCAAGCTCGAGACGACTACTTGGTCGTTGTCTCGCAGACCTGCGACATCATCAGGGATTGTTGGGAGCCGCCCGACAACAGTGGTGGTCGTCCCTTCATCCTGGTCTGCCCGGTAGTGACGCTTGATGGTGAAGAGTTGACGTGCGCAAAGAAGGGCTGGATTCCGAGGTACGCCTATCTACCTGGCCTTGGGTCGAACTGCTTCGCCAACCTAGATCGCTGTTCTGCTGTAGAGAAGACGATCTTGATTGCAGCAAGCGGTCAGCTAGATGGCTGTGGTAGCAACGACGAGCGTCGGAGATTTGCCGAAGCGGTCGGAGAGTACTTCAGTCGCTTCGCGTTCCCCGACGGTATGGAGAAGGCCGTAAACAAGATGCGCAGTCGCTTTCGCGAGAAGCACGATGGAGGTGGCAAGGAGGGTGCCCTGATGCGGGACGTCAACCAAGTTCGGGTGTGCCCAGTGTCAACTTGGGACGTTGAGACGATCGAAGTCGAACTCACTTTCATCGTGGAGCCGTTATCACTTCCTCGTCTCGACCCCTGCGCTGAACCGCCAGTACTGGATCCTGACTTGCTGAACTGGGCAGACAACGATCCAAGTATCAATGACGTCGTTGAACGTCTCACGAATACTGGAACGCCCGAAGAGCGCAACTACCTTTGGCAGATGCTGGCCCAGAGATGGGCAAGACTGGCCGACAACTCTGGCAAAGTGAGGATCGTCGGGGCCGAGGCAGTGAGCGCATCCGAGTACTCGTTTCAACGGATGCGGCAGGAGCCCAAGCTCTCTTTCGACCACATATCCTTGGACACTCCCACAAGAGCAAAGCAGTCCTCCGCCAACTAACAAGTGCCCGGTGTCCCGTTTACGCGTGCCGACGAAGCCCGGCTGGTGACGTCCTCTGAGAACTCATTGGATGCGTCAGCGCGACTGACTGACGTCGAGGTCTTCGAAAATACCAAGAAGTGGTCCACTGAAAAAAGCGGGCGTGTTCTCTGAAAAGCCGAAAACTGGGCTTCTTGGAACTCATGCGGGCTATGGGTTCCTGACTTTTGTATTTGCCTCGCTCAGAGTTCTAGTGACGCTTGCCCACGCGTAACAGCGGTGCTACGTCGTTAATATGGCGTGCTGCGCGCCCTCGCACGTCCGTCTCTCGTCAGCTGCATGCCGGACGCGGAATAACAATCGACGTGGTGACATCGAACAATCTCGCAAGAGGAACGAGCCGCCTACAAGTTGGCGGGCTTCACTGGTCGCACGACGATGTCCGTGACGTCGACGCTGACGGGCTGACCAACCGCAAAGAGCACCGCTTCGGCGATGTCCTCGGGGCGAATCATGATTTCCGACAATGCCGCCTGCGCGCTCACGAGCACCTCGTCCGGCAAACGCTCACCGGGCACGACCGGGACATCGATACCCGACATCGCGACCAGTCCGGCCAAGATGGCCGGGTCCACGTTGCGGCCAATGTTCGTAGCGACGAGTCCCGGCATCACGGACGTGATCTTGATCGGGTCGTTGACCAGTTCTTGGCGCAAGGTGTTGCTGATCACGTTGACGGCGTGCTTGGTCGCGCCGTAGACACCGGAGTTGGGGTCGAGAGCAGCGACGGACGAGATGTTGACAATGTGACCCGGGTGGCCACTCGCGCGCATCGCGACGACAGCCGCCTTCGTTCCCGCCAACAGTGCGAGCACGTTGGTCTCCAACATGTTGCGCCACTGGTCCACGTCGGCGTCGAGAATCGTGCCGAGATAGGAGACGCCGGCATTGTTCACGAAGATGTCTAAGCGCCCGGTTTCCTTGACGGCGGCGTCCACGAGCGACTGTACGGTCGACGGGTCGCGGAGGTCAATAACGAGGCCCGTCGCTCGCCCACCGGCGGCGGTGATCCGGTCCACGACGTCGGCGACGGCCGTGGCATCACGACCCGAGACGACAACGAATGCGCCACTCGCCGCCAGTTGTTCGGCGATAGCCCGACCAATACCGCTCGACGCGCCCGTGACGACCGCGGACTTTCCTTGTAGATCTACGTGCGACATGGTGTCCCCCCAAGTTGTTGTCGCATCGTTCTACCACCCCGCACTGGAACTCATTCACGAGCAGCGACGCGAGGTTGCGCGGCCGACACGCGTTCGTCACGCGGTTCTTTCTCGGTCCTCCTAGGGTGCAGGCGTGGCCTTTCTCACTGATTCCCAGCTGTCGCACTACCGGGAGACGGGTTGGCTTCTTCTCGACGACGTCACGGGAGTGAATGTCGAAACGTTGCAAAACGAGGTGGACAGCATCGCCCGTTGGCCTGAGGACGGCGAGTGGATGCACCATTTTGAAATGACGGACCGGGGTCGCCAGCTCGCGCGGACCGAGAATTTCGTCCCGTTTAGTCCGATCATGAACACGTTGCTACGTGAGTCCGCCATCGCCCAGGTGGCGGGTGAGCTCCTCGACGACGAGGCGTTCTTGTACAAAGAAAAGATCAACTACAAGCTGGTCGGGGGTGCCGGATTCTCGCCGCACCAGGACAAGCCCGCCTATCCCTTCGTCGAACAGGTGCTCTCGGTCATGGTGGCGGTGGACGACGCGACCGTCGAGAACGGCTGTCTGTTCGTCGCCAGCGCTCGTCATGATCGACTTCTGCCGCAGGACGAGCGCGGGTGCCTGACGAGTGAAGTCGTCGCAGAACTGCAGTGGCAACCAGTCGAGTTGCGAGCCGGCCAGACCCTCTTCTTCCACGCTCTGACGCCGCACCGCAGCGGACCGAACCTCTCACGTCGTGATCGTCGCGCCCTCTACCCCACCTACAACGGTGCGAGCGAGGGAAATTTGCGCGAGGCCTACTACCGCGCCAAGATCGAAGCGTTCGCCGACGCGCCGACCGGTGACCGTGCTCGCATTTCTCTCATCGGCGACTTTGAAGGACGACCCGCGTGAGCCCCCTCGAGACCCCGACGTCAGTCGATGAAATCTTCGCCCTGTTCGCGCTGAACGGAACGAAGAACTACGGCGAAGGTGTGGATATGACCACACACGCCATTCAAACGGCGGTCTTCGCCCAACGTGACGGGGCGAGCGACGCTCTCGTGGCGGCGTCACTCCTGCACGACATTGGGCACCTGATGGCGGACCTGCAAGGAACTGAACGCTTCGACCTTGAAGTCGATGACGATGATCACGAGGCGCTGGGCGGCCGTGTGCTCTCACCCATCTTCGGACCGCGCGTCGCGCAACCGGTGGCTCTCCACGTGACGGCCAAGAGATGGCGCTGCACCGTGGAGCCGAGTTACCACGACGGTCTCTCGCCCACGTCGCAGGCAACCCTGAAAGCGCAAGGCGGACTTCTCAATTCCGAAGAGGTTGCTCGCTTCGAAGCGCACCCGGGATTCGATGACGCCGTCGCGCTGCGCACGTACGACGATCTGGGGAAGGACCCCGACATGGAGACACCGTCGCTCGAGTCCTTCCGGCCCCTCCTGGAACAGCTCGCGGCTAGTCGCTGACCTTCGAGCGAATCTCGTGGATCCACGCTTGCGCTGACGCGCGAGCGGCCCCCACCTCGTCGCGTCGAGTGACGGCTTCTTCTCCGGTGACCGGATAGGAGCCGAGAAACTTCACTCGCGCCAAGTGCGCCTGCAGGTCGGCGAGGCAGTCGGCGATCACGTCGTCGGCGACGTGCCCGTCAAACTCGATCACGAAGCAGTAGTCACCGAGCCCGCGCTTGGTGGGACGAGATTCCAATTTGGTGAGGTTCAAGTCACGCGCCGCGAATCGACCAAGGATCCCGTAGAGGGAGCCGGGTCGGTCGGCGTCTTGGAAACAGACAATCGAGGTGCGGTCGTGCCCCGTAGGACGCGGCACGCGGCTGCGTCCTACGACGACAAATCGCGTTTCGTTGTCGTCGGCGTCTTCAACGTCCTCGGCGAGAATGTGGAGCCCGTACGTGGATGCCGCCGCCCGTGACGCCAGAGCCGCGACCGGTGCGTCACTCTGGGACACCGCTCGCGCGGCGTCCGCCGTGGAGCCGACATTTGCCACCTGAACGCCCGGCAGCGAACTCATGAACTTGCGGCACTGGGCCAAAGCGTGCGAATAGCTCCACACTTCGGTCACGTCGCCGAGCGCCACGCCCTCTCGAGCCATGAGGTGCAGACGAATGGGAATCACGATTTCGCGTTCGATGAACAGATCGTGATCGAACAACAGCCCGTCAATGGTGGCGGACACCGTTCCCTCGATCGCGTTCTCAATCGGCACCACACCGACTTCAACGTCCCCGTTCGCTACCGCGTCGAGCACGTCGGCAATCGTGTGGAAAGGAATCGCGTCGAGGTCGTCACCCAGGGTGGCGACCGCCTCGTGCGTAAAGGTGCCCACCGGGCCGAAAAAACCCACGCGGCGCACGGTGCTCATTGAGCGATGTTACTTCGGCTCCGACCTCACCTTCGCGAGACGGTCTCGTAAGAAGTCAGCGCTCCGGTGGAAGCTCTCCGCCGTCACCGCGCCGTGGGCACCGGGAGACATGATCAGGGTCTTGTCGGCGGCACCCAACAGCCCGAAGAGACTGATCGCGTCATCGCGCGGCACGAGTTCGTCGTCGTATTGGACGAGAAAGAGTGTCGGCACGGTGACTCGTGGCGCATCGGCGACGAGACGCTCGCGCGTGGGGCCTGTTGTCCCCATGAGACCGAGGACCGCGGCGCGCACCCGTGGTTCACCCGCTACGAGCGGGAGACCGAAAATGGTGCCCATTGACAGTCCCCAGTAACCCACGGGACAGTTCGGTGTGACCCAGTCCGACGCGAGCACGGCGTCAAGAGTTCGTCGCCAGTCATCAACCATGACGTCGGTTAGAGCCGCGTCCGAGGACCAACGTTGGGCGAATTCGAGAAACGGCAACATCGCACCCGTGTCCGCGTCATTGCGACGTTCGCCGTGTACCGGGCCATCGATAGCGACCACCGTGCAACGAGCGGTGCGCACCAGTCCTCGGGCGAGAGCGACGACGTACTCCTCGAACTTCGAACCACTGGCGCCGTGGCCGACCAGCACGACGAACTCGCCCGGACCGTCGGCCGGGCTCCACGCCGCTAGCGGTATCGACCCGCGAGTGCCTACGATGGTGGCTACTCGTTCTCGAATTCCGTGCGTGATGTCGTCTTGTCGAATATCCACGCGCTGAGCGTAGCGAGTCGAATTCTTCCAACGGAAAGGTGGGCGCAATGGGGCACCCAATGTTCAACTACGACCCGGTGCTCGCCGACGCCATTTTCGATTATTGCCGCGAACGACTCGCCATGGACCCCGTGCCGTTGGACTACGGAAGTCTCAAAAGCATCCCCGACACTGCTCTCGACGGATTGATCTCGCCCGAGGGTCGTGACCCGAAGGAGATTCTGTCGTTCTTCACCGATCAGCTCGCGCACTCGGTCGTCTCGATCGACTCGCCTCGCTTTCTCGCCTTTATCCCGAATGCGCCCACCAAGTCGTCACTCCTCTTCGACATGGTCGTCGCGTGTTCGGGTCTCAACGGCACCAGCTGGCTCGAATCCGCCGGTGTCGTCGTTGCTGAGAATCAGGCCCTCGAGTTCTTGGCGGACCGTATTGGGTTGCCGAAGGGAGCCGGAGGGTGTTTCGTGTCCGGTGGTTCCATTGGGAACCTCTCCGCGCTCACGGTCGGCCGAGACGTCGGACGCTCTCGTCGCCCAGATCTCGCCCCGCATACGCTGCGCTACGCCATTAGCGCCGACGCCCACTCGAGCGTGGGTTCCGCCCTCCATATTCTCGGCATCGAGGCGCTCCTCATCGAGCCCGACGATCACCGGCTCACCATCGAGAACGTCCGCGCCGCGCTGGCCGCGGACCCGCACCCCGAAACCGTTATCGGCATCGTCGCGACGTGCGGCACCACGAACGCCGGCATCGTCGACGACCTAGAGGGCCTCGGGGCATACTGCCGGGAGAACAACCTGTGGTTCCACGTCGATGGTGCCTATGGTGGCGCCGCGATGTTCTCCACGAGTGAGACGGAATTGATCCGTGGACTTCGCCACGCCGACAGTTTCATTGTCGATCCGCACAAGTGGCTGTACGCACCGCTCGACTGCGCGGCTCTTATCTATCGCGACCCGCGACTGGCCCGCGCCGTTCACACGCAGCAAGCTGGCTACCTCGACATTCTGCACGAGGGGACCGACGAGTCCTTTGATTGGAATCCCTCCGACTTCGCCATTCACCTGTCACGACGCGCTCGCGGTCTGCCGTTCTGGTTCTCTCTCGTCACCGAAGGCGTGCGTAACTACGAAACAGCCGTCCAGTCCGCCATCGATATGGCCCACCACACCGCGCAGCGGATCGAAGAGATTGACTACCTCGAGTTAGTACGACCCGTGAGTTTGTCGGTGGTGCTGTTTCGTCGCAAGGGTTGGACGCCCGAGCAGTACAACGAGTGGAGTCACCAGTTGCTGCGCGATCAAATCGCCTTCGTCACACCCACCAAGTGGGAGGGCGAGACGATTGCCCGCTTCGCGTTCTTGCACCCCGACACCACCGACGAGATGGTCAACGAGATCTTCGACTCGATGCGCGACTAGGCGAGCGAGTGCCGGAACGCGGCGAAGAGTTCGTCCTGAAATTTCGACACGATGGAGACGTGACCCTCGGCGGGCTGGTGGAATGCCGTCGCGCCGGGGATGTGCGCGAGCAAGTAGCTCGCGTGCGTCGGCGGCACCATCAGGTCCTCGTCGCCGTACCACAGCTCCGTGGGCACCGTGATGTCCGAGAGCGCAAAGCCCCAGTCGTGCACGAAGGTCTGGTCGTCGTCCAAAAATCCGTAGTGACCGCCGCGGCCCGCCTCACGACAGGCCTCGGCCAGGACCTCGCGCGCGGCGTCGTCGGCGAGCGCGTCTTTGTCCACGGGAGGGAGTAGTCCGCCAAAGAGTTCAATGACGTTGGCTTCGGTGGCGCCCCGCATCGTCTCAGAGATCGATTGGATATGCGCTTCGTACTCCGGACCCCCCTGTTGTGCCAGAGCGAATTCCTCGACGTTCTCCGGGCCCATGCCCTCGGTCCAATCAAAGTCACCATTCGACGGGGCGACTCCCGCGAGAGACCACGCGGCGCGGCAGCGAGGCGCGTCCAGGGCCGCACAGGCCAACGCGTGAGGTCCTCCACCCGACCACCCGACGACCAAGTAGTCACCACGCCCAAAATGATTGAGCGCGTCATTGGTGTCAGACACGACGTGCGTGGGTGCTCGCCCGGCGAGCCGGTCGGAGCGTCCGTAACCGGCGCGCGACATGGTGACGACGAAGAAACCATTCCTGGTGGCGACCTCGTCGAACACTTTGACCAACGGTGCCGACCCGGGAGTGCCGTGGTGAAAGACGACGGTGTCACCCTGCGGGTCACCGATGGACGCCACCTCGAGGGCGCGGCCGTCTTTCGTCGTGATGATCGCGTCGTGATAGGCCATCAGTTCTCCTTTGTGCGGTCGTCGCGAGCGCAGCATAGGGTGCCTGCATGGCTCAACGTATCGTTTCGGCAACTCGCGTCATCCCCGCTCCGGCGGAGGCGATCTTCAACCTGCTCGCCGACCCGCGGGCGCACACCCGCATCGATGGCTCGGGCAGCGTGCTCGAACCAAAAGAAGCACCCGAGCGTCTGTCGCTGGGCGCGACGTTCACGATGGACATGAAACTCGGTGTGTCGTATTTCACGAAGAACAAAGTGGTGGCCTTCGAGGAGAATCGGGTCATTGCGTGGCACCACTTCGCTCATTTCGTGTGGCGCTACGAACTCGAGCCCGTCGACGGTGGCACGAAGGTGACGGAATCCTTTGACTATTCCAAGCCCTGGGGTCTCCTGCTGCTCCCGCAACACATTCCCGCGAAGAATCAGGCGTCGATGGAACGAACCCTCGCGCGCATCGAAGAGATTCTGACGACACCTGAGCCGACGGCTTAGGCCCGCTCCGCCGCACTTTCGCGTCGCATTTCGGTGCCGCCAGTGCGAACGCTGAAGCCAAAGGACTCGTACAAAGGGCGGCCGAGTGGCGTGGCATGCAGTTCCATGCGGTCGAGTCCACGGGCGTCGAGGTTCGGCATCAGCAGTTCCATGAGTGAGTACGAGATCCCACGGCGGCGATAGGCCGGCAGCGTGGAGACGCTGTGGAGATACGCCATGTGACCCGTCGGGTAGCGAGGGGTCGGCACGACGCGACGCAATTGCGCCACCACCGACGCCACCACCCGACCGTCCGCGTTGCGCGCCACGGTCGCCACGACGCTGCCGTCGCGAATCGTCTCGGCGTAATACTCCGCGCTGCGCGCAATCCACGGCCCGCTCCAGTCACGCGGGTTCATGGAGAAATACATTTCCTCACGCAGCGTCGCGAGGTCCGCGCCATCCTCCGGCGTCGCAAAGTCGATCGTCACCTCGTCGCGAACGCGCAGCACTTTGTAGATCACCGTGTGAGGCAGCTGCGTTTCGGGACTGAGGTGAGCGGAGTCGGCGACGCGTTGCCATCCGTGAGCGTCGTAGAAGCCCAGCGCCGTATCACGGCCATTGGCCCAGATCTCGTCGACGCCCTCACTCGTGAGCACACCCTCGGCGGCACGCAGCAACAGAGCCCCGGCGCCGGTGCCCTGTACGTCAAAGTCGGTAGCGAGGTACCGCAATTGGTACGTCACGTGTTCGGGGTGCACGGGAGACACTGACGGGTAGAAGGAGCCGCTCGTCACGAGTCGCTCCCCCAAGAACGTGCCGAAGTGTCGGGTCGTCGCCTCCCGGTCGCGCGCGTCCTCGACCACGGCATTGGCGAGACCTCCGCGAAGGACGCGGCGCCGTAGATCGAAGAGATCGTCGGGCTCGACTTCGCGAACACTCAAGATGTCAGAGTCGGTCATTGGTTCTCACATTTGTGGTCATGACCTGCAACAACAAGCGATGGTCACGGTCCATGGGTTCCGGCGGACCGGACTTTGTGAATCCGAGGCGCTCGTAGAACGCCACCGCACGATGCACGGTGGTGGTCACGTGAAGACCCAGTTGGTCACAGCCCTGCTCGCGTGTCCACTTCGCGACCTCGCGCACGAGGTCTTGGGCGACACCAGTGCCCCGATACTCCGGTCGAACGAACATGCCGTAGAGCCATTTCGCAAACGGGTAGGGCGAATAGTCGCCGCCGGAGGCCATGCCGACCGCGCGCTCCCCATCGAAGGCCAGGTAGTAGTTCATCGAGGTGACCACCGAAATCCACTCGGCCGCCGGACGCAACGATGATTCGGCGTAGGTCGATCCGAAGGCGTCGGGTTCATTCTGTAGGGCGAGCAGACGAAGGTCGCGAAAGGCCTCCGCGTCGCTTGCGACAGCGCGACGAATGTTCACCGTCGGCGACGTCACTTTCGCCCCATCCAGTCACTGACGTCCCGCTCCTTGCGAGTGCCGTTCGCGAGGTGTTCAGCGATCCCAGATCGGTCGTCGTCGGACTTATTCTGCGACAACTTGGCGGCCGCCGTGATCGACGTGACGGTGATCTCGAAGCCCACGATGCCGCGCACGAGTCGGTCGAGATACTCCCGGGGCGCGTCATCAACGTGCCACGGTTCCTCACGCGACTCTTCGAAGCGGTGCGTCAAGGAGCGCACGATCTGTTCACACGTTGCCGCATCGTCGTGGATGCGGATGGATCCACGGACCTCAGCGGTGACGTAGTTCCACGTGGGGGCGAGAGCCGGATTGACCGGCTTGCTGCGGTACATTCCCGGCGACACGTACGCGTCCGCCACAGTAAAGGACGCGAGAACCTCGTCCCCGTCGGCGGCGAGACGCCAGAGTTCATTGCCACGCGCGAGGTGTCCGCGCAAGGTCATCGCGGACGCATCGGCGAGTACGGGCGCAAAGACACTGCGCATGCCGGAGGCGGTGGCCACCACAATGACACCTGCGCCAGCGCGCTGGACGATGTCCCAGGCGTCATCTAGCTCACGACGAAAAGCGGGCGGCACGTACATCAATAAATTCTGACACACGCCTTCGATGGCGTTTTGTGGACGATCAATACGGAGCAACGGGCGGCGTGTCGTCGTCCCGCAGTCCGAGTCGCATCGCCGCGGACTGCCCACGTTGCGCGGCGGGCACACCCGCCACCGCCTGCGCCAGACCGAAGTCCGGCATGTTGACGTACACCGACTCAACTGATCCGGGTGTCACGCGATAGGTCTCGTGCCAAATGCCCACCGTGCCGTTGTCCTTGACGCGTCGGTTAAAGGAGCGCCACGCGGGTAGATGAGCGGCGTCGCTGGCGCGGGCGTATCGCTCGAGGTCCTCAAAGGAGTTCCAATATTGGATCACGCACACCGTTCTTCCGGAGACGAAGGTGCGGGGTCGCGACAGTAGGCCCCGAGACGGATCTTTCATGAGTTCGACGATCATGCGTGGCATGGCGGTCGCGACGGGGAACCAACGGTCGACCCGCCAGAGCTGATTCACCCGCATACCAATGAGAAACAACACGACCTCGCGCTCGCCGATATCCCCGGCGACACGCTTCTGATTCACTCTGCCCATGAGACGGCCCCCTCGCTCGTTCATCGTTACTATAGAACACAGTTCTATAGATTGCGCTAGAGACTGAGAAGTTCTTCGAGATCATCCAGCAGGAGGGCAAACAGCGTGTCGGCGTCTTTCACCGAGCCGACGAAGTGGCCAAAGATCTCGAAACTGAGGAAACCGAAAATGTCGCTCCACGCGAGAATCGCGCGAGCGGCGACCGGCCGGGGAACATTCGGGATGAACTCCTCGAGCGTCTCCCATTCGAGCACGGCGGCGTAGCGAGGATCGGTGGGTGCAGCTGGCGGGGGCTGGTCCGCAAAGCGTGCCGCCAAGATGGACCCGAGGGCCAACGTGACTCGAGATGCGGCGGCGATCGTGTCCTCGGGGGCCTGGTAATTCGGAACGGGCGATCCGAAAATAAGGGCGTATTCGTGAGGATGTTCCTTCGCCCAGGACCGAATCGCGTCACACGTCGAGCGCCACCGGCGGCCCACATCCTCGTTCGCGCTAGAGGCCGCAGCCGCCTCCGCGGCGGCACCCAACTCGTTATACGAATCCAAGATCAATGCCGTGAGCAGATCGTCGCGGGTCGGGTAATACCGGTACAGCGCCGAGGACGTCTGATTCATTTCTCGCGCGACTTCCCGTAACGACAGCGCGCTCGCACCCTTGACGGCGAGTAATTCGCGAGCCGTGGACTTGATCCGCTCCATATTCGCGGTGCGGGTAGCGAGGCGCTTCGGGCTGTCCATGATCCTTAGTATTCCACGAATCCGAGAAAAAAGAGCACTGCTCTTGCTTTTTGTCTCCACGTCGTCCATACTGGATGAAACAAGAGCAGTGCTCTCTAAAAGGAGGATGCATGGAGAAGTACCTCATCATCGGCGCCGGGGCCGTCGGGTCTCGCGTCGCGCGCCAAGTGGCGGTCCAGGGCCACCGAGCGGTCGTGGTGTCACGTCGAGGAGGCGGTCCCTCGCACGCGAACATCGAGACACACGCCGCGGATGCCGCCGACACCGCGACCCTGACACGCCTCGCCGAGGGCGCGAGCGCCGTGTTCAACTGCGCCAATCCGGAGTATCACAAGTGGCCGACCGATTGGCCGCCGATTGCCAACGCCCTGCTCGCGGTCAGTGAGGCCTCGGGTGCCACGTTGGTCACCTTGTCAAATCTCTACGCGTATGGACAGCCTCAAGGCCCCATGACACCCCACGACCCGCTGAACGCCACGTACGAAAAGGCGCAAGTGCGAGCGAAGATGTGGCGTGACGCGTTGTCGCTACACGAGCAGGGACGCATTCGAGCGGTCGAGGTCCGAGCGTCGGACTTCATCGGACCTGGCGCCAACGCTGTTCTCGGCGAGCGAGTGATCCCCCGCGTCCTGGTGGGCAAGAAGGTCTCCGTCCTCGGTGACGTCACGGCACCGCACAGCTGGACCTACGTTGACGACGTGGCGACGACATTGGTCGCTTGCGCACAACACGAGTCGTCGTGGGGCCGTGCCTGGCACGCGCCGACGAATGCGCCGCGTTCGGCGGTCGAGGCCGTTAATGACATCGCCGACGTCGCCGGCGTTCCGCACGTCAAGGTGGGGGCGGTACCGAAGGCCGTCCTGCGAGTAGGTGGAATCTTTAGCCCACTCTTGCGCGAACTCCCGAAGACCATGTACCAATTCGAGGTCCCGTTCATCATCGACGACACCGAAACGCGCGACACGCTGCACTTGTCACCGACGCCGTGGAACGAGGTCCTGGCGGACTCAATCGCGGCTTTTCGGTAAATCAGGCTTCGAGAAACGTCCGAAGGTTCTCGAGTGTCGTACGAATCGACTCCCGGGTGTAGCTCTCGCGGTCGTCGATGCCCGTGTTGCCGAACTTCTTGGCGAGCGCCGAACGGCGATCCACCCACAGTTCGGTCACCCGACACCCGAGAACCGTCGGCTCGAAGCGAAAGGACCAGTGCGACACCTTGACCGGTCCAACCGAGACGTCGAAGGCGAAAGCCACCGGCGGCTCGTAGTGACTCACCTTGGCGGTGGTGGTCCAGGTCGTCGACCCTTGCGCATTGGTGCCCTTGAACTTCGCCCCGATCGCGGGACCGGTCGCCGAGCCGAGCCACTTCCCACCCGTGTTCTCGGGTGAAAACCGCCCCATGAGCTCCAGGTGCGACACCGCCTCAAAGGCGGCCTCGAGAGAGGTCGCGATTTCTATGGAATCGGAATAACTAGCCATGGCGCAAAGTACCATCGCGCCGCGCGGGAAGTGGTGGAAGACTGGGACAGTGATCAGCGACGTTCGAGAAGCCTGTCCCGGCTGTGGATTCGTGTGGGACGAGATCGACCCGAGCGAAGTAGGCCCTCGCCTCACCTCGGCCGTGGCTCACATCAGCGACCTTCTCACGCGCGACGGTGTGCACGTCGCCACGCGTCCGAGTCCGGAGCGTTGGTCGATCCTCGAATACGCGGGCCACGTGCGCGACGTCTTGTGGTCTATTCGCGAGCGGATCATTCTCGCGTCGGTCCTCGACACGCCAGCGCCATTCGGCATCTTCCGAGACCAGAGAATCGATCTCGGCTTCCACTCGCTCGACGAACCATCGACAGTACGAGCAGAGCTCGAGGCTGCACGCGGGATATTTGTGCGCACCTACGCCGCCCTTCCGGCAGGTTTCGGTCAGCGGACCATGATTTACACCTATCCAGTGGAGTCGCACCGCACGATTGACTGGTCCGCCGCGCAAGCTCTGCACGAGTGTGAACACCATCTCACCGATATTCGCGACAACGTCGACCTCGTGAACGCGCCGGCGTAACACGGTGGCTCGCAATCAACGTGGTGCGGCGTCCGCCCGAACGCCACATTCGTCGTACTTTCACCAATGAATCAGAGCGCACCCTCGACTGTTATTAGATTTTGATTATGAAATCTTCGACGGCGATCGCACTGAGCATTGGCGTTCTCCTCGTCGTCGTCGCGCTCTCGGGCGTGCTGCTTGCGGCCCTGCGCGCGAATCAGCTCCGAAAAATTGAACACATTCAACAATTCCTGGCTGACGTCAATGCCCACCGCCGACACCGCGCGGAGCACCCCGAACTCGAACGCGCCCTATTTCCTCAGCATCAGTCCTGGTCCGACGCCGGCATTAAGGCCCACCTCGCCGCGTGCGAATTCACGAGCGAACTGGAGTTGGCCTACGTCGCGCGCCGAGCGGGTGCGCTCACCAAGTCCGAGTGGATCGCCGCTATTCATCGATGGCAGAAAGTCGCTCTCGTCGACGAACGGTCTCGCTACTTGTTCACGGTTGGCACGTGGACGATGGGCACGAATGGCGTGATGCATCACGACCTCAGCTCCATCGTCAGCGGCGACAGCACGGCGGACCCGCGCACTCTGTGGAGCGTGTTGTTCTAGCGAGACGTCGCGACACTGGGTAGTCGAGCGGAATAGATCGAATACCCGTCGATGTGACGCACGAGCGTGGTCGCGATCACCGTGGCCGCCAACATGGGCATGACAATCGCGAAGCCCGAATGCGTGAGTTCCATCACAATCACGACACCCGCCATGGGGGCCTGCATGGATGATCCAATCATGGCGGCGGCACCCACAATGGCGAAGGCGCCGACGGGTGCTCCGGGCCATAGGTGCAACCAGGTCGAACCCAAGAACGCGCCGAGCATGGCACCGGTCGACAGAAATGGTGTGAAGAGTCCACCCGCCGCCCCACTGCGCAGACACAGTGAGGTCACGAGTGGTTTAAGGGCGAACAGAGCAAAAAAGAGTGTCGGCGTGCCGATCCCGAGGAACGCGTCATGCGCCATGTCCATGCCGTTACCGAAGAGTTGGGGGTACCAGATACCGATCACACCGAGGATCGCGAATCCTGCGGGCATCATCCACAACAAAGTGGTTCCCGAAGCGCGGTGATGGGAGACCCACCCAATCAACCGTACGTAGAGAACCGAGAGGCCCCCCACGAGGACGCCCGCGACGAGCGACCACACCATGAGTGACCCGCTGAAGCGATAGGACGGGACGTCGGCGTAGGTGGCGTGGTCGGGCAGATAGAGCCACGACACGAACGTCGCGATGGACGACGCCGCGACGGCCGGCAACACCGTCGGCAGGGCGAGAGATCCCATCAATACTTCCGCCGTAAAGAGAGCCCCGCCCAGTGGGACGTTGTAGACCGCGGCGAAGCCGGCGCCACCGCCACAGGCCACGAGGAGACGACGCTGCGCCGGGCTCAGGCGAAACCAACTCGCGACAACCGATCCGGACGCGCCGCCCATGACTTTCGGCGCCGCTTCGCGACCAACGGAGGCTCCCATACCCACCACAAACTCCGAGATGACGGCCGTCAACGAGCTGCGGCGAATGGAGAGTTCTCCGGTGCCATTCCAGACGGACTCGTCGATCTCCGACTTCTCATCGGCGAGATACTTGCGCACCAAGTACCACGACACTCCACCGATCACGCCCGCGACGACGAGAGACGTCACTCGTCGCAATCGGGACGCGGCCGCTACGGCATCTTGGTAGCTCGCGTAGTGCTGCGAATGGAACGCGAGATGTTCCACGGTCGCGAGCAGCCACATCAGCGCGTCCCCGAACAATCCCGCCACGACCGCCGTGAGCACGAGCGCGAACCAAAACCGCACCGTTAACGCAGCGTCACCGTCGTGCGTCGCGTTGGGCTGATCCATCGCGGCTCGTCCCGAGGGTACGCGCGACCGGATCAAGGGTGCCGGAACGCGTAGTCGCTCGCTCTCACCCTTTCGCTGACGCACCGTGAACCTCTCGTCGATCGTGCGGACCACTCATCTACACCCAGTCTGGTCGTTTTGCGAGGGCGACGCCGCGTGAAATTACCAGCATTGCTAGTGAATTGACAGTGGTTCGTCGCCTCAATCCGTTGAGGTGAACTCTCGGAACCGCCGCACAATGGGCTCATCGTCCACCTCGAGTGTGACGCGTTGATAGAGCCACAGGAGGAGGGTGGGAGAAGGTGCGCTCACTCGTGTGCCCACGTTGGCGTCGCCTCGACGCCAAACGAGAGCGTCAGGACCTCGATCACGCAACGTCCAGGTGGACGATGACGTGGGGTCGTGAAGAACGAGAGGCGCACCCAGGGGAGCGCGGGGCGACTCGTGGCGCACGCGCGCAGAAACGGAGTACGTACAGAACTCCTCGATAGCGTCATCAGCGAGGTCGCTCGGCATGTGCCATTCATCAGGTCGCTCGGCCACGGCAGCAGCGTCGTAGGCGTGAACGGCGGCCTCCTGCACTTGGTGGCGAGTTATGAACGACACTGTCGACAACGTCGACCAGGTCCATACCGACTGTTGCTGTCGAGCGTGCGTGAGCACCTCCGCCAAACTCGTGGCACCCGCGACATACGTCGCAATGAGATCACCGTCGTGTGGTCGCACCGGACGGCGCTCCGCCGCGGGAGGCGCGGTGAGTTCTTCTTCCACAATGGTGCGCCAAAACCAGTGCACGTCGATCAGGTGGGCAATCAGATCAGCAGCACGCCACGTCGGGCACGTCGGCACGATCGCGTCCAATCGTCCGGACACCCAGGCTGCCGTCTTGTCGCTCTGCTCCAGGATCTCATCGGTGTAGCGGCGAACGGTCGAGAATCCAGGTTCATGCACCATGGCAGTGTCGCACAGGTTCACCGACGACGTGGTCGTCAAAGATTGGTGATACGACATCTAGGTGCACCTAGCCGCCGAAATACCCGCCCCCGTCCTTCTCACGGCCCGCGTGCGACTTCGACCTCTCATCGCGTCGGATCGTGACGAGCACTTCGCACTCTTTCGCGACCCCGAGACGGTTCGCTACCTCTACGACGAACCCCTGACGGAGGACCGAATCGACGAACATTTAACGCGACGCATTCGCACCACTCTGCCCGGCGAGGGTGAATGGATTTCGTACGCCGCAGAGACTCGCGACGACGGCAGATACCTCGGCGAAGTTGCCTTCACGCTGGTGTCCGCGACCCACGGCTACGTCGAAGTGGGATACGTATTCACACAGCACGGTCGCGGCCACGGACTGGCGACCGAAGCCGCTGGCGCGATCGTGGACTTCGCCTTTTCTCACTACGACGCCCACCGGGTGGGGGGACGCCTAGATGCGCGCAATGATCGCTCGGCCCGCGTCCTCGAGAGATTGGGTTTTCGACGCGAGGCCCATTTCCGAGAGAACGAATTCGTCAAGGGCGAATGGTGTGACGAACTCGCCTACGCAGTTCTCGCCACCGAGTGGCGCTCGCGGTTAGCGAACGGCCACGAGTGGATCATCCGCGACGCTGCTCTCGACACCGGAGGGTCCCACGGGGCGTGATCCTCGCAACGTGATGCGGCGCATGCGCCGCCCGGCGGTGGCGTAGTCATCCGTCGCGTAGTGGAGCGTTGCCCGGTTGTCCCACATCACCACGTCGCCGAGCTGCCACCGATGACGCAGAGTCAATTCCGGCTGCGACAAGTGTTCGTAGAGCAGCCGCAAGAGGTGGTCACTCTCGATGCGTGAGAGATCCACCACGTGGGTGGTGAATCCAGGGTTCACGAACAATGAGGGCTTGCCCGTCGACGGGTGGACGCGCACCACGGGGTGAAGGACGGGCGGCACTTTGGCCGCTTCGTCGAACAGGTACTGCGCATCGCTGCGACCGAGCGCCGTGTCGAAGGGTTCCCCCCAATACGCGAGAGGAGAAATGCGGTGCACCGCCACGAGTTGGTCGACGGCGTCGCGCAGCGGTGCCGCGAGTCGCGCGTAGGCAGTACGGGCGTCGCACCAGAGTGTGTCGCCGCCGTACGGAGGCACCTCATCGGCGACGAGTACCGACGCCGCGGGCGGCGTCTCGACAAACGTCACGTCGGTGTGCCAGCGCGCGTTCTTGCCGCCCTGTTGAGCATTGAGCTCCAGGATCTCGGGAAAATCTGGATGACCGGGAACGACGGGATGTGCCGGCGTCACCTCGCCCATGAGGCGCGCAACCCGTGACTGTTCGGCGTGCGTGAGGAACTGATCACGAAAGACGAGAACGAGATGTTCTTCCAACATCTTCATGAGCCACGCTCCGTCCTCGACGTCGCGCAAGAGAACGCCGCGAACGTCGGCGCCGAAGGTGCCGGTGATGGGAGTGATCTCCGGGGTGGGCGTCGTGGTCATCAAATCTCCCTTAAGGCATCGAACAGTTCCAAAAATACCTCGGTCAATGCCGAGGTGGTCGACGACGCCATACGTAGAAACCAAGCAATTACCGTGATTTTCGGGTTGCCATCCAATTGTCACGAGGCAGAGAACATTGTTGTTCTCGGCGGCGGCGGTAATTTGCGCCATGGACTTCTTCGCTCCGATTGCTGAACAGCGCCGTCGAGTGGCCGACGCCCTCGTCGATCTCACGCCCGCGCAATGGTCAACACCAAGTCTGTGCGCCGCGTGGACCGTGCACGACGTCGTCGCTCATCTCGACATGGTCCACATCACCCCCCTTCCGCGTGTCGTATGGGAGATGGCCAAGGCTCGAGGGAATTTCTCGGTCGCGAACCAAGCCCTCACGGCTCGCGTGGCGAAGAAATCGTCGACGGAATTAGTGGACCTCCTGCGCCAGCACGCCGAGGGCCGCTTTACGCCACCGGGTCATAACTCCCTGGCGCCGCTCACCGACCTCTTCGTGCATACGTACGACATTTTTCTTCCTCTCGGCATCCCCGCACCCGATGACGAACGCCAATGGCCCATCATTTTGGAGTTCCTCTTGTCACCACGAGGTCGCAAGGGATTCGTCGTCAAGGAACCACCGGCCTTGAACTACATCACCACCGACGGACTCTTCTCTCACGGCGCAGGCGAGATCGTCACGGGCTCGGGACCTGCCCTCGCCCTCGCGCTGATGGGTCGCACCGCACTCGTTGACGACCTGAGTGGTCCCGGCGCGGAGTCGTTGAGCGCCTGGCTCGCCACTTTCTAACGACGACCGAGTAGTTCAACTACGTCATCACGGGAGCAGGCCGCGAGTCGACCGCCCGAATAGCGGTCATCACGGGTGACGTCACGCACCACGTCAAAAGGCGCGTCGCCGACCGCGTCGTTGCCCAGTTCACGTTCGGCGAGGATGAGACCTTCGTGCCGTCCCGTGAATACATCCACGGCGTAGGTCGATGGTCCGAACGACCAGTGCCACCGGGTCTTGGTCAGCTCGTCAGCAGCGAGAGACGACACAATGGCGTACTCGTCCTTCGTGAGGTACATGTTCGTGATGCGAACCGTTGTCGGATCATCGACGTCGTCACGAACCTTCTGCGTCCACTTGTAGAGCCGCTCGACTCCGTCATCCACCGCACGTACACGCAAGGTCGTCCCCGTGATGTAGCGATCGACAATCGTCCGTGGCGCCACCACTCCCTCCGGCACGGAGGCGAGTAGCCAGCGCTGTTCGCGTTCCGCGTGTGAGTAGCGACCGCGTCCGGGCTGCCGCGACGAATCATTCACCGTCATAGGCGGCCTGTAAGGCCGAACACTCCAATTTCGACATGCCCATCATCGCCTCGAAGACACGGCGCGAGCGGTCCGGATCGGGGTCGCCCATCAATGTTCCGAGCAACGTCGGAACGACCTGCCAGGACACACCAAAACGATCCTTCAGCCAGCCGCAGCGACCGGGTTCGCCACCTTCTACGAGAGCATTCCAGTAGTGATCAACCTCTTCGGCGGTATCGCACGAAATGAACAGTGATTGCGACTCGTTAAATCGGAAGTCCACACCGTCACCCCCGTCAAACAAGATGAAGGTCAGCTCGCCAACGGTGAGTCGTGCGAAATTCGGAATGGAGCCCGCCGCGTCCGTGGCACTCCACGGCGCACCATCCACAAGGGCGTCCGGAAAGGTGGCGGTATAGAGCGCCAGCGGCTCGGCGATTCCGTGCGGGAACCACAAAAAGGGAGTAACGGACACCATCGGATTTACCGACCTTTCAATAGGGAAACGCGAAATTCACGAAGCTCGCCACGAGCGAAACCTTCACGCAGTACCGGGTCTTCTTCCATGATCTCGCGAGCCGCATCCTCCGTCGGAGCCTCAAAGATCACGATGCCCGTGTTAATCGTTCCCAGAGTCGGACCCGCGAGGACCAGGACACCATCACGGTGCATTGTCGTGAGACGATCGAAGTGTCGGTCCCACACCTCACCTTCCTCGGGCGTCATCGTGGACGCAAAATTCTCACGAGGAGCGTGAATGAAATAGATCCAATCGGCCACGACGCATTATGACAGTTCGCTCTTGGTCGTGACAGACTCGACACGTGCGAGCCCAGTACAACTTCTGGCCGGGGGCGAGCGGACTCGACGCGTGGGACGTGCGCCGACTCATTCACTTGAGCTCGTCACTGCCCATCCGCATGGTTCCTGTGGCGGATCTCGCGGAGATTGATGACGCGTACTGGTATAACTTCGGCGAGACGCCCACCGTGCGGTCGGTGGCCGAACACGCGAAGCTCATCAACGAAGTCGATCCGACTTATCCCATTATCTTGGCCGCCAGCGGTCGAGTAATGGACGGAATGCACCGGATTGCTCGCGCACTCCTCCACGACGAGCTCGATATCGCCGCGGTGCAATTTGAGATCGATCCGGCGCCGGACTTTCGTGATTGTCGACCGGAAGACCTACCGTACGACGACGAATAGTTGATCAGGGAATATCCGCCGCCGCCGTTGTGAGCAGCTCCTGCAGGTACAGACCGCGTTGAACGTCGAGAGCATGCGGGCGACCAGAGCGAACCACCGCGGCAAACTCGGACGCCACCGTGCTCGCCGCACTCACCGACATAGTGGTCGTATCAATGGTGCTCACGCCGTCGTCGAAATAGACCTCCGCGCCCGCACGAACGTCATCGAGAGCGCACGTCGCCGTGATCGCCGCTTGACTCACTGCACCGCTCTCGTGTCGTAGCGACAAGCTCACCCAATCACGACGCGAACCACGTGCACTGATCTCGACGACAGGCCCGAGGGCCGCGTCGAGAAAATCGATGACGTGCGGACCGAGGTCCATCACCGCACCGTGCTCCAGACGCCAGGGTGTCGCGAAGGGTCCGCCCAGAAAGCCCCCGGTCATGAATCGAGCCTGGGCCCCGAGTGCGCGACGACCGGAGATTTCGTTGAGAAACTGCCGAACGCGCGGGGCGTAGCGCCACGTGAGAAGAAGTTGCGTTGGCACTCCCGTCTCTTCCACAACTCGAGCGAGCGATCGAGCGGACTCGAGATCGAGTGCCAGAGGCTTCTCGAGAAGAAGTGCCTTACCCGATCTCGCTCCACGTTCGGCGAGCGAGGCCTGGATGGGTGGCGGCACGGCGAAGCTCAACGCATCCACGTTGTCAAGCAACTCATCAAAAGATGTGTAGGCCGGCGCGGCATGCGCTTCGGCCAACGTCGCTGCAGCATCGGCCCGACGAGCCCACACACCCGCGACGACCGTATCCGAGCAGGCGGAGAAGATGGGGGCGTGGTAGATCGTGGCCCAGGGGCCGGCTCCCACGATGCCGATGCGCACCGGTGGCGGGTCGTGCTCTGTCGTCGTGATCGCCATGCGGGTCAGTTTGTCACTGGTCAGCGTGAGAACCAACGACTCTTCATGAGAGTTCCTACAGTGGTGAGGTGCCTGATCAGAAGCCACCTCGCGACGTCCTTGATGAGAGAGGAACACTTCTCCTCCTGCTCAATTACCACCGCTCTTCCCTCGCCGCCAAGCTCGACGGACTGAGCGACGAACAGATCAGCTGGAGCCCAGTTGCTTCGGGAACGTCACTGCGATGGTTGGTAGAACACCTCACGCGCGCCGAGCACCTCTGGATTCTCCAGCGATACTGCGGTCATCCCGGCATCTTTCACCGCGACACGAAAGATGTCAGCGACCTGCTCGCGGCGTATCGCGAGGTCGCCCGACAGGTCGACGACGTTGTCCTCGCCGCGGCCAACTTGGACGGGCTCACCGTCACCGACGCTGGCGGCTCCCCGGTCACCTTGAGATGGATCGTCATGCACCTGCTCGAAGAGACGGCCCGGCACGCGGGTCACGCCGACCTCATTCGAGAGCTCATCGATGGTGCAACGGGTCGCTAAACCTCCGTCGTCCGTCGCCTTCCCGGACGCGCCAGGATTTCTCCGTTGACCGCGATGAATACTGCTTCCGGTGAGGCGGCCCACCGGCGAAAAGCGTCGGCGTAACGGCGAAGATCATCCGAGCTGGCCAGTCCTTCGTCCAAGGCCTGACGGGCGAAATCGCTCTCCACGACGCGATCCGCCCAGAGCCCTCCCCACCACAGTCGATCCTCTTCGGAACTGAAGGTCCAGTTCGACGAGGACGCCTCGACATCAGTCAGTCCCGCGGCCAACGCCCAACCCTTCAATCGACGTCCGGCGTCCGCGCTCGCGTGATTACGCCGGGTCACGAGGAAATACGTCGCCAACCATTCGTCGAGCACACGGTCGTCTGGTGACCACGCGAAGGCTCGGAAATCCGCTTCGCGTACCGCGATCAGACCATCGGCACGTACTACTCGAGCCATCTCCCGAAGCGCTGCGCCGGGGTCGCTGAGATGTTGCAGGACCTGATGAGCGAACACGACGTCGAAAGTCTCCTCGGGGAACTGAAGTGAGTACACGTCGCCGAGTTCAAAAGACACACCAGGATGCTCCTGTGGTGGGTGCATCTCACGAGCGCGATCAATAATGGCTGCGGCGGCGTCTACGCCAACGACGGAACCCTCGCCTACGAACCGCGCGAGGTCGGCAGTGATTGTGCCAGGCCCGCACCCCACGTCCAGCACGGCCTGTCCTTCATGAAGGTGGGGCACAAGAAACGAGGCGGAATTCTCGGCAGTTCGCCACAGATGACTTCGGAGGACTGACTCGTGATGTCCGTGCGTATAGCGATCGTTGCTCATGGCTCAAGGTTACGAAGTCATCATGAACGGCACGGTGGTGACTCGTATTTCTCGCAAACGTCCACAAGGAAGATGTTCGAACGTATTCGGTGAAATTCTGACCGCCGGACGCCGACCTGACGGGCGGGTCGATTGCGAACGACGACTGCACTTCTGCTAACAGTCGTGGCGCGCCGGAATTCGCTCAGTTGCCGCCGGGAACGCTTCGAGCAAAGAGGCATCCCTCGGTGGTCGCGCAACGAGCGAGCCTCCGCAGTTGGGGCATCTGTTGGAAAGATGCTCCGCGCACGACGCACACCACGTGCACTCAAAAGAACAGATACGTGCGTCATTGCCCGAAGGGTCTATGTCGCGGTCACAACACTCACAATTTGGTTTCATCGTCAGCATGGAATTCCCCCTTAGAAAGCTGTTTTATGCCTCACGTCTTGTACCCACCACTATCGCACCGCAACGTCATCGGGGCATCGTGATCTCGCGGAGTTCACTCTGAAATCGAGTACCGATAGAAGTTGGCCTCATGACCAATGTTGAAAATGCTCTTTACGAACGGTGATTGATAATGAGTCTCAGAGATCCTTCGTAGTGGGACATCGTTCGTAGATATCCAAAGCGCTGATCCCAACGCCCGTCGTCAATATCAGCCCGTAATCGGTCTACCGCAGATTCCTGTTCAGATTTTGGAATGAATCCCCACGACGACTGCGACAGTCGAACGTCGGCATTAAGGAAACCCTCGGGCCGACCAAAATAGGCTTCGGCAAAACCATCGCGGCACTCCCTCGGAATGGGCAAGTTGATGACTGTCGAACGGCCACTCAGTAGGTCTACGACCGTGTCCAAGCGTGGCATGCGACCTGCTTCATACGACATGAGCTCTGGCGAATAGTCCGTCAGCCAAAACTTCCGAAGGGCATCGGGATCAAAGGTCATGATCACTATCGGCCCCCGAGTGACGCGACGCATTTCACTCAGGCCTTTCGCCAAGTCTCGCCATTGGTGGATGGTGACACTGGCGAGGGCGCTATCAAACGTCTGGGCGGGAAACGGTAGATCCTCCGCGACAGCGTCAATGGCGGGCACCAGGTATTCGGGGCGCTGCAGTCGCATACTCGCCGACGGCTCAATGGCGGTCACGAGCATGTCAGTGGGCTCGTACGAACCGGCGCCGGCGCCAACGTTGATTAACGATTGAGCATCTTCCAGCGCGACCCGAATCGCCGCGGCAAATTCAGGCTCCGGGCGCCGGATTGCGGAGTAGTGACGTCCCGTCGACTCGTAGTCGACGTCGCCGGCCGGCTCAGACCGCACGCCTAACCTGCAATCTGGACGATCGCGGCCTGGGTGTGTGGCGCCGGTATCGGCTCACCCGTCTCTCGCAGCATGTCCACGTGAAGGGCTAGCGCCTCTTCCATGAATCGACGAGTTTCTTCCACGGTGTCGCCCGCGGCCACGCAGGCAGGGACGTCAGGCGCGTACGCGGCAAAGTTCGCACCGGCATCTTCAATGATGATGGTGTAGTCCGTCACTTCGTTTCTCGTTTCAATCTTGCCTGTTTCATAATGCTAGATACAATCATCGGTGGCAGGTCGCGGCTTGCATGACCCGCCACCGTCACGACTTCGCGTCGAGTGGGGTGTGGAAATTGTCGATGACTTCCTGATTGCCGGACCTGAACCCAACCTTCCCCTTCAAGATTTTCAGAATGTCTCGCACCTCCACGACCACGCAATGGTCGGGAACAGGTCAATCTTCTAAGGAATACCGATAGACGTTGGTTTACCGTCACATCCTGAAAACAAGACTTGGCATGAACATCTTCAGAAAAGGAGGCCGACAACGAGAGAAAGCGCTCGATCCACGGCCCACATCTCCTCCACGCTGAGGCGACCAATCGCTTCACTCGTGCGCTTGACATCGACGGCGGCCATCTGTTCAATAAGAACGCGCGTCGGCTGAGACTCAATTGTTACCTGGGGACGAAAGGTCGCGGGAAGGGCGCTCAGTGAAGTTGGCGCCACGATGACTGTCGATAGAGGTATGAGCACATCACTCTGAATAATCACGCCGAACCTAGGCCATTGTTGTTCGTGGCCCGAGCGTGGAGGTGGCAGCAGCCGAACAACATCACCCCTCGGCGCGCAGGCTCTCCATGAACGCAGCGATCTGTTGCATCTCGTGACGGTCCTGCTGATCAGCGGCGATGAGTTCGGCTTCGCGTCGAACCACCTCACGACGCCTCAAGCGCTCCGCAGCTCCTCGCAGTGCTTCACGGATAGCTTCGGATCGCGTGAGTCCCGTAGCCTCCAGTACTTGTAGATGGCGTTGAGACTCGGCATCGAGTCGAAATGAAATCGATTGGGAGATACGGCCTGACACCGTTCGAACGTATCGCAATATGTGATACGCATTTCAGTTGAGATTGAGCCTAAATACTTTTGTATACCGTCGGCAATTGAAAACAGTGCCGATGAGATCTTCCACAACAGAAGTTGGGCAGCAGAGCTCAACTCTCCAAATAGAACGTCTACACCTTTGTTTCACTCAAAGGAGCAGAAACTCGAACGCTGTTCATGCCGCTCGCCACGAACTGATCTTGTCCTTGTTCCGCTTCGCAGACCGCGCCATCGATCTCAGCTCTCCGATCTGAGCACGAACCCCGGCAGGGCTGGGATCAAGCGAACCACTTCGGTTTATTTCGTGGAACCGTCCGTTGCTGACGGAACCTCTCAAGGAGAGTTGGCGGAGGTCAGCCATGTTCTTGTGCTCTTCGTGGAAGAGGATCTGGGTGGTGCCATCTTGTAGATCTGTCACGATGGGTGTCCCATCAGCCTGAACCAAGATCGGTTCAATACGGAGTTGCCTATTGACGAGCTGTGTTGCTGTGATCTTGTCATCACCTTCGAAACGCTCGATGGACTCTGGTGTGAACTGAATGACAATCCTCCCGACATACCAAGGGAATAGACAACGATGTCCGGGAATCGCCAGGATGCTCCTCGTTGGCGGGAACTTCTCCATCTCCGCCTCCCGAATGTTGTCGTCGAACCATCGTGGGCTCTCGTCGACGAAGACCTCAGCACTTCCGACTGCCAACTGCCCACCGGCAAGGAGCGCGACACGGGCATCGCGCCGCACTGCCGCCGCCTTTGCCGTGAACGCAAGGGTGGATGTGACGACCACTTTGCCGTTAACCACGTACGGCGTGACTGGACATGACCCTGGAGTCCCGTCTCTCCGCACCCATGCGAACACTCCAATGGGCTCGTTCGAGATCTCATCGAGCAGATTCACGATCCCAAGGTACCAACAGGTCCGCGCCGTCAGCCTTCCAACAAAAATCGATAGACATTCGTCTCACGCAGATCGAAGTCCTACGCGACAGCCAGCGGCGTAATGGCTTCGAGCACGGGGCCGAGCTGATCCTTCTCGTTTTCAAGGTCATAGCGGGACTGCAGATTGATCCAGAATCGCTCGCTCGTACCGAAGTACTTGGCGAGTCGCAATGCAGTGTCGGCGGAGATCCCTCGCTTGCCGTGGACAATCTCATTAATCCGGCGCGGCGGTACAGAGATCTCTACCGCTAGGCGGTGTTGTGTCACCCCAAGGGGGCTAAGAAAATCCTCCATCAAAACCTCGCCCGGATGGATCGGCGTCATTCTGGTCGCCATCGATGCTCCTCTCAGTGATAGTCGGTGATCTCGATCTCTTGCGGTCCAACCTTCGTCCAGCGAAAACAGATCCTCCACTGGTCGTTGATCCTGATGCTGTGCTGCCCCGCCCTGTTACCGCCCAGTTTTTCCAAACGATTACCTGGTGGAACACGGAGGTCGTTCAAGCTCTCCGCCGCATCAAGGATCAAGAGCTTCCGAAGGGCCACACGTTGGAGGTCTCCGTGGAGCTTCCGAACTCGCTCTCTGCGCCAGACCCGCTCAGTGTCACGGTCCTTGAAGGTCTGCAGCACTCACCAATAGTAACGCTTCTCGTTATTAACGTCAAGCGTTATGTGCAACTCTCCCGGGGCTCCGTCACTGGGACGTGTAGGTATCCTTGGGCCGTGACGCGCGTTGACTTGGTTATTTTCGATTGCGATGGCGTACTCGTAGACAGTGAGCGTCTAGCTGTTCGGACCGAAGCAGAGATTTTGACTTCGCTCGGATGGCCTATAACGCAGGCTGAGATCATTGAACGGTTCGTTGGGCGATCGGCCGCTTACATGCAACAGGAGATCGAACGCGAGTTGGGCCGAAGGATCGATTGGGAGACTGAATTCGAATCCCGCTACCGGAAGGTATTCGAGCGAGAGCTCGTGGTCGTGCCGGGCATAGTGGAAGCGCTCGACGAGATCAGAATCCCGAGCTGCGTGGCGTCTAGCGGAAGTCACGACAAGATGCGATTCACCCTGGGTAAGACCGGACTCTTCGATCGATTCGATGGCAAGATCTTTAGCGCGGACCAGGTGATGCACGGGAAACCGGCACCTGATGTCTTTCTGTTCGCGGCAGCCCAGATGGGCGTCAAACCTGATCGATGCGCGGTTGTAGAGGACAGCGTTGCTGGCGTGACGGCCGCGCTATCAGCGGGGATGTCGGCGTTCGCTTTCGCCGGAGGTGTGACCAGCGCCGAAGCACTCTCCATCCAAAATGCAGTCGTATTCCATAACATGGCGGATCTTCCGGCACTGCTCCAATCTCACTAGAGATTCGTATCCCCCTGAGTTTGGGTGGGGTCCGGCGTCTGTCTGGTTCGAGCCAGTGGCGTGGCAGCAATCACTCAGCCATCAAACGAATATCGGTACACGTTCGTCTCACGTAGTTCGAATCCTGCACGGACGTAGAGTCGATTCGCCGCTTCACGCGTCGGTCGAGACGTGAGGTCCACGCTTTTTGCTCCGTGTACTTGTGCGTGGGCGAGGGCAAAGTTGGTGAGGAGTTCTCCCACGCCTCGACCTCGAACACTCTCGTCGACGATCACGTCTTCAATCCACGCGCGCACGCCCGTCGGAATGGGGAAGACCACCAACGTCAGCGTCCCAACGATGCGATCACCCTCGACGGCGATCAACAACGTCGTGGCATCAGCGTCCAGAATTTCTCGAAGTTCCGTCTCGGTCACCGGTGACGCCGTCGATGACAACTGCGGCACCAAGTGATGCAACGCCGCGAGGAGTTCGGGTGAGTACTCCGTGGCGATCTGGACCGAGATACTCACTGCGCGTTTTTCCACACTGGTCGTCGCAGCGCGTCATAGAAAACGTCGCGCACTTCGCCGTCAATCGCGGCGAAGATCGGCTCCGCCCACCTTTCAGCGCCGAGAATTGGAGAGGGCAAATTGTCGCGGGTAAACCAGCCCGCGTCGGAACACTCGAGAGGGTGAAGATTGAGTTCACCACCCACCTGTCGGCAGAAGAACAAGAGGGAGTAGAGAGGAATTCGCGAGACTCCCAAGCGGAGTCCGTCGAGGACACCGATCAATCGGATCGGTTCCACCTCGATGCCGGTTTCTTCCTCGACTTCTTTCACGACGACTTCAGGGGCGGAGTACCCAATGTCGCACCACCCCGTGGGGTACAGCCACACGCCCGAATCGGCCCGTTGAATGAGCAACAATTCGCCACGTTCATTGGCCACGGCGGCACCGACGGCGACCTTGGGTGTGGCGTATCCGGGAACACCCGAGCCAATCTGCTTCATCCATTCTTCGACGTGTCCTTGCGCGTCAGGCACATCGGCAATCCCGTCATCGGCGGCCGCCTTGATATCGCCCGCGATATGGAGAATCTCTTCGAACCGCTCACGTTCGTACTGACTTTGCGTGAAACCGAGTCCGGTGCGCGCGACGCCCGCGAGGGACTCCGCCCACCGGCGAAGTGTTTTTTCGTTGACGGGTTCGCTCACGAGTTCGACGCTACCAAGTGGCTTAAATGACCGTGCTGTCCAGGACTTCGTCGACGGAACCTACGAGGCCCGTGTAGAACGCGCCGAACTCGCCGTAGAGAGTGGACGCTTCGTCGAAGCGCATGGTGTACACGCACTCCTTGATGTCATCGACGTGGGCACCGAACAATGTCACGCCCCACTCCCAGTCATCCAAGCCCGTCGAGCCCGTCACCACTTGCAAGATGCGACCCTTGAACTCTCGCCCCGACGCACCGTGCTGGCGCATGAGCGCCTCACGTTCCTCATAGGGAAGCGAGTACCAATTGTTCTGCTCACCACGGCGCTTGGACATCGGGTAAAAGCAAAAGGCGCGCAATCCCTCGGGTGGCAGCACCGGGAAGAGGCGGTCGTTGAGCATTTTTTCCGGCATGCCCATGGCGTATTCGGAGACTTCCGTGACTGAGACGTAGCTCTCGACCACGTCCAGACCCGCGGCCTGAATCCGAGTTTGGAACTTGCGCAGGTCCCACAAGTTGTCGCCCAGCACCATAAAACAAAGGTCAGCCTTCGCTCCGATGATGGCGGCGGTGACGACCTGGAGACCGGCGGCGATGGACTCTTGGACCGCTGTCGCCACGGCCGCACGGTCGACGTCCGCGAAGGGTCGACAGAACAGGTGAACAACATTGACGCCCCGAGCGGGGCCGAGCGGTGCGGGTGTAGTCATAACCGCCAGACTACGTGGCCGAAACCACCAATCGACCTCTCCCGAGTGGGTCGACGCGACGGGCCCGTCCCGACATCCACCACGCGACAAATAGTCCAATGGCGTAGAGGCTGAGGAGTCCGTCACCGACGACAATCATCACGAGACCCGCTTGGTGCACGTCGCGCAGTGCTTCGGAGGAAGACAGGCTTCCCATCGTGGCCAAGGGGTGATCCATCGACATCATCGCGATACCCGCGAAGAAGATGACGGGGATGGCGAGCGCGACGTACGCCACTCGTTGT
>Ga0208111_1000037_pt1 | contig 82600 bp, 70 predicted proteins | sample CryBogCBH08Aug08_FD_184605 | JGI IMG/M metagenome (GOLD analysis project Ga0208111, IMG submission 184605) | Freshwater microbial communities from Crystal Bog, Wisconsin, USA - CBH08Aug08 (SPAdes) (version 2) | ecosystem: Environmental > Aquatic > Freshwater > Lake | place: Crystal Bog... | reverse complement strand
TGGGGTGGCACACTTTCAAGCGGAATGCCTGGCACACTATTCTCCGGTACGGGTGGCACATATTGCTCCGGAATCGCTGGCACACTTTACTCCGGTAGAGGTGGCACACTATGCTCCGGTGTGCTCAGGTATCCCGTGTTCTTGGAGCTGTTGCCATTATCGGGCTCGGACTCGGTGTCGCATTCAGTGAAGGCGGCGGGATGATGCGAAAGGCGTTATGGGTGGTGATGGGTCTTGCCATCGCCTTCAATGCGGTATCCTGGGGGCTCACTTTCATGGGATTTGGCGGAGGGCTTGCGTTATGATGGAGGGCTATGAAATCCCGCTGCACCGCTCCCTGACGGAGGTTATTCTCCTCGGCGGGGTGCCCCGTACCCCGGCCATTCTGCTCTGGACGACATCGGCGGCGATTGGATTCGGGCTGCAGCAGATCTGGGTGCTGCCGTTTGCCATCCTCATGCATGTTGTGCTTGTCGCCCTGACACGGCGTGACCCTTTCTTTTTTGAGGTGTTTATCCGGGCGCTGAAATCTCCGAAACGTTTAGACCCTTGAGTCGTTATGATGAACCTCAAACAATACCGGCAGTCGACGCACCGGTTGCCTGATTATCTGCCCTGGGCGGCACTTGTTGCACCGGGTGTTGTTCTGCAAAAGGATGCGGTTCTGCAAAAGAGTTTCAGGTTTCGGGGGCCTGACCTTGCGAGTTCTTCTTCCTCCGAGCTTGTTTCCTCTGTTGCCCGTCTGAACAACTCCCTTAAAAGGCTTGGTTCGGGATGGAGCCTCTTTATCGAGGCACAACGGCTTCATCTGTCGGAGTATCAGGGTGCATTATGGAACCAGCCAGCAGCATGGCTGCTTGACCGGGAACGGCGGGGGCAGTTTGAAGAGCGAGGGGTTCATTTTGAGAGCGCCTATTTCATCACGTTTGTCTGGGCCATGCCGACAGCAAAAGGAAAAAAGCTCTCCAGTCTCTTTTATGATGACCCGGAAGTCACCGCTGACGCCAGTGTTGACAACGAGCGGGATATAGAGTATTTCACCAAAGCGTGTCATGAAATCGCTGACCTCATGCGTGGCGTCTTTGTTGAAATCGAGGAGCTGAATGACGATGAGACGCTCACCTACCTGCACAGCACGATTTCATCAAACCGTCACCCGGTTCTGGCTCCCGGCATCCCGATGTATCTCGATGCCCTGCTGCCCGATCAGGCGTTGACCGTGGCCGATATTCCCATGCTTGGCGGAAACTTTATTCCTACTGTCACTTTTACCGGGTTTCCTTCGAGCTCTTTGCCGGGCATTCTTGACGAACTGAACCACCTGGAGATCGAGTACCGGTGGGTGACCCGCTTTATCTGCCTGGACAAGGAAGATGCCCGCAAAGAGATTGAGCGGTTCAGACGACAGTGGTGGTCAAAGCGAAAGAACCTGCTCACCATGCTGAAAGAGGAGGCGACCAAGGAGGCTTCGGCACTGCTTGACAGTGATGCCTCCAACAAGGCCGCCGATGCCGATGCGGCGTTGCAGGAGCTTGGTGAGGATCTGGTGTCGTTCGGCTTGATGACCTGCACCGTCACGGTTTCCCATGCCGATGTGCAGGAGGCCATGCGGAGAATTCGCCGGGTGAAGCAGGTGATCCAGAGCAAGGGTTTTGTGGTCAAAGAGGAGACCCTGAACAGCAAGGAGGCGTGGCTTGGCAGCCTTCCGGGCCATGTCTATGCCAATGTCCGCAGGCCGATGATCAGCACGGTTAACCTCGCCCACATCATGCCACTTTCGGCTATCTGGGCAGGAGAGACCGAGAACAGGCACCTGAAATCAGTCACAGGCAGTGGCCAGTACCATATGATGTGTTCGACTACCGGCAGTACGCCCTTCCGTTTCAACCTGAACGTCGGTGATGTCGGACATACCCTTATTATCGGGCCGACCGGCGCCGGAAAATCAACCCTGCTTTCCATGATGGCCCTGCAGTGGCTGCGGTACCCGAAAGCGCAGGTGGTGATTTTTGACAAAGACCGTTCTGCCCGTGCGGCCACCTTGGCTGTTCAGGGGGCATTCTACGAACCGGGTGGTGACGAGGCGGCTTTGGCATTCCAGCCGCTTGCCTTCATTGAGGAGCAGCAGGAGCGTATCTGGGCGGCAGAGTTTGTGGTGTTGCTGCTGAAAGAGCAGGGGGTTGCAGAAAATCCCGGCATGAAAAAAGAGATTGATTCAGCCCTGCAAAACCTTGCAACCTATGAAAAAACGTCGAGAACTCTGACGGTGTTTACGGAGCTGGTGCAGTCCAAAGAGGTGAGAGAGGCGATGCGCCCCTACACCATGCGGGGCAACTACGGTGCTATTTTTGATGCGGCGGAGGAGATGATGGTGGGAGGAGCGTGGATAACGCTTGAGATGAATGCGCTGATGGGCATGAACCAGGAAGCGGTCATCCCGGCGCTCTTCTATCTCTTTCATACGGTAGAGAAGCGGTTTGATGGCAGGCCGACCATGCTCGTCCTTGATGAAGCGTGGCTGTTTCTCAAACACCCGGTGTTTATGAACCAGTTACAGAACTGGCTGAAAAGCCTTCGTAAAAAGAACGTCTATGTTGTCTTTGCAACACAGGAGGTAGCCGATGCGGCAGGCTCTCCAATCATGGCAACGATTCTGTCGGCCTGCCACACGAAAATCTATCTGCCGGATGAAGAAGCCCTGACACCGGCTATGGCGGAGACCTATCAGCGGTTTGGTTTATCGGATGCCGAGATCCAGCTTCTTGCAACTTTGCAGGCGAAACGGGATTATTACTATCGCTCTGTCAATGGGCATAGGGTGTTCAGCCTCAACATGGGGCCGGTAGCACTGACTTATGCCGGTATGTCCAGTCCGGAGGATCAGAAGTTTATGGATGAGCTGTTCAAAACGGTACGGGCGGAAGAGTGGCCGGAACGGATGCTTCAGTATCGGGGCGTACACTGGGCGGCGGATATTCTGAAGGGTGTTACGGCAGTTCCCTTATCGTCATAATAAACCTCAAGACCAGGAAACGAATGAAAAAACGAGTTCAAAGAGTACTCATCGGGGCGATGTTGCTGGCTGGTTCTCCTGCTTTGCCCCTCAGCAGTAACCAGGCTGATGCGGCACTTCTGGTCACTGATCTTTCCAACCTGCAGCAGAACACGCTTACGGCTGTCAGAACAGCTTCGCAGATTCAGAACCAGCTTGAGCAGATTCGCAATCAGGTAAAAACCCTGACAAGGCTGCCCAGCAGTACGTTCGGGCCTGTCAAAGGCATCTATGACAGCAATACCAGAGAGCTGAACGGCCTGATTGCCGATGTCCAGGGGATCAGTTTTGATCTCAACCAGATTGATGGCCAGTTCAACCAGCTCTATCCGACCGGCACCTGGGACAACGTCAACAGGAGCCAGTATGAGCAGTATTTCCAGAACTGGAACAAGGAGTTGACCGAAGCGGCAAAAACAGCCATGAAAGCCCAGAGTGTCATCGAGCGCTCCAAAAACTACAATGATCAGGCGGCAAGCATTCTCGAAAGCAGTAATGGTGCTGATGGAGAGGTTCGACAGTTACAGGCAAACAACCAGATGTTGGGGATTGTCTCTGCTCAGTTGAACGGATTAACCGAAAACCTTGCGGCAAGTTCAAGGATTACAGCAACGGCGGCAGCAGAAGCAGCGCAACGGAGAGAAGCCGAGCAGGCGTACAGGAACAAGCTGATGACGGGGTACGGGAATCTCACTATTGAGAATAATGGGGTGACATTACCAGCAATCAAAAATTAAAGGAGATGATCTGTGTATAGAAAACGAATACGGCAATATGTCATGCTGGTGATTGTGGCCATGACGCTCATTATGTCATTTGGGTGCAGTTCTGATAAGAAAACCGAGGAATTGCAGGACAATCGTAATGAAAGACTCAAAAGAGGGTATGGTAACCTTCCGATAGATAGTGGTGGAATTAAACTTCCCAACATCAAAAAGTAATCGTTATGGATCCAGGAATCCTCACAACAACGCTCAATAATTTTCTCATGGCGTTTAGTTCTGGCTGGAGCAACCTGCAACCAGCCATAAACTATCTCATCGGCATTTTTCTTGCCATTGAGATTGTCATGATCGGGCTGTGGATGGCGCTTGGCGGCGGGGATCAGCTTGTCTCGCTCATGAAAAAAATTCTCTATCTCGGTTTCTGGCTCTGGATTGTGCAGGGGTTCCCTACACTTGCTGACGCTTTTGTTAAGTCGCTTGTACAGGCGGGGCGATTAGCGGGTGGCGGCGGTGGCGCAAGCGTTTTTAATCCTTCAAATATAATACGGTATGGGATTAATACTACGGCTCCAATGGTTGATGAGATAATGAAAATGGGCATTACTGAGATCGTGAATGGTCTCGTCCTTGCCATTTGTTATGTGATGATCATGCTCTCCTATATCCTGATCGCATGGCAGATCTTCTATGCCGTTCTTGAATTTTATCTCATCACCGCGCTGGTCGGGATTTTTCTTCCGTTCGGGTTCCTCGAACAGACAAAGTTTCTGGCTGAAAAAGCCATAGGGGCGGTCATTGCTTCCGGAATCAAGCTCATGGTACTTGCCTTTATCATGGCCGTGATTGAGCCGGTGCTGAGTACGCTGACCTTTTCCGGGAACCTTACACTCACTGAAATTTGGAGCGCCTTGCTGACTGTCGGAGCGATGGCGTTTCTGACCTGGAATGCGCCAGGTGTTGCGGCTGGCCTTATGGCCGGTAGCCCCAGTCTGACGGCAGGAACTGCGGTGCAAAATGCAGTGGTCGGCGCTACGGGTGCGGCGTTGGTGGCTGGTGGTATGGTTGCTGCTACACGGTCAGCAGTGAAAGGCATCGGTGGTGGAGCTGCTGCGCTTATCGGTAAAGGCCGAGGATCCAGCGGGTCGGGGAGCGGGATGTCGTCAGGCGGTGGCAAGACGCCAGGCGGCTCTGGCAGTGGAGGAGCGGGAAACGTGCCGGGAAGCCCGACAGGAGGTAATCCAGAAATGAAGAATGATCATGCACCCGCTTCGGGCGAAAAGGGAAGCTTGGAGAGTGGCGATAAACAGGGCGGGGATAAAACAGGAAAAAGCCGTGCGCCAAATTGGGCGAAACAGGCATTGCATGCTCTCCATACACCTGAAGAGGCCAGACCCTCTGGCGGGAGTGTCACTCCAAGGCTGTAAAGCGTCTCATTTAATCCCTTAATCAAGAGGTTCGATCATGAAAACCGGAAAAAAATGGATCCCGAACGGGGAGCTTGACACCCCGTACAAACGGGCATCGAAGGAGTGGGACGACAGGATCGGGAGCGCTGTTGTCCAGGCAAAAAACTGGCGGCTTGCCACCTTTGCAACGCTTCTTTTTGTTGCCCTGCCCTCGGTTGGAGGGATGATTTATCTGGGTGCACAGCCAAAAATGGTGCCGCACATTGTTGAAATCGGGGGCGATGGGGGAGCTGCCTACCGGGGAGAGGTCGGCAAGTCATGGGAGAAGTTCAAGCCCTCTGACCCTTCGATCAAGTACCATTTACAGCGCTTTATCCAGGACACCCGGCTGATCAGCTCGGATGCCGGTGTTATCAAACAGAACTGGCTGGATGCGTTTAAACTGGTCTCTCCCAAAGGGGCGAATACGCTTTCGGCATTCGTCCAGAAAAACGATCCGTTTATCCGGGCATCGAAAGAGCGGGTCAGTGTTGACATTCTTTCCATGGTACGGGTCTCGGAAGAGAGCTGGCAGGTTGACTGGAAAGAGTCGCAATGGGGAGTCATGGGAGAACCGACAGGGGAGAGTTACTGGCGGGGGATTTATAAGGTCGTTTTCCAGCAGCCAGCGACAGAGAAACAGTTGGCCTCGAATCCTATAGGCCTTTTCATTGATGAGTTTAACGTAGCGCAGATCGTTCGCTAATTACCCTTGCCACTTTAATCAAGAGCAGCATGATGCACCACACTACCTGGAAAAAGGGTTTTCTTTCGCTCGGGGCGGCACTTGTCATAACCTCCGTGCCAGTTTTACAGCCAGCAGCAGCGAAACCCTGGAATGTTATCGAGCGGGCTAACCGCAGTTCGCAGAGAAACCCTGATGCGTTCGGATACATGAACGCCATCATGAAATATGATTATGAAGCGGGTCAACTCTATCAGGTCTATTGCGCCCCTTTGCGCATCACCGATATCCAGCTTGAGCCGGGGGAGGCATTAACGTCGGAGCCGGTCGGTGGTGACGTGGTACGCTGGATTCTTGCACGCACAAAAAGCAAGCTCGAAGGGCTCGACCAGGAACATATTTATGTCAAGCCAACCAGGCCGGGCCTGAAAACAACGCTCAGCATCAACACGAATGTGCGAACCTATCACATCGAGCTGACCAGCTACGAAAAAACCTATATGCCAGCCGTGAGCTGGAACTATGAGCAGTACAACATGAAGCAGCTCCGACTGGAGAGTGCGGCTTCGATAGAGCCGAAAGTGAACATCTCGTCGTTAAACTTCAGGTATAATATTGATGTGAAAAAAGGGCGACGGCCCGCTTGGTTACCACTGAAGGTGTTCGATGACGGGCGAAAAACCTTTATCCAGTTCCCCCAGGAGATGCTGGTTCGAGAGTCGCCGGTTCTCTTTGTGCTTGGCCAGGGCGGCGATATCCAACTGGTCAATTTCCGCCAGAAAAACGATTACTACATCGTTGACCGGATTTTTGAGCAGGCGGAGCTGAGGGCAGGGGAGAAAGGCAAGAACATCATCCGCATCACTAAACAATAAGGGTCACATGGATAACGATATAAAGATTCCGCCACCGAGTGATGAAATCATTGATGATCCCCATGCATCGAAGATTTCCCCGGATGATCCCCGGTTGAAACTGCCCTCACAGCAGAGCCGGAGCCTGAAAAAAGGGCCGGTCATTGCTATCGGCTCTGTTCTCTTGACCATCCTTCTTGTGGCGCTGGCACTTGCCATCTGGCCAAAAGAGAAGACGATGCGTGTTCAAAAAGAGGATGTGGCCGTGAACCAGCCCTTTGCTCTTCCTGAATCGATCAAACGGGCTCCCGGCAATGACGCTCCGGTCATGCTGCCGCCAGCGGACAGCATCCCCCAATTAGGCCGACCGCTCCCCGGTGATCTTGGCCATGCCATGGTCAATAGAAATCAGGGCAACGTCCAGACCAAAGCGCAAACCCCGGAAGAGGTTGAGCGTGATGCTGCCCTGAAAGCCAGTCCCTTTTTTGGTGGCGGTGGCAGCTTTTCTGCCAGTGTGACCCCGCCGCCATCGCTGGCTTTACCGGCCAGCAGTAGCGGAAGTGATGGCTCTGGTTATGGAGGCGGGCAGAACATGCAGGATCGAAAAAATGATTTCTTTGCCCGTGGCGGCGGCGATGAGAAGGAGTATCTCTCACAGGGCATGCACCAGCCGAGGAGCCAGTATGAAGTGAAGGCCGGTTCGATCATCTCGGTTCTGCTCGTAACCGGCATCAATTCTGATCTGCCGGGTAACGTCATCGGGATGGTCAAAGAGAATGTTTATGATACCCGAAGCGGTGATTACCTGCTTATTCCTCAGGGAACCCGCGTGCTTGGCAAGTATGACAGCATGATATCCTACGGCCAGAAGAGAGTGCAGGTGAGCTGGAGCCGGATGATTCGTCCGGACGGGAGCTCTCTTATCATTGAAAACATGCCGGGGGTTGACTTGGCCGGTTCTGCGGGGTATAAAGACAAAGTGGATAACCATGTTGACCGGCTGGTTGGCGGAGCAGTGCTATCCTCTCTCCTGTCGGTTGGAGCAACGGTGTCACAGGGGTCATATACGGATGAGGCAAGCATGAGTATGCAGCAGCGTATGGCGGCATCGGTCGGCCAGAACATCGCCACTACCGGCAGCCAGATCACCCGGAAAAACTTGGATATCCAGCCGACACTGATTATCCAGGCGGGGAAGGCGGTCAACATCCTCGTCAACAAGGACATGATTATTTCACCTTATAACAGTAAAGGTTGATTATGAACAACAACAGTTTGAACATCCAGATCAAGGTCTATCAGGAGCCGGTCAAAAAAATCTTTGTGCTACCGAAAGAGATGGCAGATCTCTTTGATCAATATGTCGCACTTGCCCAAAAGGAGTATCCAAGTGTCAGTGAGGCGGAAATTGCGGCAGCCATGTTCACGACCCATATGAAGCGTGACCAGTTTTTTCAGCGTGAGCTGAAGAAGCATTCCGGAACGGTGGCGACGAAGAAGGTGCGGCCCGGATCACCACAGGATGAGAGCGGCCATGGATGAACTTGAACGGTTCAAAACCGAAATCAACCTGACCGAGTTTGCGGTGAGTCTGGGCTACCAGCTCGACCGGCGGAAGAGCAGCAGAAGCAGTATTGTCATGCGGAACGCGGAGGGCGACAAGGTGATCATCACCAGAAAGGATGGTGGACACTGGACATATTTCAGTGTCCGGGAGAGTCGGGACCATGGCAGCATTATTGATTTTCTGCAGTTCAGGGAGGGCATTAACCTGGGTGGAGTCAGAAATCGGCTTCGGCCATGGATTTCTGGAATGGCAGTTCGACCCGATGTTTCGCTCTATGCCGGTGACGTGCACAAAACGGAGAAGGACAGAGGTGCTGTTCAGGAGGCCTGGTCGGCGGCAACCGAAACGACCCATAACCGTTATCTCACTTTCCGGGGCATCAGTCGGCAAACGCTTCAGGATTCGCGGTTTTTAGGGTGTGTCCGGCAGGACAGGAGGGGAAACACGCTCTTTGCGCATTACGATCAGGCGGGGCTTGCTGGCTACGAAATCAAGAACTTCGAGTTCACGGGGTTTGCCCGACATGGCGAAAAAGCGGTCTGGCGGAGTGCAGCGAACCGGCTGGATTGCCGTCTGGTGATGGTTGAGGCGGCGCTTGACGGCTTGAGTTACCACCAGCTCATGCCGGATCAGGGTACCCGATACATCAGTATAGCCGGACAGATCAGCCCGCATCAGCTTGACGTTGTCAGGGCTGAAATCAGCTCAATGGCAGTCGGCAGCACCATTGTACTCGGGTTTGACCATGACCATGAAGGTGATCTTTTCGCTCTTCGGTTCCGAAACCTGGTGCAGGGCTATCACTATCTTCGTCATGCACCGGATTCAGGGAAGGACTGGAATGATGTACTGACCAAAAAGAGTGCATCGTAGCCCTTCGTTCTGTTAATGAATTCACGCCTGTTGTTTGTTTTCCTCTTGCCGCCTTTGGCGGGTTGGGTAATTCTTGATAATCGACAAAAACCATGCATTATCCTTTGTAAAGGCTTGCAATAAAAAAGATAAAATGGTACCGTAACCGGCAAAGTCATGATTACTGAAACATCTCCACGCCTTGAATCCTGTCTGCCGGCCAGTCTGGAACCAGGGATTGTTGAAAATGCAGCTATCTTGTTATAGAATAAAGCTAATAACGGAATTTAATAACTAGCAAATATTGGACAGTAGAGCGATATTACTGGCTGAATATTTGAATTCAGATAACTGCCGGTTATTGCTAAAAGTAGAAAATATTTGATTCCTCGACGCCAAGCTCCTCCTACAAGTTCTTCTCATGTCCAGGCTGATCACTATATGAAGAGATATTCTTGTGATATATCCGGATTCTCGCCATCTGGAATACCTGCACCTCCATGTCTCCAGAGAATAAGGCCGTTTTCAATGTGAAAATAACACAGGCTGCTTGCAGGCGTGCTACAGTGGTTGTATTTTGTATGTTAATATGTTTATTAATTTCTTCATTAATTAGTTAGTTTGTTACTTAATTAGTTTGTACATTAATTTATGTAGGCCGCCGCAATCAAATCTAATATTTCTGCTATGCGTCCAGTCGAATTTACACCTGAAGAGATTGTCAAAGCCGGTCAGGAACTGCGAGCTGCTGGCCGTAACATCACCGGCTTTGCTCTGCGCCAGAAAATAGGGGGTGGCCACCCTACCCGGCTTAAGCAAGTTTGGGATGAGTACCTCAATAGTCAAGTTGCGGTCAAGGCTGATCCTTTTGCGGAGCTTCCCGTTGAAGTGGCCGAAGAGGTGGCCGCAGTTAATAAAGCGCTTGCTGAGCGCCTGATGGCAATGGCTGTCGAGGTAAACAATAAGGCGGTTAAGGCGGCAGAGCGCCATGTTGCCGAAATCATTCGCAGTACAGGGGAGCATCGTGAACAGGCAGAGCGAGAATTGGCTGACGCCTCACAAACCGTAGAGGATCTTGAAACCAGGCTTGATGAAGCCAGGGCAAATGCTGAAGAGCTGGGAAATAGTCTGGCTGAAATCCGGAATGACCACCAGGCACAAGCCGTCAAATTGGCTCAAGTGAGTGAACGTCTGGTTCTGATCGAGGAGGAGCGTAATCGTTATGAGCAACAGGCAGAGCAAATGCGTACCGAACGCGATACTGCCCGTGAAGATGCAGCCAGGTTGCGCGGTCTTGTTGAGGCATTACAAACCCAGGTTAAAGATCTCATGCAAACATTGGGTCCACGTTAGCACATTGAATGGTACTGTTTATATATTTCCTCTTGCCCCTTTGTTATCATTTTAGGGCCGTTTTGAGATTGAAACAAAATCAATTTGACATGAATTTTTGTCCTAATCTATCCATTCTTCCGCCACCGCAGCTTCGGCTCTGGCCGGAACTTGACGCTACGCCAGCGACATTTACGCTTTACGGCGGAACGGCGCTTGCTTTGCGTTTGGGGCACAGGACTTCTGTTGATTTTGATTTTTTTTCTAATCAGCCTTTTGATCCGGATGATCTGGCTAATGCTCTTCCTTATCTCAAGGGAGCGGAGCGCGTGCAGGTCGGCCCAAATACATTGACTTGCCGTGTTGAGCGTGACGGCCCTGTTTTGCTCTCTTTTTTTGGTGGTCTTGGTCTTGGGCAGGTTACACCTCGCGATCAGGCCGAGGGACGTTCAATCTATCTCGCATCCCTGTTAGACATTGCAGGAACGAAAGTTGCTGTAATACAAAAACGGGCAGAGGTAAAAGACTATCTCGATATTGATGCGCTGTTACAACACGGTGTTGACTTGCCAAATGCTTTAGCTGCAGGTAGTGTCGTTTATGGACGCAGCTTCAACCCTATGATTGCATTGAAGGCACTCTCCTTTTTTGATGATCTTCCAACCTTATCCATAGATGTGCGCAAGCGGTTGAGTATTGCCGTTGCTTCTGTCGATCCAGCCTCTCTTCCCATATTAACGCCTTACGCCAAGCGGACGGATGAAAACGAACCAACATCATGAAACCTTTACCCATTACTCCGGACACTTTAAACGTGGCACGTCGGGTCGTATGGTTCAATACGCCAGAGGAAGAACTTGCTGATCCAGTGCATTTTCTTGCGCATGTTATGACTTTTGGTACGCCTGAAGATTTAAAAGCGCTGCAAGGCATCGTGGGGAATGACGAATTCTGTGAGGTTTTGGAGCATGCTCCACCTGGCGTTTTTGATGTGCGCTCGTGGGCATACTGGAACCTGAAATGTGGACGGCAACCAATTCCGCCTTTGCCGACCCGTACCCGGCTTTTTGATTTTACTAAAACTGCTTAACGTGCTATTTTTTCCGTTTCGTGAGCAGACCCCTAATTGAGCAAAAAAATAAACAGAGGTATTGATCCAGACAGGTAAATGATTGTACCTTATGATTGCCTCCGTAACGCTTGACACAAAGTCTAAATTGATGAATTGGCAAATGTTTCTGGAGTTGTGCAAAAACGGTTTTTCCTATATGCATTTATCGTTCCTTTTCTGAAATTTATCGAATGATAAAGAGTAAGAAGCGTTTTTCAAGTCGGCGACGATCAAAAACGTATAGTAACTTGCTTTATTATTTAATGATAAATAGTGTTAAATTTTTCAACAACTGGACGCCAGTATCTTGAGGATGAAAAAATTCAAGTTTATAGCTCATATCTCTGAGTTTAGCATATTAACATCTCAAAAGATACTTTTTCAAGGTTACAATGACGGAAGCGTGTTACATATTCAAAGACCCTATTTCGATGGGCTGCTTCGGGGTGGGGCTACGAACAGTTTACATAACTAATTATTCTAATTTGCTTTATCTGTCTGCAACGTTTTCCCGAGGAAGTTCGTTGTGAGTATGTATTGAATTTTTCCAGTTTCTATTCAGCAACCGATCAATGTTTGGCGGAATCAACCGTCTATGTTTACGGAGAATAAAATTGTAAGGCTGTTCTCATTCGGTTTTGTATTTCTTTAGCCAATTTTGTCGGTAAAATTACTGCGACACTATCAGCATAAGAGAGAATGAGTCTTTCAAATTCATAGTTGATAATGAGTAGCAGGCTTACTTCCAACGTGTTTTCGTCTAGCCATTTTGCCTTTTGTGAACCATGGAGCGGCTTTGTTTCCATGTACTTGCCAGTTCTTCCATAAAAGTGCAACACAACTCTCTCAACATCTACACCGTCAGGCTTTGTAACTCCGACAATATCTTCGAAATACTCCGGCCAATCTATACTATTGTTTAATATGTACTTATCTTGGCTTTCTCTGATCGATACTATCCGGTCAATGGCTAAATTCCAGTCATATTTCCCCTTTATAGGATTATAGCCAAACAGAAACCACCGGTTGTTATACTGTTTCAAGAAATAGGGGTGAATACTCATTTCAAACGGTTCTTTATTTTCAAACGGTTGATAACTGATAGAAAGCACTTTTTTGTAGTAAATCGCATTGTATAAAGTGCCTAACTGCTCTATCCCCTTTAAATATTGGTTTTTATCGAAATCTATGATCGTGTCTAAAGTTTCAGCGGAAGAAATTCCCTGCTTCAACTTTGGTACCAATTCGTTTACCCACTCAAACTGAGGCATGCCCTTAAAGTGAGAGAGAATATTGATTGCAGACTTCAACTGGTTGATCTCCATATCATTTAACGGCATGTTATTAATGGAGAACGATGGGTTTTTATAGCGATAGTACACTTTTTTCCCGTCGCGATGTTTAAGAAGATCAATTGCCCATCCATCGCTGCTTTCCATGAAAGCGATATCCTCGTAGATCTGCCGACGACTTATTCCTCTTGAATCCGGTTCTCTCTCAATAAGTGCAAATTCGCATTCGGTGATAAGATCGTTGATGAAATACCGCCTACCTGGATTCCGAAAACAGTTATCCAGAATCTTATATCGTATCAAGGCATTTTTGTTGATGGCCATTGTGAGGTTGTTGATGATATGGGTATGTGGTGCTCACTAATGAATCGTTCTGCAGGCTGATCATGTGCAGGATTGTAAATATTTTTTTTGATTACAATGTATAAGTAATGAAAATTTAAACAGTTTCCAGTGAAAGTAACGGTTTTCATGTCCCCAGTGATAGCAATTGAGTGAAATATCAGGCATGTATTTATGGTCGCATTAACAAAAACAATCAAACAACGGCTTAGTGCTATAAAAATGTAATAAAAAGCAAAACATAATACTTTTAAATAGTTATAAAATAATGATTTCCTGAAAAACTCCATTATGCCATCGCGGTAACAGGCTTTTCTTGTAGGGTAAAAGGCATCGGCTCTTCTTCTCAACCCCTCAAGGGCACGAGCTTTATACTTCTCGTCGTAATTATCAGCACCCAGATCGATATACTTCATGCCGTATCTGAGGGTGTTATAGAAGATCGTGGCGATTTTTCGTGCCGTCGCTGTAATGGCTACCTGACTTACCTGATCGAGCTGCCAATCTTCGATAGAAGGGAAGGCACCAATGCACTATCGGTCTTGCCAAGAACGGGAACCGCTAATCGGAGCAGCGCTGAAACCCTGTTGGATTACTTCCTTGTTCTGGAAGAGAGTACCTTGCCACCGGATATCTTGTTGGCTGGAGCCAGGCACAACCATGAGGTGAAGTGCTTGGATGTCGGCCTGCGTGACATATCGGTTCCGCATTCGGTTATCAACTTCAAGGCAAGTGTCGGTCCTATACCGTGGATCTCCGTAAGATCGACACCGAGAATGTTGTACAACTTGGTGCGTACGTCAAAGTTCATGGCATTGCCACCATGACTTTTTCTTCTCTTGAGCAACGGCTTTTCCTGATGCTCGATCTGTTGCTGCAATTGTTTCATTTTCAGCTCGATCGCTTCGTCACACTCAACCAACTGACTGGCATAGAAATCAACCAGCGCCAATGACTGCTTCAACGTAAAGAGGTGCTCGGGTCTATAGTTGCCGGTTAATGCCGCAATCATCATCTCAAGAGGATTTTTGCAACGGCAGTCGCGGAACTTGACCAACTCTTCAGGATTATGCTGACCTGCAACGATGGCCCGAATGATCTCCATGCCGGTTTTCCCTGTAATATCAGCGACCACATGATACAGTTGCACGTTCATCTCCATCATGGCTTGTTGCATGTGCTGGATATGCTCTGCCTTGCAATCAAGCAGCCGCTTCCGTTGGCAGATGTAAGCCCGCAGCTCGACTATATCGCTTGTTTGCCGGAAGCTTGCCCGCAACAGACCGAACTGATGCAGCGTCTGCAACCATTGTGCCTCCTTGATGTCTGTCTTCCTGCCCGGCACATTTTTAGCTTCACGGGCGTTGACCAGGAATACCTCGACCCCATAGCTCTCGAGGATTTCAAATGCAGGAATCCAGTAAAAGCTTGTTGACTCCATAGCAATGGTATCAACTCGACACTTTTTCAGCCACTTTGCCATGGCATGAAGTTCTCCAGTGAAGCTTTTGAATGTTCGAACCGATTTAGCCGTTCGGTCAGGTGGTACGGCCACGACATGAAACTGAGAACCAATGTCAATGCTCGCTGCATTTAGGTGAATGACAGGCATGGTTGATGACAGTATGCATTCCATGATTGCTCCTACATAATAGAAAAGCCGAAGGGCGCGCTTGCGGTAACTATCATTTTACAAAACGGGATCATCAAGAATGATGTCGCCACTGCTGAGTCCGCAGAAAACCCTGTACCATGTTGTACAACTGGGTAAAAACCACCAAAAGACGATCGGTCACGCCCTTCCGCTTGTTGATAAATACTCCAGAGTTTCTATAGTACAGAAAAGAAGGCACTTATTGAATTTGTTATGCAGATACACTGCACAGATGTAATGTTCATTAGATCATTGTTCTTTGAGTTTCAAATTTTGCAAAGCTTCTTATTTATGGTGGTAAGGTTGTTCTTTTTGGCGATAAACAGCTCGCTTGGTTTGCGAATCCTAACTTTGCTGGTAAACGGTAAACTCACAATTTTTGGAAGATCGTATTGCATGACGTTGTGCGTCAACTAACTGGAAATAACCGGTTTTGTGTAATAGGTAGAGGGGGTGGATTTTCAACCAGAAAAAAGGAGGGGTTATGAATAACTGAAGAATATTGGAGGATAACACCCTCTCTGAAAAGAGGGAAGAACAACGGGCATGACAGGTGTAACTGCCGGGTAAATCCAAAGTGACCCCGGTATATCTGGGTTCGATTCCCGGCATGTCTACAAAAACAGAACCAACTAACTCGATATAACCCTTCGAGATCTATACATATAGGAATCAGAATAACAAATTAAATCCCGTACAATATGTCAAACTCCTTCAATAAAACAATCTACAGATTCGGCGGCGCTACTTATGACGTCATAAGGCATTGTACTCCTGACACCAGAACAAAGTATACAAACCTGGCGTATTCATTAATTTTGTCAACGATACTTGCCGCAATTGGGGGGTATGATATTGCCCACCAGTTCACAACAGAAATTGCTTTTTGTGTCATTGTTGCTATTCTTTGGGGCACCGCAGTGTTTTCATTTGATTACTTCCTTATAAATGGCGGTGCTGTAAGTGGCTTTTTTAAATATATAAGAGTGCCCGTAGGGTTGGCAAACGTTTCAATAACCATTATTGCATTATTTGTGTTGCTGAATCAATCAACTATTGATACGTCCATTCGTCTTGAGAATGCTGAAAAAGTTGGGAAATGTGATACTGCTTACTTAAAAGGCAAAGAAATACGTTACGCTCAGGTAGTAGATAAGAAAAAACAGAGTGATGCTTATCATCAACAAAATTGTGTGCCAGAAGCTCTTAATGGATATCCTGGTGTCGAATATCAAAAAAAACACTCACTCTGTCTTACAACCACTGCTGAAATTGAAGGCGAGACAGCTAAGTTGGATAGTGCAGAACAAACTTATTCTGCTGCATATCAGACTGACAAAGAAGCGCTTAATAGTATTACAAGTAATGATTTCTTCGCTAAGGCTAAATTGCTGCCCGAAATCCTTAGCGCCAATACGCTTATTTTGGTGCTTGCAGTATGTCTCTTTACCTTTCTCGGATACATCGAATTGCAAAGTATTCTGCTGAAGCTGAATATTAATTCAGAAGATGAATATCATGTTAATCTAAGAACCTATAATGCAAATAGAAGAGGTTTGGTGAATACTCTTATGGAAAATATGGTCGGCACAGAAAAAGATAAGATACTGCTTGATAAAAGGACTGCTGATGAAGAAATCTCTAAAATTAGATTTAAAATTGATATGGATGCTGTTACCGTAAAGGCATTAAGGGAGATGGAAGTAAACGGAAGAGTTGAGATTTTACGCAATAAAGGCTATGACGCGACAGCGGATACTTTAGAAAATGAATTAAGACAATACATTAAATATGGCCCATCGACTGAAAGTGATACGTCAGGGATTTTTAAAATGAGTCAGTCTATGGAACAACAAGTAGAGGAAATTCAAAAAGTATCATCCAATGATAATATTGCTGAAAATATTTTTAATTGGGTACTTAACAATATTGAGTACGACACGGAACATTCAAAAGAGCACTATCGCACTGCAAAGGAGACTTACAATGAAAAAAGAGGACTCTGCGGAGAACTTAGTGCTCTGTATATGGCCTTTTTAAGGGCTTCAAATGTTGATTGTGTTTTTTGTGAGGTAATAAAAAATAATGAAGGGAAGGCTGTAGATCATGCCTGTGTCGAAATTAAAAATATTGATGGCAAAACATTTCTTTCGGATGTTGCATATAAATCTTTTAAAATTGATCATGTAGAGTATAAAGAAATTGCAGATGCTGATTTAAAAAGAAAATATGATAACTGGAATCAATAGTAAAAAGTATTTCTGTCTATACTAGTTCAATGATCACTCTCCTCATAGTTAAGAAAAATAATTCTACTTTACGGAAAGAATGTTCAATGGTAGAGATTAAGATGATTCTATAGTTAATATATGTGCTCTATGTTGTTATAATGAATATTATTAATCGTATTGCGTGATAAGCAAAGAAAAAGTTTGAAGCACAATGCTTAACGAACTAACTCGATATAACTGGTTTTTTTTAATAGGTAGAGATGGAGTTATATCGTCATTGCGACAGAAATAACTCTAGCTAACCATCTAACGCTATTATATAGAGCAGGTAACTCAATAACGCCAAACACATTGATAGTATGAGCATGATTAAAAATATTTCAAAAAAGTTTGGTGATTATTTCAAAAGAATGCAGTATGATCCGACAACAAATGAAACTACCAATTGTTGGTGGGATGAGACAAACGTAGGGCATAACAAGGCAGATGATAACGTATCTGCATCTGGTAGATATTCTAACCGTAATTTACCTTTAGATTTTGAGGGGGAAATAAACCGTATTAAGCAAGCATTGAAGAATTTTGATGAATTATTGCCAAATTTAAAAAAATAAATCATGCAAAAACGATTTTATCTTTTAGTGATATTGGCTTTTTCAAGCTTAATATACGGAGCGTTCAGCATCTATACAATGCTCTTTAATAACAGAACTCCTTACACAGTGGAGTGTACGGGTGTGTTACTTGATAGTGGCAAAGTAATAGCAATCAGTAATTACAAAAGGCAGTCGAAAGATACTTTGTTCGTAAATTATAATCAATCCAGAGTAATTATGCCAAATACTTTGGGCTATATTGTTTTCGACAAATCAAAAAAAGAATTTGTATTAAAAAACAATGCGTGTGTTTTTAATCCGGAAAATCGTAAACCTGGCAATTATTTTCTGCCATTTGCAAAAACATTGAATGACAAGTGGTTTGAAAAAGGCGAATATTTCGGTTCATCAGAAGAAATTAATCAGGATATACTTCTGAAAAAGGGAATTAAATACAACAGTAGTGTTGGTACACAAGAAAATCGTGTAAGTGTAAAGTTGACAAAAATTGGTAAAGAAATTGTTCTTGAAACAAAAGACGATGGGATAGGTGTTAAATACTCCGTTCAAAGTAGTGGCAATAATTTCTATGAAATAGTTGTAAATCAACCAGTTGCGACTAATTGCCCAAATGTATTCATGTTTGACAATGCAACTGTAGCGCCATCAAGATACACCGTGGCAATCAACGCAACAACATTTTCGGCGACTTATAAAATCAAGGACAGTAATGGTCATATAATTAAAGAAGCCAGTGGTGATGATCTTGCTTTTACAGTCGGGGGGTATTCGTTTTCAATTACGCCAAAATATCCGAGATTGTTTTTAATAGCATACTTAGTTTTCTTTTTCTGTCTTATTGCGTTTCAGATATATTTTATCAAGCTTTATACAAAATCCCTTTCGCCTGTCATTCAATCCCTATTCAGTATAAGGATTTTATTGAACTGCATAGTAATGTTAGCCATCCCGCTTTTTCTCACATCTTATTATATGGCTGCGGGAAGGTTATGGTATTTGGGTTTGGTAATGCTATTAAACGGTTCTTTTTTTCTGTCAAAAGGGTTTTTGTACAATATTGGTCTTGGAAAAGATCAGAAATATATTTACCTGTTTACCTGTTTTGTTAAAAAATATGTTTCCTGGATTATACTCTTTATCGTTGTATCGGTGACGATTCTTATGATGATGTACACTCGAAATGAAAGCCTTTTTGGAATTGTCCCTGTTCTTCATGTTCAACAGGTAGTTGTTCTTTTATTGATATATTTTGCTCAGGGATATTTTCAGAAACGCCATGATAATACGTATGTGGCCCGCGTTATCCTGATTGTCTCAATTCTCGTATATACTTTATTTATATCATTAATTACATCGGATTATGGTTCGTTCATTTATACCGCGTTATCATTTATATTGGTTGGTTTGGTCAGAAAAGAGATAAAAATACAAAAAGTACTTCTTTTTGCTATTGGTTTCATCGGGATAATTTATGTCACCTACAATTTGTTTCCAGACTTGTGGTCGCATGGAAAATCTTATCGGATTATTGCTCCCTATACAAGCCCCGAGTCAACCAATCTTTCTATGGCTAATCAAGCCTCACGGGAATCGTATAGTACTTTATTGCTGAATTTAAAGAATATTGTGGAGTTTAAAAATCCATCTTTCAATAATGTGGTTATACCAGCAAATATGAAAAGTACCTGCCACAGTGACTTTGCGTTTCACTGGAGCTTAACCTTTGGCGGGTTTACATTTCTCATCCTCTTTACGGCAGTAATGCTGATGCTGATCTCAAACCTTACTTTGTTACTGTTTTGTTCTATCAGAGAGTGCTGGATTGGGGAAAATAAAAGTTTTGCATTTCCACTTACTAGAGAGGCTGAGCTGGTAAGGTTTTTGCTGGCGTTTACTATCATTTCATTTATCTATCCAGTAGCTTCAAATCTATTGCTTATACCTCTTACAGGCCAAAGTATCCCTTGTTTGAGCATAAGCAATATTGAAGTGATATTCTTGATCTTGCTCATAGTCTCATTGAGCCATATTTTTAGCAATGAAAAATATATCAATACGAATGCAACAACAAGCTACCGTTATGCTGATGTAAAGATAAGTATGAGGTATGCTTTATTTTCCGTATTTGCGGTATTTGTATTATTTTTTGTTTTAAAGGCTATTTCACTGTATTGCTCAGATGATCTCCTGGTTTGGAAAAAACATCTCTCTGATGAAAGTATTCGATTGAATGAGCAGATGCCTGATCACACTGATAAAGCTGGTTTAGTTAAACTTGGAAAAAAAATAATTGGAAACGATAACTTAACAAGTATTAATAAATCCAAGAAGCCTATACTTAAAAATTTGGCCAGTTTGTATTACTTTGATAAACCTTACTCTGAAACAATTTACGAACCTTTAGTTTTTAGTAATAGTTCTACAAAGTTAATAAGCCAAATGTCAATTGATTCTGTTTTTAATACAAAATCAAAAACAATTAGTGGTATTCATCATCCTTTTGGTACGGTATATGCTTTCAGCCAAAGAGTTAACAATAAACCGGTAGTTAAGGTTACAAATAGTTATTATAACGCTATTCCTTTTGATGCGCAATCGATTAATGCTGATTTGACAGCAGAATGCTCAAAAGCATTGGAAACGCATTTGAAATTAATAGGAATGCCGGGTAATATTGGTTCTGTAATGATTGTTGATAATATTACCGGCAGTGTTCTTTGTAATAGTTCATTTCCATTGGTTTCAAAGATGAATAGTAATGAAAAATATTATTATGCCGGGTCGCTGAAGAAAATACTTATTGCTTATGCAGCTTTAAAAATTGATCCAACTTACCGTACCAGGTTTTATGGTGGCAAGTCATTTCAGGAATTCCTGAAAAACTCTGATGATTATTATTCAGCAGCGTTATTAAAAGACCTATTACAGAATCATCAATCAAAATTAAATGAAGTGTTGACTAATGATTTTGATTTACCACTTTACTCTTTAACTGACGATTCGTATCTGGACTCAATGCCTGACAGACAAGATTTTAATAGTGTTCTTGATCGTAATAATTCTATATACAGGCAATCTATTGGACAACAAAAACCATATAAATTTTCAGAGGTAATGAAATGGTACTCAAGGGTGAGTAGTGGTTTCAAAATTGAACTAATTTATATCAAAAAAGATAAGAAATATGCTGCTCAATCATTACATGAGGATGAAAGAAGATATTTGATGGCCAGTTTAAACAAGGTTTTATACGGAACAGCTTCTGTTGTACGTACCGAGCTTGAAAAAAATCATATTAAAATAAACAAAATTATTTGTAAAACTGGCACCGCAGAAAAGTCAGATAAACAAGGCAACTCTTCAAGTTCATTTGTTTTATCATCCAGAAAATATACAATTGGTATAATGCTAAAAGGAACAATTCCTGATAACGAACAAAAACTAGCTGCAAAAGATTTGTTTGTCACGTTAATTCCTGTTTTGAAGAAATATGAAATATTTAAATAATTTTGTCAAATTTTACAAAAGTCACGCCATACCATCAAGGTGCTCTTGGTGTTTGCAAGTCCTTTCGTCGTACAGAACACCTATAGAATCCTCGCATCATGTGCTCAGATGGCTATTGGGGGTCTGTATTTTCTGGTTGTTTATAGGTTGATGCACATCGTAATATTGAGTAAGTGAGGAAATTGTATTTTATTTCGTCAAGGTGTTATGGAAATGATAAACGGGAGCCTGCACATGGAAAGTCGAGATACTGACATTCGCAATCCGGATGGATTTATTGCCAAGGGTGATAAGCGCTTAACAAGATATTTTTCCGTAATATAAGGGCAAGAAAGTAAACAGAAACCCCTGCCCCTGTAAATCATGAAGTTAAGCCCCTTGGAATTATCTGCCAGCGATCGTGCAAAGCTACAAGAAGTTGTGGCAAAAGGGAGAAATTGGCAAGCACGTTATCGGGCTCAAATACTGTTATATTTCGATGATGGTTTGAGCGCAAAGGACATAGCTGCGTTACAAGACCTGAATATCGATACGGTTTATGATCGCCGTAAGGACTGGTTATCAAAAGGGTTTGCTTGTTTGTTCGATGTGCATCGAAGTGGCGCACCTCCAAAACTGAACGCAATTCATCTTGAACAGATTAATATTTGGGTGGAAGAGGAAGCGCTGACTGCCCCTGCGATAGTGGCCCGGTTAAAGGAAGAGTGCGATGTAAAAGTGAGCGTTGGTACCGTGCGTAATGCGTTGAAAGCACTTGGTATTGTCTGGAAACGTACATGTCTTAGCTTAAAAAAAAACGAGATGAAGTCAGGTTTCGACGAGCACAAACAGAAATCAAAGGGATGACAGCGCAAGCCGAATGTGACGAAATCGTTTTAGCCTTTATGGATGAGACTGGTTTTGCATTGGCCCAGCCAAACCGCAGTGCTTGGACGCATAGAGGCAAATGTCACAAGATTGACGCCAATCGGGGGAAACGTCTGAATGTCATTGGAGCCATGCTCTCAACGGGTGAGTTGTTCTCAGTTGCAATGTGGAAAACAACAAATTCACTACTGTTCACCGGTTTTCTTGGTCTGCTGATGAACTACGTGGGCAAGCCATTGACGGTCATTCTGGATAATGCGTCATTCCACAAAGCGAAAGCTGTTCAACCATTGTTGAAGGTGCTGGCTCAAAAGGGGCTGACACTTTATTTTCTGCCACCTTACAGTCCAGAACTCAATCGAATTGAAAAGTTTTGGCACAAAATGAAGTATGAATTGATGGAATTCAAGACGCGAAATGAAAAAATCCTTGAAGAAGATGTCCGCAAAATCTTAGATGGTTTTGGCAAGGACTACGTCATGACTTTTTGATGAGCGCTTACCGTTGGCCATGCTGACAAGTCGTCAACTATCCGGCGGCGCGATGGAGTGCTGTTCCGTGGTGTAAAAATGGGCTCTGTTGACTCAGATGGAAAAATTCGTCGACCAGAGGGCTTCATATTTAAGGGTGAAGAGGTTGGTCAGGTCAAGGGAAACAAGGCGCATGATAAAGACGGCATCATCTTTTCGGGTGAAGAGTGGGGTTATGTTGATGCAGACGGAAACATCCGCCAAAAAGATGGATTTATTTTCAAGGGGCAAGTCATAGGTCAGGTTAGAGGGAAGAACAACGGCGCAGCTCTTGGTTACTTTGTTCTGAAATTTAAAGAGATGGAGGATCATTTCGATGAACTGAAGCAGTCCGTTCGATCTGCAAAAAACAAGACACATTACCTGTCCAAGCTGCAACAAATGCTGAGATATGTTCCCCAGGCAAAAGCCTTGGGTGATTTTGATGGCTTTATTAATCGAATAAAGAGTCTTGAATGCGAGCTTGTAACGCAGGTTGATGACAATCGCCGGAAGAAAGAGGATATTGTAAGGCAGTCAGAAACTCTCAGCCATTCCATCAACTGGAAGATGGCGGCTGATGAACTGAAGAAGTTACAGGAACAATGGTCGCAGATTCACTCCGCAGGTAAAGAGCACGACGAATCGTTGTGGCATTGGTTCCGTTCGGCTCAAGATGATTTTTACCGGCGTCGCTCCGAACACTTCGAGAAAGAGAGACGACTGCGTCAGGAAAACCAGCGCAGCAAAGAGCAACTGTGCTCCAAAGCAGAATCACTCGCCAGTTCCAGAGACTTGAAGGCCGCGATTGAGAGCGTCAAGGAGCTGCAAGCTGAGTGGAAAAGCATAGGCCCAGTTCCAAAAGAACAGGTTGATCCGTTATGGCAGAGATTTCGTAGCGCCTGCGACCGGGTTTTCGAACATGCGAGGCATGAAAGAGAACGAAAGCAGGATGAGTGGCGAACGAATATGCAGGAAGCGTTAGAGCGCAAGCGTGACCAAGCTGAAAGGCTTCGTGAATCTATTGCCCACGATGAATCCAATATTGAGAGATGGCATGACACCATTTACAACCTCCATGATGGTGGCAGAGCTGACGAAATACGCGACAGTCTGGAGAGCAAGATATCAGATGTTGAGGGTAACGTTCGGTCAAAACAGCGTCGTTTAAGCGATCTTGAGGATGTAATCAGGGATATTGAAACAAAATTGTACCATTAAAATGTTTGAATCAGAGAGATTGTGACTTATTGACGCAGCACCAAAACAATGCCATTTATGTCTGACAGCTTTCAAATAGCAGGGATAACGGAAAAATTCCATGAAAAGGATCGAAATGGCGATTACATTCTCTATCGGGTTATTGAGGCAGAGAATCTTGTTGTTGCGCTCCTTGCCGATGGGGTGAGTAACTCCCCCTGTGACTGGCTTTCATCCAGGACGGCTTGTGAAAAATTCATGCAAGAGTTTATTGCTCAACCCATGTCGAGTCTTGAAGAAAGAATCCTTCATGCCATGCAGGAAGCTCATTACGCGGTTCTGAACCATGAAGAACATCACGGTATGCTTTGTGCTTTTGCTGCCGTTATTTGGCGTATCGGGGAGGATGCCTTTCACTTTATTAATATTGGGGATACAAGGATTTATCATATCAGGGGAGAGGTTTCAGAACAGATTACCGTAGACGAGGCTGAGGTAGTGTTTTTAAGGAGAGGCACGAAGGTCGCGATTGATGGTTTCGGGCAACCCTTGAGCAGAAGGGTTATTACCAATGCAGTTGGCTCAATAACCTGCAGGACAACAGTGCTGAGTGGTTCATGGGCAAAAGGGGATATGTTGGTGCTTGCCTCTGATGGTTTTTACAACATTTACGACATTATTGATGATGTCAGGGTGGCTGTTTCACAGAATGTGGAGATGAGCAGAGCTGTGGCAAAAGTATGGGGCAGGAACATGGAGAACTTTGAAGATGATAACTCGGTCATTGTGATAAAAAGGTTGTAGCTTTATTTATTTTGATCGGTTAAGTCAATGAAAATTGTTTCAAAAAAAGGAGTGTAATATGAATCTGCTAATATTGCCGGGTGGAGGTAATCCAGATACCTCTCCGACATACCGTAAAGTTTACGAGTTGATTGCTCGTGAAGCACAAAAATACGGGTATGATCAAGTGTATTCCGATATTCGCTGGCCGGGGCATGTCTCTTTGGGAGAAAGTTATGATAAGGTTCCTCCGTTAACACTTTCCGGGGCTGTATCTGTAGCGATCGCTGCTATAAATAATTTACCCGATGAACCCTTTACAATTCTCGGACGTTCGTTTGGCTGTTTTGTTGCGTTGAAATTGGCAGACCATGAAAATGAAATGGTCAAGCACCCGGTCAAAAACATTTTATGGGGGCCAGATCCCTATTGGCAGCTTTGGCGAGATTTTGTAAGAGATCTCGAAGTAAATAAAGCTATAGCACAAGAGAAAGGTTTAAAGGTTGACGCATCATCATTTGCTTCAATAGAACCAGTTGAGGTACTTCTGCGCAAAATTTCAATTCATACCCTTGTCACATCCGGTGCCCTTGATACGGGTTGTACCCCGTCATTTATGTCATATCTTTCTTCCATCGCCGAGGGAAACAGCATGGTCAGGGTCAACAAGATTCCTGTAAGCGGAGCAAAGCATGAGGTGACCGATGATGACGATGCCTTTGTGACTGATTTGTACAGCGAAACTCTTTTCGGGGATTAAAAAAGTATGGATATTGATGGGTTCCATTTTCTTGATTGATTGAACAGATAAGAAATTTTTTCTAAATACTCAACTATTCCTCTTATGAACATTGATCAGTTATTGTCGTATTTCTGGAGTTATCCCAATCCAGAGAACTCACGAGCATCCTGGGCGGTAAAAGAGAGTTTGATATTGAAAAACAGGGTGAAAGAAGCGGAAGACAATCCGGGTTTAGGCATTGCTGTACTTTCGACAGAACTTGCGTTGCAAGTTTTTGGAAAACAATCATCCAGTGATAAAATTGCTGGAAGCTTACAATGGGCAGAGTCACGATATCCCGTAAGTTCTCCTGTGGATATAGCTGCTTCAGAGTTCTCTCAACGGCTGGCATACGGAATTGTACAACTCCGTACTGAAAATGTTAGGCCATCTTTTGATACGTTTATTGATGCAGCATTCGATATCTCAACGGAGATGTATTTCAATCCTGATGACTATGATCAGGCAGAAGGTATTTGCATGATGAATCAGTGTCATAAAATTTTCAAGGAAAAGAAGTGGTTCCTTGATGATTGTCACGATGCATCTGTTTTTACGGTACTGTATGCGGCTGAACTTCTTGATCTTTATATCCCGACTGTGGCAAATATACCCAAAAGGAACTTGTTCATCGAACGCCGGGCAAATGCTCTGTCGTGGTTAGCTTCCCATAATCAACGGTTGTGGAGCGCAGGAGGGATTTTTGCAGGCTCTGAAATCCTTGACAAACTTGTTACCAGTGCATGGATTATTATCAGGCTTTCTCGTTTTTCTGCCCTTCCGCTACCAGAATGGCAGGATCTGTTACGAAACACCATGAGTCAGATGGTATTGTATGCTGAAAATGAAAAGACATGGGCGGGGGTTGATCCACTCTTGCGTTATCGGGTAGAAGCGCGTGTTGCGGCTGCTACCTCAATGTATATACAGAGGGTTGAAGAGGCTCATGGTAGCGATATAGCGAACAAGTATCTTGCTTGTTGGCAACTATCGCGAGAAAAAAATGATCTGGATGAATCTCAATATGATTTAGCGACAGCAATCGCAGTAATGCAGGCGCTTATGCCTTACGGAACTATGGCCTCACTGCCTATAGTTTCGTCGCTTAAAAAATAATGAAAATAAAAATTCATTGTATAACCTGCTATTTTAATTGCAGTAACAATTCTTTTGACATAGTGTTACTGCAATATTGCTGGTGAAAGGATCCAATAAATTTACCTTTTACCAATCCCAACTAACTCCAGCTAACCGGTTATTTATATTGAGTAAAGGGGAATTTATTTTTCAGGGATATACAACTCTGAAAAAGCCGGTTACCGGAGTGGCAGGGTTAATATGGTACTTAGTATACAATGAATACAATATTTTTACAATTAGCCTTTAACGGTTTGGTATCAGGGTTGCTTCTTGCTTTGCTGGCGGCAGGGTTTAACCTGATTTTTAATACCACACGGGTGTTTCATATTGCTCATGGCAGTTTTTATGTCGGTGGCGCGTATGCTTTTTACGCAATCCTTCAGTTATTTTCGAACCAGAGCCTCTTTTTTGTTCTTCTCTCCGCACTTACTGCTCTTCTCATTGTCATGCTTTTTGCTTCGATGATAGAGGCTCTTATTTACCAGCCGCTTGCAAGAAAAAAATCTGGACAGGCCATTACCCTTATTTCTTCGATGGGGGTTTACTTGTTCATGATCAATGGTATAGCGCTGTTGTTCGGTAATGAGACCAAAATCCTTGAGCTTCCGTTTGGTGGAAGTATTTTTCTTGCAAATGTGGCTATTGCACCGATTCAGTTAGTCCAACTAGTGGTTTCTCTGATTTTTCTTGCAGGTGTGTTGTTTGCTTCAACAACCAAATGGTTTCTTGGTGTCAGGGCTATGATGAGTAATGAATCAGTTGCCTCAGTGCTTGGTGTGAACACCACGATGATCAGGTTATTGGCGATATCTATTGGCAGCGCACTGGCCGCGATTGCTGCAATTCTGACTCTTTATGATACCGGTGTGGACCCACAGGCGGGCATGGCAATCACCCTCAGCGCGGCAGTCGCCGTCATCATTGGTGGAAGTTTGTCATTACGGGGCACCATTCTTGCTTCAGTAGTTATCGCATTGCTTCAGACTGCAACAGCATGGTTTCTCTCTTCACAGTGGAAAGAGGGAATGACGTTTGTCCTGCTGATACTGGTGTTTTTCTGGAGAACCGAGGGTATTGTTTCCTATAAAATGCGGGTTGAAGAACAATGAACTATCTCCTGCACATATTGGTGATGGCTGAAATATACATCATCCTTGGTTTGGCAATGAACCTGCTTGCTGGCTACTCGGGACTGCTCTCTGTTTCTCAGTCAGCTTTTTATGGGATTGGTGCCTATGCGGCAGCTCTCTTGCTGGTTAACACCGGGTACTCTTTTCCGATAGTTCTTGTCGCTACCGTGGTAATAAACATTATCGCCTGCATACCGGTGATTGCATTTTCTATCAGGTTCAGAGATCTGTTTTTTGTCTTGGCAACACTTGCATGGCAGGTTATTATTTTTACAGTGCTGTATAACTGGGTTTCAGTAACAAATGGCCCATACGGTATCAGCGGTATTCCTAAACCAGTTATTTTTGGTTTCCCGTTTGAGTCGCTCCTGCAATTCGCTCTGCTTGCAGGCGTTATTTGCGCTCTGGTGCTGCTGTTTTTTTACGGGCTTCACAAGTCACCACTATCCCGATACTTTCAAGGCGTCAGGGATGACCAGCTGACCATATTGTCTTTCGGTAAAAACCCAGGTTATTACAAAGCCATTGCAATCAGCATCTCAAGTGGAGTGTCAGCAATAGCCGGAACCCTCTTTGCCTGCTATTACAGCTATATCGATCCAACCTCTTTTACCATCAATGAGTCTATCCTTATTATTTCCATCGTGTTGATTGGTGGGTTGGGTACTCTTCGCGGTTCGGTTGCTGGAGCGCTATTTTATGTGCTTCTTCCCGAGGTGTTACGGTTTGTCAATGTTCCAGATGCCTTTGCCTCCAATCTTCGGATGATGATCTATGCCTTGATACTGATTTTGATGGTTATGTTCAGGCCCTACGGTTTTTTTGGTACTTACCGGTTCGAGTGAGTTATGGAGACGATTCTTGATGTCAAAAATATCAACAAGTCCTTCAATGGCCTTAAAGTTCTTCAGAACGCAAGTTTTGCCGTTCAAACCGGCACGGTTGCCGCATTTTTTGGTGAGAACGGATCTGGAAAAACGACACTTTTCCATATTATCTCAGGCTTTTTAAAGGCTGATGGCGGAGATCTTTATTATAAGAATACTCCAATATCTCATCCAACACCAACAAGTGTTGCCCGCCTTGGAATAGGAAGGGTGTGGCAAAATCCAAGGATTTGCAAAAACCTCTCCGTGCTCGATAATCTGTTGCTTGCCTCAAGAAATCACCCTGGTGAACGTTTACTGAATTATTTTGTGCGGCCCGGTCAAATAATTGCAGCGGAAAAAATTAAAAAATCAAGAGCAAAAGAGATTGCAGGAGAGACCGCATTGGATGGAATGCTTGGGCAAGCTGCCGGGGAATTATCTTTTGGACAGCAGAAGCTGTTGTCTATAGGTATGCTGCTCATGAACGAAGCCTCTCTTCTCCTGCTGGATGAGCCATTTTCCGGTGTTAATGCTAAAATGATTGATCATATTTCAGAAGTTATGGCAAGTTTGAAAAAGCAGGGCAAGACCATCATGATGATCGAGCATAATCGGGCAAAAGCGTCATCTATCAGTGATACACAGTTTTTTTTGTCGAAAGGAGAGATTATGCAGAAAAATGACGTCTACTCATGAACAGTCAGGTGCACATACTTCAGGTTGATAGGCTTTCTGCTGGTTATGGCCAGAGGACTGTTCTGCAGAATGTTACATTCAGCTTGAATCAAGGGGAAGTGATGGCGATTATCGGGCAGAATGGAAGCGGAAAATCAACGTTGCTCAAAGCTATTGCAGGCCTTGTGAACATCATAAGCGGTACTGTAATGTATAAGGGCGAGCCATTACCAGCAATGCAACCCCATCTTTTGATACAAAAAGGGATCTCAAGTTTTTTGCAAGGCGGGCTGATTCTTCCGGCCCTGACTGTCGAAGAACATTTTGAACTTGCTGCCCGGCAATGTGGAAAAATTTTCGACAAAAAGCTTTCAGACAAGGTTTACGATCATTTTCCATTACTGGGAGGGTTAAAAAAACAGCGGGCAGGTAATCTCAGCGGTGGAGAGCGGCAGATGCTCTCTTTCGGTATTTTTCTTGTTCAGGATACAAAAACATGGCTGCTCGATGAGCCGACAGCAGGCCTTGCACCGGAAATTGTGGCTTTTACCGTCGAATTCCTTGAACGGAAAAGGCGCGAAGAGGGTATAAGTATGATGCTTGTTGAGCATAACATGGATGTTGCACTCAGGCTTGCGTCACACGTCATGATTGCAAAAGAAGGAACAGTGACTCAAAAATTTAACCCGGAAGAATTCCATAAAGAGACTTTTCTTGAAACCTTTGTATACAACTAAAAAAATAACCGTCATGAAACACCTGAAGAGTATTAAGGCTTCGGTTGTAATACTTGCAGTGCTCATTATTGCAGGAATTTTTGCAACAGGATGCGCACCACAACAGAAGAAAACAGAAGAAATTACTGTTGGAGTTCTTTTACCGCTCACCGGTGAACTTGCCAGTTATGGCGAACCTATAAAGAAAGGCGTAGAACTTGCTCTTGAAAAAATTAATGCAGGTGAAGGGGGTAAGGGCTATAAATATCACCCTGTTTTTATTGATTCTCAGGCTGATCCGAAAATTGCAGTTTCAGGAATGCAAAAACTCATCTCAATCAATGGCGCTCGCTATATTATTGGTGATGTCGGTAGTTCAACAACCCTTGCAATGGTGCCTATTGCTGAGAAAAACAAGGTATTCCTGCTTTCTCCAGGTGCTTCAACCCCAAAGTTAAGAGGAATAAGTCCATATTTTGCAAGAAATTACCCGTCAAGCGCACAAGAATCAATTGATGCGGCCACCTTCATTAAAGAGGTGCTTAAAAAGGATAAGGTTGCTGTGGTGTATGTGACTAATGAATATGGGCTTGGTTTGGTTGAGATGTTCCAGAAAACATATACTGAACTCGGTGGGCAAGTGACTATGAAAGAGCCCTACAAATTTGAAGAGTCCGATTTCAGAACTGTTATTGCAAAGCTGCGCGAAGCAAAGCCCGACGTGATTTATCTGGCAGGCAATCAGAAAGAGATGGGAAAGTTCATGAAACAATATGGAGAAGCAGGTATTACAGCCACAATAGTTTCAAATATCAGCTTCCTTGAGCCAGATTGCATCAACGTTGCAGGAAAAACTGCGGACGGAGTCATCGTTCCATTGCCTTATTATAATCCTGAAGACCCGTCAATGAAAGGCGCTCACGAATTTGGTGTAGCGTACAAGGCAAAAACCGGCTCGTACCCTTCACTTGCAGTAGCTGTTGGTTATGATGCTATGATGCTGATGCATAAGGCGATAACTGACGGAAAAAATAATCCGGAAACAGGGGCGGCAGCAATAAGAAACCTGAAAAAGTATGATGGCGCAATGGGCACGTTGAGCTTTACTGAAGGGGAGGTAAGCGTTCCCATGGTTTTTAAAGTGGTGAAAAACGGCAAGCCTGTTGATTACAAATAACCGTGACTAACCAATAGCATCTAATAGGTAGAGGGTGCCTTTGCTATAAGGCACCTTATCCTAAAACCTATTGGATAAATGTATGAACGTCGATTTAAAAGGCTTTACCGCGATTGTCGGAGGGTGTACTCAAGGTATCGGAAAGGCGATTGCAGAGAAATTTGCAGCTAACGGCGCAAATTTGGTGCTTCTGGCAAGAAACAGACAAAAACTCGAGAGTCTGGCTTATGAACTTCAAGAGAGGTATGGTGTTGAAACTCTTGTGGTTGTTGCTGATTTCGATAATCCTGATGAGCTGGATCAAAAAATTATAGAGTTCTTTCAAACGTACACAGGCTCTATTGATATACTTGTCAATAATGTCAGAGGGCCAATGCCAGCAGACTTGCTTGATATTACACCACTACAGATGCACCGCGTGCTTCAGCGTCATATAGTGTGCAATCATACCCTTGCATTGCACATTATCCCAAGAATGCGTAGCAAACAGTATGGCCGCATCATCAATATTGTTGATACCATCTACCATACGCCATACCCAGGTTTGGGTCTTTCAACAGTGAGAGCCTCAGAAGTTTCATGGGCTAAAGCACTATCATTTGAAGTGGCAAAAGATGGTATAACTGTTAATAATATCCTGCCAGGACCAACAGATACTGATGGGTTTAAAGAGGTCATGAAGATTATAGCCGCCGAAAAAGGCGTTACCTATGAGGAATTTAAACAATCAGTGATTGAGCTGGTGCCAGTGAAGCGATTTGCGGCTCCATCAGAAATCGCAAATGCTGCCTTATTTCTTGCCTCAAGAGAGGCTGCTTATGTGACGGGAACTAATTTAACAATAGATGGTGGATTTACCCCTTCGATATGATGTTTATGAAAGAGAGAGTCAGGAAAAGGACAATTGATGCAGCTCTGGTTAACAGACAGGATATCAAGGATTTTATGGACAGCGACGCTGACATGCGTCACCTTTTTGAGCTTCCAACAGCAATCCCGGAGGAACGGGTGGCGCTGTACAAAAAACTCTATATGGGAGTCGGCAACACCCCGTGTTATACCGTTCACTTACCTAACGATAACATTCTGAGGGTGAAGATGGAGTATGCCAACGCCATGGGGAATAACCACTACTCAAGGTGCTGGATACCTTACCTTTTTATTGCTGAGACGTTAGGGGTCATTACTCCTGGAGAAACTCACTTGCTAGAGGTTACATCAGGGAGTGCCGGTATCTCTCTGTCTATGGCGGCAAAGTTTCTCAGCTATGAACTGACTCTTGTTATCCCCGATGAGTTACCATCCGGTCGGACAGCTCCCATGGAGTATTATGGGGCTGAAATAGTAAGGGTTCCTGGTTATATCGAAGACTGCATAAAAGAATTACGTCGATTATTGATCAAAAATGACTATTTTCCATGCAACCATAGTGAAGAAAGTGCGGATATTCTTGTCAAAATAGATAGGCGTATAGCGGCTGAATACAACTCGTCTTATGGAGTTCCTGACTACTGTATAGTGGGGTTGGGGAATGGGACGTCAACGTATGCTATTTTTGACTACTGGAGACGTTCTCCGCACACTCCTCGCTTGATAACTTACCATCCTGATGTTAATACGCATGACGTAGTTTTTGGGCTGTTTGGCCATGGTCCTAACGTTAAGCTTCGGCATATTCAGCCAGCATTGACTCTTTCTGATGACTGTCTGAACACAACAGAGATGAGTCTTAACGAGGTAACAGAAGTGTTTTGCTTTGATACAGAGATAAGTAATTTCGGTCTTAGTTCCTTGTACGGCATGTTAATTGCAATTGAAAAAGCAAAACATGTTACAGGAAAAACCTTTATGACTATAGGCTATGACAAAAACGACCGATACGAGTAGTGCACATACCGATACGTATATTGCACTTATAACTGAATTAAAAAAGATTGATAAGTCCTATTTGCCGATTAGATATAAAGAACATGACAGCGTGGACAGTCATATAGACGACTTTCTTAAATTATTTAAAGAAACAAAGGGACTAGGTATAAAAGCTATAGCCCCAATTTTTTTTATAATTGATGATTGGAGTAAATGGGCTCTGAGTTCTGGTCATAAATATTATGCTTTAGCATTTTGTGAATTTGATCGTATTAATAATAGGTTTACTGCTGAAAACTTTTTGTATACAAAAGGAGGGGTTGGTTTTTCAAATACTATTCTTAAATGGTTAAATGAAAGAGAACTAATTCAAGGATCTGGACAGCAGGGACGTAAAACGTTAGTTATATCATTAGGCGATAATGAAACCCCAGTCAAAATTGACGGGGAAGAAGAAAAAAGTGATATTATTTATTGTGAAATTAATAAAAATATTGCAAATAGTCTTAAAGTTCTATGCGGATGTAATACACCGCTTGAATATATGGCAAATGATGAGCCATTCGAAGTTAGGCGAGATCAAGATCATCGTGCAAATTTGGAAAAAAACGGAAGTGAGTTAGATTTAATATTAGAAAAAATTAAAACACAGGAAGAAGATAGATCTAAAATTGGATATAATCAGCTTGAAAAACCTATCATAAATCATTCTGTATATATAGATGAAAAACATTATTTATATTATTTTTTGTCCAATACAGTTTATGACCAAAATACTGATTCAGGAAAAGGGTTAGGAGGTATATATTTATTGGTAGAAACTGAAGTAATGCCAGTGCCGACATTAAACAATGATAACTATTCTGATTTTGTTGATCTATGGGCGCAATTAACAGATAAATTAGCGACTAGAATTATTCATCATTACGAGAATAAAGAAAAGATAAAAAATGCGAAAATGGCAGCGATTGCTGCTGTTATGAGTAGAAATATGTCTCATAACATTGGTTCACATGTACTTGTGAAACTTTCAAATAAAAATAATAGTTCAATAAAAAAGATCATTGATAATCCAAGAGATGAAATAATAAAAGTAACAGAATTTTTTTCGTATCTACGAACAAGAATGGATTTTATTGCTGATATAGCGACAGGTTCAACTAATATGTCTTTTCCTATCAAGTTTTATCAAGAGGGCTTGGCTCAGTTTAAAGGGGGGACTTATAAAGATGAGGATGGCAAAATACAGCAAGATTCAAGTGGATTATTTTTACTCACTAATTACATTAGCGGAACAAGGATTACAGATAAGCTTTTGCATATATACTACTATAATAAAAGTAAAGAAAAATGGATTAGTAACGAACATAATTCAAATGATATTATTTTTGATGCCGCAAATGGTCAATTAGGTCTGCATGCAATATATATTATCATAGAAAACATTATACGTAATTCTGCTAAGCATGGAATTAATGAGATAACAAGTAAAGAAAAACTTAATATTATAATTGAATTAAATGATGATATCCCGATTTATAGTGATCTTATCGAAGTGTTGATATATGACAACCTTGAAAGTGCATGTAAAAAAACTGATAAAAGGCAAAAGGCTTTTAAAGAAATTAATGATCAAATTGATTGGCCAGTCTTGGGTGAAGACTTCAGGCTTAGAAAAGGGGGTTGGGGAGTCTTAGAAATGAAAGCGTCAGCATGTTATTTAAGAAATATTAATATTTTAGATATTGATGATGAGCATGATCCTAAGATATTAGAATGTTTGCCTCATAAATGTAACCAATATAATCAATGTGAAGTTGAGAATGAATGTGAAAATAATTCAATAGCATATAAATTTTATTTACCAAAGCCAAGAGAAATTCTATTTATTATTAACCAAGACTATGTACAAAGCGAAACGCAAAAAAATGAATTTAAAAAATATGGATTAAAAATAATAAGTGGTAAAAAAGATATTACTGACTGTTTAAGTAGTATTGTTAATTATTCAATGATGGTTATTTTTGGCGTGGATAATGATATTAATAAAAATATTAGATCTAATAAAACAGCCTTGCCACTTAGAATCCTTTATGAAAAAATCGAGGATATTTATTATTTAAATTGCAATATTTCTGAAATTATTAAAATATTTACAATCAAATGGAGAGATCGCAATCTAAATCCACATGTATATATCAATCTATCAGAGGATGAAAAAATAGCTTGGGCGTGGAATAATGAAAATATTTATTCTTCAAATAAATCAGATTTTGCAAAACCGTTTGCACTGTTCGATCGACATGGTGAATTTGAGAGATTGATTAATTCCTCTACTCCATTAATGTATTACGAAAAAGTTGATCAAAAAGATCAAATATATAAAGTATTAAGTTATATACCTGACGATCCAATAATGAAAGATATTGTCATTTGTGATTTAAGCGAAATTTCAAATATAAATATTTTAGTGATAGATGAAAGGATTCAAGAAGTAATATGTGATGATCAATATTTGAAACGTGACTTAAATCGAATGCGTATATATTTTCCAAATAATGATATGGATATAGATAATCCAAATATAGACAAGGAACAAATAAAAGAGTGGATTATTAGTAAAGCAAATAGTTTTACAAATCAAGTATTTATTATTATTCATTTGGGAGTTCTTGAGAAAATCTGTGAAAGTGATCACAATCTATCATTATTAGTTAAGTCTTACACAAACGAGTTGCCAGATAATGCAGAGTTGATTATTACTTCTGGGAGAGGTGTTCCATCCATAATTAAAGATATCGGTAATGTCAGATTTATGCATTATTCGTCAGTATATAAATTTATAATAGAAGCTAAGAGTAAATATCATTTAGCCAAAATATTGTATTCTGCAAGGAGGCCAGATAAATGAATCTTATAATTATTACCGTGAGTGATCTTGTAAAAGCGGATCCGGGATCAATAATAGATAATCTTGGCTTCAAAAGAGTTGGGGATTATGATAATCCAATAATTGTATTGAATAAGCAAAACGCATTTAATGGTGAAAGGGCGGAAAAGCCTATAATTGTTATTATAAAAGATTCTCTTTCAGAAAATGAAAATGTTGAAAAATATTTAATTGACAATATTACTGAGTCTAAAAATACATATTTTGGATATCACAAAAGTGGCGCACTTATCAACTTAATTAATAATCAAGATCCCCTATTTCTAAAGGTAATTTCTAAAGGCTATTCTAGATTAGGAGATGATCATTTATATGAAACAATAAAAGGATTTTCAGAAATAGTTAAAAAGAATAAAGGACTTAAAAAACCCTTATTTTGTGATTCCGATATAGATAAAGTTATAACTGCTTTTAATTATGATAATGAGCTAGAGGATGAGCTTAAAGAATGGCATTCTAATTTTGGAGATGATTTTAGAAATAATATTAAAAATATTATTTAGGATAGTTATGAATAATTATCATTCTTACTTTGTTCTATTCCAAGACAAACCCATTGGAGCATTTGAGCATGCTAAATTAGCAATAAACTTTAATCCCGCTGTAATCGTTATTAATATTGAATTGATTACTTCTGAAACACCATATCTCCAGTGGCAGGGAGGTGTTGAGGTGCTTAAATATATTCGATTAATGGGATGTAATAAACCATGTATCTTATATTCCGCAAGATCACTTTATGATTGCCTTATTTCAAAGCCAAAAAATATAATTTTATGTTCGAAAGGAAATTACTTTCTTGATGGAGCACAAGATATATATCTCCCAAATAAATTAGAAAACGCAGATCTTTCCTATTCTGCCTTTAGTCATTTTATAAGAATGGATTTCAATCTTCCTGATGACCGACACTCATGGGCAAACTGGTGGGGTATTAAGCGGCTTTGTGATGCTTTTTGCAATTATGAGAAAAATGCTAGTGCATTATATTCCTCATATATAAATGATAAATTAAAACAGCTTGAATCTCTAAAGGCAATTTATCTTTACGAATCTCCAGTAACTCAGTTGACTCCCGATAGCGAAACCAAAATATCTTTAAAGAAAATTAATAAAAGAATTCCGAAAATACTTCATATTGATGATCAATGGCATAATGGTTGGAGCAATATATTCGTGAGTATGCTTTATAAGTACAATTCTTTAAAACATAATGGAAATGGCGAATATACTTCATTTACTGGAGATCTTATATATAGAGCGTATAATCCAATCGGTTCTGTTCCAATATTTGATCAAATACAAAGCTACATTGATAATTTTGGGAAAAAAAACCTTCAGCCAGATTTGATTCTTTTAGATTTACGATTAAACGAAAAAGACACTAAAATCTCTTCAATTGATGTGACTAAATGTTCCGGGGCAGAATTACTAAAAAAAATACGGACCAATTATAAAGGTATACCAGTACTCATAACTACAGCCTCCAATAAGGCTTGGAGTTATGAGCAATTAATACAGCTTGGCGCTGATGCCTATTGGATAAAAGAAGGACTAGATGAACAGCGTAATACAGAACATAGCTTTGAAAATTATAAAAAACTGATATCCATAATTGAAAGGCTGACTGGATATGAGTATCAATTCCTAAAAGAATTTACTAATCTTGTAATGATAATAAAAAATCATCAATCACATAATCAAGTAGATCTTAATGTTAAATATTGGTGGGAATACAGAGAATGGGGCTGCGAAGATGCTATTGATAAGAATGGAAATAAAATTAACCTTAGCAAATCTGAATGTGATGTACAAAAAGTAACCAATATTTTGGGTGACATAGTATCATTGTTGAGGATATATTTAAATAGTAATTTAAATAATAATATAAACGGTATAGAAGGTAATTGGGTATGGTTTACCACAATTATAAAAAGCGCTGCGAATATTATAGAAGAAATTCATTTTAAAGACGGGAAAAATGTTTATCAGATGTATGTCGGTTTGGAATTAAATCGCAGAAATTTCAAGATGAGTACAATATTTAGGGGTGATTATATTGGGCAGTATCTATTTTCTTATAGGAATAAGGCTGCGCATAATAAATCAAGTCAGTCTTGTGATAATTTTATATATGTAAAAATATTTTTATCAACACTAATTTCTTGGCTTTTAGCAGAGCCATTTCCGCAAATATCATTCAACCAAAGTTTATATGATGATGTTAATCATAATAATTGGGAAAAATCAGCTAATTCATTGACAAAAATACAGCCACCTTCGACTGATGAAACAAATAACTTTTCTGCTATAAGGGATAAATTGCTTAATCATAATCAAAATATAATTGCTTGTGTTAAAAAAATAAAACCTTCAGCAAGAGGTACTGGAGCAAGATTATATTTACGAGATCTGAACCTTCGTGATTTTTCATGTTTTGTTGATTGTAAAAAGCTACCACTGATTAAAAATGATTCTTTGCTCGAGCTACAAATACTATCTTGGGATTATGTTCACAATAATTATTCATGTTCGATTATTAATATTTTATAGCGTGTTATATAAATAATCAAAATCAAAATATATATTTATGTTGTTCATATGGAATAAAGATAAATTTTCGGAATCATACAAAAAGAGTTTTGGACAAAAAAGTGTTATTTGTTCAGCTTCAGATTTGAATGATTTAGATTTACTATCTATTAAAGGCATTGTGCTTCTTTGTGAACTTAGCTGGGATGAAAATGGTAATGATAAATTATTGTCCGACTTTTATGGTATTGAATTAGCAAAAAGATATTTGCGAATAATTATGCATTTACAGATACCAATCCTCTTTGTATCAGCAAAACATAAAAGCTATTTTGTTGAAAATCCAAAGAATATGATTATTGAGACTGTTGGACATGATTTTATTAAACTAGATTCTTTAAATTTGGATACAGTTAGTGATTTGTTTGGTAGGGGAAATTTAAAAGCATTAAATGATATTCAGCTTGCAGACATTCAGTCAAATTATTGCAATCTGAGCGGCCAGATTGGTGAAGTGGCTCATCGCACCAAGGGAAGAATAGCTTCACTGATACATGAGCCTGAGATTGATCTACAAACAAAGTTGCAGAATATTTACAATACCCTTAACACAGGCCTCACTGAGATATGTCAACTTCTTGGCAATAGCATAGTTGCGCTTACTGTAAGAGATCATCTGCTTGACCAGTTTAATAAAGGTATTATTCTTTCTCAAGATTTAACCAGAGCTGGTACTTTTATGCAGCAGCATGAGGAAGTGCTTAGAGCTTTGGCTGACGAAACAGAGGTAACGCCACAGCCTATAGCTATTGACCGGCCATGGAGAGCTTTGGTATTGGATGATGAACCATCCAGTCTTGAACTTATCATCGACTCTCTCCACGCTAACGGTGTGACAACTATTGTATGCTCACATGTCGATGAAGCTCAAATAGTTATAGAAGAAGATGAAAAGAACGGAAACTTTATTTCGGTTCTTATTTCTGACTATCGTTTATTTGAACCGGATACAACAAGGCATCAGTCGAGGCAAGGATATGACTTTTTGCTTGATACCTCACAAAGAGATCGTTTTACTGCGTTTGTTGCGCTGAGCGGATTAGGACGTCAGTTTCTTCTTGAAAGCTTTCGAAAATATAATCTACGAGTCGAAGTTTATTCAAAGGATGATTTACGTTCTTCAGAGAGAGCACGACAAGTATTTGCTGAAAATATTGTTCAACTCGGGGAGGAAATTCACAAAACTCTTCTTTCACAGCCAGTAGTTGGATTGGCCAGATGGAGCAATCAGCTCAAACCATTTTACTTGGCTTATCGCAATTCAGTTAGATATACACAACATGAGCAAGATATAAGAAAATCGGCAAGACGCTATGTGCTTACAGTAAAAAATATTTTTGACGACACTGATCAAAATAGACTTCAACTTTCTGTTGTTACACCTTTTCCGGGTTTAAGAACTAAATTAAAAAGTCTCGAAAACAAAAAAGATGTTGATGTTTTTTTGAAAATCCTTGAGGTAAGACGTATTGCTATTTGGTTACTTATTACGCAGGAATACGATAAAAAAACTGTTTATGCTATAATAAATGATGGGAATCTTGATTCTTCTTATCTGAATACAGAGGATCCAATAGAAAATAATACAATCAAAGGAAATGTTACCGGATTATTAAATACAGATCTTTGTATTTCCACAAAAGAGTTTCCAGAAGGATTACTTGTTGAAGAGGTTGCATGGCTTAAGTATGATATGGGGATTGATATTTATGATATGCGTATAATATTGTCACAGGTGCATGAACACTTTAATGAATGTTTGATGCGATATCCACACCTTTTACAGCTTATGTCTCAATGGTCAGAATTGGAAGAGGATTTTATTAATAACAATCTTGTTTTAGTCAGTGTGGGAGATGTCAAAAGAGTTGTGCGATGTATGTGTGAAAAAATACGGGATGTACAAGAGGTAAAAATTGCAATACAGATGTTGCAGCAATGCCTTACAATTTTAGAAAAAGATCATAATTGTATGCTGATTAGTGATGATTTAAAAGAGTATGTCCAGAGTAAAATTAATATTCTTTATAAATTTATTTAATAAAAATGGATAGCATCAATAATTTTCTTCGGTCACTTTATCCAAATAAATGGGATTCCCTACCAAAGGAAATCCAGGAAGATTTTCTTTTCAGTGCATTTATGAAAATCAATCAAGATAATATTGATTGGTCCAATACTATTATTATGGAGGAAAATGACAAACTTGCGTTTAAGAAGTATTTAATCAAAGAATATAAAAATCTAAAACGTTCTCTTGGTGGTAAAGAAGTTGGGGTGTCGTGGATTGATCAATTGAATGATACTGATAGCAATGAAGAGGAGCTTTCAGACGATATTAAAGAAGAATTAGAAGAGAATCGCTATGATGACTATGATAATCAAATATCACTACTCCCACCACTCGAAAGTGAGGCTGTTCGGCTTCTGATTGAACCAGATTTAAAGCCATCATTAACTCTTTCGTTCAGCGAAACAGGTAGAAAAATGATTCTTCGCAGGGCTTACATTCGTCTTATGTGGCTTAAGAAAAAACAGATTAAGTGATATATAGGGCTTTTGAGTATTCTGAATAATGTATTTTATCATAAGTAGATATCGTCATTCTACTCTACAATCCCAAATACCGGTAATAACTCGCCCGTGAAATCTTCAGTGTCGCACAGATCTCGCCGATACTGATGCTCATATTCTTACTCATCTTTTTTGCCATCTGCACTTTCGGATTATCCTTTGAAATTTTCGGTCTCCCTCCTTTTCTCCCTCTCGCCCTTGCTGCCGTTAGGCCTGCCTGGGTACGTTCCTGAATCAGCCGGCGTTCAAATTGTGCCAAAGTACCGAAGATGTTGAAAATCATTTCCCCGGATGCTGTTGTAGTATCAATGCCGCCGTCATTGATAGAGCGGAAGCCTACTCCCCTTTTCTGCAACTGTTCGACAATATCGATCAGGTTCCGCAGTGAGCGACCGAGCCTGTCAAGACGCCAGATGATGAGGGCATCGCCTTTTTTCAGCTCTTTCAAGCATTCGGCAAGCCCCGGCCGTTCAGCTTTACAGCCGCTTATCTGGTCGGTAAAGATATGCTGCTTTTTGCAGCCAGCTTGCTTGAGTGCATCAAGCTGCAGGTTCAGTTCCTGACCCGAAGTTGATACCCTGGCATATCCGATCAATCGTCCTTCCATAAATTCCCTTGCTAATCTTAAAAAGCACCCGTTTTAACGGATTTATGAAATATAGAAATACGAAATGGTTTTATAAGACAAAAAGAGCCCGAAAAGAGGGGTGTTTCGCCCCCCTTTTCAGCGTCTCATCAAACGATCGTTTTATAAGACATAAAAATCTTTCGACTGAGCGTTGGACGCCTGCGGACCGATCGCCTTAAGAAGCTGTTAATCCTCTTTAATCCTTTGGAATGTCCCAATCGGTCTCGCGAATATTGCCAGTCTGGTAGAATTGGCGCACCAGCTTAACACATTCCATGAAATCCTGATTTTCTTCAGCCAGTCGATTAGCGGTATTCCAGTCAACATCCATACGCTCTCGTGCAGGGATCATGATCTCGCTATCTGCGGGACTTTCAATGTCCAGCTTGATTAAGCCAATGCCGTGCAGTCCAGCCAGCATTCGCATTTCCTTTTCTGCGCCCTGAATCTCAGCCGTGACCAAATAACCGATGTTCGCCCATGACGAATTGCTTACCGCTTGAAAATATGCCTCGCGAACGTTCGCCCGATTAATCAATTTTTTGACTTCAAACGACCACAGCTTTGTTTTGCGATCGGAAATCTGTTGAACGCATTGCTTGATTTCTGTATGCCAATCTCGACTTAAATCCTCAACTCCAATCAGGTCAGGAAATAGCCAGCGGTTGCCGCCAGACCCGTGGCTGTTACGGGAGCGTTTTTCATCAATTCTTTTGCTGAAAAGAGAAAATTCACGCCAGAGAAACTCGCTGAGTATAGGATACAAGTCATGTTCCGTGTATTGCGAACTTTCATCCCCAGTTATTTTACGCCCATCCTCGGTAGCTGCAACCTCCGCCTCGGCAGTTTTGGAGCTATAATAATATTTACGTGGCCGGCCCTCTGTCGTCTTCAATGCCATACGCTTTTCCATAAATGGGCGTTGTGAAGCGATCTCAGCAGCAAGTTGCTGAACAAGAGCCTCATCAGAATCAATCCGAATAACGGTCGCTTTACTGCGATCGCGCTTCTCACGGCACTCGGATGGATAAGTTTTTAATATCCAGTCTGCAATCTGGCGAGCGGTAAATTTCTCTTCTGTATGAGCCTGAAGAAAATCAAAAACCGTTTTAGATAGATTGAGCTTCATGGTACCAGCCTGGTTGTATTCAAAATTTATGTAATGTACAATTTCACCCAGTTTCTACCCGTGATCAAGCAATGACTTTTGACCCGCAAGTATACAGAGATTAAAGGATTACTCGACCATGGCCTTCAATAATGCGTCCTTGGCATCTGAATAGAATTGGATATCAATTTTTGTTGCCATCTCATCGGAGAGGTCAAGCAATTGTCGACGGCAGGCAACCGGCATCAGGAGTGCTGTCGCCCCTTTTTCAACGGCGATTTCTGCAATCGTTACCGGGTTATAGATTGATTCAAGAGAACCGCCAAGATTGATTTCGCCAACGATGATCAGACCTCCCCGAACGCTTTTTCTGAGAAGTGCCGTGCATAAGGCAACCAGAGCTCCCATACCAAGCTTTGATCCTGATTTTGAACTGTCATAAGCCCGAAGCTGTACGCTGAATTCATGATGTCGAGGATCTTTATCTCCAACCAACTGCAGAGAGCGCGCATAAAGGTTTTGTTCCGCAAAGCCAAGACTCTCTTTGAATGAAGGAGGTACCGGCTTGTTGAGTATTTTAACTCCTGATCCCGGCCCCTCGTTGACCTCAATACGATACAGCCCGGAATGCTCCTCACCGGCGCTGGGTGAAATAGTCCAGACTTGCCCAGGCTCTAACGGGTCGGTGCCGATACTGTTATCGCTTTGCAACTCCGGGGTAGAAACAAATTTTTCGATTCCGTCAGCTCCCATCACATAGCTGAAGTGAGTGTTACGGAATTCTGCCGCACCAATGCGCTTTTGCTGCTCCTTAACCCGTCTTCTGGATTCCATGGCAATCCGAACAGCCCATTCAATATCTTCATCTGGTACACTATCGTTGCCCGGATAAAGCAGTTTGAGAAGTCCACTGACCGTTTTATTGACCGCATTGGTATCTCTACCGGAAAGGGCACCACCAAAGAAGACTCGATTTTGTAAAGAACTTACCCGACTTTGATTTCGTAACTGGCTCCAGCACTCTGTCAAAAAGTCACTCACCAGCCCAAAATGATCTGTGAAACACTCCTTGTTAAGCTTGGGTACATCCCAGCCTGGAAGAAATGCATGAATACGGTCCATAAATGCCGTTTCATTTCTCATATTCTCAGGGAGAGAACCGAACAGATGACCAATTCTCTGCTGGTGTTCTACATCAACGTCAAAATTCCCTAAAAAAACCAGGCTGCCGTCTGCACGAATACTGCCAGTTCCTCTGCTGAATTCTCCTGACTCCATGTATGTCTGCAACGTACCGACAGTCTCCTTGTCAAAATTCAGTTTTGAAACTTCATCAATACAAACCGTATCGTATTGACAAAGCATTCCGCGCTCCCCTGATGCATTATTGATAAAGAGCTTGGCAGGGGTTGGTGTTCCGGAAACAAGATGTGCATAGGGCGATATCTGCTGAAAGAGATGACTTTTTCCAGTCCCTTTAGGCCCAATTTCAACCAGGTTAAAGTTGCGTTCAACAAAAGGCACCATGCGCAGCATAAAGGCATTTTTCTGTCGATCGGTCATCCCGATCGCTTCAATGCCGATAGAACGGAGCAGAAAAATTATCCACTCATCAACGGTAAATTGTTTTCTGGCTTCAGCAAGTGGCCCGAGCACATCCCTTTTTGAAAGCTGTATTTCCCGGAGAGACTGAATACCAAATGGGCGCCCCTTGTTTTCCTGTGCGATGGCTGCATCGTAATTGAGGGTGATCTCTGCATAAAATCCCCCAGTCAGCATCCGTTCATGCGCGTTGACCAATTCCGGACTGATACGAACATCAGATAACCTTAAGCTTGGAAGTGAGGCAACATAGGAATCATTTTTAGCATCCAGACGAGCGGTAAGAAGATCAATGATTTTAACCTCACCACTCTCTTTTGCTCTCACTTTGAAAAGCTCCTCTTCTCCTGCTTTTACCGTACGGGATGCAAGTTGCCGCTGGACAATATCCAGACCCTCTTCAATCTCCTCTTGATTGGTGCTGGCACAATAACGGCCAAGCAGAAACTCGACCACGTATGTCGGAACCGGAAAGAGACGGCTGAATGTCCGCACAAGATCTTTGCGCACCAGATAGCCCTCAAGAGCCGATGCTGCCTTTTTATCGATGTAATCCATCTCAATCATATATGTTATCCTCCTATGACGGTAGCGGCCTGCGCTATCAGTGACCCTTGAGCATCAAGCAGAACCACCATGGCACTGCAGCCCTCCATATCTTCATTTTCTACGACGACGGATGCGGTTCCATTATCTTTAAATGGTTTCACACCAACGACAAGACTTGTCGCTGCATCACCGGCATCGATACGTATATCAAGAGATAAAACCGGTACATCACCATCTATCGCAACAGTACAACGAAGCCCTTTCCAGAGGAGGTCCGTGATTTCAACAGCAAGTGATGTCTGAGACAACGAGGCATTGACAACCGTCAACTCAAGTGTCAGGCACTCCTGCAAGCTTAATCCTCCGTGGGCATACTCTTCACCACTTTTAAAGCAACTGATTCCATCGGCAAGTGCAAAGTATTGATTTGGATTCCAATACCAGGGGTAAAGGCGTTCATCAGTTGTCGCTCCTGATTTCAGAGATGCGCAACGGCCCCATTTTTCAAGAATAAGGGCGCTCGATAGTTCAATTTTTGGAAGTCCTTGAGGAAGAAGCAGCCACCCATGGTCGGTTACAATGCGTATTCTGCTCCATCCAACCTTTTGCAGCGCGATAACCTGATCGCGGATCTCCGAGAGCACTGTTTCAAGATGCCGGGCAAGCTTCCATCCACGGCCGTGCCCCTCGTGGTCGATATCGCCAAACTCGCACCAAAGGTTTGGAGCCTCAGACGGCGGGGGATAAACAGAGCACTTCTTATCATGGACGATATACCCGTTATCGGCAATAATTTTAAGAAGCTGGTAGGATGTGACCAATTCAAAATTTCCTCCGTCCGGTTCTTCAGCAATCCTCTCCGACTTTATGTGGATTGGAGCTACTGCAGGCTTGCCTGTCCCGGTTACACTGGGCAGGGCTGCCCAGCAAGCATGCTCTTCAACCCTAACACCTTTCTCTTCAAGCATCAGCTTCAGCCGCTTCGCACAATCAAACCGCAATCCGTCAACAAAAACCACACAGTCCGTTTCTCCTGCATCGTTTTTTGCAGGAACCCATCGGTGTTTCGGCTCCCATACCTTCTGAAGGTGCCTTGCCGACTCCTCTGCCCAACTGAGATAGACAGCATGAATTGCCCTGGAAACCGCCTCAAAATCAACGGTTGTTTCAACCTCAGCGAGAGCTCCAATAACTGCATCATCAGCTTTCCAGCCCTGCGTTTGGTATCCTGCAGCAAGATCATCAACAGTGCCTGCTGCCAAATTTGTTGTAGTCACTTCGGCAAGTACAGCGAGATGTTCCAAAGCACGAGCTAAAGGGCACTCACCAAGTTCAGCCCAAACAAGAGATCGCCTGCGTCCATGCTGTTTTTCCATTTCCAGCAACTTCACCCTTGCCTCGTGCGCAGGCATCTTGACAAGCCCTTGCAGCTCCAGCCGCATAACTTGTTCCCGTTCTTCATTCCACTGCGGCCAACCGCCTGCACTTTTCTCGTCCGAAAAGAGATCGAATACCGGAGGTTGGCACTGACGAATCCGCCCGGGAATGTTGGGATACCGTTTTGGAGCCTCACAGAAACGATCCCAGACAGCCTGCCATGAACCACCGTGCAAAGCAAGCTTTGCTGCGCCAGCCAGCAGCCCCTCCTTTTGGGGGTTAAACGCCAAATGCGATTTACTTACCTCAACAAAAGCTTTCCATTCGTTTTCGCCACGGCTCAGCTTAAAATCATCGCCCTGATCAAGCCATTGCAGCACATCACGAACAGGATCTCCACCGGTAAGCAGGGTATTAAAATAATCCTTGTCAAGCCGTTTCCCTTTCAACAGCTCCACTTCTTCATCGAGCAACCGGTAAAGAGCCATCTGCATTGCATTTTTCGCTTCATTATCCTGGGCAACGTCCAGCCCAAGACCACCCTGATCCGATTTGAGATATGCAAGTATTGTCCAGTCCTTGGCATTGATCTGCGACCAGACAATCCCTCGGTATTGCAGCTCTGCCAAAGGCTTAAGATGATCAGGACAGCTCTCTACCGCCCGTAAATCCTGACGGCTGACACCGGGCAGATAGAGCACGGGAGTAGAACCCTCGGGAAGAGATGTATTTGTATGACCGGCAATCACACAGCGGAGCCAGATTGCAGGGCCGATCTTTTTGTCGGGCTCGTAGTCACCCAGAACAAGGAGTTCCGGCAGTTCTGCCTGTAACCGGGTGATAATGGCCTCCCACTGGCGATCACGATCCGGCCAGAGGATGCATGCCGGTGCAATCTGAATTTCCGGGTTGTGAACGGATGCGGCGCGAAGAGATGAAAGAAGATGATCAATGATTCTCATTGCAGCCCCTGCCTGATAATCTCAGAATAAACAAATGGTGAATGACGAGAGAGATAGTTTTGAGAAACATCACCTTTGAGATAGTCACTATAATGCTGCGCTCTCATCGCATTATTTTCAGGACTATCCAGTTTGAGACGGTGAATCGTTTTTCGAGCCGCCAATTTCAGTGCTGTCGAAAGAGATGGATTTGGATAGATCTTGCCTGAAGCAAAGTTGATTACAAAAGTATTTGGTTGTAATCCAATCGGGTCAAGTACATCAGCAAACTTGTTTTTGTTTCGGTTAGGGGCAAGGCAGGACAAGCGGTAATTACTCCACTCGTAGGCATCTTCTTGGCGTGTGGACTTGGCAAAGAAATGATCCGTAGATGACGCACCTGTACCCCATTCAAAAAAAATCGCCAGATATGCACACACACCGGAATAAGAGACCCAGAGTTGCTTGTTGGAGTGGCTCCAATAAGCAGGAAGCTTTAAGGATTTTGGACGTGCTGAATGAGGAGCAATGCCATTGGCGGCAAGCCAGGCAAGACCTTTTTGACGAACTTCGACATCAAAATCTGCAGGCTCGGTTTGCAATGTAACTGGAATCATTCAACCCCCCTCTTTTTATTGGCAACCGAGCGCCAGCGAAATAGAAATTCATCTTTTGGTCCTAAAGCCTCAATGAGTTTCAGATGCATTTTTTCAATCTGTTCACTGCTTGTGTGAGGTCTCTCAAGCAAAACCGAGGCATCATCAATTAACCGCTCATATTCCAATGATCGACTGCTTTTTAAATCGAATGCCTCACTGACAAGCCATGTCGCCGCATCTCCATGTTTTTCAAAATCGCGACGACGCAGCACTACTTTTTTGCGTTCAAAGTCAAGATCAAACCATGCATCTTGCTCAATATCGAAAAGTGGCTCCACTGAAGCCATGATCAGGGGTGAGTGTGTTGCCGTGATTAACTGTACCTCTGCATTTTTGGTAAGTTTTTCCATCACAGAGAGCAATGCCGGTACAATGCTGCGCTGCCAGCCTGGATGCAGATGTGATTCAATCTCATCAATGAGAAAGGTGATCTGTTTTGTTGGAGGCTCACCAAGTTGTTTTGCCGCCTGCTTATGCTCTTCCCACGCCCAAACCAGAAAATAGGCAAGAGCCATGATGCGACGCATACCGGAAGAGGCATGCACAACAGCAACATCCTGCTGGTAAGGCATCCTGATGGTAGGCATGTCACGCACATCGTCGAGACTGATTCTTGTCAAATCACCAGGTTCAAGGATCTCTTTGTTCGATGGCGACAGCACCTTTAACACCTCTTTCAAATGTTTTAATGGCGATCCTTTTTCTTTCTGCCAGCCCGCCCAGTCGCGAACCAAACCATTACACAGCCAGGTGTTGTCCTTGCCGGGTAGGCCATCCCAGACCTCTGCCGAGCTGAACACATACGCTGGTGCTCGGTCTTGAACATCGAGACCATCTTGGGTGCGCCAGTAATTACGATAGGGATCCCATACTGCAAAACTGCCGTCCGACATGGCATACAGCACCAGACCTGGATTAGCCGGTCGACCAGATCTTCCAGTCCATGCCTGCTCCTTGCGAAGATAACTGCTGTCGTAACTCTCTTCCTTACTCTTGCTGGAAAAGGAGAAACTGATTTTCGCTTCAGCGTCAGTTGCCGGCAACGCTTTTTTCCCGGCAGTCAGCTTCGAATTAATCTCCGCAGGCCATTTGCGAGTCAGCGACCACCAGACAATATCGAGCAGAAAGCTTTTGCCCAGACCATTGTCGCCAGTAATAAGATTGAGTCTTTTGCCAAACTCCAGCTCTAAGGGAGATGCCGGGCCGACATTAATCATTTTGAGATGTTTAATCATTTTTTTCTCTGTTATCTCGCGTGCTTTTTTTTCTATACTCAGTACCAATCCGCAATTATTTTACAATATACGCGTATTAAATACGACAATGACATGATAACCCTCATAGTTTTATATCTATGAATTCAGATATAAAATTGACAAAATTTTGTGTCGGGACGTTATTTTTCAGTATATCCTTTCTCAATAGTGAAGATTGATCAATAATAACATTAAGAGAACAACCCGGTTTTTCTTTTTGCCCTATAACTGTTAATATTGATTTTTTGCGTCTTGATATTTCCGGAATAGCTTTTTTTATATCTTGGTTATTAATATCCCAAAAAAACATATCATCAATTGCAGACTCTGCCCTTGATAATAGTGATGAATTATCAAGGGAATACATAGGATAGAGAATATCTTCTAATGTTCCTTTATCTGGCTTTTCCCCCCAGATATAAACAGCTTTATCGCCAGCTATTTTTCCGAATTCTGAACTAGAAGAACACCACTCTTCTTTATCAATAAAACTATTTGTATTTATAACACCAAGATTAGTATTAAGATTTTTAATAATCACGTCTATCCCCACAGCATCAGCATCATAAATAAACAAGTATTTGAAAGTATCTACAATTTCTGGTGCACCTTGAGCAAATGTGCGTGCCTCCGAAAAAGCTGGAAGATAATCGGAAAGCAACTTTTTTATTTTATCATATTTCGAATTACCGCCGCAGCTAAATAAAAAAACAAACTGATTATTTTTTCGTAAAACTTTATCTGGCAAGAAATACTTATCTGACATATCCAAAGATAATTCCCCGGCAGCATAAGTTTCAACTGATTTTTTGAAAAGATGATGAAATGGTGAAGGGAGTTCTTTGAATGGAAGCTGAACCATTTCAAAACTTAAAATTTTTCGAAGTATTATGCGAACATAACCAATGTCATGCGGCCCTTCACAAAATACAAGTAACGCCTTGAGGCTTTCAGTCACTGAGCCCTCCTTAAATCTACATCTGCAACACGGAGTAACGTTGCGAATTCATTGCCACCAAACTCCCGAATCTCAATTTCCCCTTCTTTACCAGACACAAGAGCATGAAATGAAAAGTCCTCTTTTCTTGTTACGTTTTGCACAAACGCGTCAATACACTCTTTGCTGTGACTGGTTAAAAAGACCTGTACATTAAACTCTATCGAGAGCTTGTGAATGAATGGCGCAAATTTTGTTATAAGACTGGTATGAATCGCATTTTCAAATTCATCTATCAGCACCAAGCCATTTTCTGCAGATGCAAAAAGAAGAGAGATGAAAAATATACGCTGCAACCCCTCACCATAAGAGGTAAGATCAACGGACTCTTCGAACCGGGAGTCGTCAACCAAAAATCGCTGAAGCTCTTGTACCAAACGAATGTCATTAATTGTTGGAACAATCTCTTCCCTTATGAATTCAAAGATTTTTTGTAACGACTTGGAACGAACACTTTTGTGATAAAATGTGGAATAATGGTATGGTTCATTGAGAAAAAACGGACTACTGAAAATGGCTTTGCAAAGCAGTTTGATGGAGTCTGCCTGCGATTCACGATCTCGATCTTTATAAATCCTGGTTATGGATTCCTGACCATAGGAATCATAACGTGACGAAATTTCCACTGATGTTAAATATCGTGACATATCGAGAGATGTACTGCTTTCCTGCATAACCGATATTTTGACCTCAGCATTTTTGTCGTCAAAAACACCCGAAATAGCAATCGCACCCGAAATCTGCTCTACCAGCCATTGCGGTTGAATATGGTCTTCCGGAATTTTTCCCCGTCGGCGAATCACCTCAAGAATTCCGTCAAAATCGTTCTGACGAGCAAGTAGATAAATTCCCTCAAGCAGCGAAGTCTTTCCGGAATTATTCAGACCTGCGATGAGATTGACTCGGGAAAGTTTAGATAAAGTTAAATTTCGAAGACCTTTATAGGCTTCAAGAGTAATAGAGCTGAAATGAGAATCTATCCTATCAAAAAAGACCGTAGTCTGTTCTACGCCAGAAAGACCGGAACCTCTCGCTTTATCAACTATTCCCTGCAATGTCCCAAGTGCTTTCTCCAAATCAGGCAAATGTGATGGCTGAATCGCAAGACGAGTCAACGTGGCAACATCAGCATTAACCGATTGCATTGCCATTTCAATTTTTTCGCTGAAAATGAGATCACTATTTCTGAAAGCGCCATTGAGATCCCTCGTCTTCTGTAAATAGTCGAGCGCACGATCATCCTTAAGGATTTTTGAAAGTGTTACGATATCATCTCGCTTTATGATTGCAGGATCAAGAAAATCACCCTGCGTACCAACCAATTCCGAGTCATCATCATGTTCGACAGTTTCTCTTGAGAGCCAGCTAAAAAACAAATCACGATTCTCAACATTGGACGAAAGATAATTAGCGTCATCCCAGCCCAGCCACTCTTTTAACACTGTATTCTTTGCGGCTTCCCTGAAAATCGGAAACATCGTCTCCTTAAACTGATCACCATAATCAGATTGCCGGTATTGATTGGCTAATGCCAACGCTCTTAAACTTCGACGTAACTCATATTTTCCAACAGGAATTCTTTTTATAATTTCATCTTCGTCTAATCTGAAATTAACCCTCAATTTTTCAAGCAACTTAGCCTGATTCCATTCTGGCCATTTTCTCTTTCCACTGATATGATTAAGACCCATCAATGTCAAATGATGAATTTCATCAGGATCATCATAAAGAATAACAGGTACTCGACTAAAAATCTCAGGGTCTAATCTCCCCAAGTCTCTATGCTTTTGCTCATACTCATGTTGCAGATACTTCAGTGCTGCGATACGACGATTACCTTCAACAATAACAAAGCCTCCCTCGGCAAGCTCTCTGACCTGAATTTGATCAACCGGGAGATAGCCGTTGGATGTAAAACTATCGACAAGGTCCTGAATGTTTTGATTCTTTTCTCCCAAAATCAACTTGTACGTTCTCTGGGCAACATCCTTCTCTTTAATTTTATCATCAAGAACGTTAATCTGATCCGCCTCATGAATTAGTCGGAAATTATTAGGATCAAGATAAAGATTCTTAAGACTGACGCGTTTTCCGGCTGAGCTGAGAGATCTGTTATCTTCACTCATTGCAACTCCTTTCGATTTATCGCTGACTGTTTTACGAGCAAACTTAGATGATAATCATTAATCCGGTCACCGTTAAAGATAGGGAACCAGGGGGCGGATTCTACATCTTTGCCCCGGTCTTTGTCCCATTTTATGTTGGGTTTGTCGCGGAGGATTCCGGCCCCTTTTTTGCCGACGTCGGGGAGGGTGAGGAATGGGCGAATGTTGAGGCGGACACCGTCGTTGAGGTCGGGGTTCCAGCCGACGGGTTGCTGGTCGAGCGGTTTCCAGCGGACGAAGATGTCGTAAGGGGCTTCCCCTTCGAGGATGAGTTCAAGCTTTTTCTTGAGGGCTTCGGCGGCGGCAAGGCGCTCCTCGGCACCATCAACACCGGCGGTGATATCCTGTTTCTGGCGGCTGATCCAGTCGCCAAGGTAGGTGTAGATGAGGGTTTCGAGGTTCTTGTAATCGAGCTTGTGGTAGTTGATGAGGGCGGCAAAGCCGTCGCGGAGGCCGTCCCAGATATGCCAGATAAACGGGCGATGCTGAAAGAGTTTGCAGTGCTGGGTAAAGAACTTTTCGCGCAGCCAGGTTTCGAGGGTTTTGCCAGCATGGTCGGCACTGTTGAGCAACTGTGCCTGAATGTCGGTTGACCAGGCATCACCGTATGCGGCGGCAAGCAATTTCAGCAGGCGGTCGGCAGCGGAGGCCTCACCCCGAACGGGAGGGATGCAGACAATACCGTCATCATCCGCGTATGGCAACAATACTTCGCAGCGATTTACCCACTGGCGCTGTTCGTCGGCCAGTTCCATCAAGGCATCAAGCTCTGCTGGCCAGCGATAGCCGAGCAATCGGGCCACGGCGATGTGCAGAACGGTACTATCACGACGAAGCGATCCGCTTTTTGTCCATTTTGATGCTTCATCCCAGACCACTGAACCGCAAGGGTGTCCGTGGAAAATCCACTGGGTCGGGTCGTCGGAGTAGGGCTGTGGCAGACCGTTGGGATATTGCGCTTCAGCTACTTTGCTCCAGCGGTCAAGATCGAAGGGTACCTTGACCAGCGTGGCGTTGGTGACATTGAGCTTCTGGTCAATCCGCCTCACTGCCTCGTTGTATTCCGGCGAGGAGCAGAAGCTCCAGATGGCGGGGAGATGGGCTGGATTGTATGGAATGATTACAGCTGTGTTGTTGTCAAAACTTGTGGCAATATGAAGTGTCACAGGTATAACTCTCATTTGAGAAGCAGCTACCCCCCATTTATTCCATGCTTCAATCCCCTGAATTCTGGCAGATTGTAAATTAACAAGATCGCCTTTACCATCTTCCCAAAACAAAACAGATTCTTTTCCACTAAAATGCGCCGTCTCGCTAAGTGTACTCTGTTGAAACACCCAACTTGTTTCATCAATATGACCCAATTCCCAAAATCCACGACCAAATCTGTTATAGTCAGATGTGGCTATACCTTGAAAACCTTCTGCCGATTTTTTTAACAAATCAATATCCTCCCCATCTTCCAAGGCAACCCTTGCATCCGGATTCTCCAACTGCTTTGCCTGTTCAACACTCTTGACTTCAGCCGTCAGCAACCCGAGCGCTTTTTCAGCGGCAGTTCGTGGCTCGGAAACATCAAGGCCTTGAAGCCGATGCTTGGCACTTACCTCGAATTGCTGAACGCAATTCCCTTTGCTCAGGGTAATCAGAATTGTAAATGCTCCGGCTGCGGCTTTTGAATCAAACCCACCTTCCCCCAAACGAGCAATCAGATTCCAGATGTCGTTCTTGAGCAGCTTTTCACGGAACTTCTTGTAGCTCCCAAGAAAGAGCCAGTTCTGCGGCAACACGATGCTGGTTGTGCCACCTTCCACACAAAACTCCAGACACCTGTCAAGAAAGACTGTGGCAAGGTCGTTCTTTGCTTCCGGGTAGTGCTGTTCGCAAAAGAGGCGGAGTGAGTCACACTGTTTGCCTCTTGCCAAGTAGGGCACATTGGTTATAACCCAGTGGTATTTGTCGCCCAGAAGGATTGCTGCTTTTGCAAGACCCTGAGCAACAACGGCCATCTCTATGCTTTCATCATTTTTTTCACCTTCAAGCGCTGTTGCCAATACGGTACGAACATCTTCCCTCTTCTGTTCAAAGAGATCGTTTTTCCGAAGGCTTGACTCGGGGTTGATGAGGCTGCCAAGCACCGGAGCATCGCTAAAGTGCGTGTAGAGTTCCCCCAGTGCCTGACTGAGAGTAGTGTCTTTTCCGGCAAGTGCCAGCCACTCCTCCCTTTTGACACTGATGGACAACCCTGAGCAGGCGACTTGCAACTCCGGCAAAAGCCGATATCCTTCGGCCTCGGGGTATTTCCAGGCCGTGAGTGCCAGGGCAAATGCTGCGAGTTCTACACAGCGTTGATCGAGCTCCAAACCGTGGATATTTTGGCGCAGGACGGCAGCGATGGCATCACGAGCTGAAAGCCCTTCAAGTTCCATACGCATGGGCACAAGCATCAGCAGTGCGGCAACAAGAAAATGGCCGGAACCGCAGCAGGGGTCGAGTGTTTTGAGGTCACTCAAATGAGCTGGCCAACTTTCGAATGTGCCCGCGGCGGTGGCCCATGAGCCGTCATCCTGTTGCACAAAGCGTAGGTAAGCAAGCGGAACACCGGGAATGGCGGCTTTACGGCGAAGCTCCTCTTCGCTGGAGGTCGTCTGAAAATCACGCTCGCTCAACCGATGCCCAGCCCACCAGGCTCCGAGGGAGTTATCGAGCAGGAAGCTGACCATATAGGGTTCCGTAAAGAGCTGCGTAACGGATGGCAGTTCGCGTGCGCCGATCTTTACTTCGGATGCATTGACCTCTTCCTTCTTTTTGGCCTGCCAGAACTGGTAGACCCAGCCGAGAGAGTCGGAGGCGGTGAACACTTCGAGAGGCAAGTCCGCCAACAGTCGTTCCAGGCGGTGCTGATGCTCAGGCGGCAGGGTGAACTGAAAGACCGGAGACTCGAGGCGAAAAATCTGGGGAAGCATACGGGCGGCATAGCGGGAAGCAAGTTCCCAGCCATTCGCCGCGCCTTCGTCAACTGCAAGGTCTTCGCACTCTTCGAGTGTAACCGCTACCGGTGCCTCCGGGTCAGGGTACATGAGCAGATTGTTCTCGGCAAGAAAGCGGGCAAAGAGCATACGGTGCCAATGCTCGTAGGCAACCTCTTCAACAAGGCGATCCATACTCTGGGTTTTCCCTCCGTTGAGGGAGTCACCCAGTTGACGGCCATGGATGCGGAGTTCTCGACGCAGTTGCCGTTCGGGTTCGCTCAAATGCGCAAAGGCGTTCGGTTCCCCAACTCCAAGTTGTTCCAGTGCCGCACGGGCTGCATCTTCGGCAATATCGCGGGCCGTCTTGATGGTTCGCTCAAGTTTAGCGCGGAGTGTTTTATCCAAAGTGTTCTTCATACAGTGTCTTTATTAAGCGAAAAACGATTGGCCCATAAAAAAGGGTGGGCCAAGAAATGGGCCAATCCGTTGTTCGAATATTCAGTTCTTATACAATAATGGGACCGACCTTGATTTTTTTCAGCAGAATAGCTCTTGCTTCTGTAAGCCATGCATCAACATCTGCTTCAGTTTTCATTGTCCGACACGGTAACTCGATTTCCTGCACTTTTGGCTCCATCAATCTGGCTGCTCCGAAGGCAACTTTTTCAAAACGTCCCGCCATTGCCGCAATGCGGTCACGAAACGCCTGAATACCAGTGTTGTCGAGGGTCTGCAGGATGGCTGTGGCGTTTTCGAGTGCGATAACAGGCACTGCGGTTGCGACTAATTGTTGTTTGACCCGAAGTGCGTAGCGCTGTTCCGGCTCAAGCATCTTCCAGTTTGCATCGGCGTCAAGCCGAGCTTCTCCGGTTTCCCACTTTTGGTCCCACTCGGTTTTCAAAATGTTGAGTTCATCGCGAAGGAGCTGGGTCAGGTTTCCGAGTAACGGGGCAACAGGATCGGGCTTTTCAAGAAGCTGGCGCTGCTGCTCAATAGTCCTGACTTGAACCAGAATAACTTCAGCATCCTCTATTTCTTCAGCATGTGCCATCAAGCTTTTTAGAACGATCCAGTTGGGCCAGCGGTTACTTATCTGTTTGGCCAGTTCGCTCCAGTTGTCGATGGCGACAGAGAGGCCTTCTCGTTGATTATATAGCAAAAGGAGCTGTTCGTTTCCTGCGGCCAGGCGAATTTCATCGAGAAACGCTGTGTTTGGCCGAGCCGGTTTTGGCGCTTCTCCACCAGCCTCTTCAGCGAGATCGAACATTTTTTTGAGGAATGGCTGGGTGTGTACCAGCTCTTCTCCTTGCTTGATATTTTGAAGGCCTACTTTTTGCAGGAGTTTCCGGATTTGAATGCGTTGGGCAGTAGTGACGGTGGCGGATTCGACTTTAAACGTCACTTTGCCAATTGATTTACGTTCCAGCTTCTTTGGATCCAATCTTTCTCCGCGTTCGTCCTGCGCTCTCGTAAGACCCGTAACCAGCAAGACAAGCAGAGCGCCATCAACAGCATCCCGGGACCATCCATAGGGGGATGACTCGAACTGGGTACGAATATCTGCGCCTTTTTTGCCTCCTGCAATGAAGCCGAGTATGGATTTGCAAACAGGATTATTAACCGGTTCTCCTTGATCCGAAACAGCTTTAAGGGCATCGGGAGCTCCTTTCTGGGCGTTTTCATAAACCTTTGGCCAGCCAATATGATCGGCTATATGAAACTGCGAATAGAGCCGTTGAGCTGCGTTCGCAGAGGCTTCCAATACCATTCCCTGAAGATTATTTCCAAAAATCTCGTTCCCTCCACCCTGAAAAACCCGTGCACCGGAAAAGGCTTCTTCAAGCAACTCAGTAATTTTTGCTTCAGAGGATTGTCTTGTCGTTTCCATTGCTGCTCGCGCTTCGATGCCTTCGGGCGTATTGGGTATGCCACGCTTATCCAGTGTTGCCCGAGCAGATTTGTTGTCGATGAGTTGGTGACGCAGGTCATCAGCTGATCGCTTAGGAATAAAGATAAACACTATCGATGACTGATTGCCGACCTGGCGGGCATCAGCTCGTACTGAGTTTTCATCAATGTTCCATCCATCTCGGACCCAAAGGGAGATATGATTGCCGGCATCTTTAGGCAATTGAGCATCAAACAAGGGATTGATGGTGCGAGTAACTTTTGAACCCCCTTGGGTAAAGGAGAACTTGTTTACCATCTCGCCGAATTTTTTTCGAATACGGTCGTCTCGTTCGGCGTCAATGCGGTATGCTTCATTTGCCAAACTTGATCGTTGGCTTAAAAACTCATCAATCCATGCGGTGCTCTCTTCTGTCTGAATTCGATATTCATCACCGACTTTCATCAAAAGCTCGCATTTTTCAAGAAGCCCCGGTAGTTTGCTGCGCAGTGATGATGAGCCGACTGAAAGGTTTTCGACCAGCAGGTCTGCCAGGGTATCGACGGTTGCACGAATACCGATTTCAGTGTTGCTGGCCGACAGTTTGCTGATAAGAAAGACCAGACCGCAGGCTCTTGCCATAAGGTGCTCATCTTCAGTGCCTTTACGCCAGCTTATTGTTTTTTCGTGGACTTTACGCGGCAATATGCGTGACTGGAGGAGTTTGTCGGCAGAGTCAAAGTAGAGGTAGTCGGCAGGGACGACATGGCCGAGCGGTTCATTCAGGTTTGTCTGGATGACCTTGTGGATCATGCTTAGCTGGTTGCGAAGCTGGCTATCGGTACCGGTTTGATCCAGGACCCTGAGGGTACTTTCCCAAAAGCGGCGGCGAACCGGAAGGATGGGGTAATCCTGGGCAAAATTTCCTGTATCACTCTGCTGGTGCCCGATGGTCGTTCCAGAAAGATGACGAGAGATCTCTCCGAGGTTGGTCAGCATCATCTGCTCTATAGGGGCCTTCGCTTCTGCTTTTTTGGCAAGAATAACCTTGCGAATAACCGCATCCACATCGGCATCGGAAAGCTCCACACGAATCGTGAATCGGCCCTCGAGTTTTTTGAGATTGCTGGTACCCGTTACCGCGGTCTGACCCGTAGCGATAAAGAGAAGTTTTCCTCCGATGTTCTTGCAGCAAGATTCAACAACCTCTTGAACGTCAATGGAGCGCTGACTATCCTCACCGATATACTGCTGCACTTCGTCGAGAACAATAAGAGTTAGAGGAAATTTGCCCTCTTTAGTCAGTGCCATACGGATAGCTTTAAGCATCTCATCACTTGAGATATCCTGAACGTAAGGGTAGAGGTTGTTCAGGGTGTCAACGCAGGACTCCAAAGAGGGATAGAGTTTTGGTTTGGCCTTTACCAGTGCACTGTGCAGCCCTTCGGCAACATAGAAATTGTCGAGTTCTTCCTGCCAGTCAAAACCGCTCTCTTCAACATGGGCTCGAACTTGCTGGGCAATGCCTTCGTGCCTCAGCCACATGACAAACCGTGCAACAGGATATTGCTCAGGGAGATTAACCGATTTAAAAATAATCCTCAAAAGCGCAAGCCGGACACTGCCCATAGCCCCTGCCCCAAGGGTACCGGAGGCAGCATGTAAAGAGCCGTGTCGCCTGGACTGAATGCTGAGCTCCTTGAGGTTGTCGCTAATGTTTTGTGAAAGAGTCGTAAGGCCGCGGGCTGTTGCACCATCATCGAACACCGTGTCTATCCAAAGGGCACGAAGCATTTTTACCAGATGCGATTTACCGGAACCGTAAAACCCGCTCACCCAAACTGCTGGCTGCTGAGCTTGATCGATGTTTTTGAGATAGGTATCGAGTATGTGTGCCAGACCATTTTCATACTGTCCTTCACAGACAAATGTTTCCAACTCGTAGCGGAGGACAGCTTGAGCAAGGGCCGTTTTTTCATCGTTCACATTGGCTACACCCTCATTGAGCAGCCTGCGGGTGGCCGGATCTTTTTGATAGATCTCACGATTTTTCATCATTGAACACATATTTCAATATTCCTTGTCTGCGGTGATAGGAACAGCGAGATAATTCCATCCGTCATAGCCGTCCAAAAGCCGGTAATTGTTGTTTTCATAGCTGCCAGGGAAAAAAACCAGCAACCTTCCGTTAACCATTGGAGCAAGTTGGTCAACAACCTCTTTGACTTTCAATAAGCCAAAAAGAGAACCAACTCCTTTAAGGGCGACAACATCATTTCCAGTAGGGTTGTTTTTTTTCAAAAAATTGCTGAATTCTTGGGCTATATACGTTTGATATTTTGGAAGAAGAGTCGAGAGCAAGTGCGGTTTCCGGAAATAACTCTCGGCATATCGTTGAGAGGCTAGCCAAACTGCAAAGGTATTGGTCAGGTCAAAAATGGCCCAGTTATGACCAGCTTGACGGGTGGCAATTTCAAATTCATCTATCCTGGCCACGAGTGAACGCTCTTCATTTTCGTTATAGACGCAAAAAATTACCCGCTGAGCTGCAGCGGCATCATCTCGCCAAGGCACTGCAATGTAAGAGGTGTATGACTGAATCAATCGTTTAGCTCTGCTCACGAATCCACTCCGCTTCTTGTTCATTAATCAGGTTCGGAAAATGAACCTCCATAACATCGCCAACCCGCTTCCAAACCATCCAGCCTTTACGCGAGCCTTCCTCAGCAAGCGTTAGAGCCAAAGATACCGGGCAGTTCAACAGGTGAACATAGTCGCTCGTCAACAGTGCCTGACCTCGAATTCCTGAAAGATAACCAAGAAACAGTGCAAAAGAGAGCGCACCCGCTGTTGGAGTAACCGAAGTTCGACGTTTTAAGGCTTTCCCTGTCAGATGACCGGATTTTGTCCATGTCGAATTGAGATTCTGGGCGGTAGACTTCAGGGTTGCTGGACTGAAACGGCCAGGAAATAATCCCTCCAGATGCCGTTCCAGTGCTTCGCGTGCCATAATATCGCCATCTTTCAATGCCAACATAAACGGTGTGGCAGTTCGAAGCAATGGATCGCGAGCATAGGCACAAAGAAGGGCAAGGAGAGGACGGGCATCAACATCCCTTTTCCAAAAAAAAAGAAGTGCACGAAAGAGTGTTATATCGGGGGAGAGCCCATAAAGCTCAACAAGATGCTGAAACGTCAGTTTACGGGTATTTTCAGTTCTCTTGGAGAGACAGTTGTCATCTACAATCGCCAATTGGTAGACTGCCTTCACTGAAGAGGAATCGGTAACTCGCGAAAGCAGCGTCTCCAATTCGAGCAGCATGATCGTTCTGGACGTATGTACGCCCCCGCCAGCCTTCATATTAAATCCAAAGAGATCGAGCTTCTTTTGGAGTGTTACCATAACGGGGTGTTTTTTTAAAACATAAAAGTCTCATTATGTATAAGTTAATAATATAGAACAGACAAAAGCCGTCTGATGTTATTAAAAAACCTTTTCTCTTTGCTTACAATTAGCACGATTTAAAAGTCTTAAAAAAACTTCGTTTTATGAGATCCGCTTAAGCTTATCAAGGCTGATAATTCCCCGTTACCTTCAAACCCGGCAGGCTTCTTTCACTCCACTTGCTCAATACAGTTGCTGCTCTGATAGCGAGCATTGTTGACCTGCGTTGATACCGGATACATTTCCAGAATACCCTTATCAGTGGGAACCAGCATCTTCGGAAGTGTTCCGGGATCGGCTTCCAGCCATGCTTTCCAGTTCTTGGGTTCGAGAACGACGGGCATTCGGTCGTGGATTGCTGCTATCTGCTCATTAGCTTGCGTGGTGATGATGGTGCAGGTTGTTATGGCGGGCTCTTCGGTATTCTTTGGCTTCCAGGTGTCCCACAATCCGGCAAATGCCATGGGCAGGCCATCCGCCCGGCGGATATAATAGGGTTGCTTCTTTTTACCTTCGATACGCTTCCACTCATAAAAGCCGCTTGCTGGAATCAGGCAGTGGTTCCGCCCTACCAGATGCCGGTAATAGGGTTTCGAGACTAACGATTCAGCCCGTGCGTTTATTGGCCTGATTTTGGGCAGCTCTTTGGTCCAATGAGGAATCAACCCCCATCGTGCCGCGCTGAGCGTATAGGGGCCATGGTTGGCCTGCAAGGTTAGAATATCCGTTTCCGGGGGAATGTTGTATTGATTCGACAGGGATAACCCCTGATACTCTTCAAACGGCAGCTCCAGTTGGCGAAGAAGATCAAGAAAGTATTTCAGTTCGTAAAACCCGAATCGTCCGCACATGGCTTCCCCTCGTTTACCGTTGTCAATTTGTCATGCTCAACATCCTCTCTATCCGGTAATATAGAACGGCGGTGAAAGATATGGAATGGCCGATGTATATTCCGGTAATGAAAACAGGGATAAACGATGCGACTCTCCAGATTGCATTCCTGATTGGTGCTGGATTATAAAGAAGACAATACAATGAGCAACACGAACACCTTAAACGTTGAAAAAGTACAAGATGAGGTACTTACTCCAGACGACATATTCCGAATCCATAAAGAGGTGTTTGGTGCTGACCCGGTAATCACTGGAGCATGTTGCTTTCAATCAGAAAAGATCATTGACCGTGTTATTGACGCGATTAACAAGGGAATCCCCTACGTCGAGCCGGAAGTCCCGGATGGCGCTGATATTTGAGCAACTTATAACGGAGGTGATATAATGAGTGTTTGGGATGAAAAGAAGATCTGGAGCGATCAAGATGTCATTGATTTGCATGTGAAAATTTTTGGAGTTGAGCCTGTTGTGACCGGAATAAGGATGTGGGAGGCAGACACGTTTATTGATCGAGTTATGGACGCGATCGACAAAGGCGAGCCATACGTTGAGAACAAAGTGCCAAAAGGAGTGGTAACATGAAACACGAAGTTTTTATTCTTGATGACAGCGAGCTTGACATACCTGTATTCAGTTCGATTTGCTGCTGGTGCGTGCATTATCTTCCAGAGAAAAGAGATAGAATCTGCAAAGCTTTCCCCGACGGAATACCAATGGCGATATGGATGGGTGAGAATGACCATAAGCAGCCGTATAAGGGCGATCACGGAATTATGTTTGAGCTCGGAATGATCAAGCCTCCCACTCCTTCGACCTGACAACAATCGGCATACCCCCGCCCCTGAACCCTGACACAAAACCACCCTGCTTCATCACCGGGCGCGCCTGCGCTTGCCCGCCAACAAAACCCCTCACCCATAAAGCCCTTCTATTTGCTCGCTGCCTGCAGCTAAACGACAAATCCTGCCTACAATTCGTGCTGGTTTGGCCTGCAACGCAAAGCATCTGCTCCGACCACACCATCATGTTGCTGATAGATGCAAACAACAATCGCTATGGCAGCCCCATTTCTCAACAATCTTGCCACCGTCCTGATGGACCAGCAGCGGTTCGATGAAGCGGAGAAGCTCTTCCACAGGGCGCTGGCCATTCAGCAGAAGCTGCTGGGTGCTGATCATCCCATCACCAAAGAGACGCAGGCAAATCTTGCACGGCTCATCTCGGCAAAGCAAGAGCACTCAAAAAAATAAGCATCAGATTCTTTTTCCTCCTGCCCCATTGAAAGTCTACGCCCCTCTTGATGTTCAACGATACGATTGCCGGTAACACGTTTTTGAGAGATCCCTTAAAACACTCTCGATCATTCCCGGCACGGCTAAAAGCGGAAGAACTTTTGCGCCGTGCTGGGAATGAAGATGTTCGGATATAAAAAATGTTACCCCAAAAAAGATACTGCTCGACTCTCCTCCTGGGATTTAATGCTATGTTATTCAACAGCTATGCGCCACGATGCAATGCCGATCCGTTACGGTTCGCTTTCAGCCGGGTATCACGCAAAGAGGGTAAGAACGATGGCCTCCGCAAAGGTTTAAAAAAAAGATGCTGCAGTGGCTACCTTCTTTTTTCAAAAATCCTTGCTCTGGCTCAATAACAAAGCGCCATGATCGGAGTACCGACAAGGCGCATGAAGAGCTCTACAAGCCCGCTGTCATGCTTTTTACCGAAAGGAACGGTATGCAATATCAAGCATGTCTTGGGACGAGCATTGCTGGATTTGCGTCATGAAATCAAGGAGGCGAAAATACACCTCATCAGTGGCATTGCGTAGCGCATCAACTCATTATGTTGATTAATGTTCAATTATTTGTTATGTTCAAATTAAATGAACAAAGAATATATTGAACATACATTAGCCGGAGACAACGCAGAAATCCTTCGGCAGGCTATGGAAGCCCTGAAGAGGATCGCACCACTGGAATACGCGATTGAACCGGGTCACGTCCTTCATGATCAGGGATACGACTTCCTGATAAAGGGAAAAGTTTTTGGGGACGCATTCGTTTGGTGCGTCGAGGTAAAAAAATATCTGACCAAAATCGGCGAGCTCCAGGTTCTCGTAAACAGGGATAAGATGCTACATCCATTTTTGCTGGCGACAAGGTACATTCCCCCTGAGACCGCGGCGAGATTGCGCGATGCCGGCATCCAGTTCATCGACACGGCCGGAAACGCCTTTCTCAATCAACCTCCACTGTTGATTTTCGTTCAAGGAAATAAACCGGAAAAGGAAGAAATCGTCCTTCCCACAGCTCGTCTCTTCAGAGGAGTGGGCCTGAAGATCATCTATCTCTTTTTGTGCCAACCGGAACTCGTCGAGAAAACGTATCGCGATCTGGCCTGGATGGCGAATGTCGCATTGGGAACGGTGAAAAGCACCATGACCGAACTGATCCAGAAAGGCTTCATCTTCGACATGGGCAAAAAGGGGAAAAAGCTTCGGGATAAAAAGAAGCTCTTTGAGCGCTGGATTACAGCGTATCCCGACTACGTAAAGCCTAAACTGTTGATAGGGCGTTTTCAGGGTGATGGGGAGTGGTGGAAGGACATCCAACTGGATCCCGCCCTCGCGCAGTGGGGCGGCGAGGTTGCCGCAGCGAAACTGACCGGATACCTGAAACCTGGCACGGTAACGCTGTATGCGGACAAGCATCGTCTCGGAGAACTCGTGGTCGCCAATAGACTGAAAAAAGACCCGCATGGCAATATTGAGATTCTCGAACGGTTCTGGCCGCTGAACAATGACTTCGGTGACGGTGAAACGGTGCACCCGATCATCATCTATGCTGACCTTGTCGCCATCGGCGACCAACGCACAACGGAAACCGCAAGAATAATTTATGAAAAATATATCGATCAATATTTCAGGCAGGATTGACCCTGAAAGAGTATCTGTTTTGAGAGAGATCACTGACGTTGCCAAGGAACTCAACATAAATTTCTTTGTGGTGGGGGCTTTCGCTCGCGACGTGATCTTTGAACATATTCATCGAATTTCCGCTCCTCGAATGACGGAAGACATCGACATTGGCATTGAGGTGGCAAGTTGGGAAGAATTCAAACGCCTGACCGACACCCTGATCGAGCGCGGGCATTTCTCCCCGACAGATTTACCGCACCGCTTCAGTGCCAATTCATTTCCAACCCTTATAGATATCGTGCCCTATGGGGGGATTGGCGACGAAAGGAAGCGGATCAGTTGGCCTCCAAACCATGACATGATCATGAGTATCCTCGGGTTTGAAGAAGCGTATCAATCAGCATTGAACGTGCGTTTAAGCAACGAACCGCCTGTGGAGATTCTGGTTCCTTCGATACCTGCACTGGCACTCCTGAAGATCATCTCCTGGGACGACGCTTACCCGGAACGCGAGCGTGATGCCCTTGATCTTCTCTTCATCATTGAAAAATTCGAATCGACTGATATCCTGAATAAACTGTACGAGTCCCACGTACCCTTGCTCACCGAGGAAGAATTCGATCCCCAGCTTGCTTCCGTTCGACTACTCGGACAAGAAATAGCGCAGTTGGGCAACACGGAGACGGTAAGCACAGTAGAGAAAATTCTTGCCCGTGAAACCGACGAAGACCAGGGGTTCAGGATGCTCTCGCATATGGTCAAGGGTGTTTCGTTGCAGAGTATCATGTTTGAGAAATCTCTGCAACTCCTCAGAAAGCTTTTGCAAGGAATTCGAGAAGAAATGCAAAGGGAGTGAGGAAACATCAAGACATAGCAAATAAACAGCCTTCAGCTTCATCAAGAACCACAACGGGCTATTATATCGTCTTTTAAGCTCTTCACGCCAACGCTTTTTACAAGCAAAGGCCGCACTGGTGCATCCGGGGTACTCTTTGCTTATGCCAGAACAAGCACTGTCGTAGACAGGCATGAGGGCTGCTTGATAAAAGCGCCCGTTTTACGCACTCCGCTTTCAGGCATGCTGCTTCCATTCCGCGCTGCTCGTGCCTCACAACTGCCCCGCGTCTTTCCAAGAGCTTTCCCGTTACGGAAACAGCCAAGTCAATCATACCCGGAGTACCGGAGGGAATCCGCCCGGCAGGCCATTTATGCCAGCCTGCCGGCGGGTCTATCGTAAGTCATACTGCTTCTCGTACAGCAAACAGGAAAGGTAAGCTGCGGGCGGCTGACCGCTCCATACCGATTTGAAGAATCATGGTCAATGGTTCATCCTTTTTTTCCCCTTTTCTTCACTGGAGGGGATGCATTCCCGCGTCAGCTCCTCTTTTCCGGGCTCTCGTGATTTCTCTGATGTAGTATCGGGGAAAAAATGGCTTGGCGATGGTATCAGAACATAAAGGCTGCAGCCGGCGACTCCACCCGCTGTCGCTAGGGCGGGTAGCCGGTTGGAGCAGCCAGGCGTTCAAGTCATGCAGTCCGTCCGTCCTCGCTTGTCCCCTATTGCTGTAGTGCACGTTCGCATTGCATCAATTACTAACCTTTGGAGGCGTTATGTCAGTTACTGTCTATGAAATCATCACCAGTCAGATTATTGCCCAGCTTGAAAAGGGCGTTGTACCCTGGCGTCAGCCCTGGGTCGGAGGATTGCCGAAGAACCTTGTCTCGCGAAAGGGTTACCGGGGTATCAACCTCTTCTTGCTCTCCATGTCAGAATGCGAATATTTCGTCACCAGAAAACAGGCTGAAGAGCTGGGTGGCACCATTCGCTGCAAAGGGCTTCCGGTCGTTTTCTGGAAGATGCTGGAGCGGGAAAACCAGAAGAGCGGTGAGACCGAGGCGATCCCGTTTATGCGCTACTACAAGGTCTATCCCGTAAACGGTGTTGAAGGCCTTGAGCTCCCCTCAACCGGCGGAGAAAACAACTCACCGATTGAACGGGCTGAGGCAATCATCCGGAAGATGCCGAACCGGCCGGTGATCAACTACGGTGGAAACAGGGCCTGCTTCATCCCCTCACTGGACGAGGTGAGAGTGCCAGCGCTGCATAGCTTTCCGGAATGTGCCGAGTTTTACCAAACCACCTTCCATGAATTGGCGCATAGCACAGGACACGTCTCTCGCCTGAACAGGGAGGGCATCACTAAGAACTGGAAATTCGGCTCCGATGAGTACTCCAACGAAGAGCTCCTCGCTGAAATGACCGCTTCGTTCCTCTCCGGAGTGGCTGGCATCGAGCAGAAAATCATCACGAGCTCAGCAGCTTATCTCCAGGGCTGGCTCAAGAAAATGAAAGCCGACCCGAAACTCATCATTCAGGTCAGTTCACGGGCTCAGAAGGCCGCCGATTATATCCTTCATTACCAGAACGATGACCCCGGTTAATCCGGGGGTTCTCTTGACTGACAGGTACCGTGGAGTAAGGGCAAAACCAGCCTGCGCTCCACGGGATCCTTACCCTTTTTTCTGTAGAGGGATGATGAAAAGCATTGGTCAAATCAAGCGCTTGAGCACACTCGTCAGGCACCCTTTATCTTTCCCGGCACGGCTAAAAGCGGAAGAACTTTTGCGCCGTACTGGGAATGAAGATGTTCGGATAGAAAAAATATTCCCCCAACAAACATCCTGTTCGACTCCCCTCCCGATCAGAGAAGCCGGAACACCCCGACTGAAATCCCCTGCCGTCTCGCGAAAGCGGGGTACCGACTTCGCTCTTGGCGAGTTCACGGGCTGAACTGCCAGTCAGTATAGCGCACATCGGTACATGAGCGCCATACTGGCCTAAAAAATAGCAATCAAGCTTGCGCCCTGCGCCTCCAGATGCCCCGTCACCTCCGCTCTGCGCAATTGGCGCCATGATATCAGCCCGAGATGCGCCACTATGCAATGCCGCTCCACCACGGTTCATTTTCAGCACAGTATCACGCAAAATAGGGAAAGAACCATGGCCGCCGCAAAGGTTTTTTGACCGCTACGGCTACGCAAAAAACGCACGTAGACTCCGCTATCAAAAAATCCTTGCTCTGGCTCAATGACAAAGCGCCATGATCGGAGTACCGACAAGACGCATGAAGAGCGCTACAAGCTGTGTCATGCTGCTTGCAAGGGGAAAAAAGCAACCAGCACGCCACGGCTTGTGCTATCACAGCAATCACAGCGACAAGCCCGTCCTGTCATGTTTTTTGCAAGCCGAAAAGAGCAAAAAGAGATGCCAGCACGGATGAAGAGTGCTAAGAGAGCAAGGACGGGGTACCGTTCATGCTTCTTGCTGACAAACGGCACGACGGCGAGTACCCGTCCTGCCGCAGTAAAACGAAAAACCCTTTGGCCACTCAGGCCATTGACGCCAGCCTGAAGGCCAAAAAGAGGCCAGGATGAGCTTCCGCCCTCAATGGTTCTTGCGTTCTCTTCTGTGGTACCGCCATGAACACCTTCACGCAACGGGAAGCGACTCAATAGAGCACTCCCCTGCCCTTTCATAGCAAGGGCTTCTGGCTCAACCTGGCAAAAAAGGCTGTCATACCCGCTTCGCGGATTTAAAGGAGATCAACCCCGATGGGGTACCGGCAAGGATAGGACAGTTTGCCTCTTTTGCGCAAGGGTCGTTCGCTTCCGCTCTGCGTTTGTGCAGCTCTCTTTTTCTCCCTTGCACAAAAAGTTTGCCTGTCCCGGGGAAGCCTCTGTCCCCCCGGGGAATGATTTGAAAGAGAAGATTCAGGCAACCTTTAACGTTTACCATCATGAAACAGTCCCGCTCTCTTCCGCTGTTTACCGAGACAAAAAATGGTGTCTCAATTCCACGATACAGCATCCGGCTGGTGAAGGAATCAGAAATCTTTTACGAGCACAAACGAATCAATGGCGCAAAAATGGTGTGTGATCTTCTGCAAGCTATAGGACTGCATGAGAAAGCAGGGGAAGAACTCCATTCTTTTTATCTGAACACGAAAAATGAGATTATCGGTATGGAGATGATCAGCAAGGGAACGCTGAACGCTTCGCTGGTGCATGCACGGGAAGTGTTCAAGGGAGCGCTTCTGGCCAATGCAAACGCCCTCATTCTGGCACATAACCACCCGTCAGGAGATGTTGAGCCAAGTTCAGCCGACAAGCAGGTTACGCAGCGACTGGTTGAAGCCGGGATACTTCTTGATGTGAAAATATTGGATCATGTCATTATCGGAAGCAAAGGGAGATATTTCAGCTTTTCGGAGGCATCCCTGATCAACGGATAGAAATCGGGGCGGGCCCGGCCAAGCCGGGCCTTCTGCCTTGAAGGGTGAGGGCGGGGAAACATGGCCGACACTTGTTGCAGAACGGACAGCATTTACCATCAGATGGTTAAGAAAAACTCCTTCTTACAAATGATGATTTGCGCACGTATCGATTTTTTTTGGAATCCTTTTTACCTTATGCCTAATCAGTCCGGTCGGTACCGGACACAACCGTCAGAATTATGGATGCGTACCAGGTAGGGAAACTTTTTCCCATCGAACAATACTGTACTGGCAGAGAGATGTATGTCGGGCTGCCAACTGAAGGGTTTTTCAATGTGCTGATATCATTGAAAAAGATTTCGAGAAGAGAGCGGAAACTCTTTAAAAATGGTAAAATAACGGCATACCTTTTTGAGAAACGGGATATTCCTTTTCTGATCGTGGATTTAGGAGAAGGGTTCAGTTTTGATATTTCCCTTGATATCTCAAAGTATGATGATGAAACCCGCCGGGTGTGGATTGAATCAGAATCGAACGCCATCGTCCTGTTTCTCGTGGAAGCGACAACCGGCATACTGGAAAGCATCCGCCTTATTGGTGTAGGGTTTGCTCCGCAATTGCGCGATATCTGCGCACGGCAGCGGGGTCAACGAGGCATTGAAGAGCGTGTAGGGCTCATTCATGCAGCCTACTCAACCAAAGATATGATGCAGCATGCTGTTGCAAAAACACTCTTCAGGCAGCCTCCTTAGCGGGGCTTTTTCCGGTTCCTTAATAGCCCTTCTCACCCTGTCCAATCAATGGTTGCAATACTCCCCACATTCAAGCGACTCCCCTTTCACCTGCTCGCCTTTGAATATTTTTCACGTTTCGCTGCTTGTTCGGCTTCCGCGGTATCTTTCACAGGCTCTGTGAGTACTGTTATCATAAAGATATACAGGTATCCTTATAAACAGTTATAAAGATATACAAGCACACAGAAACAAAGATACTTACAAAAACAGATTATCAAGTACCACACTCTCCCAAATGCACCCGTAACTGTACCAGAAAAGAATTATGTGCTCCAGCAAACCATGCCGCTCCAAGCGAAAATATGACGACTCCCCTTTCCTGACACTTCCTGAAGCGACCAATAAATACCAGATGATCAGGAACTGAATACGAAAAACTGAGGTCTTCTTATAAAAAGAAGCACCTGATTAGTGAATTAATTTCATTATTTGTTATAATACTGTTATGCGATAAAACACATTTACGCATACACAGAAAAGCATATTCAAAGAAACAAGCAGGATACGGGCAAAGAAGCTACTACTGACGACTTTATACAACAGCATCGGAATTTAAGAGGACAGGAATACAGATGCAATGATATGTATATATAAAGATAAACAGGAATACAGATTAACAGATACAAAGAAGGCGCAGGATAAGGCATTTTGTCCTTGTGAGGAATCATGGCTTCTGTTCATCACAAAACGACAACCTATTATCGCTCTTAATTACACAAATACAGATACACAGATAAAAAGAACCACAGAAACACAGTTATGATCATTTCATTTCAGAACCAAAAAGGGGGAGTCGGCAAGACAACATTGTCCATCAATGTTGCCGCAGCTTTAGCACTCACCGGACTTCGTGTTTTAATTGTGGATTCAGACCCGCAGGGAAGTGTGAGGGATTGGGCATCGGTAAGAGAGGATACACCGCCTTTTCATGTAATCGGAATGGATCGTCCTACCATTCACCGGGATTTGCCCGAAATGACAGAGAACTATGACCATATTATCATTGATGCGCCCCCGCGTGTTTCCGAACTAGCACGAAGCGCCATCCTGGCCTCTGACTGTGTCGTTATCCCGGTCCAGCCATCACCGTATGATGTCTGGGCGGCAAAAGAAATTGTTGCGATTATCAATGAGGCTACTGTATTTAAAGAAAACATCAAATCTGTATTTGTTATTAATCGCAAAATTACAAACACAGCAATAGGGAGAGAGGTAAAGGATGCCTTACAGGTATACAATTTGCCTGTACTTGATGCGCAGGTATGCCAGCGAGTGCTTTTTGCTGAATCGGCAGCAACCGGAAAGACTATTTTTGAAGTCGATCCGCTGAGCCAAGCCGCCGTGGAAATTCAAACACTCACCAACGAAATCCTTAAGAAATATGACTAAAACTATAGGGTTTAAAAACCCAATAAAAAAAGCAGATGCCGATGCATTTGTAGCCAAGGGAAAGGAAACTTATACTGATGCTGAAGGGCCGCTTAAAAGATTGACGCTTGATCTTCCGGAATCCCTGCATAAAACCCTGAAGCTTAAAGCAGTCGAAGAGGGAAGTACAATGAGAGATCTTATAACGCTATGGGTTCGTGAAAAGATCGGTGCAAAATAGAACACAAAAGATAACCGGCCGTATCTCTTGAGTGATTATGAAAAAAAAGGCGATTAAAATCACGACTGAAACTGAAGCACTTTTTCCTGAAAGTGATCTTTCTGTGATAAAAAGAAGGCTGATTGACTCCAGTCATGATATCGTGATGAATGATCCTGATGGTATCACCTATCAGCACAGTGTGCTATGCCAAGTGAGTCTTCCGTACAAAAACCCTGGCAACCATATCAGGCATTGGGACAGAAAGCAAGGAAAAGCTCGCATCGCACTTGAAGCGGGAAGAATTCTTAATCCTGCAACGAACGAGTTCATTGACATCGGACTACCATATGGGACAAAGTCTCGACTTATTTTGACCCATCTTAACAGTGAAGCCCTAAAAACAGGATCTCCCATTATCGATGTTGAGTCTTCATTGACTGCTTTTGTAAAAAGACTTGGTGTCAATGGAAACGGACGAGACATCAGGGACATAAAAGACCATCTTTCAAGACTTTCAGCATCGACTATACGTCTTGGATTTATTGAAGGAAACCATGCTTTACAGGTCAATACCCAAATCGTCCGTGCCCTTGACCTCTGGCTGGAAAAAGGCGATAACCAGAAGGTTCTGTGGCCTTCTACCATCCAACTTAGCGAGGATTACTACAACAGTTTGGTAAAACATGCCGTACCGCTTGACGAAAGAGCACTGGCTGCTCTATCACATTCTCCAATGGGATTGGATGTCTATTCTTGGCTCGCACAACGCCTTCACCGGGTCACTGCATCAAAACCACAATTCATCACCTGGGTTGCCCTTCAGGATCAGTTCGGATACAATTATGGTCGCATTATTGATTTTAAAATGGCCTTCCGAGACATTCTTACGATGGTACATTCCCAATATCCGGAAGCTAAATTTGACATCGATGGAACAGGTATGACTCTGAAAAACAGCCCTCCACCAATAGGAAAAAGACAGTTCCTGGTCACCTGAAAAGTTATCAACATTTGAGTGTGGATAACGCAAGTTATCCACGGGCACTTGGTCAATGTTTTCACGTGCAGTTGGTCACAAATAACGGTAAAAAACCACGGGCACTTGGTCACACAATCCTATAGTATACTACCTATAGTTAATCCTGTAGTTATATCTCAACAACAAATTTTTTATAGGGAAAAAGAAAAAAATACCCGTTTATGCTCTTACATTTTTCGATATAATCACGGATACATTCGTTTTAAGCCTGATATTTCGATATCCCAGCAAAATATACTGATCAATAACACAGGATTATTGCATTTTTTAAGCATGAATCACGGGCAGTTGGTCACACCATGATTCATGCTAACATTATTATTTTTATATATTTAAGTCAATAAACCTATCAATAGATAGTTTTATGCTCTTGCTGTTTTTTACGGGCAGTTGGTCACCGCATAAAAAAATACCTTCATATTAGCTCATCTTCCATCTCAAAAGTATCATTTCGTTCCTTCAGTAAATAAAACACCTCTTTTATCAAGATATTCACGGGCAGTTGGTCACCGATAAATATTTATTATCTCTATTTATTATTGATATTTATATGATTTTTTACCTACCAGGGGACTCTCCATGCTTGATTCTGTAAATATCATCCTGCAATTCAGATAACCACGGGCAGTTGGTCACAGGCAAATATCTTATAACTGTTTATACATTTGATCACTACATGATTTTAATATTGGAGGTATGCTTACTCAGAGCTTTCTGTACTATGAGTTATCAACGGGCAGTTGGTCACCCATAATTTTGATGTAACATATTGATAATATTATAAATAACTGATTATTAGAAACCTATGGATAAAGCATACATATATCCCCCTTGATCGGCGTTATGACCTTTTCAGTGCAAACGAATGAATGGAAGGATCCATAACGAGATTTTTTATGAGCATTCAATGTGTTTTCAAATAAACTATCAACGGGCAGTTGGTCACACCATCATATTAGATAACTCTTTAATATAAAATATTATAGATAATACATGTTGTCACGCAGAAAGCTCAAACAATACCCAAAATCCACCTTTAAGAGGTCTTTCCAGGTATCAGTGGGTGCTGATTAATCTCTTGAGATTCAGGAGACAAACAGGCTGGATAAAAAGATGAAAGGGGAGTGGGAGTTCTTTTTATGCCCTTAAGCGTGCTCAGAGAGGCTTTTTTTACATAATCGCGGTTTTGTGTGCGTCGCCCTTGTTTTTTATGACTATGGCCGCTAACGGTCATTTATTGGCGCAAATGACCGGCTTTATCAATGCGATATTCAAGCGCACCGCTTTTTTTTCGATTGCGTATTAATAAAATATTCTTAGGTTTGATTTGTAACCAGATTCATGTTCTTACGCAGCATCTCCATTTTTCGTGAGCCGGCCTGCAGGTGTTGATACCAAAATCCACACTTTACCCCATACTTTTCAAACAAAAAGGCTTTATTCCGCGTAAAGCCATCGTGTCATTTTAGAGGTTGATGACGGGCACGTCAGTGGTAGTCGCAACAAGAGAACCAGCGCTCCCATTCGTCCTCATACTACTCTTGATTCAAGCATAGATTCGGATACCAGCAGTGGTGAGACCGTTATCACCATTTTCTCATGGAGGATAAAAACGGCAACGTAACCATGATAATAGTCCAGAATAAATTCGACAAAATCGGACCGGTCATAGCCGGGGTGCTGATGATTACCGTGCTGTTCATCGCCAGTTTTTTCCTCACGGGATTGGGCTTGTATATGCTTCTTTTTTTCTTGATTGGTCTGACCGAATTCCTCTCAAGAATGTTTTTCAAAAGCGGTATTCTCGCCATGATTCTTCCTTTTGCGGCATTTAGAAACGTGATGGAGAGCAAGGATTCATCTTCATCGCATCAGGATACTGATTAAGCTCTCCAGCTCGAACGAATAGCCAGGGGTGAGGGAAGGGGCCGACACACTTGGCGCACACTTTTTTGCTTGCTGCAACCGGTTACCGGTGGGGCGTGCAGTAACAATATGATAATAAGGTATTTCAATTATGATGAGAGGTTCTGTGCCGATGATAATGATTCGTTTCATGTGCCGATCACGATTATTTCCATGATTCCAACAGGGGGAGTTCACCGATGAAAACAGCAGTACAACTCCGGAACGATGCGATCTATCACGCCTATATCAGGCTTGGGAATGCAGTGCGGAAAAAAGCAGGAACCAAGGGCGAGATCGCTCTTTTTGAAGATGGCCAGATCGTCGTCTACATTGTCGTCAAACAAAGTGGGCAGCGATCCTTTCTGTTTCAAACAGACACGAAAAACGGAACGGAAACCATTCCCGGTGTCTACCCGTCCGTAAATCTTCTTATTGAGACGAGAAGCAAAGGAAGGACGCAGCGGTTGATGAACTATTTGACGGAGATGGAGAAAAAAAACATCAACGTAAATGGGTTGCGCGAAGGATTTTTTCTCCGGTTACATGTCTTGCTTGAAGAGCGGGATGTCCCGGCAGCAAATTTTAAAGAACTCCTGAGACGCTGGGCATCTTGAAGCGTTTTTATCCACTCATCGGTGGTGTCCTGATCCTCATCTTCTTGATTGGTGTGACGCAATTGTCCGGAATGAAACTCTTCCTGTACAACTACACCGACAGTTTGCCACACGGGATTTATTTGCTGCATCATGGTGCATGCAGCAAAGGTGATCTTGTTGCCTTCGTTCCATCAGCAGATGCAAAAAAACTGATCAAGGAACGGCACTATCTCCGCGAAGATGGTTATCTGATGAAATATCTTGCCGCAGTAAAAGGGGACCATGTCTGCACCGATACGGGTAAACTGATTGTTGCCGGAGAGAACTACGGAAAGATCCTCTCGAAAGATAAAGAAGGGAGAGTTCTGCCCAGATATCACTTTTGCGGCATACTGCAAGAAGGCTACATCGTCGCTGTCAAAGGGAAAAACAACAGCTTTGATTCACGATACTTCGGGCCGATAAAACAAGAAACCATCCTCGGTACCGTAACACCGTTCTGGCTGTTCAACTAACAAAAAACAACAGTCAGTATCGGTAGTTATTTTCGACACCCACAGCGGCAAAAAGAGCAGGCGTCGAACAGGAATTGAACACGAACCGTCATCTCATCACATCAACATTTCACAGCAACTCTAAAAGCAGGGAAGCAAAGAAAGAAGGTAAAAGTATAGCGCAAGATAAAGCGCACAAACTACCTCCTTTACAAGTCGTTATTTCGCTTGCGTTTAAAGGGTTAACACCATGTGTTATGAAGATAGTACTATCACCTTCATATTTATATAAATACTTCATATAAAATAGGTTATATCATTAACACTACCATAATTCATGAAAAAAAACGACGACATCCCGGCCCTTCATCCCAGGATCGGCGGCCATGCAAAATGGGATCGGGTACCCAGTCTCCGCGGGCTCAAGTTTCCCAAAAAAATGAGCACCATGAACAGCCGGAGTGCTGCCCACGTCAAACCATCCCCCCAGTTTTCCCGGCGGGTGGTCATCAAAAGCCGGATCGTCAAAATGAGCATAACCGGCCGCACCGCAGCGCTCCTGCACATCAAATACATCGAACGCAACGGCGTCGAAAAAGATGGATCAGCCGGTAAACTCTACAGCAAGGATCAGGTAAAATCATTCGACAAAACCGATTTTACCCGTCCAATTGCGAACGAAAAAAACCAGTTCCGCTTCATTGTCTCACCTGAAGACGGCCATGAACTAGACCTCACCGACTTCACCAAAAAGATGATGCAGCAGGTTGAAAAAGATCTCGGTCGCAAACTCGAATGGGCCGCCGTCAACCACTACAACACCGATAACCCACACGTCCATATTGTCGTCCGAGGGATTGACAAAGCCGGTGACCAGGTCACCATTCCGCCAAAATATATCTCCGAAGGCATGCGGTTCCGGGCACAGGAAATTGTCACCGACGAGCTTGGACTCAAAAGCGAACTGGACAACAAAAGCCGCGAAATAGCCGATATCAGCAAAGGAAGATTCACCAGCCTTGACCGCACCATTGCGGCACAAGAAGTTGATGGAACGGTTGACGTTGGCAGTTACGCCCTTGAAAAAAACGGGAGGCTTTCACAGGCAAGAATCATGGCGAGACTCGAAAAACTGGAGGTGTTCGGACTTGCCGAAAAGAGCGGATCAAGAAGCTGGACGTTGCACCCTGAGTGGAAAGAGCAGCTCCATGCGGCAGGTTTACGGGAAGATATCCATCATGAGCTGCACCGCTCAGTCGGAGGCGACCCGCAACGATATCGCATCAATGATACCCACCAAGAGATCCAGGGGCGACTGGTAAAAAAAGGGCTCGAAAACGAGCTGCATGACCGGTACTATTTCATTGTTGAAGAACCTTCGGGATCGGTTCATTACCTCTCGCTTACCAAGAATATCGACATTGATACCTTCCGCGAAGGAGAGATCATTTCGGTGAAGAATGAGCCGGAGACCTGGCTCAAAAAAGCTGATATCGTGATCGCCGAACAGGCAAAAAACCACGGCGGCGTCTATGACAAAGAACGCCACTTCGTTGAACTGAAAGGCCAATATGTAAGCTTGGAAGACGGAAGGAGAGTGACGGCGAAAGCGTACGTTGAAGCCCATGAAACAAGGCTCAAACGGCTGCAACGGTATCGCATGGCTGAGTTGCTGCCCAATGGCTCATGGAATGTCGATCCAGCACTTGTCGAGCGACTGCAGGAGCGGGATAAGGCTGGTCCGATTGAGCGCCTGAAAGCCGAACCCGTGAGCCGTATGCCGGTAGAAGAGCAGGTCACTTACCGGGGAAAAACATGGGTTGACCGCTTCACCGGAAAGGATGAGCATCTCTCCATGGTCAAACATGGATTTGGTGCCGAGATGCGTGACGCTGTCCGCCGCCGCATTCTTTTTTTGCAGGAGCTGGGCATCGACTCGATGGATCCGGCACGGGGCAAGATACTCGACGGTATCGAGCGACAGGATCTCGGTGACCGTCTGAAAAAAGAGCATGGCGGCGTCATGAAATCCTTGCAGCCGGGGGAGAAACTTTCCGGGCTGTTGACCGAAGCGGGAGAGCCTGGCAGTGGCAAAAAATATGCGCAGGTCTTTAACCAGCGGTCGAAAGAGTTTTCGCTGGTACCCTGGCAGAAAGAGTTCGAAAAGATGATCGGCCGGCAGGTGGAGCTGGTCAATGAGATGGGCCGGACGATGGTCAGGGGAATCACCAAAAACCTCGGGAGATGAGTGATGACAAAATCGAGAACCGTCAATGTTTTTTATGGGCATGTGGCCACCGGAATATCGTTCATGTTCCTTGGAACATGGGCAGCGACGCAGTATGTCGCCTACGCCTTGGGCTACCAGCCGCAGCTTGGCCCTTATGCCTTCCTGATTCATGGCGTGCCGATCTATGAACCCTGGGCATGGTTCCTCTGGGCATACCATTATGAACCCTATGCACCGAAGGTTTTTGACAAGGCGAGCTGGATAACCTACGGAAGTTTCTTTTCCATGTTTGCCGTGATGGTGATGCTTGCCATCCGGCGCTCGAAGAAACGGGGTGACGGGGGAGCCTATGGTACCGCCCGGTGGGCAACGGAAAAAGAGCTGGTTGATTCCGGCTTGTGCGGCGACCACGGTGTGGTGCTTGCACAGTCGAGTGACGCCGCATTCCACCAGAAAGCCGACGGGCTCGGTGAAGTGAAGTGGATCATGGATCGGGAGGGCAAGTATATGCTCCGTCACAACGGCCCGGAACATGTGTTCTGTTTTGCGCCAACCCGTAGCGGTAAAGGGGTCGGTCTTGTCATTCCGACGATGCTCACCTGGCCGGGATCGGTTATCTGCTACGACATCAAAAAAGAGCTCTGGGCTTCCAGTGCGGGCTGGAGAAAGCAGTTTTCGCGGTGCTGGCGGTTTGAGCCGACGTCGCCGGACTCGGTGCGCTTCAATCCGCTTCTGGAGATACGGAAAGGGGAGTATGAGGTTCGTGACGTGCAGAACGTAGCAGATATCCTTGTTGATCCTGACGGCTCCAAAGAGCGGCATGACCATTGGGAAAAGACAGGGCACGCCCTGCTTGTTGGCGTTATTCTCCATGTTCTCTATGCCGAAGAGGACAAGAGCCTTTCGGGTGTTGCAAACTTTCTTTCCAACCCCAGCCACGGCATTGATGCGACTCTGAACTATATGCTGACCTATCCCCATCTTGGTGAGGCCCCCCATCCGGTTGTGGCGGCTTGTGCCCGTGAGATGATGAACAAATCCGAAAATGAGCTTTCCGGAGTAGTTTCCACCGCCATGAGTTTTCTTGGACTCTATCGTGACCCTATTGTTGCAAATAACACAGCTTTTTCTGATTTTCGTATTCATGACCTGATGAACAGCGAACATCCGATTTCTTTGTATCTTGTTGTCCCCCCGAGCGATATTGACCGGACCAAACCGCTGATGCGGCTTATTCTGAACCAGCTTGGACGGCGGCTGACTGAAAAGCTGGAGTTTGGGGGTACACCGTACCGGCATCGTCTGTTGATGATGCTTGATGAATTTCCAAGTCTTGGCAGGCTTGGCTTTTTTGAGACCGAACTGGCCTTCATGGCTGGGTACGGCATTAAGTGTTTTTTGATTGCCCAGTCACTCAACCAGATCGAAAAAGCCTATGGGCAGAACAACTCAATTCTTGACAATACCCATATCAGGGTGACGTACGGTGCGCTTGATGAACGGACGGCAAAGCGAATCTCTGACCTGCTCGGGCAGGCGACAGAGCGCCGGGTGCAGAAAAACTTCGCAGGAGGAAGGCTTGCCCCATGGCTTGGCCACATCATGGAGTCTGAGCAGGAGAGTCCCCGTCCGCTGTTGACGCCAGGGGAGATTTTACAGTTACCGGGTTCCGAGGCACTGGTTATGGTCGGCAATCTGCCGCCCTACCGGGCCAAGAAAATCATGTATTACCAGGATCGCCGATTCAGCAAGAGAGCATGGCTTCCGGCTCCAGAGAGTGCGGCGGAACAGAAAAAAGAGCTGCTGCAGCAGCCCCGGAACGAGTGGTACCTACTGCCGAAACCGGTGGCGGTGGCCTGTTCTGATGAGAGTTGCCCGCAAGAGGTTATCTCGCCTGAAAAGGGGGGTAGTGCGGGGGGCGGTGGCACGGAGCTTTCGGCGCAGGAACAAGCGAAGGAGTTGCAGCGTGACGTCAAATGGCAAAACGAGTTGGATATGTATAACGAAAAAAAGAGGAGAGCCGACGATATGGAAGGGGAGAGAACAGAAGAAGAGGAGCGGAAGAGCAACCTGCAGAACGGGGTTCTTCAAAAAAAGAGTGTTGACAGGGGTCTTTCCAGAGCATTTGGGATGAACCATTCAGGCGGAGAGGAGCTGCCATTATGACGACAAAACGGAAGAATATTCATCCCTACCTCTCAGCGGAGCTGCACAGCAGGTTCACGCAGTACTGCAACCAGCGGGGTGTTACAGCGACGAGTGTTGTCGAAGAGGCGTTAAGCCAGTATCTCGAAGAGAAAGATGATACCGCGTCGGTTCTCAAACAGCTTCAGCGGCAGAACCGGAGCATTATGCGTGTTGATAATCAGGTTGGAGTCATGGCAGAAGCATTTTCCCTTTTTCTCCAGTACTGGTTTGCCCATACGCCCGAGCTTCATCAGGAGGAGAAGTCGGCAGCTTCGCTGGACTCAAAACGGAGGTATAATGACTTCGTGGAGTTTCTGGTAAAAAGGATGGGTACCGGCAGCCGCTTCAGTGATGAAATCATCAAGGAGTCTCTCCATGATGGTTATGAGTTACGGGATGCTGCGAAGGAGTAATGTTCGGTGTGGTCAGTATGGATGCTCGCTTTTGGGAGCGGCATCCATTTTCCGCTTTTCCTGTCTTGTGTGAGCGTTTTTCGGTTTACTTGCGCGACTGAGCTTATCTTGTTTATATTCTGCGGTTTTAACAGAGATCGTGAAGAACAGCAAGTCGAACAGGAATCAGGTATGTCACAGCAAGATGCCCAGGCATTTATCGAGAGAATGAAGTATGATGACACTTTCCATGAAGCAGTCATAAGGCTTGAGGAAATGGAATCCAGGATAGCGTTTATCAATCGAGAGGGATTCGACTGTACTCTCGACGAGATTTCTCTTTTACCAAAAGAGTACAAGAATGGTGCAGAGGGAAGCGGGAGGATCCTTTCTGCGGGTCATTAATGGTGTCAGATGACTCTCATGCAGCAATAACGGGACGATTCAGTCTTTAACTTTCCGATTCAAGGACAGTAAGAATATCCGTCATGCTGCTTTGACAGCTCTTTATGGGTTCGCTTTCATAGGTCACCTCTTCCGCAATCTACTGAAAAAGAGAGATGCACGTGCCAAGCCCCTGCATCTTTCGCACCGGTTCGTTATCCCTCCAATTTCATTTTTCAGTTCCGTTACCTCTCTTTTTCTCATGCCCATTGGTGTTTCTCTCAGGGTCAAGATGTTGCCTTCTGCTACGTTGAGCTCAAGAGGTATACTTAAGAGGTGGGCAGTCCATCAAAAGCAGCAAACACTCTCCAGCAAGTTTCCCTTCAGCGTTGTTCTCCCTTGGTGAAAGAGCGTTTACCAAGAGCTCTGTTGCCCATACTCACTCCTTTCGTTCTATAAAATCAAACCGGCAAGTATAGGGCGCATCTATGCTGATGCCCCCTAAGAGCAGGGAGAAGCGGGTTCATCCGGCTCGATTCGCCTTGTTGCCATAACCCGTTATTGCATCATGCTGACAGGGGGAGGTATGCCCAAGCGGATCGCTATAAAATCACTTTAATTATAAAATAGTAGCAAAGTAGTATCTAAAATTATGAATATTGTAATTAATTTGTTAACATTTTCTGTCCATCTCGCCTGAGTTGCGACGGTACAAAAAGAATTCCCGTTTCTTCGTCGAGGTTTTTCCGCCTATCCGGCATGTTTGTTTCTGTGTGTTACCTGTTTTTTGTTGTTGGTTCAACCGTCCAATAAAAAAACCGTTATGGCTCCCATAGAAGACATTACCAGGAACCGAAAGCTTGATGCTTTGCGTGTTGCCCTCTCTCCCATTCTTGTCTATCTGGATGATCCGGCCATTATTGAAATTATGGTCAATGCCGATGGCCGGGTATGGGTCGATGAGATCGCCCGGGGCATGTCTTGCACCATGACGATCATGCAGCCGGAAGAGGTAGAGCGCATCATCCGGCTCCTTGCTGCATCAATCAACGCTGAGGTCAACGATCAATCGCCCTCACTTTCGGTCAAGCTTCCGGGATGGGGAGCACGTGTCCAGGCCTCCGTTCCTCCGATTGTCTCCGCTCCGGTTTTTTCGTTCCGTAAACCGGCCAAGGTGATTTTTTCGCTTGAGGACTATGTCCTGAAAGGGATTTTGAGCGAGAGTGATGCCCGGTACCTGCAACGTGGTGTCATGGAGAGGAAAAACATTCTCGTCGGAGGTGGAACGGGTAGCGGCAAAACCACTCTGGTTAATGCGCTGCTCAAGGTGGTCGCCGAAAGCGACGACCGGGTCTATATCGTCGAGGATAATGCCGAGCTGCAGTGTGATGCTCCGAACAAAATCGAGATCCTTGTCCAGCCTCCGCTCTACACCCACCAGAGGGCCATAATGGATGCCCTGCGTTTCCGGCCAGACCGGATCATTGTTGGTGAAGTCAGGGACGGGGCGGCTCTTGATATGCTGAAAGCCTGGAACACCGGCCATCCCGGCGGCATTGCCACGATCCATGCCAACAGTACGAGCTCCATGCTTGACCGCCTTTGCCAGCTCTGTGAAGAGGTCATGGCGCATGCTCCCCGATATCTTATCGCTGAAGCGATTGATCTTTGTGTGCATATCCAGCGAGACCCTCTCCATTCTGCCGGACGCTCCATCAGCGGCATCGTTGAGGTTATCGGAGAAGAGGGCGGACAGTGGAAGACAAGAACGAGGCCAGTTGAGAAGTCGAACGGGTGTAAAGTCTTCGCGTAGAATCGTCCCGCCTTTCCGGGGGACACTCCTTTTTTTTGTCAAAAGGTGTTAACAAAAAATAAACAAAGTAGTTAACAAATTGCTTTCGTCGGCAAGCAAAACCCTCTTCAACTTCAAACAAAAATGAGCCATGAATAAAGATGTCTTCAGAAATGCTGTGCTGGTTGCCGCAGTGGTTGTTGTTTGTTCCGCGGTTCCTGCGTTTGCTTCCTCGTCCGGAATGCCGTGGGAAACTCCGCTCAATTCACTTCTGGACTCACTGACTGGTCCGGTATCTGAGTATTCCGGGGAAAGTGTACCACCCATTCCGGGTGAAAGTGTGCCAGGTATTCCGCGATATAATGTGCCACCGATTCCGGGGCAAAGTGTACCACCTTTTTGAGGCCAGATTTGCTGTTAGAAC
>Ga0208111_1000036_pt1 | contig 92246 bp, 70 predicted proteins | sample CryBogCBH08Aug08_FD_184605 | JGI IMG/M metagenome (GOLD analysis project Ga0208111, IMG submission 184605) | Freshwater microbial communities from Crystal Bog, Wisconsin, USA - CBH08Aug08 (SPAdes) (version 2) | ecosystem: Environmental > Aquatic > Freshwater > Lake | place: Crystal Bog... | reverse complement strand
CCCCCTCGGGGGGCTGTTCCTCTTCTTCTCTACTAACGTTTGTTCATTCATGTTAACACTCCATTTATCATTGGAGTGTCAACCACTTTAGTGCTTAAATCAGTCTCACGATATGGTTGCTAGGACAAACAAACTCGCGAGCCTTGGAACCAACTCTTCGCCGGGCAGCCCCATCTTGAGTGCGAGCGCTGGTGGATATGGAAATACAAATTGGTATTTTGATGACACAGAATTTGGCTATGGTGGTGCAGGTGTGGGTTTAACCGGAATGCAGGCTGTCATACAAGCAGGGTGTTCATCTAATTCAGTGACATATACGAATGTATATCCAGACGTTGGCAATGACCATATTTACAAGGGTACCAATGTAGTCGGTTATATTTCTTGGGGCTTTCACAGTTACTTGAACCGATGGTATGCCTTAGATGGGAGCGTGAAATGGTTTGGCAACAGCGGCTGGTATTTGATTGAAACCATTGAGTCTGACAATGGCCAGCAGTATAGTGATTGTGGGAATGTTATTTTCTGGTATGAGAGCAATGCTTTTGGTGGAACCAATTATTCCAACACACCAATCGGAGCTGTTTCTGATGTTGATGAGCCATACACCTATGGTGCCTGCAACCCCGCAAAATATTTCGGTCTGTGGGCAGCCGGAAAGAACTTTGGGATTTGTGCTTGGGCAGCTGTAAATTCAGACAAGTTTCAAGCAGTTGGCGATCCATTTGTTCAAAAATAAGACATTATGAAATTATATTTATCTATTTATTGTGCCGTGATTGCTATTGTAGCGAACTGTTTCTCACAAAGTTTTATAAATCTCAATTTTGAAAGCACCGTCATAGTAACCAATGGTGCCCCTCAATTCGGGGTTGTTGCCAGCGATGCAATTCCCGGCTGGACAGCCTTCCTTAGCGGGGTGCCGCAAACTTATATAATTTACAATCAAGTTCCTGGTAGCGATGCAGCTGTAACATTGCAAAGAACTAATAATAATAGTTCTTATCCTCCTATTCAGGGAGCATATTTTGTAATGCTTTGGGGACAATATAATCCTGGAAATTATCCCGATTATTTTACTAATACTGCTGCCATTGGCCAGACTGGGCAGATTCCATTATCCGCTCAATCTCTTATATTTTGGGGGACCATTGGCGGAATGCAAGCCACCTTCAACGGTCAGCCGCTTAATTTTCTGGTGACCGGAAGCGCCGCCAACTACACCATTTATTCGGCGGATATTTCATCCTATGCTGGGGAAACCGGTCAACTGCTTTTCACTGCCACTTATTATGCGCCTTTAGTTGGCGGGCCAGCTATAATTGACAACATCCAATTTTCCACTTCGCCCGTTCCTGAACCAAGCACATTTGCCTTGGCCGCACTTGGCGGCTTACTCCTTGGATTCCGCCGCTGGCAAGGCCGGATTCAAAAGTAAGCAGGCCGATTTGGTGCTCGTTATTTTCGGTGATCTGCCACCTTCCGCCATTGGGCAGGTGGTCGGGCTTGACTGAAACTCCGATTCTTAATTCTCATCTGGGCCGCGGATGGGCATACTGTCGCCGATGTCCGTTGAACTCACCGAAGCATTGCTCGCCCAGGCCGCCGGCTGGGAGGTGATGAAGCACGCCCGCGCCTGTCTGGCGCAAGGCCAGGTGGTCAGTTCGTATTGGGCGCCGCCCTTGTTGCGGGGCGTGGTGCAAACCGGGGGCATGTCCTTTCGCGGTTCGCTGGTCATCCACAGCGCGGTGGAGGTCGAGAACCTCTGCAATTGCCGCGAGTCCCGGGAATGGGGAAAAATCTGCGTCCACGGCGTCGCCGTGGGGCTGCATTGGTTGTCGGCGCAGAAGGCCGCCGCGGCCCCGGCCCCGGCGTGCCCGGCCGCCGCGCCGCCGGCCCGGAAAACTCCGGCGCTCTTGCGCGCGGCGGGCGGTGAACCGGCGGAATTATTCATCATTCTGCCGCCCAACTTTGATCAGGCGCTCGCCCGCGGCAAAGTGATGCTGGTGCTGGAGGCGAAATGGGGCGGCGGCCGGTGCCCGCTCAATGCCCTGCCGAAAGGGCGCACCTTCGCTTTTTCACCTGCCGACGATGCCGTCATCGAGCAGCTTGAAACCTTGACCCAGGGCGAGACGCCCGCGCTGCTGCAACTGGACGCGAAGGAATTTTCCGGGTTAATCCCGCTGCTGGCGGGACATGAAAATATCACGCTAGGAAAATCCACTCCGGTCACGGTCACCCGGACGCCCCTGACGGTGCCGCTGTGCGCCACGCTGGAGGCGAACGGGGAAATTGTTTTGGCGCTGAAAAACAAATCGATGGCCCTGGTCATGGCGGGCGATTGGGTCTGGCATAATAACAAACTGCAGCCACTGGGCCTGCCGCCGGCGTTGAAAGATTTGTGGCTCGCCCCGGTGCGCATCATGCGGGCGCAGGTGCCGCCGTTCTTGAGCCGGGATTGGCCGCAGTTGTCGGCTGCCGGCGGACTGGAGGCGAATTTCAAACCCGAAGATTTCTCGCTCGAACCGCAGGTGCCGCGCTTCCTGCTGGCCCTGAAGGGCGGGCTCACGCAATTGAGCGCCCTGCTGCAATGTGCCTATGGTTCGCGCATCATGACCGTCGGCGTGACGGCGGCGGATGAAGCCGTCTGGCTGCCCGACCCCGGCTCGCCGACGCGTTATTCCACCCGCGATGCGAGCGCCGAGCGGGCGGCGCTGGGGCGGTTGCAGCGCAGCGGCTTTTCCAGTCCCGATGCGGGCGGAAGGCTGCAATTGACCGGCCAGAATGCGGTGTTGAATTTTCTGGCGCGGGAATTTCCCCGGTTGCAGCGCGAATGGCAGGTGACGCTGGACGAGCAATTGGAGAACCGGACGTTGAAAAACCTCGAGCGGGTCGAGCCGCGGTTCCAGATCACGTCCTCCGGCGTGCAATGGTTCGACCTGGGCGTCGTGTTCGCGGCCGCCGGCGGCGAAACCTTTTCCGCGGCGGACATTCAGCGGTTGATTTTGTCCGGGCAAAATCACACGCGCTTGAAGAACGGCCGGCTGGCGGTGATTGACACCGGCGCGGTGGAGGAATTGCAGGAAGTGCTGCTCGATTGCGCGCCGCAGCAGAACGCGGGCGGCTATCGCATCAATAACACGCAGGCCGGCTTTCTTGAGGCGACGCTGCGGCAGCATGCCGATTGGCAAGTCCAGGCGCCGGCGGCGTGGCGCGAGCGCGCGGCGAAGCAAAGCGGCGAGGCCAGGCTGGAATGCCCGCCGCTCGGCGACTTGGAACCGGTGTTGCGCCCTTATCAAAAACAGGGCGTGGCGTGGCTGCACTTTTTGCGCGCCAACGGCTTTGGCGGCATTCTCGCCGACGAAATGGGTTTGGGGAAGACGCTGCAAACGCTGGCCTGCCTGCGGTTTATCCGGCAGGCGCAGCCCGGCCTCGCTCCCATGCTGGTGATCTGTCCGACCAGCCTCGTCTTTAACTGGCAGGCGGAGATTAAGAAATTCACGCCGGAGCTGAAAGTTCTGGCATTGCACGGGCCCGACCGGCATGTCCGCTTCGCCGACATCGCCGCCAGCGACGTGGTCGTGACCAGCTACGCGCTGATCCGCCGCGATGCGGAAAAATATCGCGGGCTGGAATTTGACACCGTCGTGCTCGACGAGGCGCAGCACATCAAGAACCGGCAGACCCAGAACGCGCAGGCGGTGAAGGCGGTGCGGGCGCGGCACCGGCTGGTGCTGACCGGCACGCCGCTGGAAAATTCCGTTTTGGATTTGTGGTCCATCTTTGACTTTCTCATGCCGGGCTATCTCGGCACCGCGAAGGATTTCCGCGAGCGCTACGAGCAGCCCATCGCCCGGGAGAAAAATGCGGAGGCGCAATCACGGCTGGCCCGCCGCCTGCGCCCTTTCATGCTGCGCCGGTTGAAACGCGAGGTGGCGAAGGATTTGCCGGCGAAAATCGAACAGGTTTCGTTTTGCGAACTCACGCCGGATCAGCGGACGGTTTATCAACAGCTCATCGAAGCCGGCCGCAAGGAGGTGTTGGCCGCCGTGGGCGCACAGGGAATCGCGAAGAGCCGCATGGTGGTGCTGACCACCCTGCTGCGGTTGCGGCAGGCGTGTTGTGATCTGAGGCTGCTGAAGCTGGACAACCTCAATCCCGCCACGACTTCCGGCAAACTCGATTTGTTTGGCGAACTGCTGGAGGAAGTGATTGACGGCGGCCACCGCGTGCTGGTGTTCAGTCAATTTGTCGGGATGCTGACCTTGTTAAAAGAGCGGCTGGCGGCGGAGAAAATTGAATTTTGTTATCTCGACGGTTCCACCACCGACCGGGCCGCCGTGGTGGAGCAATTTCAATCCCGGGCCGGGATCCCCGTATTCCTCATCAGCTTGAAAGCCGGCGGCGTGGGTCTGAACCTGACCGGGGCGGACACCGTGATCCATTTCGATCCCTGGTGGAATCCGGCCGTGGAAGACCAGGCGACGGATCGCGCCCACCGGATCGGTCAGGCCAAAGTCGTGACGAGCTATAAGCTCATCACCCGCGACACGGTGGAGGAAAAAATCCTGCTCCTGCAAAATCGCAAGCGTGAGGTTATCAACTCCACCATCAGCGGGGAGGAGGAATTTGCCGCGTCCCTGAACTGGGAGGAAATTCAGGAACTGTTGGCCTGAACGGCGCAAGCCCCCCCTGATCATACAAAAATGTGGAAGATTGGGTTTGTCAGCGAGCCGTCAAAAGCCAGCCTAAACCGCAGCTTTGTCGCTGGTGGCATTCAATAACGCGGCGATATCCTCCGGCGACGCCGCCCCAGTGGTGCCGAGTTGATGGATCACCACCGAAGCCGCTATATTGGCGATTTCGATCGCTTCGCGCGGGGTTGCTCCGGCGGCCAGCGACACGGCCAAATTAGCCGTTACGGAATCCCCCGCGCCCACAATGTCAATCGGCCCTCGCAACGGCAGGGACTGGACATGTTCAACCTCGCCCTTTGGCGTCGCGCTGATCATGCCGCGGTCGGCCAGTGTCACAAAAACCAGTTGGCCGTGTTGTCGGGCGAGGGAGCCCGCCCGCTGTTTCAGTTCCTCCAGTTCGAACCTGGCCGACACGCCGGATAGCGCCGCCAGTTCCGCCGCGTTCATCTTCAATATCACGGCTGGCCAGCCGCGCAGACCCCGCCGGCTGTCCGCGATAATCACCCGATCCGGGCGTTCGTTCGCAAGCTGTCCGATGGCTTGCCGCACCCGCTGCGTCACCACGCCGGTCTCCGCAACGTCCACCTGTTCGAGAACGATGATGGCGTCCAGCCGGGGTGCCAGCCGCCGCAGCGACGCCACCAGCGTCTCTTCAACGGGGGCGGGTGTCGGCGTCCAGTTTTTCGTGTCGAGCCGGTCGTGTTCGCGCGGCGGCTTTCCCGGCTCGAGGGTCAGCGGCTTGCAGTAGGTGAACGTGCAGCGCTCTTTGGTTTGCAGAAAACCACCGAGATGAACGGACGCGTTTGCGCCCAGCGCGCGCCGCAGCTCGTAGCCCTCCCCGTCCTCGCCGCAGAAACCGATCGGGAAAATGCCGCCCACGCCGAGTGCGACCAGATTGTTGAGGATGGTGCCCGCGCCCCCGGGTTGCGCGCGCACTTTGACCACGTTGTGAACCGGTCGGCCCGTCTCAATGGACGTTTCGGTCCGGGCCGGATCAATCTCCAAATAACGGTCGAGGCAAAAATCCCCCAGGACGCCGATGCGCAGCGCCGGATATTTTTGCGACAATGATTGGAAATGAATTTGCTTCACCGGTGTGAGAGGCGGTTGAAAAGGTTGTGGATGAAGGAAAGGTTGTCCGCCTGGACGTAGTGCATCGCGCCGCCCATGCGGGAAAAGCTTTTGCAGAACCGCAGATAATATGCGGCGTTGGTCTTGGGCGGTTCGCCGCGCGTCCAATCCCAATTGCCGCCGTCCTGCAAATCCACGACGTAAATGCGGTGGCCGCCGACGATGGGCTTTTGTCGTTGGAGGCGCAGGTTGTTGGCGCAGCTCAGTCCCTTTTCGAAAACCTGGGGTGCCATGATCGCCGAACCAACCGAGAGCACCACGCCGCCGTCGAGCGTGTCAATCGAGCTGACGCAACTCCTGAAATCTTCCGCCGCGGCCCGGCCGATGACCGCGCCGTTGAAAATCGGGTGGTTGGAAATGATGTCGTAACCGATGCCCGGATGAACCGTCAACGGCACCCCATGCCGGAATGCCTGCCCGATGATGGAAGCTTGTTTCCAACGGTGCTCGACGCGCACCGCGCCGGACGGCACGTCGTGCTGCCGCATCGCCCGCAACAGATCCACCCGCGCTGGCGCGAGCGGGTGGGCCGGTTCCTTTCGAATCAGTTCCTCCAGCGCTGACGCCTCCGGCAAGGTGGCGCCATCTTCCATGATGAAACGGCCCAGCGCCGGGCCATATCCTTCGCCGCGCAGCCCGCCCGCCATCAGCGCCGTATGAATGTAACGGCTGGTCTCGTCCCACAGGCCAAACGAGCCCGTCCGGACGTTGTCGGCCACGCTTTCCGTCGAGCGGCCAAGCCAGGAGTATTCCCAATCATGGATCGATCCGGCGCCGTTGGTGGCAAGGTGCGTCAGCCAGCCGCGCGCCATCATGCGCTCCAGAATCAGCGCGGCACCGTTGCGCAGCAGGTGGGCCCCATACATCAGCATGACGCCCGCCCCGCGTTCGCGCGCCGCCAGAATCGCTTGGGCGCACGTTTCAAGCGCCGCGGCCGCCGGTTCGCTCAGCGCGCGGACCGGGGCATCGGGCGATACGAGCACATCCTCAATCCACGTCAGGCTCCGCCGCTCAGCCAGAGGCTGAACCTTGAGTTTTCGCAAATCGACGGGCTGCGTTTTCATAACCGTTCCTCGCCCAAGATCCGTTTCAGCAGCCCGCCCGCGTCCCGGTAGTCGGGAATCACCACATCGGCGCCCACGCCGAGCAATCGCTGGCGCTTCCACTCGTCCATGTGACCGGAGCCGTTGCGCTCCTCGTCGCTGGCCACCGCGACCGCCAGGCCGCCGGCCTGCTTCGTGTTCTCGATTTCGACGTAGCCGTCGCCGAACGCCAGCAGCTGTGCGCCCTCGATCTGGTTTTCCTGCAGAATCCGGTCGATGACCATTTTTTTTGAAAAGGCTTTGTAGTTGTCCTGGGCGCCGTAAATGTGCGGGCCGAAGTAGCGCGTTACGTCCAGCAGCTCGGCCTCCTGTTTCACAAAAATCTCGTCCGTGCCGCTGGCCAGATAAAGCTTCAAGCCGCGGCGGGTCAGTTCTTCCAGCAGCGATCGCGCCTCCCAGACGAGCAGGTCGTCGCGGGGGATGGAACCGGCTTGCAGTCCGGCGATCCGGGAATGGATGAGAATGTCGAGCCGGCGCAGATATTCGTGCTTGTACCAAAGCGGTTCCCGCGGCTGGCCGCCGCGTTCGCGGATGCGCTCGGCCAGCTGGATCATTTGATAGATGGTTTGCTTGCCGTTGAGGCGCATGATGTCGTCGAACGCCAGCTGGCGCAGGTCCGTCTCCGTCTCGCCCGCTTGCGGCGGAAGCATTTCGACAAACATCGGCACCATCACCTCCGGCCAGCCCTGGCGGATCAGCGACAACGTGCCGTCAAAATCAAACAGCACATGCGTGATGCCCGGACGCGGGCTAAAGCTGGCGGCAAATTCCACCAGCCCGGCAAAGGCTGGATTTTTCGGCAGGGCGGGGTTGGCCATGATCGGGGCCGGGGTGGTCTGAATGTTTGGCTCGTGCTGGGTCATCTTTAAAAAATTAATTTGTTCTGCGCATTGAAATTTGTTCGTCTGGCTCTGCGGCGGCCAGAAAGGTCTGGATCAACCCGGTTTCTTCGCTGATGCGCAGCGCAAGATTGCGTTTGGTCAGGGGCATAGGCAGATGGTTTATGTTCAGTCCGCGCCGGTATTGTTGGCAAGGTCAAAAAATATTTGCGTTTCAATCCCCGCAACCCGGGTTGCGGGGTTGCCGCCCGCTCCCCCTTTGACCTTCCGCGTGGGATCGGGTTTGCTCGTGGCCGATTCAGGACATGTCCGGCAAAATCAAATTAGCCGGGCATCCCTTACTTCGGGACGGGAACCATTTGCAGGCTGACGGTGGCCGACAAAACTTTTTCATCCAGCACGATGCCCAGATGGACCGGTTTGCGCTTGGTGTGGACATCCTCGTCAATGGTTTCCGGTTTCAGCTGGAAGCTCCGTCCCTGGGTGTCGATCACCACGCGCAACGTGCTGCCGCTGTCGGTGATTTCGATGGTCGTCGCGTTGATGGTTTTGATGGTGCCCCAGGTCACCAGCGCGGATTCAAACGATTCCGGCCGGGCAAACGCCACTTCGTCGCGCATTTCCAGCGAGGGCGCCGGTCCCCGGTGATAGACAAACTTGCGTTCGAGCTTCTGCAAATCCGCCACCGGATAGGCCGACCGCAGATCGAACGTCAGCGAGTCGGCAGCCTCGGTGAAGTTGGTGGCCACCACCACAGCCCGCGCCGCGCCGCCGGCGCGCTGCAATTGCCCCGCCACCACGGGCACCGCGTGGCCGAAGGAATTCAGCACCTTGCTGTCATAACGGTGCGCATTAAAGGTGCGCGCCGTGTAAACTTCGCCGCCGGGATCGCAGATGACCTGGTTCGTGCCCAGGAAGACGCTGAAGCTGCCCGCGTCGTTGTGGCCGTGGGGAACGCCGTTGTTGCCGCCCTTGATGGCGGCGGCGAAGGGGGTGTTCGCCCCGGTGCCGGGGCGGCAGATCAAAATGCCGCCGTCCGGAAACCAGGTCCGCCACGGCAGCTCGCCGGCATAGTTGGCGGTTTTGATCGGGGGCAATTCCGCCGGCAGAAAAGCCATGAGGGCCGTCTCATAGAGTCCGCGGCCGAATTTCTCGCTGCGTTCGGGCGTGGCATCCCAGCCAAAACGGCGGCTCAGGTAATTCACCAGGATGCCCGAGGGCTGGTCGCTGGCCGAGCAATCCGCAATGGTGGTGCAGACGCCGTTGATCACCTCCGAGCGCAAGCCGAACAGCGCGGGCTGCGCGGCCAGCGGATTCGCCAGCAGATCCATTTTGCCGCCGGTGGCCTGGCGGATGTTCTCGGCCAGCTGCGTGAAATTGATAAAGCCATAGTTCCAATAGCTCAGCCCCTCGACACAATAGCCGTCCGGCGTGAAACCGCCGGTCAGATAGGCGCCGATGTTTTTTTCCGCCAGGGCCACATACCACGCGCGCTCCGGCGCCGGACCGATGGTCGCCAGCGCCGCGCCGGTGACGCCGTCGAGGCAGACCGCGTTCCAATTGTTGCGGCCGTGCATCCACCAGAACTCCTTGCGGACGCCGGTCGCGGCCGCGCGATAGGGCGCGAAGATGCGGCGTTCCAGGTTGACGCGGATCAGTTCCCGCGTGGCGGGCGACAGCCGGTCGCCGAGCAGATAGCCGGCCGTGGCCAGTTCCACCCCCAGCGTGGCCGAGCCCAGATCGATATCAATCGTCTCGCCGCGGAAATTCTCCAGTTTGGGATCGCACGCGGACAGGACCCAGGTCCGCTCGGCGCAGAGCGCCGCGACGGCCCTTTCCAGCGGGGCCAGAAACCGGCCTTGGTTTTCCAGGCACTCGGCCAGGGCCAGGTTCACCACCTGGTTGCGGCGGGCGGCGGCGGCCCGCTCCCAATGGTTGCGGTTGCCGTTTTTGGTGAATTCCAGAAACAGGGAATCCGGCTGCTCCGGAAAGGGCTGGGCCGCCAGCTTGGCCGCCCACCGGATCAAGGCTTTCAGCTCCGGCCGGCGCACGGCGAGATTGTCCCATGCCGCCCGGTTGGTGATCGGCTGGCCGACCCCGGCGGGCCGGGCCGGCAGCCACGCCGCGATTTCGCGGATGCGATTGGCGTCGGGCGCCTCCGCCGCGCCCAAGGCCGGGCGGGAAACGAATATGACTGCGAGCAGGATTCGCGCGCAGCGTTGAAAAAACAATTTCATCCGGGATTTTCGATGGGGTTAATTGCCCGCGGACAGCTTGGGCGTTTTAATGATTTTCTTCCTGCACCGCAGAAGTGCAAGACCTTATTTCAGTTCGCCCTGAATGGCTTTGCCGGCGCGGCATGGCCCGGAGCCAATCCAAGTCCAATGGCAATAAGGTTGCCATTCGCCGGGCAGTGAATAGGTCAAGGTTTGCAGCCTATCTCCGTGTTAGGCGGCACGTTTTGTTTGGACTGAACGAACATGGGAAATGAGTGCTGACAACAATCTTGTCAGACAAATGACACCTGAAAACCAAAGGCAAAGCGCGCCGAATCCTCCGATGGCGAACCCAAAAATATAAAACGGAAAACCGAAGCCAAGCTTCTCGCCAGAATGGAAATAGTGCCGATCCAATAAATCTAAAAACCAACCAAAAAGAATAACTAAAACTCCGACTCCAAAAACACCGAGTGAAACGAATAATGCAACCCAACGACCTTGCTTAAAATTAACGGCATCTTGAAGTATCGCACGACTGCGGTAGCAGCGAAATGTGATAGCTAGACCGGCGATGAAAAGCATCAACGGCGGTAGCGAGTAAATCATGCTGCCAATAATCATGCCCATATTTTTAATATGCGTAAGTGCCACCTAACGCAGAAAGCTGTGCCATGTCTTTCTCGCGACGTGAACCGCGACAAGGAGGCCGTCCTTCAGGACCTCCGGCGACTGGTTAGGCAGCAACTTCGTTATAACTCAATGTGCTCCTAAAATAATAACCACGGCGGCACAAAGCCACAGAAATGCCGCCAAACAAACTGCCGGAATGAGTGAGCCGCCGCGTGTGCGGTAACTGGCTGGCGATGAACAAACCATCGCCGTAAAAAAAACCGCCGCGAAAACTCCCGCCCATCGCAGGCTGTAAAACAGCAGAAAAAAAACGACGGGCGACAACATCGGAAGCAGCGAGCTAATCTGGAACGTCCCGATCTTCTGAGTGGTGTTTGGGTTCATAAAATCAATGCGCGTCTTGCTGCCTAACGAAAAAAGCTGAGCCATGCCTTCCTCGCGACATGGACCGCGACAAGGTGCCGTCCGCCAGGACCTCCGGCGATTTGTTAGGCCAAAGATAGTAAAACATCACCAATCCTCTGGTTCTGAAATGCCTGCTGGCGAAATGCCAGCACAACGGCTGCGACCCAGCCGACAATCGGGATGATGGCCAGGCAAACCACCGCAGCGATGTATCGCTGCCAGCGACGGTGATAAGCAGAGTCCTCACTCAATAATCGTTTGTGAGTCGCACGATAGACGGCGAACCGCTCACCTTCAGGATAGCGGTCGAGTCCCGGTGTCTGGGTGTATGTCGGTATTTTCATAAACGTGTAAATGTGGCTTAACGAATAAATCTGGGCCACGCTGAACCAAAAACTGTCGCCCGCGACAGCGGAACCCCGTAGCACGGGGCGGCCACCAGCGCCAAAAGGCATTGGCTCCGGCGACTTGTTAGGCGGTGTCATTACGGGCGACCCGTCAAAAGACCGCCAACGAAAAAGCTGAATCCCAAGACGCATTCACAATGCGGGCAGGAATACATCACTTCCTTCTTTACGCTTCCAACCGTCTCTTTGCGGACAGGTAACGCATCTGCTGAACTTGCTGTCTTGGCACTCAAACTCACCGGTTTCTTACAATGCGGGCATTTTGTCATAATTTGTTTTCCTGTTGTTCTGGGAACATTTCTGCTCGGCATAGCCTCCCAATCTTAGGCGGCAATCGTCTCAAATCTTTTTTGGCTGGGCAAACGTCACGGCTGCGCCGACCGCTGCGCCCAAAGCAACGCCGAGGGCGGCTCCTTGCGCCACGTCGTTCATGGCAACGCCAACGGCTGCCCCAATGGCTATGCCCAAGCTCAGGCCAATCCACATCGCTGTTCCTTTCCGACAGGTGTTAGACGGCGAAAATAATCTCATGGCTTCTTTTCCAACTGTTCGATGCGACTCTCCAAAGTGGCAATCTTCTCTTCCAATTCCTTTCGGGTGTGCTTGCTTCCAAACAATCCGGCAATCCAGTCCTGAAGCCCTGTCGCGCTCAAAATAAAAACGCAAATGGCAACTGAAATAGCCCAATCAATGAGTCTGTCTGGTGTCATAATGTTTTGTCTTGTTGTGGTTTTGGTGTCGCGCAAGCCGCCTAACGCAAAAAGCTGAGCCATGCCTTCCTCGCGACGGGAACCGCGACAGCGGTCTTCGTTCGCAAAAGGTGATTAATCCCGGAAGGCATATCACGGTTGTATTTCAGGCGTTCTGATTTGTCAACCCTCATTGGGAACCGTCCGCCCGGTCTTTGGAGTGGCTAGCCAATTTAACGCAAAGACGCCAAGACCCGAAGGCGCAGAGAATTCTTGTGCCTTACGTCATTGCTCCTTTGCGCCTTCGCGTTGAATTCCCTGCCTTGTCGCCTACGGGTTGGGAGTTGTCGGATAGGGTGGGGCAGGCACAAAATATCAGCCATATCCCGCGCCATGCCGATAGAATGGCTGAAAATACCAATGGTATGGACGGCGATACCATTGGTACGGCGCGAAATATGGTTGGTATGGACGGCCATGCCAATGGTATGGCGCGAGATTTCAATGGCATGGCCGGCGATACCAATGACAAACTGCGACATATCAGCTCTATTTTCTTTAATATCCAAGTGCCATTATGTGCTATTATGGCTCATGTTGCGCAGTTCTAAAGGTGTTATCACGTTTATTTACAGCAAGGTATGCAAATCTGGCGGTTTGCATCGGTTTTGCAGGTTGCATGGAGTCGGCGTAAATTGAGGTTTGTTTTGCCTCCGAAGATTATGCCAACTCGTTTTTTTAGCTTAATGGGTTGGAATATGAAGCGCGTTGATTGAGGTATGACCGTTCAGCCCAACCATTCGCCGTCGGCAAAGACTGTTATTGCAATCCGAGCGCGATTTGGTTTGCTGACCGCACAGGCATGCCGGACAAAACCAATAATGTTATGCGGATGGGACACCTGACAAATTTGAAGGCCACATTTCCAACTCTCACCGCTCTGCTGCTGACACTGTTATTTGCGTTGCGGGTCGCCGCCCTTGAGCCGCCGCAGTGGAATGTTGAAGCGCTTTCCCAACCGCCGGCGGCTGTTGCGGCCCAGGAAGGTAAAGTGGAAGGGCTGCAATCGCTGTATCTCGATGGCTTGCCTTACAAGGGACGGCCAACGAAGTTCTATGCTTATCTGGGTTTGCCGGCCAACGTCACCGGTGGGGTGCCGGCGGTGGTGCTGATCCACGGCGGCGGCGGCACGGCTTTCGATAAATGGGTGAGATATTGGAATGGAAAGGGCTATGCCGCGCTATCGCTCGACACGGAAGGCCATGTGCCGGTGAATGTCCGCGCGGGCAAATCCGGCGATGCGGTCTGGCAGACCATTGACAGCTTGGGCCGGCCGTGGGCCGGTCAACCGCAGCGGCCGTCGGGTTTTGCCGACAGCAAATTGCCCCCGGAAGAACAATGGCTCTATCATGGCGTCGCGGATGCGATTCTGTCCGTGTCATTTCTGGCCGCGCGTCCCGAGGTGGATGCGAGCCGCATTGGCATCGTCGGCATCTCGATGGGCTCGGTGGTCTGCAGCATCGCGGGCGGCCTGGATCACCGCCTGGCTTTTGTCGTGCCGCAATACATTGGCGGCAACAATGATCTCGGCAATGTCTGGTATGCCATCATCAAGGAACACCCCGAAGTCATGCGCTGGGATCCCGCAAACTTTTACCGCCAGCCCAGGGGAAAAGCGCACTGGCTTTGGATCAACGATGCCAACGATAAATACGGCCTGCCACCGATGACCGCCAAATCATGGCGCGAAACCGGCCCGGATTCATGGATGACTTTGTTGCCCGTCCATCGTCACGGTCACCGGTGGGAGGAAACCGGTCCCAATGCGGTGCGCGAAATCTATGCCTTTGCCGACAGCGTCACGCGCGGCACGCCGCCGCTGGCGCGCATCCTCAGTACGAGCGTGAGCAAGGGCGGGGTGAATCTCACTTGGAGTGCTCAAACCCCCATCGTTCGCGCGCAGTTTATCCACACCACCGAGCCGATCCCCTTGATGAAGATCAGCGGCGACTCCCGAAAAGACTGGGAGCATGTGAAGTGGCAGGTGCAGGACATCCCGCTGCCAACCGCAACCACGCTATCCGACGGAACCCGGCAGGCCACCTTTGCATTGACCGCCGGCCTGAAGGCCGGCTACCTCAACCTGATTGACGACCGCAGCCTCGCCGTTTCCAGCGATTTCCTGAACCTCGACCCCTGATCAAAGGCGATCAAGCAGGAAACATGCGTTCGCACTTTTCAGCAAGTCTCAGCAACATGGACGGCGAGCCTGTTTTAGGTCATGATCTGTTCATCCAATTTTACGCGCCATGAATATTGTTATATCCCGTCACCTGAAGATCGTTTCGTTTAGTCTGCTAGTGGCATTGTTATGGCGGCTTACCCTTTCCGGGTTGACCGCCGCCGAAGTGGACTTGAAACCGCTGAGCGCCCAATGGATCTGGCTGCCCGCACACGGCCCAAGTCCCTACAACCAGACGGTCATTGCCCGCAAAACGTTCAAGGCGACGGGGCTGCGGGAGGCGACGCTCCGGATCACCGCGGACACTTGCTATCGGCTGCTGGTGAACGGCAGATGGATCAACGACGGCCCCTGCCGGAGCTGGCCGGAGCATTACAAGTTTGACGTGATTGACCTCCGCCCCTTCCTGCGCGACGGCCAGAACGAGCTGCTGGTCTATGCGCGCTATTTTGGGGTCGGTGATTTTCATCACATTCCACAAGCGGCGGGTTTGCTGGCCCAATTGGATGCGGTGGACCAAGGCGGACGCGCCTGGACTTTGATCACGGATCGGAGCTGGGAGGTGGCGGCGGCTCCGGAATGGAAAAGCGAAACCCCCAAGATCAGCATTCAAATGGGACCGGCCGAGTGGTATGACGCCCGATTGGAGCACAAGAATTTCGTGCGGGCCGCCGTGGTTTGCAAGGCGGAAGCCGGACCATGGAAAGATTTGCGCGCCCGGGATGTGGCGCTGTTGACCAAACAGCCGCGGCCTTTTCGATCCTTTTTAGGGGCCAAAGTGGTCCAGGCGGAAGGGTGGAACTTCTGTCTGCCCGCTGTTCGCCTTTCGTCTCCGGGGGTGATCGAGGCCAATCGAACCGCCGGCGCTGCTTGCGGCATGGCGACGCTGGTCGAGAATGAGCAGCCGGTAAAAGTGGAGCTCCGGCTGGAAGGAATGCAGGTGGCGGTGGATGGCCGCCAGATGAAAAACAACCGGTTTGATCTTCCCGCCGGCCGGCATCTGTTGGTGGCTTTCTCGCGGGAGTTGTTTGGACATGACAAGGAGAAAGCGTTGCGGTTTGTGGCCCCGGCAAATTACAAGCTGGTCAATCCGCTGCAAGGATCCTATGAGAATCCCTTCGTGCTGGTGCGCTTGCCTGAGTTCGCCATCGCCACCAATGACTTGCTCTGGAGTTCCTTCGACCGTGATGATCCCAAGCTGAGCCGTCTCATCGCTGGTTACCAGCAAACAACTGGCAAGATTTTTGCCACGGCGACCAACGTCGCCAGCCTTCAGAGATTGGCGGGGGCGGGCCTTGAGCTGCTGCCCAGCGAAAAAATGTTTGTGGCGGACGCGTTCTGGCAGTTTACCGATCGCACTGTGGTGGGGGACGGCACCGCGCTGGTGCAAAATCCGGCGGGGTTGATTTATGACAACGCGGAAGCGACCACCGTTTTGCCCTCGGCCAATGGGGACGTGGAATTGCTCTATGATTTGGGCGAACAGGACGTCGGCTATTACGATTTTGCCATGACGGCTGAAGCCGGGGTGGTGGTGGACATTTGCGGCATTGAATACATTTCGCCAGACGGACGGCTGCAACACACCCGGGGAAACCGCAATGGCATGCGCTACATCACCAAAGCCGGGGTCAACCACTTCACCTCGCTAAATCGCCGTTCCGGCCGTTACCTCTTCGTCACGCTGCGCCAGCAAACGAAACCGGTCCAGATTCAGCGGCTGCAGTTGGTCTCTTCGACCTACCCGGTGAATGAGGCCGGCTCATTCGAATGCAGCGACGCGCGGCTGAATCAAATATGGGGGATCTCGACCCGCACCCTGAAGCTGTGCATGGAAGACACCTTCACGGATTGCCCGCTATACGAGCAAACTCATTGGGTGGGGGATGCCCGCAACGAGTCCCTGCTGGCTTATGGTGTTTTCGGCGGCTACGACCTGGCCGCCCGCTGTGCGCGGCTCACCGCCGATTCGCTGGAGCATTTGCCCATCGCCGGCTGCCAGACCCCGTCTTCCTGGGATACGCTGCTGCCCGCGTGGAGCTTTTTATGGGGCATCTCCACCTGGGATTATTATTTTGAAACCGGCGACCGGCGTTTTCTGGAGGATATCTATCCGGCCGTGATCCGTAATCTTAAGGGCGCGGAGCAATTCACCGACAAGCTGGGCCTCTTCAGCGGCCCCTTTTGGAACATGTTCGATTGGAGCGGCAGCGATCAGGATCATCGCACCGTTGTTCATAACAGCATGTTCGTTGTGGGGGCGATTGACGCGGCGATTAAAGAGGCGAAGGTGCTGGGCCGGGGCGGCGATATTGTCTGGCTGGAGAAGTGTCGCACCCATCTGGTTCAGGCGGTGAACGCGCTCTGGGATGACACGCGAAAAGCCTATCCCGACAGCGTGCATGAGGATGGCAAACTCAGTGATTCCATTTCCCAGCATACCAGCATCCTGGGCTTGCTGTATGATATTGTCCCTCCGGATAAACAGGCGGCTGCGTTGCAAAACCTGATTCATCCACCGGAGAAAATGGTGCGCTTGGGTTCGCCCTTCGCCGCGTTTTATCTCTACGAAGCTTATGAGAAGCTCGGCCTGCAGGCTGAAATTGTGAAGGATATTTACCGCAATTACGCGCCCATGCTCGAGGCGGGTGCCACCACGGTCTGGGAATCCTATCCCCAGGGCACCACCGGTCGCGACCAATGGCCAACGCGCAGCCACTGTCATGCCTGGTCGGCCGCGCCAACCCGGTTTTTAGATCGAATTGTTTTGGGGGTGAAGGCCGATGAGCCTGGTGGGAACGCCATCGAAATCAGTCCGCATCTGAGCGGTTTAGATTGGGCCAAAGGCAAAACCCTCACGCGTCACGGATTGGTGGTAGTCTCGTGGCGCAAAGAAGGCAATCGCTTGCTGTTGAATTTCAAAGCCCCCAAGGAATCGTCAGCCACCTTTGTCAAAAATCCAAGCCTTGAAGGCCTTGAAATTCTTGTTAACGGCAAGCCACTGAGTGAATAAGTTGAACCGGGCCAACATTCACGGCAATGCAGTTGCAAACATTTTAACCCATTTATTGGCAATGGCATCGCTTCTCGTTTTATGTTGAAAAAAACAAGTCGCCCTGTTTTAGAAATTGCTGCGCTGTTGTTTTTGGTTTGTTCTGCTGCCCGGGCGGATGATGCCAATTTAAATCAACCAGTCATTGACCGTCATGCTTTGGTAGCTCGGCATAAGGTTGTGCGCACAAGCTGCGACCAGAATAATCCAGTCCAAGTTGGCAACGGCCGCTTCGCCTTCTCGGCAGATATCACCGGTCTGCAAACGTTCACCGCCTTTAACACCATGTCTGAATGGGGCTGGCACGCGGCGGAGTTGCCTCGCGGCGCAAAGTTGGAGGATTTCACCGGGGGAGTTTGGGACACCCATGGCCGACCGGTTGCCTACGATGCCCCCGAGACCGGAAAGGAGGCGTTGAGCCGCTGGCTTTTCGATAATCCCCGACGGCTTAATCTTGGACGCATCGGTCTCGAACTTACCCGCGCCGATGGCAAACCGGTTGGCCTCGCCGATTTATCCGACCCGCGGCAGGAACTGGACATGTGGACTGGCATCCTGAAGAGCAGCTTCGCCATTGATGGAGTTTCGGTGCGCGTGGAAACGTGCTGCCATCCAACGCTCGACGTGGTCGCCGTTCGCATAGTCTCCAAGCTCGTCGCCAACGGTCAGCTCAAGGCGTTCATCGACTTTCCCTATGCTGCGCGAAGCGAGTTTGCCAACTTGGTTGGCGATTGGAGTAGTGCTGAGCGGCACCAAACGCCCTTTACCCTTGCCGCCAATTGCTTGGCGATCCAACACAAAATGGATGCGACGTCTTACTTCGTCACGGTTGCCGGCCAGCCGGGCCTCGTTTTTCAGCCGCCGGCCCCGGTTCCTCCAGCCGCACCGCTGGTCATCGTATCGGCCCGCTACGGAGCAAAAGATCGGTTTGTGGACGTCACGGCGAAACTCACCGCCGCGGTAAACGATAATCGGCTCGAAATTGCCGTGAACAACGCGCTGGGCGGTTCTGACCCCTTTCGTGGCGCGGTCAAAAAACTTCATGTCCGCTACACGATCTCGGGTCAGCCCTTCGAGGAACAGATAGCTGAAGGCGGCACGCTCGCCATCGGCGGCCACTCCTACCCCCATCGGTTCAAGTGGTCAGCCGCATCTGGAGATCGGTTGGAGTTCACCTGCGTCTTCGCACCCGACTCCGCGCCCGGCGTTATTCCGAGCGTAAATGAAACCCAAGCCGCCTCAACCGCGTCGTGGGCACGGTTCTGGCAATCCGGTGGCGCCATTGATCTTTCCCAAAGCAAGAATCCTCGCTGGAGGGAACTGGAGCGGCGAATCGTGCTGTCACAATATCTCCTGGCGGTTAATGAGGCTGGGACGATGCCGCCTCAGGAGAGCGGCCTGGTGAACAATGGCTGGAACGGAAAGTTTCACCTGGAGATGTTTTGGTGGCATGCCGCGCACTACGCGCTCTGGAACCGCTGGGATATTCTCGATCGCAGTCTGGGAATTTATCAGAAGTTTCTCCCGTCGGCTTGCGAGCGGGCGCGGCGGCAGGGCTTCATAGGTGCCCGGTGGCCCAAAATGACGAGTCCCGATGGACACGAATCGCCCCATCCGTGCAATGCGTTGCTCATCTGGCAGCAGCCGCATCCCATTTTCTTCGCCGAACTTGACTACCGGGCACATCCCTCGCGTGACACGCTGAACAAATGGAGGCAGATTGTTTACGATACTGCGGATTTCCTGTCTTCCTTCGCCTATCTGGAACCAGCCACCGGTCAATATGTTTTAGGTCCGCCGATCTATGTCGTGTCGGAGAATACCAATCCCAAAATCACTACCAATCCCGCCTTCGAACTGGCCTACTGGCGTTTTGGCCTTCGTGTCGCACAAACATGGCGTGAGCGGCTTGGTGAACCGCAAAATCCCGAATGGGAAAAAGTGTTAAAAGGGCTGGCCCCGCTCCCCCGGCAGGATGGTGTTTATGTGCTTTACGAGGGGGTTCGCGACATGTGGACGCATTTCAACTACGAGCATCCGGCGCTGACCGGTATCTTTGGCATGTTGCCGGGCGATGGCACCGACCCGGATACGATGCGGCGCACGGCGGATAAGGTTTTTAATGTATGGCAAAACGACCGCGTGTGGGGCTGGGACTTTCCGATGCTGGCCATGTGTGCTGCACGAATCGGCAAGCCGGATAAGGCCGTTGAGTTTCTGCTCACCGACACGAGCCGATTCAGCTTCTCCGATGTTGGCTTGGCGACGGGAGGCCCCTATCCCTATATGCCGAGCAATGGTGGCCTGCTTTATGCCGTCGCGATGATGGCCGCCGGCTGGGACGGCGCTCCCGACCGACCGGCTCCCGGGTTTCCCGCCGATGGTTCATGGGTGGTGAAATGGGAGGGCTTACATAAGGCACCTTGACGGCCTGATCATTTATTTCCGGTTTCGGTTACGGTATTTCGATCGCAACGTATGCGACTAAATATTATCGAACGTTATTTTGAATTCTGGAGGTGGGTTCTGGACAAAGAACGATGAAAGCATAAACTAAAATCTGTCCCCTGATTAACAACCCATGTGGGCCAGAAATGGGGATTCCCTTAACACCTATGAAAACCCGTCTTGTGCCTGCTGCTCTATGGTTCTATCCGGCTCTTATGAGCGGTTTGTTGTGCGAAGCCACCGATGCGCCGATGGGTGTGGAACGGGTCGCCGCACAGTATTCGCCGGCCTATCATTCCCGGCCGGCGACGAATGATGAACAGAACCGCTGGGTCCAGGTGGATCTGGGCCAGCCGCGAAAAATTGACGCGGTGAAGCTGCTGCCGATTCGCATCTGGTCCGGCAATTCGATGGGTTTTCCCGAACGGTTCAAGATTGAAGTGGCCAATGACCCGGATTGCAAAACCGCGGTTCTGGTCACCGATCGGTTAAGCGTGGTTTATCCCGATCCGAGGGATGTTGTCGGCGTTTTTCCGTCCGGCGGGGTGTCCGGGCGTTATGTCCGCCTGACTGCCACGCGGTTGCGGCAGAAACAACTGGCACTGGCCAAACTGGAAGTGATTTCTGAAGGCCGGGATGTGGCGGTGGGCTGCTCTGCCTCCGATTCGGAGCAGGGCCAGCTCGGCGTGACCGTGTTGACCCGCCCGCCGCGACCTCAGGGCGAGGGTGTGGTCACCGACAATCCTGAGAATGTGATTCCGGTTGATCACTGGAAACCGGTGGCCTACCAAGCTCAGGCTCCACGCGGCGGGGTGACCCTCGGAGATGGGGTGTTCAAGCAGGCGATGGAAAACAACATCGGCTATTTGTTGTCGAGCTTCTCTGTGGACGAGATGATGCAGCCGTTCCGTGAGCGCGCCGGCCGGCCGGTTCAGCCCCTGCCACCGGAGCTCTGCACTTTCTGGTTCGTGGATTTGCCGGGATCGGCCGCTGGCCGTTTTCTGATGGGCGCCGGCAACACCTTGCGCTGGATGGATAATGTGGAACTGCGCCAACGCATGAATCAGGTCGTGGATGTAATTGAGGAATGTCGCCGACCGGATGGCTACCTCATGGCTTATCCCGAAGACACGATCTTCACCAGCGAACGCGCCGCTTACACGCGCGCCTGGGTGACGCATGGTTTGATCGAAGCCGGGTTTGCGGGCAACCCCAAGGCGTTTCCGTTGTTGCGCGGCTACTATGACTGGTTTGACCGCTGTGCGTATCTGCCGGAGCTGTTGCGGCGCCCGGCGCAGGGCATGCAGGGCATGATTGCCAACAGCCGGATGTATTTCACGCCGGCGGGTCGGCCGGAGGATTTGCAGGTTGTGCAGCGTTATTTTCAGGAGAATTATTGGTTGGAACAACTGGCGCGACGTGAGGATCGGGCCATCTGGCTCTATCCCTATGATCGGCCTCACTGCTACCTCATTACCTCGCTCGAACCTTATCTGGACCTCTATTGTGCGACCGGTGTGAAAAAATATCTGAATGCCGCGCTGGGCGGCTGGGATCTATATCACGACAAATGGGAACACATCGGTGGGAGCTTTGCCATCTGCGAAGACCACCTGCAACCTTACCCTCCCAAGTCCTACACCCTGCACCGTGAGGCAACCGGCCACGACCACGAATCCGGAGAACTGTGCGGCAGTGTTTTCTGGGTCTTTTTTAACCAGCGATTTCATTTGCTCTATCCCGGGCAGGAGAAGTATGTCAATGAAATCGAAAAAGAGATCTACAACGTTGCTCTCGCTAATCAGGTCGAATCGAAAGGGCTTCGCTATTTCGCCCGCTTGGTCGGCCATAAGGATCCTGATCCCTATTATCGAAGTCATGGTATTTGCAAAAACACCTGCTGTGAGGGGCAGGGGACGCGGCTGCTGGGTTCGCTGCCCGAGCATATCTACTCCCTCGCGCCGGATGGACTCTATGTGAATCTCTTCGCCGCTTCGACCATCGCATGGCCATCATCAGGCGGGCAGACCTTGAAACTGACCATGGCCACGCAGTTTCCGAACACGCCCCAGGTGAAACTGACTGTGACTGTGTCCAAACCCACCAAGGCTAAAATCCGCGTGCGTGTGCCAGCTTGGGCGACCCGGTCCGTGCCTATCATGGTCAATGGTGCATCTAGTACCACCGGTCAGCCGGGCACCTATGTCACCCTCAGCCGAACCTGGTCCGAAGGCGACACCATCGCTTTCACGTTGCCGATGGGTTTCAAGGTTACGCGGTATGAAGGCATAGAGCGCAACCCCGACCACGAGCGCTTTGCGTTGGAATACGGCCCGTTCTTGATGGCAATCGAAGGTGGCCAACAGGAGACCGTGCTGGCGATGCATCCGGAGCAACTCATTGCGCAACTCCGCCCCAAAGCCGGCAGCCCCTTGCACTTCACCATCGCCGGCGATGAGCGGCATGAGTATCTGCCGTATTGGCAGGTTCAGGATGAGACGTTCACTTGCTTCCCGGTCATCGGGCCGGCTAAAGTAGCCGACACTGTCGCCGACGGTCGAAAATAGGGCGGCTTCGGATGGACACCGCCGGCAATTTACAGTGAACGAAGAGAAATCAATAGGCCATGCAAAATTGATGCTGGAGATGCTTGGCCGCCACAAAGTCGCGGTTCACGCCGCGAGTCGGCGGTGGCTCACGGCTGACTGACAAAAAGAAAATCCAATTTTATGAACATACCCCGTCATCTCTTCACATTCTTCGCCTTGGTATCATTGGCGGTCGCCGCTGAGCCATCCGCCGCGCCACGACCGCTACAACAACCGGCCAGGTCAGCGCCGCCCAACGTCGAGTTCATCCACGATGTCGAGATTGGCACCGGTGGCGGGCGGACGTTGCATGCCGAGATTGCCCGTCCCAAAAATCCGCCCGCCACGCCAATGCCGGCCGTCCTCTGGGTTCACGGCGGCGGCTGGTCGCACGGTTCGCAAAAGGGAAACGGCGCAGTTTTGTTGGCGACGAAAGGTTATTTCACCGCCAGTATCGAATACCGGCTCAGCGACGAAGCGAAATGGCCGGCGCAAATCGAGGACTGCAAACTCGGCGTCCGCTGGCTTCGCGCCAATGCCGCCAAGTATAACATCAACCCTGACCGTATCGGTTGCTGGGGTTCGAGTGCCGGCGGTCATCTTGTCGCCTGCCTCGGCACGATGGATGATCCGAAGTTCGAGGGCGCGGGCGGTTATCTCGGCGTCAGCAGCCGGGTGCAAGCCGTCTGCGATTTTTATGGGCCAACGGATTTCAGCGCAGGCAGCGCTGGCATCCAAAGCGCAACCGGGGAAAAAGACGCGTCAGCGCTCCTCGGTTTATTCGGCGCGCCGTTCAAGGAAAAACCGGAGTTGTGGAAAAACGGCAGTCCCATCCTTTACGTCAAACCCGGCAACCCGCCGTTCCTGATCGCGCATGGCGACAAGGATATAACCGTGCCGATTGCACAATCTGAAAACCTGATGACGGCGTTGAAAAAAGCCGGCGTGCCGGTCGAATTGATTGTCGTCAAAGGCGGCGGCCATGACTTTAAGGCTGTTCGCGGCGAGCCGCCCCCCGAGCCGGACCGCAAAGTAATCCAGGACGCCGTCGCCGCATTTTTCGACAAGTATTTAAAACGATAAACCTGAACTCACATTGCGACCCGCGAATGCGGCGGTATTCATTATTTGTGGTTGGCGGGCCCTCATGAGGTCAAAGAGCGCAAGTTTCTTTTCAGAAACCGCACGCTTTGCTACCTTCATAGCGCAATTGAACGATTTATTCCCAACTCGCCAGCCGGTTTGCCAAAACTGTGAGCGCGGTTGCCGGTCTGGCCGGACCCTGAATCCGATAATAACGACTATTAAACACCTATTATGAAACCCCGCGTCCGTTTTGCTCCCTCGCCCACCGGCTATCTCCACATCGGCGGCGCGCGCACCGCGCTGTTCAACTGGCTTTACGCCCGCCACACCGGCGGCACGTTCGTCCTGCGCATCGAGGACACCGACGCCGCGCGCAATTCCCAGGAGGCCGTGGACGTCATCCTCAACGGCCTGCGCTGGCTCGGCCTGGATTGGGACGAAGGCCCGCTGACCGGTGACGCCACCGGCGCGAGCAAGGGCGCGTGCGGCCCGTATTTTCAATCGCAGCGGAAGGAAAATTATCAGCGCCGCGTCGAGGGGCTTCTGTCGCGCGGCCTCGCCTACGAACACGAAGGCGCCATCAAGTTCAAGATGCAGCGCGAGCCGATCCTCATCCCCGACCTCGTCGTCGGCGACGTGTTGCGCAAGCTGACCGACCGCGAGGAGCTTGAACCCGACTTCGTCATCCAGCGCTCGGACGGACAGCCCGTGTTCCACCTCGTCAACGTCATTGACGATCTGGAGATGAACATCACGCACGTCATCCGCGGCGAGGATCATTTGAGCAACACCGCCAAGCACATCGCGCTGTTCAAGGCGTTTGGCGTGCCGCCGCCGCATTACGCGCACATCCCGCTCATCCTGAACAAGGACGGCTCCAAGATGAGCAAGCGCGACCAGGGCGCGTCGCTCACCAGCTATCTCGACAACGGATTCCTGCCCGAAGCCGTCGTGAATTTCCTCTGCCTCCTCGGCTGGTCGCCCAAGGAAAACCGCGAGAAGCTCACGCTGGCCGAAACCATCGAACGCTTCGACCTGCCGCAGATCCTCCGGCACAACGCCAAGTTCGATTACGAGAAGCTGCTCTGGCTGCAGGGCGAATATGCCCGCGAGCTGAAGGACGACCGCTTTTACGAACTCGCCGTCCACACTTTCGCCAAGGCCGGCGTGGACACGAATCAGTTTCCGCTCGGCTACGTCAAGGCCGCGTTGGACACCTGCAAGGGCAAGTTCAAGACGTTTAGCGAACTGCCCGCCTACGCCGGCTTTTATTTCACCGAGGCGGTTGAATACGACGCCGAGGCCGTCAAAAAAGATTTTGTGCCGGAGAACAAACCGCGACTGGAAAAGCTGCGCGACGCCTTTACCCACGCGCCCGCGTTCAACGCCGAGAGCCTGGAAGCCGCGCTCAAGGAAACGGCGAAGACGCTGGGCGTGAAAGCCGGGGTGCTGGTGCATCCCTGCCGTCTGGCCGTGACCGGCAAGACCTCCGGCCCCAGCCTCTACCATTTGCTCCAAGTCCTCGGCAAAGAACGCGTCATGGCGCGGATTGAGAGAGCGATACAAATGTTTTAGACTGGCCGCAATGAAACGGTTTCAAACATTTTCCCTACTTTTTGCTTTTGCCTTGGGCATTGTGACTGAATGGCTATGTTTCCCGATTCTTGATAGCGGTAATCAATCCAATATTTTTTTGGGGCTAAAATCCATCGATTACCCTGAAGCCTATTGTCTTTGGTTTCATTCATGGACCGAACGTCTTCTAGGGCAAGCAGCAATCCCATCCCCAAATTTTGAAAATTTATCGTATAGTCTCACTTTTTATGCGGTGGCTGCGCTTCAATGGGCATTGTTATATTATTTTCTGTTCTTAGTATTCTGCTTTTTCTATCGCCAAGCGAATCCAAGAATCCTGAAAATTGCCCTTACCACCGTAATTGTTCTTCTCGTCGTGACATTGCATTACAAACTTCATTCCGATTTTTCAGACATCCCTCGAATGAAAAACGATATTGAAATTGTCGCTGATAATGTTGGGAGAATGAGAGCAGAAAAGGATTTCAGTGCCGGAATGTTAAGGAAGTTTGTTGGTTCTGCTTCAAATGTGGTGGACAGATACATTGGAACAAATTCTGGCGCCTTTGAAATGTGGGCTCCTAAGTTTATCCCTGTTCCTTATGAAATCAGCGAATTCGCGTTTGAATGGGAAAAGCATGGCTACAATCAAACGATGCAAAAAAAATATCGCGACTCTTTGAGACATTCCAATACCCCATCTTTGCATCCGTCCCCGCAGTGACGTTTCGGGGGCACACGCCCTTGGCGAATCGTTTTCGGCGTCGCGCCGAAAACCCGACCTCCTAGCTTCCCATCCCGCTGGCTGGCTGACTGATCGGTTGAACCGGCCTGAAGGCTGGTTTTTGCCGGTTTTAGTTCAAAATACTCATTTTTGACCTTTTTTTGCAAAAAAGAGGTCAAAACCCCCCGTTTTCTGACGTCTTCCCCTTAAAGAATGACTTCAATGCCTTCCGGATCGATATTGATTTGTTCCGGATCGAAATTGATGCCTTCCGGATCGAAATTGATTCGTTCCAGATTAATATTGATTTGTTCCGGGTCGATATTGATCTGTTCGGGATCAATAATGATTTGTTCCGGATCGAAATTGATGCGTTCCGGATCGATATTGATTCGTTCCAGATCGATATTGATTCGTTCGGAATTGAAGTCAATGGCTGTCTAAAAAAAGACAGTTGAAGGCCAAGGCAACCCCTTAAACCCAAGTATCGTTCTAAAAATGGACAGTTCCACTTCAACCCGCGCTGGCATCTTGTCGCTCCTTGCCGGGTTGTTTCTGGAAGCCGCCGCCCATTCCCGTTGCCAAAGCCGGCGAGGATGTGAATTTCTGGTTGTCACCCGCCCGACTGGCGGTCAATCATGGCTTCCAGCCGCACCATTTACCGGAGATTGCCGGAATCATTGAAGCGAACGAACCATGGATACTAAAGATGAACATCCGTTGGCTTCGGCTTTGAATTTCAAATATAAAAAACGCAAAACGATTTTATGAACCGAATCATTCAAGTCTGGCTGGTCGTGATTTCACTGTTAAGCCATGGGTCTCTCGCCCAAGCCCAAGCCCCCCGGCCGGATCGCTTCATCCAGTCCGTCCAAGACTTTGCGGATGTGGCGTTGAAGGATGGTCGCGATACTTATGGCCCCAAACACACGCCGCTGTTTGTTGACGGCATCAACTTCGAGACCCGACAGCCCGTCATGTGGAAGTCCAAAGACGGTCATGCCTGGGTGCTTTCGGACCTCGGCAACCAGCAGGTATTTTTCCGGACGCTGACCGGTCTTTCCGCGCTTACCGGCGACCCGAAGTATAAGCAAGCCGCCGTGGATGCCACCCGCTACGCCTTTGCAAATCTCATGGAGAAAGGCTTGCTTGCCTGGGGCGGCCATATGGCTTACAACGCCTCCGAGGATGTCAACTTTGCCGCCGAAGACAAAGGTCGCGTCCATGAACTCAAGGATCATTTCCCGTTCTATGAGCTGATGTGGGAAGTGGATTCCAACGCCACCAAGTCGATGATCGAAAATATGTGGAATGCGCATATTCTCAACTGGACGAACCTCGACTTTAACCGCCACGGCGTGCCGAAAAAAATGGGGTTGCTCTGGAAAAATGAATACCAGGACACGCCGGTATTTTTCTGGGGCAAAGGGCTGACTTTTATCAATGCCGGCAGCGATCTGATCTACGCGGCGGCGATGTTGAGCAAATTTACCGGAAATCCCGAGCCCTTGGTCTGGGCCAAACATCTGGCTTATCGTTATGTCGAAACCCGCGATCCGAAAACCGGCATTGGCGGTTACCAATTCAGCCAGATGGCCGGTGCTTGGTGTGATAATGTCGGTAAAATCGTCGGTGACCGCGCCCAATATTTTTACGGCGAAGACTTCAAGGGCCATCACGTGGTGGAAGGAACGCTCTTTCCTGACTATGGCAATACCCCGGAAGTGCGCCCGCGCATCTGCGAGATGCTGCTGGGTGAAACGCTCGGCACCAACGGCAAGGAATTTATCCAATGGTCGCGCGAAGATCTGACGGCCTGGGGCAAATCCGCCTATCGCGCCAAGGACAACACTTTCATTCCCATGCTTACCGACGGCACCAGCATGGAAGGCTACGTCGTGAAGAAGGATGGCTATTACGGCCCGAAAGGTCGCGTCCTGACCGCCGGCAAGGCTGGCGCCGTCGATTTCTGGACGTATGCCCTGGGTTACCGGCTCACCGACGACGATTTTCTTGGGCAGATGACCCGTTCCATCATGGCCGCGAACAAGTTTGAACAGGGCTCTGATCCGTCAGCCATCTTTGGCTTTCTGGAACTCTATCGCAAGACCAAGGATCGTTCTTACCTGCAATCAGCCGAACGCGTGGGCAACCACATCCTCGCCACCGGCCGTTATCATAAAGGCTGGGTGAAGTTTGACCGAGAAGAACCTCTCGCCTTGCTTCACCTGGCTGCGGCCTTGCAAGACCGTGAGCAGCTCGTTCCCGCCTACAACGGCGGTTCCGGCTTCTTTGCTGCGGCCTACGCCAATCAGGGTCACAAGTATGACGACTTCCTGTATCGGTAGAAAATAAGCACGGAGATTACATCCAACCAGCTGCTATTCGATTGACTGCCGATGCTGTGCCGTGCTTTCGCCGCTGTCCCCCGCCGCAGTGGAATTTTAATTGCCAACATCACATTTGACTTTACCCAATGGCGATGGCATATAAGCCGCGTTTTTTACACCCTTTATGAAAGATAATTCATTCGATCGGGCCATGAGCAAAATCGTCGGCCAGCACGAGGCGGAAACACAGAAGGAAATCAAAGCCCGCCAGCGCGCCGCCTTCTGGGACAAGGTATTTGGCCAGGTCCGGGTGATTTTTATTTTTCTGGTTGTCGCGACGCTCGCCGTGGTCGTTTTCAACTACCGTGAGCAACTAACAAAAATTGTTTCCTCCAAGCCGGCGGCGGAGCCAACCGGTCAAGCTGCCGGGATCTTGAAAGGCGCTCAGGATAATGCCGCCAAACGCGACGCGGTGATCAACGAGATCAGCAAGTGATTTCATCCGCCGCCGGTTTTTCGGAACGGCGGATTTAATGCGGCAAGTTGGCTTTCCCTCGCCGGGCCGCTGCCGTGAAGGGCAGTGGGCGTTGATTTTGTCACCAAACTGTCATTTGCCTCCGGGCGTGTTCCCATAAAGAATAAGCCCCGATATACATGGCGAGGATTCTTTATAGCTGCTGCGGCGAAGGTCAGGGACATTCATCGCGCGTCCTCACCATCACGCGGGCGCTCATGAGCCTCGGCCATGAGGTGAAAATTCTCGCCAGCAACAAGGCGTTTCAAGTGTTGCAACCGCGCCTGCCGGATGTGCGGGAGATTCCTGGTTTCACCTTCGTCTATCAAAACAATCGCGTGGAACTGGCGGCCAGTTTTTTGGGCAACCTGCCGCTGTTGCGGAAACGTGCCCGGATTATCCGGGAGATTACCGGGCTTATCGAAAGCTGGCAGCCGCATCTGGCCATCACGGATTTCGAGCCGTTCCTGCCGCGCGCTGCCGAAGTAGCGGGGCTGCGCTGCATCAGTCTGGATCACCAGGGCGTTATTCCCTTCTCCCGGCCGTCGCTGCCGTTGGACCAGCAAATTCCTTCTCTGGCGGCGCGCGCGGTGGTGTGGCTGACCGACTATCACACGGAAGCGCGGTTTGCCACGTCGTTTTTTTATCCGCCCGTGCCCGGCGGCGGAAACATCCAGTTTTTCCCGCCCATCCTGCGCGAGAAAGTTTTGGACATCACTCCGCGTGACGATGGTTATGTGGTGGTCTATCAGACCAGCAGTTCGTTTACGCGCCTGCCGGAATTGCTCAAGACGCTGCCGTTTCAGTTCAAGGTCTTCGCGTATGAGAACCGCGAAGGCGTGGACGGCAACATCAGCTATTTTCCGCGCGCGGACGTGCGGTTCATTGAGGAAGTCGGCGGGGCGTCTTGGGTGTTGACCAATGGCGGCTACACGCTGATGAGTGAGGCGCTGTATTTTGGCAAGCCGGTGTTCTCGTTGCCGGTGGCGTGGCAGTTTGAACAGTGGCTCAATGCGTATTACCTCCAAGACCTTGGCTATGGCGTGATGTGCGACGACCTGCGGGATTTTCCGGTGAAAATTAAAGAATTTCTCGGACACATCGAGCGTTACCGCGAAAACATTTCGCGTGAGAACTTTCTTGGTAATGAGATGGCACTGGCCCGGATATTGGAATTTCTTCCAGCAGCGCGCATCGCCCCGTCTATTTCCGCAGAATTTGAGTTGCTGTCTTGAATTCTAACGGCATCGGCGGGTCAAGCCGGCTCTGCGCCTTCAAGGAAGCCTTGCAGATGGCGGACGCGCGTCGGGTGGCGCAACTTGCGCAATGCTTTCGCCTCAATCTGCCGGATGCGTTCGCGGGTGACGTTATACATCTTGCCGATTTCTTCAAGCGTGCGCTCGTAGCCGTCGGCCAGACCAAAACGCATTTCGAGAATCTTGCGCTCGCGGTCGGTCAGCGTCGTCAGCACGTCGCTCAATTTTTCACGGAGCAGGCTGTAGCTGGTCACGTCGGACGGGTTTTCCGCCGACTTGTCCTCGATGAAATCACCGACGCTCACGTCGCCGTCGTCACCAACGGGCGCGTGCAACGAAACCGGCTGCTGCGCCATTTTGAGCAGGGCGTGGATGCGGGCGACGGGCATGTGCATTTCGTCGGCCAGTTCCTCCGGCGTAGGTTCGCGGCCGAGTTCCTGCGTTAGCTGTTTCTGCGCGCGCCAGAGCTTGTTCATGATTTCGATCATGTGGACCGGAATACGGATGGTGCGCGCCTGGTCGGCGATGGAGCGCGTAATGGCCTGGCGGATCCACCAAATCGCATAGGTGGAAAACTTGTAGCCGCGGCGATACTCGAATTTTTCAACGCCTTTCATCAAACCGATGTTGCCTTCCTGGATCAAATCCAGAAAGGACTGGCCGCGGTTCGTGTATTTTTTGGCGACGGAGACAACCAGGCGCAAGTTGGCCTCGGCCATGTGTGTCTTGGCCTTGAGGCCGCGGTCAGCTGCACCCTTCAAGTCCTTGAACGCCTTGTAAAACTCCTCGCGCGGCATCCGCACGAACTGCTCGAGTGTGGCGGTTTTCTGCTGCTCGGCTTCGACGGCGGCGCGTTTCTCCGCCGTGTTGCGATGGGATTCCAGTTCTTGCAAATGCCGGAAGCTGGCCTGAAATTTTTCGTGGATGTTGCCGGCCACGACGATCATTTCCTCGACGACTTTCTGCTTGTAGTAAAATTTGGCGAAGGTTTCCTGTAGCTTGGCGCTTAATTTCTTCAGTTCCTTTCCGAGTTTTTCCTTGCGCCCTTTTTGTTGGGCTTTTTGCCATGCAAAATATTTTGCATCCACATGCCGGTCCATCGTTTGGATTTTTTTGATGAGCTTGCGTAGGTCCTTCAGGTGGCCGTCACGGTTGGCGACTTTTTTGTCGACAATCACGCGGTCAAACCGTTCCTTCGGCGGGTCGGATAAGATTTTTTCCGCAATGGCGATGTGTTCCTTGGCGGTGAAACCGAGGTTATAGACGATGTGTTTCATGTCCACCTCCGCGTCCTCAATCTTTTTGCAGATCTCGACTTCCTGTTCGCGCGTGAGCAGGGGAACCTTGCCCATCTGGTTCATGTACATGCGCACCGGATCATCGAGGATCTCCAGCCGCGAGTCGTCCTCAGCTTCCTCGGCCTGTGCCTGATCAGGCTGTTTGCGTTCGGCGCGTTCAGCCTCGGCTTGATCCATGACGATTTCCACGTCCAGCCCGCGCAACTTGGACAGTACCGCGTCGAGGTCTTCCGGGCTCAAATTGTCCGGCAAAATATCATTGATGTCGTCATAAGTGACGTAGCCATGCTCTTGCGAAAGATGCAGCAGCGTCTTGATCGTCTCGGACAAATCCACCGTAGAGGTCAGACCCGACGGCACCGGCGCGACCGGCGCAACTTCGGCGGCCGTCGCCTTGGCGGTGGCTTTGGTCGCGGGCGTGGCGGGCTTGGCCGCCTCGAGCTTTACCGCCTTGCTGGAAATTACGAACCGCCGCCGGACAGGCGGGGTTTTCACCTTGGAAATTTTCGGACTGCTCTTGCTGCGCGATGCACCTTTGACCGTCTTAACTTTGCGTTTCAACATAATTTTTAGACAAAAATACCTGGAACCGGTTCGGAAAAATCAACCATCCGCCGCGAAAAAAGCTTCTGACGGCACACCTGCGTTCATGGGAACCGCGAACACCAGAAGACTGACGCGGCGTCAATCCTAACTGTTTTGCTGGAAAATTCAAGTATTATCTTTGTTTCATGCGCTTGGAATCACCGTTTAGATATTTGGCGCAATCAGCTTGATCCAAATAGCTAATAACTCTGATCAAGCCGACATTCGGACTGCCGCCACATCCCGCGCGATTTGTTCCCGCAACTCGGCCGGCGTCAAAAACTTCTGTTCCGCCCGCAATTTCGCGCTGATTTCCATCTCCAATTCCGCGTCGTAAAGTTCGCCGCTGAAATCTAGTAGGTGTGCTTCCACCCGCAACTGCATTCCTGCGGATACGGTTGGACGCACGCCGATGTTCAGCGCAGCGTGGAAAGATTTCCCGTCCACTTTTGTGCTGGCGGCATATACACCGTGCGGCGGCAGCGCCAGATTCGCCACGTCCAAATTCGCCGTCGGGAAACCGAGTTGCCGGCCGATTTTGTCACCTTCAACCACGTGACCGCAAATGGTGTAAGGGCGTCCGAGCATCTGGCTCGCAGCGTCCAGATGGCCGGATCGAATCGCCTCGCGGATGCGTGTGCTGCTTACGGTTTCACCATCCAGCGCCACCGCCGCGTGACCATGGACTTGGAAACCATTTTCCGCGCCAAGTTGTTTCAGCAGCGCCACGTTGCCGCTGCGCCTATGGCCAAAGACAAAATCCGCTCCGACGCAGATGGAAAAAATCTTTCCCAAATCGCGCGCCAGTTCGCGGATGAAAACTTCGCCGGATTTTTCGCTGAAATCTTTGTTGAATGGAATCTCCAGCAGCGCATCCGCGCCGAGCGCTTCGATGGCGCGCAGCTTTTGTGAGCGGGAAAAAATCTGCGGCGGGCTTTTCCTCGGCGCGACGACGGCGCTCGGGTGCTTGTCAAACGTGACCACCAGCGCCACGGCGTCGTGCTGCCGCGCGTCGGCGACGGTCTGTCGGATGATTTGCTGATGGCCCAGATGCACGCCGTCAAAAACCCCGATGGCCAGGCAGACCTTGCGGCTGCCGTTGCCGAGTTCGTTTGCGGCCTGGGTGAGTTTCATGCGACTGCCAGTTTGAGATACGGTATCACGCGCTTTTCCAGTTGCGCCGTGCCCAACTGCAAAATCGCCTCCAGCGGCAGTGCATCGGCCGCGTCGAATTTTCCCGACGCGCATCGGCGCAAGGCTGTGAGGTGCGCGCCGCAGCCGAGTTTTTGCCCCAGGTCGTGCGCGAGGCTGCGAATGTAGGTGCCCTTGGTGCAAGCCACGCGGCATTTGCCAAATGGCTCGGTGTATTCGGTGAATCGGAAATTATAGACATGAATCAGGCGCGGCTCCCGTTCCACCTCGATGCCTTTGCGGGCAAGCTTGTAAAGCGGTACGCCGTTCTTTTTGATGGCGGAAACCATCGGCGGGACTTGCATGATGTCGCCAATGAACGTCGCCGCTTCCTCATTCAGCTGGTCGAGCGTCATCGGCATCACCGGCAGGGAAGCGGTCAGTTCACCGTCGCAATCGTAGCTGTCCGTGACTTCGCCAAATTTGATGGTGCCTTCGTAAACCTTGTCGTCGCCCATCAGTCGCTCGGACAATTTTGTGCCGCGACCAAGCACGATGATGAGCAGCCCGGTGGCGTTCGGATCAAGCGTGCCGCAGTGCCCGACTTTCTTGATGCCAAACTTGCGGCGGATGGCGTCCACCACGTCGTGCGACGTCGGCCCGGCGGGCTTGTCAACGAGAATCGCTCCGTCGAGCGCGGTAAATTCTTGCATGAAAATTATTTTGCCGCCTTTAAAGCGTGTTTCACGGCGGCGATGACTTTGCGCTGCACCGCCAGCGGCGTGCCGGGAATGCGCGCGCCCGCCGCCGCCGGATGGCCGCCGCCGCCAAATTGCGCGGCAATCTCATTGACGTTTACCCGCGCATTTTTCGAGCGGAGGCTGATGCGCGTGAGTTCCGGTTCCAACTCTTCGAATACGCACGCCACCACCACCGGCTCAATCGCGCGGATGTGGTCGATCAGCCCTTCCGTGTCATCGCTCTCCGCGCCGGTGCGGGTGAAATCTTTCTTCTTCAGCCAGAACCACGCGATTTGGTCGTTGTCCGCCAGCCGGAATTTGCTGTAAACGTGCTTGAGTAGCTTCACGCGGGAGAGCGGATACGATTGATAAACCTCATCGCAAATTTTGGCGAGGTTCGCCCCGCGCGTTACCAGTTCCGCGCCGGCGTGGAACGTGCCGGGGCGCGTGGTCGAATATTGAAATGATCCGGTGTCCGTTGAGATGGCGGTGAACAGCAAGTCGGCGATCGGCTTGGTGATCGGCCAGCGCGCGACCTTGAGCAGGCGGTAAATTAATTCGCCGGTGGAAGGCTCGCGCGGCGAAATCCAGTTCACGTCGCCGTAGCGCGGGTTGCTCGCATGATGGTCAATGTTGATTAGGATTTTGCGTCCCTTGATGCAGTCGCCCACCGTGCCCAGTCGCTCGTAGCTCGCGCAATCCGTGGCGATGACGCAGTCGAATTTTTCGCCGCGTTTCGGTTTTTCAATCAGTCCGTCACCGACCAGAAATTTATATTTTAGCGGAATGGTATCCTGATTCCACACCGAAACTTTTTTTCCTTCATTGCGCAGTGCTAGCGCGAGTCCCAGCTGCGAGCCGATGCAATCACCGTCCGGGCGGATATGGCCTACGATGCAAAATGTCTTGTGCTCGCGGATGATCTCAAGAATGCGGTCAATAATCTTTGGGTAGCTTTTCACGGCGTGTTTTCACCCGGCTTGGCGGCGGATTCCTTTTCCAGCTCTTCGATGATTTGCAAAACTTTGTTGCCGCGCATGATGGAATCGTCCGCGACAAATTTCAGTGTCGGGGTGTATTTTAAGATTACGGCCTTCGCCACTAGCCCTTGGATGCGGATGCGGTGCTCATGCAAAACTGTTAGCGCGTGCTTCTGCTGGTTGGCGTTGCCGAGAATGCTGATGAAGACCACGGCGGACTTCAAATCGCCGGCCACGTCAATGTCGTTGACTGTGATGAGTCCGACATCGTTGACGTTGAATTCGCGCCGGATGGCCTCTCCAATCGCGCGCTTCAAAAGTTCGCGCACGCGCTCATGTCGCATGTTGGGCATATTTGATTTGGGTTAGGATTGCGATTACAACGCCGCCATTGCTTTTAATCGTAATCTTGATCCGCTTTCAAATTGTTTCTTACAGCTTCGCCGCAATCTTTTCGATGGCGTAGCACTCGATGACGTCGCCGACTTGGAACTCGCCAAAGCCCTCGATGCGCATGCCGCATTCCATGCCGGCGCGCACCTCGTTGACTTCGTCTTGGAAGCGGCGCAGCGACTGCGTGACGCCCTCATAAATGACATCTTTCTTGCGGCGAACGCGCACCTTGCCACGCACGATGCGGCCGGTGCTGATCATGCAGCCGGCGACCGGTGCGCCCTTGGACAATTCAAAAACCTGCCGCACTTCCGCCGAGCCGACGATGGTTTCCTTGAGATCGGGTTCGAGCAGGCCGGCCATCGCCGCTTTCACCTCGTCAATCAACTCGTAAATGATGGCGTAAAGTTTGATTTGCACGCCGGCGTGCTTTGCTTTTTCGGCGGCGGTGCTGTCGAGCCGCGTGTGGAAACCGAGGATGACGCACTTGGACGCGGACGCCAGTGCCACGTCGTTTTCCGTAATCGTGCCGACGTCGCTGTGCAAAATTTCGAGCGAGACCTTGTCGGACTCGATTTTCTTGAGCGCCTCGACGATGGCTTCGACGGAACCTTGTGTGTCCGCCTTGACGACGGCTCGCAATACCTTGCTTTGCGCGGCTTCGAGCGACGCGAACAGGTTTTCCAGCGTGACCTTCGAGCGGCTTTCCAAATCTTCGGCCTTGGCGGTAAACGCACGTTCCTCGGCCAGCGCTCGCGCGGCCTTTTCGTCGTCCACCGAGCTGAATTCCCAGCCGGCTTCCGGCACGCCGTTCAAGCCAAGCACGCTCACGGCCACGGACGGACCGGCTTCCTTCAATCGCTGGCCTTCCTCGTTGATGAGCGCGCGAACTTTGCCGTAAAACTCGCCGCAGATCACCACGTCGCCAAGATGCAAGGTTCCCTTACGGACCAAAACGGTCGCCGTCGGGCCGCCGGGCGAAACGCCGGATTCAATGACGTTGCCTTTGGCGTTGCGGGTCGGATTTGCTTTCAATTCCAGCAAATCGGCTTGGAGCAAAATCATTTCGAGCAATTTATCTATGCCCTGTTTCGTCAGCGCGGAACATTCGACGTAAATGGTGTCGCCGCCCCAATCGTCAGGCACCAACCCTTTTTCCTGTAACTGCTGGCGCACTTTTAGTGGATTCGAGTTCGGATGGTCGCACTTGTTGATGGCGACGAGAATCGGAACTTTCGCCGCCTTCGCGTGCGCGAGCGCTTCCAAAGTCTGCGGCATGACGCCGTCATTCGCCGCGACAACGAGGACCACGATATCCGTCACGTTCGCGCCGCGGGCGCGCATGGAGCTGAACGCCGCGTGGCCGGGCGTGTCGAGAAAAGTAATCTGTGCGAGCTCGTTTTTGCGTTCAGGATGCGGCACGGCGATCGTGTAGGCGCCGATGTGCTGCGTGATGCCGCCCGCCTCGCCCGCCGCGACGTTAGCCTTGCGGATGACGTCAAGCAGTGAGGTCTTGCCGTGGTCAACGTGGCCCATGATGGTCACGACCGGCGCGCGCGGTTTCAAGTCCTCCGTCTTGTCGTCCACATCGAGTTCGACTTTTTTCTCCGTCGCGTGAACAATGCCTTCGCCCTTGGCGCGTTTTTCCGCCTCAAATTTGAAACCAAAATGCGCGGCGACCTGCACGGCGATTTTTTCGTCAATCGTCTGGTTTACCGTCGCCATGACCTTTTGCTTCATCAGCTCGGCGATGACGGCGAATGGCTTCTGCTTCATCGCCTCGGCCAGCGCGCGGACGACAATCGGCGGCTTGATGGTGATGATCTGCGCGTCTGAAGGTAGCGCAATTTTCGGCTGCTGCGGCGCGGCCGGCTTGGGGGGCTGGGAACCAAATTGCGGACGGCCATCGCGGCCGCGCTGAAATGGCTGACCGCGACCGTCGCCACGCGGCGGCGGCTGGCTGGGACGACCGCCACGGTCACCGCCGCGTTCGCCGGGGCGGGTAGAAATCGGACGGGTGGGCAGCTGAATGCGACCGACGAGCTGGCCGATCTGAGACTTCGGCGGTTCAGGCGGAACCATTGGTTTGGGCGGCGCAGGCGGCGCGGCTGGTGCGGCGACGGGCTTGGGGATTTCCGCGACGGGCTTCGGCGCTTCGGCGGTAACAACCGGTGCTGGTGCGGGTGCGGTTTTTTCTTCGACAACCGGCGCGGGCTCCGGCGGCGCGGAGATAATCTGGATTTTTTCCTCAATCGGCGCGGGCTTGGGTTTTTCCTCGGCCGGTTTGGGGGTGATGTGGGCGGCGGCCTCGGGGTGCTCCTTGATCAGCTCTTCTTCAAGGTAGTCGGCACTGATGTTGTCAATGGAACTGGACGGGACCTTGGCCGTTGTGATGTTCAGCGACTTGGCTTTGGCCAGGATAACTTTGTTGTCCAGGCCAAGCCTTTTTGAGATGTCGTAAATCCGACGAGGCATAATTGTTTTTTCACCGCTACGGGCCAGTATGTGCAATTCGCCTGCATGGTCAAATTGCCCAAACCAAAACTTTTCCGGTCCGCGCCATAAAATCTTAATTGCCGACGGGCAACGAGCGGCGGCCCGCCTCGGCTCGCGCGGCTTCCAATATCGCCGCTGCGTTTTCACCGATGCCGGGAACGTCCGCGAGGTCGCCGGCTTCCGCCGACAACAAATCTTCCAGCCGGGCGATGCCGGCATGCACGAGCGCGTCCGCCTGTTCGCGGGTGATTCCGGAAATTGCAGCCATTTTTGTGACGGCCTCGGCCATCTGCTCGTCAAACCCTTTTGTAATCACCTGCTCGGCATCAATGTCCACTTCCCAGCCGGTCAGCTTGGCAGTCAGCCGCGCGTTCTGGCCGCGCTTGCCGATGGCTAGCGAAAGTTGGTCTTCCGTGACGAGAACGTGAACTCGTTTTGTCGTCTCGTTGAGCTCAATGCTCTTAATTTTCGCGGGTTCCAGCGCCTTTGTGATGAATGCCTTGACGTCGGCGGACCAGGGAATCACGTCCACTTTTTCGTTGTTCAGCTCGCGGACGATGTTCTTGACCCGCTGGCCGCGCATCCCAACGCACGCGCCGACCGGATCCACTTTCGAGTCGCGGGAATAAACGGCCATCTTGGTGCGGAAACCGGGCTCGCGTGCGATGCCCTTGATCTCAATGGTGCCGTCGTTGATCTCGGAAACTTCCAATTGGAACAGTTTCACGATGAACTTCGTATCCGCGCGCGATAAAATAATTTCCGGCCCGTGCGGCCCTTCCTGCACGGCCTTGACGAGGCAGCGGATGCGTTCGCCGACCTGGTATTCCTCGGTGGGTACACGCTCCTTGTTGGGCATAACCGCCTCAAATTTACCGAGATCGAGAATCACGTCTGAGCGGTCGAACCGGCGCACCGTGCCGCTGACGATGTCGCCGACGCGATCCTTGTATTCCGTAAGAATCATGGCCTTTTCGGCTTGACGCACACTCTGCATCAACGCCTGCTTGGCGTATTGTGCCGCGATGCGGCCGAAGCCGGCGGGCGTCACTTCCTTTTCAATCTCATCGCCCACCTTCGCGTCCGCCTTGACTCGGCGGGCGTCGAACAAGGAGATTTGATCGTGTTGCGAAATGACTTTCTCCGCCACGATGAGCTTGGCAAACGCCTTGATGTCACCGTTCTTCTGGTTGATGTCCACGCGGAGTTCGCGCGCGGGGCCGACCGCCTTTTTGGCGGCCTGCAACAAGGCGCCCTGCACCGCGCCCATGAGGACTTCACGGCTGACGCCTTTTTCCCGTTCCCAGAATTCTAATCCGGCAATAAAATCTGCATTCATAACAATCAAATGCGCGGCACCGGCACCGGTTTTGGCGAACAAAAAAGTCGGAAAGACCTTTGTCTCCGACTTTTGCGCGCTGGTGAACCAGCCAATACCACTTTGAACTTTTAGAATAAATTTTTTCGCGTCAACGTCAAGCGTAAAACTGTCCCTTCCGTGCCGTGCAATCGGTATTTATCTGTGTCTAGATGCTGGCTAAGCTGTTGGCGTGAAACTGTTTTACACCGGCCCGGTCGTCAACGCCGAAATGCTTGTGATGATGCTCGAAAAGCACGGCATCGTCGCTATGCAGAAATTTGTGGACGCCACCGCGCCGGATGACGGCGACTTAAACCGCCCCGCCCGGGTCTTTGTACCGGAGGCGGATTACGACCGCGCCTGCGGGCTTTTCTATGCCGGGCGCGAGGACGAGCTGTGATTTCACGAATCGCGTGAACCTCACGCCTTTGCTGCAAAGGCCGCTGGCATTTTCCTTGTAAATTATGGCGGCATGATTATTTATCAAGTTCATCCGACCATGAAAAGTCCACTTGCCCGTGGTGGTTCAGGAGCTTTCACCCTCATTGAACTGCTGCTGGTCATTGCCACCATCGGCATCTTGGCCGCGCTGTTGATGCCGGTGCTGGATCAGGCAAAGGTGCGAGCCAGGCGGGTTCAATGTGTGAACAACCTGCGGGAAACCGGCATCGCCTTCCATTTGTTTGCGAACGACCACGGCGAAAAAGTTCCGACCCAGGTCTCCACTAACAACGGCGGTTCGCTGGAATTCGTCGCTGCCGGCTATCAAACTCAAGGGGTATTTTATTTTTCGTATCAACATTTTCTGCCGCTGGCAGGCACACTGCTCACGCCCAAACTCCTCGCTTGTCCGGCAGATTTGGAACGCTTGCCGGCCACGAATTTCACCCAATTCAACAACTGGAACTTGAGTTATGCCATCGGCTTGCCGGCGGACGCCGTTAACCCGCGCGCCATTCTTGCCGCCGACCGCAATCTACCTGCCTGCCATCGACAGCCGCCGGGACCAACCATCGCCTATCTGTATGTCACCAACATTCCTCCGCCGCCGTATTGGTCTGTGGGTTTGCACAAAGGCAAAGGGAATATCCTTTTTGCCGACGGTCATGCGGAGGAATCCTATGACGCCATTTTTCCATCGGAAACCACCGTGGCCGAAGACCTCGTATATCCAGATGTGAAGATTAGTGGTATCTCGACGAATAGCGCCCAGCCGAATGGCAGCGCCGACCCGAATAATTCACCGAGCCCCAATCAGTCGGTTCCTCCGGCGGCGGCTGGTTCCCGCGAACCGAGCGCCCCTCCAAATCTTTCTGCACCTAGTCCGGCAAAAGTTTCGGTTGCCGACCAGCCCCCAACCAACAACCTCAAGCCTATTCCCGTCGCCACCAATGCCGTGGTGGCAACTGATTTTGATTCAGGGATGTCTGCTTTCAACCGCCAGCTCGTGAAGATTTTCCAGCTGGTGTTTGGCTGGGTATATTTGCTGCTGCTGTTGCTTTTTCTGATCTGGCTGTTTTTGAAGTTGAGGCGGGAATGGCGGTGGAGGCAGCAACGGAGGCAAAAGCGCTGAGATTCACTGCTGGATTCCAGTCTGCTGTTCCGGTATTCTGCGCCGCCATGTTCGATCTCGTTAAACCGCAGATTTCGACCGCCGCCGACAAACTCACGCACTTGCGGAGGTTTCTTTGACGTGTCCAAATTGAACCAGCGCCTTGCCGAACTTGAGGCGCAGATGACGGGCGAAACTTTTTGGAACAATCAGGAGGCCGCGCAGAAAGTCATCAACGAGACCAACGACATTCGTGGCAAAATTGATCCCCTCGCGCGCTTCGGCAAGCAGGTGGAAGATTTGCAGGTCATGCTCGAACTCGCCGCCGCCGAACCAGAGACCATGCACGCCCGGCACGAAGCCGAGATGGAGGCTGATCTCAAGAAGCTGTTCGCCGATCTCGACACGTTCGAGCTGAAAACTTTTTTGAGCGGCCCGCATGACAAATGCAACTGCATCTTCACCATCAACGCCGGAGCGGGCGGCACCGAGGCGCAGGACTGGGCGGAAATGCTTTCGCGCATGTATGGCCGCTGGTTTGATTTGCGCGGCTGGAAATGGGAAGTCACCGATGCGCTCGCCGGCGATTCCGCCGGTTTGAAAAGCGTCACCTTCCGCGTCGAGGGCGAAAACGCCTACGGTTTCTGCAAGGCGGAACGCGGCGTGCACCGGCTGGTGCGCATTTCGCCGTTCGATTCCAACAAGCGCCGGCACACGAGTTTTTCCAGCGTGGACACGGTGGCGGAATTGAGCGATTTGGTGGAGACGGACATCGTCATTCCCAAGACGGAAATTCTGCGCGACACCTTCCGTTCCGGCGGCAAAGGCGGCCAGAATGTGAACAAGGTGGAAACCGCCGTGCGCCTGACACACATTCCCACCGGGCTGGTCGCCGCGTCGCAGGCCCAGCGCAGTCAGGTGCAAAACGAAGCCACCGCGATGGCAATGTTGATCTCAAAACTTTACGCGCTGAAACTGGATCAGGCCAAAAGCGAGATGGAACGTTTTTATGGTGACAAAGGCAGCATCTCGTGGGGCAACCAGATACGCAGCTACGTTTTTCAGCCGTATCGCATGGTGAAAGATCTGCGCACCGGCGAACAAGCCAGCGACGTGCAGGCCGTGATGGATGGACGCCTTGATCCGTTCGTGAACGCCTGGCTCCGCGCCGGCTGCCCGCTCAAGCGGATGCAGGGCGTGAAGGATGACGAAGAATAGCCGCCAAAATGTGCAATAGCTCCAGCAGTTTTACTTTTGCAAATATCGTGAATTTTTGCGGTAACTAAAACAGTGAACATTCTCGACAAGATTGTTGAACAGAAAAAACGTGAGGTCGCGCAACTGCCCGCCCGCCTCATCGCTGCTGGCGATTTGCGGGACGCCATGCTCGAACGCGGCGGGTCGCGCGATTTTCTCGGTGCTCTCCGCCGCGCATCCGGCATCCGGCATCCGGCATCCGGTATCGCCCTCATCGCCGAAGTCAAAAAAGCGTCGCCTTCGCTGGGCGTGATTTGCCCGGACTTTGATCCTGTCCGCATTGCCACGGAATACGAAACGGCGGGCGCGAGTTGTCTGTCCGTTTTGACCGATGGGAAATTTTTCCAAGGCTCGCTGGATTATCTCCGTCAAATCCGCGTGGCGGTGAAACTGCCGCTGTTGCGGAAGGATTTCATCATTGATGAGCGCCAGATTCTCGAAGCCATCGAATGGGGCGCGGACGCCATCCTGCTCATTGTCGCCATTTTGACCGACGCGCAACTGGCAGAATTTCATTCGCTCGCCACCGAAGCAGGGCTTGCCGTGCTCGTTGAGGTTCATGATGCGGAAGAATTGGAACGTGCGCTGAAAGTTTCGCCGGCCCTGCTGGGCGTAAATAATCGGAATCTAAAAACCTTCCAAGTGGATTTGGCCACCACGGAAAACCTTGCGCCGCGCATCCTTCGCCATGGCTCGTTGCTCGTCGCCGAGAGCGGTATCCACACCCGGGCGGACGTCGCGCGGGTGCAGGCTTGTGGTGCCGGTGCAATTCTGGTCGGTGAATCGCTCGTAAAACAGGGCGACATCGGCGCGAAAGTGCGCGAGTTGATTGGCGGCTAAAAGTGTTGTGGGAAAGGCGTAAGCCGGCGAAGGCTGAAAAGGCGAAACCTTAAAATCTCCTTCGCACCCTCGTGGCCTTCGCGCAAATTATTTTCGGTTTCGCGCCAGTTGCTTCGCCAGCCGGATGGCGGCAATCATGCTGCCGGGATTCGCCGTGCCTTTGCCGGCGATGTCGTATGCCGTGCCGTGGTCGGGTGAGGTGCGGATAAACGGCAGTCCCAGCGTCCAATTGATGCCGCTGTCAAAGGCTACGGCTTTGAGCGGCGCTAGTCCCTGATCGTGATACATCGCCACAACGGCGTCAAATTTACCTTTTAGCGCGTAGTGGAAAACCGTGTCGCCGCTCAATGGGCCGACGACATCGAAGCCGCGTTTCTGCATCGCCAAAACGGTCGGCGCGATGGTTTTGATTTCTTCGTCGCCGAATTCCCCGCCTTCGCCGGCATGCGGATTTAAACCGGCGACGGCAATTTTCGCCCGCTCCAAGCCGAGGTCAAGGCAGGATTGCGCCGCAAGTTCGATGGCGAGCGTGATTTTTTCTGCCGTCAGTTTTTCGGGAATGGACTTGATGGAAATATGAACGGTGGCCAACGCGACGCGGAGCCAGCGCCCGCGTTCATCGGTGCCGAGGAGCATCATTGTGGTGAGTTTGGTGCCGGCAAGTTCGGAGAGAAATTCGGTCTGGCCGACAAATTTGTGGCCGGCGTGGATGATGGCTTCCTTGTTGACCGGCGCAGTGACGAGTGCATCCAGTTCGCCGCGCAGGCAGCGCTGGCCGCCATCGAGCAGCGCGGCCACGGCGGCATCGGCTGCAGCAGGTGAACCGGCGGGCAAATGTTGCGGCAGCGCTTCGGTCAACGGGTTGGCGATGAAAAATCTGCCGCTTTCACCGCTGTCGTTTTTTTTCTTTAGAGGCAGATTGAGCGAAAGTTTTTCATTCAGCCGCGCGAGAAGTTTTTCATCGCCGATGAGCAGGTATCTGGTTTCGTCGGCGGCCGCTTCGGCGGCGATGGCCTTAAGCGCGACTTCAGGGCCGATGCCGGTGACGTCGCCGAGGGAAATGCCAATCCAGTTTTTCATCGTGTCTGCGACACGGGCTTTCAGAAGTAGCGGATGAAGGTCTTTTTCTTGAGCCCGTCAATCCATACCTTCTGCAGTTTCGCCTGCTGTTCGACGCGAAGGTTTTTTTCGATTTCGGCGCGGACTTCGGTGAGCGGCTTCGCCTGCGCGGGTTTTTTGTCCTCGACGAGCACAAGGTAGCAACTGTCGGGCATATCCACCACATCGCTGACCCGGCCGGTTGGAAGTGCGAAGGCGGTATCGGCGAGTTCCTTGCGGAGCACGGAGCGTTCGACCCAGCCCCAGTCGCCGCCTTGGTGTTGCTGCGAACCTTGCGAATAAACGGTGGCCATTTCGGTGAATGCGGCACCATCCTTGATTTTGCCTTGGATTTCGCGGGCGAGTTTGAGGGTGTTGGTGTCGTCGGCGGAGGCTTTGGTCAGGACGATCATGCGCAGCTTGACCTGATCTTCGAGTTTAAACCGGTCAAGGTTGGCGCGGTAATAGGATTCAACCTTGAAAGGGGAAATGGTGATTTCGCGCTGGACGTTCTGGTTGCGGAGGGCGGATTCGATATATTGCTCGCGCACCTGTTTGCGAAATTGTTCGAGCGTCATGCCCTGCGCTTGCAAGGTTTTCATCAGCGTGACGCGGTCGCCGAAACGTTCATGAATGCGTTCATGCACGAGTTCGTCCACTACGCTGTCGGGCAGCTTGTAGCCTTCAGTGTCGAAGCTGTGTAAAATGAGCTGTCGTTCAACCAGTTGATCCAGACTGTCATTGAGCGCCTGATTCAGCTTCTGCTGAAACACGTCCGGTTGCGTGGCGTATTGGCGGCGCAATGCATCTATGGCGGGCCGGGTATATTCTTCAACCTCGGCAAAGGTGATGGCACGGTCGTTGACCACGGCCTTGACCCCATCGGCTACTTCAGCGCGGGAGAACATCGGCGTGCAAACTGCCACGCCCAGCATGAGGATGAATCGGAAGTATTTCATCGAATTTTCAGCATGGTAACAACCGAGCCCCTGCGGTCAAGCGCCGTCCGGTCAGGTGTCGGCAGTCAGGACATGGTTCTGATATTAGTAATCTCTTGATCGTGATCGCTCTGGTTATTGGATTGAAATGAATGATGAGAATCGGGAACCGTTTTCAGGGCTGGGCCAGCCACCACAATATCACCGCCAGCGTCGTCGCGCACACCAGCGCAGTCGCCAGTGTCCAGCGCATAATCAGCCTTTGTTTGAGGCGGTAATTTCTGCCACCCTGACCGGGAAAAAGGTAAAACCGTTCGCGTGGCTTGTCATTTTTGCTGAAGAACACACTGTTGTTTACCAAATCCCGCGCCTCACCTCAAGCCGTGTGCTTGCCGTGCCGGCGGATATTTCGCTAATGTCCCGCCATGCAACTCGAAGATCATGTAGGCGACATCATCCGCAAAGCTCGTGCGATGAGCGGTGTTTCAACTGCCGCCGCTGCGATTGCCGCCGAAATTTCCGAAAGCGACCTCGCCGCGATCGAAGCGGCCGGCACGATCTCCGCAAAAATAAATTTCATCGCACTTGGAAAAATCACCGGCCTCCATCCTCGAAAACTCACCGCTATCGCCAACGGCTGGCAACCATCGCCAAAAAACTTGGGCCTGTGGCGCGAACTGCGGATGTTCACCACCCGAGACGACGCGCTTACCGTGAATTGCTATTTGGTCTGGGACGTGGAGACGCGCACGGCGGCGTTGTTCGATACCGGTTTCGAAGCAACGATGCTTCTCGAAACCATTGCGGCGGAAAAATTGGTTTTGAAGCACATTTTTGTCACCCACTCGCATTGGGATCACGTCGAAGCCCTGCCGCAAATCCGCGCGGCTTGGCCGGAGGCACGGTTGCATTCTAGTTCCAAAAACGCGCCGGCCAGTCAGCGCAACCAACCGGACGAAATCATTTGCCTCGGAGAACGACGCATTATTCATCGCGAAACGCCCGGCCATGCGGAGGACGGCACGACTTATCTCATCAGCAACTGGCCGCAGTCTGCGCCGCCAGTGGCGCTGGTGGGTGACGCGATTTTTGCCGGCTCGATGGGGCGTGGCAACCAGTCATGGGAACTGGCGCGGCAAAAAGTACGGGAACAGATTTTATCCCTGCCGCCGGAGACTTTGATTTGCCCCGGTCATGGTCCGTTGACGACCGTGGCGGAAGAAATAGAATTCAACCCTTATTTCTGATATTTTGTCGGGGTTAATTATTTTTTGACGAACACGGTTTTCGGGAGTAGAGATACATTGTTTTAACGGTAAAAGTAACGGTTTTAGCGTAATTGAATTCTCGGTTCCTCACCAATTAGTTGCGCTACAATCGGGGTTGTGTACAACATATTGTGGTTTTCTCTTTACAGAAACCGCCAGCTTTGGTTGGCTAGGCCCAACAAGATTATGTATCTCAAAAATCTCACAGTTTTTGGCTTTAAGTCCTTTGCGGACAAGACGGCGTTGAATTTTCAGCCCGGCGTCACTGCCATCGTCGGGCCGAACGGCTGCGGCAAGTCTAACGTCTCGGACGCCATCCGCTGGGTGCTCGGCGAACAGTCGGCCAAGGCGTTGCGCGGTGGCGAAATGGCCGACGTGATTTTTAACGGCACGGACAGCCGCAAGCCGATGGGGATGGGCGAAGTTTCGCTTACGCTCGGCGGCGTCGGCGAAGAAAGTCTGAAGGCGGCGGGCGTCGAAGTTTCCTATGACGAAGTGACGCTCACTCGCCGGATTTTCCGCGACGGCGGCAGTGAGTATTTTTTGAACCGCACGCCCTGCCGGCTTAAGGACATCCAGCAGCTTTTCATGGGCACCGGCGTCGGGCGTACGAGCTACAGCATTTTGGCGCAGGGTCACATCACGCAGATTCTTTCCAGCAAACCGGAAGACCGCCGGATGATTTTCGAGGAAGCTGCCGGCATCACGAAATTCAAATCGCAGAAAAAAGAATCGCTGCGCAAACTCGAATACACTGAGCAAAACCTGTTGCGCATCGCCGACACGATCAAGGAGGTAAAACGGCAAATTGGTTCGCTGCAACGCCAGGCCGGCAAGGCGCGCCGCTACAAACAAATTTCGCAGGAACTTCAGCACCTCGACACGCAGCTTGCGCGGCATCAGTTCGACGTGCTGCAATCGGAAATCACCGAGAAAAATTCTGCCGTCGAAAATCTGCGCAATGAAATCGAGGCCGGCTCGAACGACATTCTCCGTTTTGAAAATGAAATCGCGAAGTTGCGCGAGCATCTTTCCGAACTCGAACACGAGGTCGCCGCGCAGCAGCAGCGCGGACTGGAATTGAAGGGCGAAGCTGAACGCCACGAGAGCCGGATTCATTTCAATCAGGAACGCATCCACGAAATCGAATCACAGAACGTGAAGGCACTGGAAGAAATCGCCCAGGCCGAGGAACGTCATCGCACCGCGCAGGAAGATCTGGCCAGCGTGACGGAAAAACTTGCCGCCGCCGAAAATGCGCTGATGCAACATCGCGAAGCGTTGCAGGCCAAGCAGAATTCGTTGCGCGAAGTCGAGGAAAGTCTGCGCCAGCAGCAGGAAACGCTGCGGCAGGCGCAGTCCGCGTCGTTTGCGGCCGCGCAGGATTTGTCGCGCGTGCGCAATGAGATCACCGCTCTCGATCTGGCGAAGCAGGGAAATCTGGTGCGTCTCGAAAAGCTGTCCGCCGAGAAAGTTCAGCTCGAAGAAGAACGTGTGCGCCTCGAAGCTCGCTTGCAGGAATTCACGGCCAGCGTCGAATTGGAAAAACTCACCGTGGCCACGACGCGCGGTTCCGTCGAGCAGCGGCAAAACCGTTTGCGCGAGTTGCAGGGCGAGTTGCACACGTCGTCGCAGGAACAGGACAAGTTCTTGCAGCAGCAGGCCGAGAAGCGTTCGCGGCTTCATGTTCTCGAACAGCTTGAAGGCTCGCACGAAGGTTTCGATGCTGGCGCGGTCGCGGCGTTGCGCCAGTCGCGTTCCGTCATTGGTTCGCTCGCGGACCGCATCCGCGTGCCGGATCAGTTTGTCACCGCTGTGGAAAATGCGCTTGGCCACAATTTGCAGCTTGTGCTGACCGAGCAGCCGTCGTCCGCGCAGGAAATTCTCGCTGACTTGAACGCCAACAAGTCCGGTCGCGCCAGCATTGCCGCGCTCGCCATCCATCAATATCAGGATGAGAAGCAGCTTTCATTCGTCGGCGAAATGGCGCCGGGCGAAAAGAGCGAGGCGGCGCAGGCTGGCTTGCAGAACGGCCAGATTGTCCACGCGATGAGTGTGATTCAGGCCGAGCCGCAGGTGGAAGCGCTCTTGAAATCGCTGCTGGGCCGCACGTTCATCGCATCCGACCTCGGTACCGCTACAACGCAAATCCAGAATGGCCATGCCGGCTGCGATTTTGTGACGCTCGGCGGCGAATTGCTGAACCGCCACGGTATTTACACCGGCGGCTATTTGAATGGCAGAGGCAACGGCAAGGCGCCTTCCTCCATCCTGGGCCGAAAAAACCAGATCACCGAGTTGCAGGTGGAGTTGGCCGGGTTGCAGGAGCGGGTTGAGGAAGCCAGCCGCAAGCGGGGTGCGCTCTTGAGCGAGCAGACGGAACTGTCCGCCTCGTTGCAGCAGGCGCAGACCGAATTGCGCCAGCAGGAAGTTGCCATTGCCACGCGCGAGGGCGAGTTCAACGCGCTGCAAAATTCCTCCCGGCTGCTGGGTCAGAAGATTGAGACCGTGATGTTCGAGGTGGAAAGCCTCGCCGCCCAGGAACGCGAAGGCATGGAAAAACGCGAGGCGTTGTCGGTCCGGTTGAACGAACTCGAAGCCCGCGAGCGCATGGCGCAGGAGCAGGTCGTGGCCCTGACGGCCGAGTTGGAGAATCTCCGCCAGACCCGCGACGCGGCGATGGCCGCGTTGTCCGAAAGCAGGGTCGCTTTGGCCTCTGACGAGCAATTGGCGTCGTCCTTCCGCCAGCAGAAAACCTCGCTCGGCCATCGCATCGGCGAACTGAGCCAGCTGGTTGAGGCGCGGCGCAATGAGTGCGCCTCGTTCATTTCCCGCAAGGAGCAGGCGGAGTCCGAGATCCAGGATTCGCAGGCCAAGATTGAAACTCTACAGCATGAGCGCGGGCTGGTGAGCGCCCAGACCGCGGAGACCCTCGGTCTGAAGAACGCGCAGGAAGGCGAGATTGCCCAGCGCGATGAGACCTTGCGCACGCAGCGCAGCCGGTTGACGGAGATTCAGAACCAGCGCGGCGCGCTCGACGTTGAATTGGCGCAGAAAAACATGTCGGTGCAAAACTTGCGCGACAAGGTGCAGGAGAAATATCACCTGAACCTCGACGACATCCGCAGCGAGTGCATCAGCATCACCCACGCCGACGAGGGTCAGCCGCAGGTGCAGACGCTCACGCCCGAGGAGATGGCCGCGAGCGGCGCGGGCACGGATTGGAACGCTGTGGCCGAGCAGGTGCATGCCTTGCAGACCAAGATCGATGAAATGGGCCCGGTGAATCTCGTCGCCATCGAGGAATACGAGGAAACCGAGCAGCGTCATCAATTTCTTTCGCAGCAATACGAAGACTTGGTCAACGCCAAGGTTGAGTTGCTGGAGATCATCAACCGCATCAATACGCAGACGCGGCAGATGTTCGTGGAGACGTTTGAGAAGATCCGCGACAATTTCCGGCTGATGTTTGTGGACGTCTTCGGCGGCGGCAAAGCGGACCTGATCCTAACGGATGAAAACGATGTTCTCGAATCCGGCATCGAGATTGTCGCGCGGCCGCCCGGCAAACAGCTGCAGAGCATCTCGCTGCTGTCCGGCGGCGAGCAGACGATGGTCGCCGTCGCGCTGCTGTTCTCCATCTACCAGGTGAAGCCCAGCCCCTTCTGCGTGCTGGACGAGTTGGACGCGCCGCTCGACGAATCCAACGTGGTGCGCTTCGTGAAAATTCTCGAGCGCTTCCTCGCCCACTCGCAGTTCATCATCATCACGCACAACAAGCGCACCATCGGCATGGCCGACGTGCTTTACGGCGTGACCATGCAGGAGCACGGCATCAGCAAGATCGTCAGCGTGAAGTTCCACAAGGCGGAGGAGACCCCGCAGTTGCCGCAAAATGCCGAGCCGACGATGGCGTAAGCCAGCGAGGTTCTATTATTGCAATTTGGCAGGGCTGATCTGCCCGCTTTCACAGAGGAGTCAGCTTGTTATTGAACTGGTAGGATTGTGATGGTGTGCCGCACCGGCACCAGTGCGGCGGCGATGGCTTGGGCGAGCGGGGCGCGCTCGGCTTCGGTGTCGGCGACGGCTTTGGCCATGTCCGCCCTGGCTTCCGGGCTGTGGAAGACTTTTTTGATTTGCGTCGTCTCGTAAGCCTGCTTGGCCGCGACGGCGGCGTCCACTTTCTGGAAGGGTTCGCAAAACGGATTGTCCACGAAGTCGGCGGCGAGGTTCACGCCCTCGGCGAGCTGCGCTGAAGTGTAAATATTCGTGGTGTTGCCCCAGACGATTTTATACTGCGGAGCGGCGGGGGTTTTCAGCACGAGGCGGAAGCGGCTCAATTCCTGGAAGAATGGCACCAGGCTGGCGCAGGAGCGGAGAGAACTGTCGCGGTTGATCTCGCCCCCGGCGCAGAACGGATATTTGCGGCTGGTGACGGTCAGCACATTGTCCTTGAAACTTTCCACGTGGTGGCCGGCCGTGGCCGTGGCGGTTTGCGCGCCGAGGTCCACCGTCAAGGTGCCGAGGTCGCCGTCCAATCCCATCGCCCGCAGGAAGCAATACGCCATCACCAGTTGGCCGGCCAGACCGGGATGCACGCCGTCTTTGCCGGAGATCATGTAAGACTCGTTCGTGGTGGCATAGCGCTGTTCGCCTTCGTAGCCGGCCTTGAACATGGTCCAGAAAATATCAGCGAAACGGGCGTTGGCATTTTGGGCGATGCCGATGTCGAGATCGCGCAGGGCGCAAAGGTTGATGTTCAATTCATCGCGCGTATAAGCGCTGGATTTAGTCCACCCCGGCACTTTGCCCACGCAACCGGGCGAGCCGAGCACCACGCGGGCACCGGCGTTTTGCAAACTGTTTACCACGGCGGAATATTTCGCCACATACCAGTCGCCGTTGTTCACGTCGAACGGCCGATATTTATGATCATTCATCCCATAGCAAAGTGTCGCGACGGTGGGATTGAAGCGCAGGCAGTCATTGGTCATGCGCCGGAGAAATCCCTCGGCGGTTTCGCCGCTCCAGCCGAACTGCCGCGCGGTGACCTTCAGTTCCGGCACGCAGACCGTGAGGTAAGTCTCGATGAGGCGCGAATAGATTTTCTGTTCCGTGATGGAATCGCCGATGATGGCGAGGCGGTCTCCGGTCTTTAGTAGTAACGGCCCAGGTGCGGGTGCCTTGATGGGGTTGAACTTGATGAAATAGGAGTTGGTCGGCTTTGGTTCATAGTCAGCGGCCTGCACTTTGCATGGCCAGTTTGCAACGATGACCAAGGCGATAATCGGAAGGAAAAGATTTAGGCGGTTTGTTTTCATAGGGAATTGTTGGGTGGTGCGCACTTTGTCAGACATGGATGCTTGAAAGCGATAGAATAATCTTGCGACGGGCTGTTTTCAACAGAGGGAATAGTCTGCGGTTTTGATTTTGCTTGCGCCGGGATAATTACACGCCTCCGCTCTTATGGTTGATTTCCAGTATTAGCGGACCCGCTTGATGAGGGCGGCGATCTGTTCGTGAACCTTGGCGGTCAGGACTTCGTAGCCGGCAGCATTGAGATGAGTGCCGTCTCGAAACAAAGCCGCATTTATGCTGCCGTCGGCGTTGCGGAACGAGTCACTGATGTCACAAAACTTCAGCCAGGAGACGTTTCCCAGGCGGGTTTGCAGCCGCTGGTTGATCCGGTCGGGGATGACACGGCTCGTTGATTTTCCATAGTGATGCGGCAGAATGCCGAGCAGCAGGATTTTTGCTGCGGGCTGCTTGTTGTGCGCCACGACGCAGACAGCCTCGATGCCGGCGGCAATTTTCTGGTCGGCATCCTTGCCGATCTTTCTGCCAATGTTTTGGTTTCCAATTTGGATGATAATGAGTTTGGGTGCAATGTCATCCAGTTCGCCGTGTTCGATGCGCCATAAAACATGTTCAGTGCGGTCGTAGGAAAAGCCCAAATTTTCCGTAGTGAAGCCCGCAAAGGCGTTGTTCCAGGCTGAAGGATTCCAAACCGGCGGTGCCGACGGTTCACCACCCCAACTTTGAACGAGGCCATCACCAATGACCACGATTTGGGGCTGATGTGTGCGGTTGTATGCGAGAATCTCCGCGTGCCGTTTTTGCCAGGCATCATAATTTGCATCGTCGTGATTCTGGGTGACCGGCGTTGTCGTGACCAGACCGGGTTGCACCTTGGGGGCGGAAGCGCAACCGGCGGCAAGCAGGCACGCAACAGCGAGAGCAGGAACGATGAATTTCATTGGCGTGGTTTGTTGGGAGTGGTTGCGTTCAAAATGGAGTCACCACGAATAATGCACGGTATAATTCACCGTGCGTTCCTCATCCGGCTTGAGCAAGACACGAAATTCAATGGTCTCTGAATCTTTTTTCGTAAAGTTGTCGGACTTCTGCGTGATTTTCCAATTGCTCCAGCGGTAAAGATGCTCGACGACGCGGATTTCCACCGCCGCGTCCTTCTTGCGATTGCGCAATTTGATGTCAAACGACTCGTCCATCCACTTGTCGGCCTTGTCGAAGTAGAAATCTAATTGTTTGCGCTCGCCGACGAGGTCGAAGGCGTTGCCGGTGGTCACGCGGACAGTTTCGTTGCGCGGCGTGTGGTCGATGGTGTTTTCGCCGACAAACTGCAGCTGCCCGTCGGCGTCGCGGCGGTAGAAGCGCAGCTTGCCCGCGGGCAGGGCAATGCCGAGCTGGTTGGTCTCGGCATTCTTGAACTCGCGCTGGACGATGATCTTCTTGTTGTCACTCTGGCCGTAGCCCCGGTCATAATTCAAACCGTAAAACCGGTAGCCCGCCGCACTGTCATAGACATAAATCGTTGGCGCATACATTTTCTCGGCGTGGACGAACTCGACTTGCTTCGTTTCGCGGTCGTGCAGCGTGGTCGCGCGGGCGATGGAGTAGAGATGAAATTCATCGAAGGCCTTCTCGGAGACGGCGGGTTCGGCTTTCATTGCGTCCATTGCCAACGCTCGTTTGCCTGCCATGGCAAACCCCCAAGGCTGATTCGGCGGCTGGATCTTATTCACGTCGCCGGCCATGAGCTTGATTTTGGCGTTCTCAAAGGTTTTGCCGCTTATGTTGTTCATCGTGATCCAGCCGACGAGGTCGCACTGGTCGCCTTTCTCCGGCGAGACGAGGTTGTAACTGGCGCTCCAGTTGAAACCGCCGGTGACGTAGCCCACCTCGGCGTCGAACTTGCCGGGCTTGTCGGATTGCAGCAGCCAGTTGAAGGCGGGCTTGAGAATCGTGTCGCTGCCGAGATCGGGGAACAGCGGCTGGCCGGGCAGGGAAAACTGCAGCTTGCCTTTCACCTCGATGATGGGCTGCTCGTTGCCGCCGCCGGGAACGAAGCCGCTGCGGACGATCTTGCCGGGGACCAGTTCGCGCGTCATGGTGTTGTCCTTCAGGCGTTCGTTTTGGAATTCAATCGTCTTGCCTTCAAACAGCGACAACAGCAGCGGCTCGCTGACCGGGTCGTTGCGATAGTTCTGTTCCAGGATTTGCACCGAATGTTTGCCCGCCGGGTCGCGGAGGATGACGGAGTCCGGCTCGACTTGCGCGGTGGCGTTGGCATAAGTCACGGGATTTGCGCCGGTCTTCAAATCCAGCGGCACGGAGTCGCGCACGACGGCGAAGTTCTGGTTGTAGATGGTGAGCGCGGGCTGGGCGGACGCCGCGAGCGTGACGACGACACCGATGGCGAGGAGGGACGCGATGGTTTTCATAAGAATGGTTTGGTCGGGTAGTTGACCCGCGGCGGGCCTGGTTTGTTCGATGAAACAGCTAAATAAATCAATCCTGGCGGATTCGCAAGCGATGAATCGGCGGTGGGTAGGGCGGTTCCGGCCTGGAATCGGTTGCCGCGCGGGAAGATTCGCGGAGAATGCAGATTGCTTGCAAACGAGAGCGACGGTGACAATAATTAAAAATTCCCGACGTATGAGAAATTTTGTTTGTCACGTATCGGCAGACGTATTTTCATGTTTGAGTTTTCTGCGTTGCTAAAGATAGTCATGGCAGGAGCGGTGATTAAGACGCGCAGGTTTTCTGTGGCTGAACCGAAGAAAAATTAAGAAGAAAGGCAAGATGCTCACCGAAACGGCGGCGAACTTCGCGAAAAAAAATTTAAAAATATGAAGCCAAAACTCATCGTCGGAACCGCCGTCTTGGTGCTCGCGGCAACTGTTTGGGCCGCCAACGAACCGGCCATTATCCCGCAGCCGCAAAAAATGGAGCGACTCGAAGGCGGGTTCCAACTTGGGCCGCAGACGCGGATTTACACTGACCCGGCTTTGGCGGATACCGGCAGCTGGCTGGTCGTGCAGCTGCGCAAATCCACCGGCTGGAAATTTCGCATCAGCGGGAAGACGTCGCCGGAACTGGCTGTCACCGGCGGCATTTTGCTGACGACCAACGGATCTGACTCCAGCCTCGGCGTGGAAGGGTATGAACTGGTTGTAAGCAAGGATGCCGTGGTCATACGCGCGCCAGCCCAGGCCGGTTTGTTTTACGGCGCGCAGACTTTGTTGCAGCTATTGCCGCCGGAGATTTTTTCCAACGCCGCCGTGAAGCACTTCGACTGGCAGATTCCCTGTGTGAAGATCACCGACCAGCCGCGATTTCAGTGGCGCGGGTTGATGCTGGACGTCAGCCGTCATTTCTTCACGAAAACCGAGGTAAAGCAGTTGCTTGAGGTCATGGCGCTGCACAAGCTCAACACGTTCCACTGGCATCTCGTGGACGACAATGGCTGGCGCATCGAGATCAAAAAATATCCGAAGCTGACGAGCGTGGGCGCGTGGCGCGGCGGCGTGGGATTTGGGCTGGCTACCAATTCGACGACGGCCTACGGCAAGGACGGCCGCTACGGCGGGTTTTATACGCAGAAGGATATTCGTGAAGTGGTGGCCTATGCGCAGAAGCTGCACATCACCATTGTTCCGGAAATCGAGATGCCGGGGCATTCGCTGGCGGTGCTGTCGGCCTATCCGCAATTTGGCACCGGCGACGGGCCGTTTATCGTGCCGCTCAAGGGCGGTGTCAATCTGGGCATTTATTCGCCGGCCAAAGAGGAGGCGTTCCAGTTCTTGGACGACGTGCTGACGGAGGTGGCGGGGTTGTTTCCGGCCAAATATATTCACATCGGCGGGGATGAAGTGCCCAAAGGCCCGTGGAAAAACGATGTGGCCTGCCAGGCGCTGATGAAACGCGAAGGACTGAAAAACGAGGAGGAACTGCAAAGCTGGTTCATCCGCCGCATCGAAAAAATTGTCAATGCCAAGGGCAAGACGATTCTCGGCTGGAGCGAAATTTTACAGGGCGGCCTTGCGCAAAACGCGGCGGTGATGGACTGGATCGGCGGCGGCCGCGAGGCCGCGAGCCAGGGACATGATGTGGTAATGACGCCGACTAAGTTCTGTTATTTGGATTATTATCAGTCCACAAATCGTGCCGCTGAACCTCGTGCCATCGGCGGGTTTTTGCCGCTGGAAAAGGTTTATGCGCTCGAACCGGTGCCGGCCGGCCTCGCGCCGGAATTTCAAAATCACATCCTCGGCGCCCAGGGGAATGTCTGGACGGAATACATTCCGAATTTGAAGCAGGTCGAATACATGGCCTTTCCGCGTTTGTCGGCGCTGGCCGAAGTGACGTGGTCGCCGGCTGCCGTGCGCAACTTTGGAGATTTTCAGCTTCGGCTCGAGGCCGACGAACAGCGTCTTTACCAGCTCGGCGTGAATTACCGGCGGTAACATCCAACTAAGCTAAAATTAAACAAACCATGAAACAAAAACACTCCTTGGGAATTCTGGCCGGCGTTTTAGTTGCTGCGTTTGGCTGCGCCGCCGCCGTTGAGCCGCCTGCGCCATTCGGTCCGGTGCCGAGCGCGCGCCAACTCGCTTGGCACGAAATGGAATTTTACGGTTTTGTCCATTTCACCGTGAACACGTTCACCGACAAGGAATGGGGTTACGGCGACGAGCCGGAATCCGTCTTCAATCCCACGGATTTCAGCGCGAAACAAATTGTGCGGACCGCCAAGGCCGCTGGCATGAAGGGGTTGATTTTGACCTGCAAACACCACGATGGTTTCTGTCTCTGGCCGTCGCGGTTCACGGAGCATTCCGTGAAGAATTCGCCGTGGAAGAACGGTGGCGGCGATGTCGTGCGTGAAATGTCCGACGCCTGTCGCAAGGCCGGGTTGAAATTCGGCGTCTATCTTTCGCCGTGGGACCGCAACCGTGCCGAATACGCGAAGCCGGAATATGTTTTGTATTACCAAAACCAGCTTCGCGAGCTGCTCTCGAATTACGGCCCGATTTGGGAAGTGTGGTTTGATCTCGCCAATGGCGGCGATGGTTTCTATGGTGGCGCGCGCGAAAAGCGGAAGATTGACGGCAGGACGTATTACGACTGGGAAAACACCCGCGGCATCGTCCGCAAATTGATGCCGGGCGCGGTGATGTTCAGCGATTTTGGTCCGGACATCCGCTGGGTGGGCAATGAACGCGGCATTGCCGGCGATCCCTGCTGGGCCGCGTTGAACGTGGGTGATTACGCTGCCGGCCCGGTCTATCAAAAGCGTTTGAATTGTGGCGACCACCCCGGCACTAACTGGCTTCCGGCGGAATGTGATGTCTCTATTCGCCCCGGCTGGTTTTACCACGCAAAGGAGGATTCAAGAGTGAAGACGCCGGAGCAACTGGTTGACCTCTATTTTCAATCCGTCGGTCGTGGCGCTTCGTTTTTGCTGAATCTTCCGCCTGACCGGCGCGGGCGCATTGCCGATCCCGATGTCAAATCGCTGGAAGAATTCCGCCGCCGGATTGACACGATTTTCTCCCGAAACCTGGCCGCCGGTGCGAAAGCCACCGCGAGCAATGTGCGTGGTGTTGACAAAACTTACGCCGCCAAAAATGTGCTGGCCGGCGGCGGGACAAAATACTGGAGCACCGATGACAACGTGAAAACGCCGGAGCTGATTTTGGATCTGGGCAAACCGAAAACTTTTAACATCGTCAGTCTCCGCGAATTTCTGCCGCTCGGCCAGCGGGTCGAGGCGTTTGCGCTTGACCGGTGGCAGGAGGGACAGTGGGTTCAATTTGCCGCCGGCACGAGCATTGGCAGTCATCGCCTGATACGTGGCGAGCCCATTACGACCGATAAAGTCCGCTTGCGCATTACCCAGGCGCCCGTCTGTCCGGCATTGTCTGAAATTGGTCTTTTTTCCGAAAAATAACGAACTCAAACGCACGTCTTCTAACATTTATGCAAACCCTCATCACCTTTCTCACCGCCTTGCTGCTCTTGACGCCGCTGTCAGCCCTTTACGGGGCGGACTTATATGTGTCGTCGGATGGTCGCGCTGACAATCCCGGCACCAGGGAAAAGCCGTTGCCGACGCTCGAAGCCGCGCGGGATGCCGCGCGCAATACGCCGGGGACAAAATCCATCTTTGTGCGCGGCGGCACCTACGAGCTGGCGCACACCCTTACGCTCGATGCGAGAGATTCGGGGGTGACCTGGCGCGCCTATGAGAACGAGAAACCGTTGATCATCGGCGGCCGCCAAATCAGTGATTTTTCCGCATACAAAGGCAGTATCCTCAAGGCGACCGGTATTAAGGGAGTGTATTTCCGCCAGCTTTTTTTTGACGGTCAACGTCAGCATCTCGCTCGTTATCCGAATTACGACGAGAATAATCCTTATGGCGGCGGCTGGGCCTATGTGGACGGCAAGCCGGCTCCGATGTATAAGGATATTCCGGGAGAAAACAAACACACGCTTCAATTCAAACCAAGCGATGTCCACCCATGGGCGCATCCCGAAGAAGGCGAAGTGTTCATCTATCCGCGCTTCAACTGGTGGAACAATATTATCCGGATCAAGTCGGTTGACGCCGGTTCCCATGCCCTGACGCTGGCCGGTGATTGTTCCTATCCCATTCGGCCGTTTGATCGTTACTATGTGCAAAATCTGTTCGAGGAACTGGATGCTCCCGGCGAATGGTATCTCGACAAGCGGGATTGGACGCTTTACTTCTGGCCGCCAACGCCGCTGGCAGGGAAGCCGGTCTATGTGCCGACGATGCGCACGATTCTCGAAATCGGATCCGGTGCCAAAGATGTGACGTTTCGGGGATTCGCTTTCGAGTGTTGCGAAGGCAACGCGATATCGCTTAGGAACACGACCAATTGTCTGATTGCCGCGAGCACGATTCGCAATGTGGGGGATTACGGCGGCAGCGGGGTGAGTATCAATGGCGGTTTCCACAACGGTGTTGTCGGCTGTGACATCCACGATATTGGCAGTAGCGGCATAAGCATCATCGGCGGCGACCGGATCACGCTTACGCCGGCGGAAAACTTTGCCGACAACAATTATATCCATCATGTCGGCGTGTTCTTTAAGCAGGGCGTTGGCATCAGCCTTACCGGTTGTGGCAACCGGGCCTCGCACAATCTCATCCATGACGGGCCGCGGTTCGGCATCCAGTTTGCCGGCAACAATCTGGTCATGGAATACAACCACATCCGCCACATGGATCTCGAAACCGATGACACCGGCGCCATTTACACCGGCGGCCGCGATTGGATTGGTTCGCGCGGTTCTGTCATTCGCTACAATTTCATTCACGACATGATCAGTTACGGCCATGATGAGAAAGCTCAGGCGCCGCGCTGCCCGCCGGAGTTCGCGTGGGGAATTTATTTGGATGACAATACCGGCGGCGTGGATGTGATTGGCAATATCGTGGCCCGTTGTTCCCGTGCCTCCATTCATCTGCACAACGGTCGGGATAATTTTATCGACAACAACCTCTTCATTGAAGGCGGCCTCTCGCAGATTGAATACAGCGGCTGGACGCGCAGCAATCGGATGTGGTTGACTCATTTGCCGACGATGATCAAGGGCTATGAATCGGTCACGGGCCAGCCGGCTTGGAAATCCATGCGCCACATGGAACTGCATCCCAACGATGCCGTGCTGCCCGACGACACCGTGATGGCGGGCAATGTGCTGACCCACAACATAGTTTTTTATCAAAATCCAAAAGCCAAGCTTTACGCGTATCGCAACCTGTCGTTTGACCACAACCGGTTTGATTCCAATTTGGTCTGGCATGCGAATCTGCCGTTGGTGGCTGGCATCCAAAAAGTCAAAAACACCACCGGTCCCAACCTTGTTTCCAATCCCGGCTTCGAAGTGGCCGATGAAAAAGGCGCGCCCAAAGATTGGCACTGGCAGGTTCGTCCCGGCGATTCCAAAGCCGCCATTGATGCCGCCGTGAAATCCTCCGGTACCCAATCGCTACGCCTCGACGGCCGTGGCACCGCCACCGACGCTAAAAACAACAAGCTTTGGCCCAATTTTGTCAGTGCCGACATCCTTGCCAAACCTGGGCAATACTATCGGCTTACGGCGCGCATTAAAGCCCCCGAACTCGGCACGAAATTCTCGTTGATGACCCAGAGCTATCAGGACAAAGTTTATTTCTGGAGCAAAGAAACTGCGGCTGCCGCCGATACCGACTGGAAGGAATTCGAAGTCGTCTTCAAATTTCCTGCCCCCGGCGATTCCGGTTACAAAGAGCAGATGAAATCTTTCCGCATCCGCCTCGATATTCGCCAGCCCGCCGGCACCATCTGGGTGGACGATGTCACCTTGCGCGAAGCCATCCAAATGAACGAATGGGACTCTTGGCAAGCTGCCGGCAACGACGTTCATTCGGTGGTGGCTGATCCGCATTTTGTCAACGCCGGCAAAGACGACTACCGGCTGAATTCCGACTCGCCGGCGTTCAAAGTGGGATTCAAACCAATTCCCATCGAAAAGATTGGCCCATATCAAGACCCGCTCCGCGCCAGCTGGCCTATTATTGAGGCTGAAGGTGCGCGCGAAAAACCTTCCTGGCCCTTTAAAATGTGAGCCGGATTTTTTATGCATACTCCCAATCCTGCTCGTTACGATTCACCCGAATTCTATCGCCGTTGTGGACGTTCCGGCATCAGGCTGCCGCTGATTTCGCTTGGTCTTTGGCATAATTTTGGCGCGAAGGATTCATACGAGAACGCCCGCGCCATCGCCTGCCGGGCGTTTGATTTGGGCATCACTCATTTTGATCTGGCCAACAATTACGGTCCGCCGGACGGTTCGGCGGAGGAAACTTTCGGCCGGATATTGCGCGAAGATTTGAAATCGTGGCGTGATGAAATGATCATCACCACCAAGGCCGGCTATTACATGTGGCCCGGGCCGTATGGCGAATGGGGTTCCCGCAAATATCTTCTGTCCTCGCTCGACCAGTCGCTCAAGCGCATGGGACTGGATTATGTGGACATTTTTTATTCCCACCGTCCCGACCCGGAAACGCCGCTGGAGGAGACGATGGGTGCGCTCGCCCAGGCTGTGCGCGTTGGCAAGGCGCTTTATGTCGGACTCTCAAACTATAAGCCTGCCGAGACCGTTCGCGCCGTGCAATTGCTGCGCGAACTGGGCACGCCGTGTCTCATCCATCAACCACGTTATAGCATGCTGGATCGCTGGGTGGAACCGCAGTTGCTCGCGACGCTGGAAGCGGAGGGAATTGGTGCGATCGTTTTCTCACCGCTGGCAAAAGGAGTTTTGACCGACCGTTATTTCAAGGGCATTCCTGCCGATTCCCGTGCCGGCCATGACCAGCGGTTTCTCCGGCCTGACGACATCACGGATGCGGTGCTGGCGAAGACAAGGAAGTTGAACGATTTGGCGCAGTCGCGCGGCCAGACCCTCGCGCAAATGGCGCTAGCCTGGGTGTTGCGGCATCCGGTGGTGACCAGCGCGCTCATCGGCGCCAGCCGCGTCAGTCAGGTGGACGATTGTGTGGGTGCGACGCGGCACCTGAATTTCACTGGTGAAGAGCTGGCGCATATCGAGAAAATTTTGGCCGTTTAGATTCATTTTGCCGCCCTAATCGGTTTATTCTTTTTTTAGAGAAGCTTTATTCATATAAAAAACACACCCATTCATCATTCCATTATGAACAACCTGCTAAAAATCAACAAATATACCTTGGGCGTGGGCGACCGCTTTGCCCATCAGGCCGCCGCGCAACTTCAGGCCTGCATTCTTGCCGGACGGTGCGGCGTGGAGATTTCACCGACGTGGAACAAGTCCAACCGCGAGCATACGATCATCGGCTCCGAGCCGGCCAGCGTTCGGGCGGCCGCGGATGCGGCGGTGAAAGCCGCTGGCTGGAACCAGCCCTATTATGTGGATGCCGACCACATCGGTCTCAAGACGGTGGACCGTTTCCTGTCCGCGTCGGATTTTTTTACGATTGATGTCGCTGATTTCATCGCCAAACCGGCCGAAGCTGGCGTGGTGAAAGCTTTTGTTGATGGCCACCCGGAACTGGCGGGGCAGGTGCAGATCGCCGGCATTGAACGGCCGTTCGCCATCGCGCGCGCCGAGGTGGAGCGGATTGCGACAAAATATCTTCTGGCCGTGCAGGAAGCCGGCAAAGTGTATCGCCACATTGCGGCTGCCAAGGGCGCGACGTCGTTTGTCACGGAAGTTTCCATGGATGAAACCGATTCACCGCAGACGCCGCCGGAATTGCTGGTGATCCTCGCCGCGCTCGCGGATGAGAAAATTCCGGTCCAGACCATCGCGCCCAAATTCACCGGCCGGTTCAACAAGGGGGTGGATTATGTCGGTGACGTTGCCCAGTTTGAACGCGAATTCAACGAGGACCTCTGCGTTATCGCGCACGTCATCAAGCGCTATGGTTTGCCGGGCACGCTCAAGCTCAGCGTCCATTCGGGCAGCGACAAGTTTTCGCTTTACCCGGCCATCCGGCGGGCGCTCGCGAAGCACGCCTGCGGCGTGCATGTGAAGACGGCGGGTACAACCTGGCTGGAAGAAGTCATCGGCTTGGCGGAGCACGGCGGCGAAGGTTTGAAACTGGCTCAAGAGATTTATGCCGAGGCCCTCGCGCATATTGACGAACTTTGTGCGCCCTACGCCACGGTGATTGACATTGACCGCGCCAAGCTGCCGTCGGCGGCGGTGGTGAACGGCTGGACGAGCGAGCAATATGTCCGTGCGTTGCGGCACAATCAGGCCGATCCGCTGTTCAATGCGAATCTGCGCCAGTTGCTGCACGTCGGGTTCAAGGTGGCGGCGAAAATGGGGCCGCGCTACTTGAAAATGCTTGAAGCCTGCGAAGCCTCCGTTTCGCGCAACGTGACGGCAAACCTCTTTGAGCGGCATTTAAAACCGCTGTTCTTTGGTCGATAAATATTTTTTAGAATCAATCCGCTTGAACACTTGCTTGGAATGAATGCCAAAATCTTAATCGTTTTGCTGTTGTGTTCGGCTTGCATTTCTTTCGCCGCTCCTCTGGAATTGAAGTCGCCAAATGGCAAGGTGGCGCTCCACTTTGATTTGAAAAACCTCGGCGGTGAAAAAGCGTGTCCGGTTTACAACGTAAGCTTCGCCGGACACCCGGTTCTGGCTGATTCCCGGCTCGGACTGCAGCTGCGCGATTCTTCGTTGGTCTGCGAACTTGATGTCATCGGCCAGAAAACCAGTTCAAACGATGCGACGTGGAAACCGGTGGCCGGCGAGCGCGCCACGATCCGTGACCACTACAATCAACTGGTGGTTGAACTGCGGGCGACGGGCGGTGCGCCACGCTTGACGCTGACCTTTCGCGCCTACGATGAAGGCGTGGCGTTCAACTACACCTTGCCGCGGGAGAATGGGGTGTCTTTTGCCATTGCCAACGAGGTGACGCAGTTCGCGTTCACCGGCGACCACCCGGCTTGGGGGGTTTATACGGCCCAGGCGGATTACACCAAGAGCCTGATGCCAATAAGCAAAATTCAACCGGGTGCGGAACGTCCCCTGACGGTGCGCGTGGCGGATCATCTCTATGCCTCCATCACCGAGGCGCGCACTGCGGATTATTCACGGATGAAGCTGCGCCGCGCCGAAGGTGCCAATACCACGCTCGAAGTTTTTCTCAATGCGGAGAGAAAGCGCGGCGGCGGGTTTGAAAATGGCGAGGTGACGGGGAAAACGCCTTTCACGACGCCGTGGCGCGTGGTGATGATGGCGGATTCGCCGGGGAAATTGCTGGAACAAAATTATCTGGTGCTGAACCTGAACGATCCCTGTGTGCTGGCCGATACTACCTGGATAAAACCCGGCAAGGTCATTCGCGAATCGACGTTGACGACGGTCGGCGGCAAGGCTTGTGTTGATTTCGCCGTGAAACACCATTTGCAATACATCGAGTATGATGCCGGCTGGTATGGCTATGAATATTCTCCCGAGTCCGATGCGCGTGACGTGCATCTGGATCCCAAGCGCAATCCGGTTTCCAATTCACTGAATCTCCATGAAGTGATTGATTACGCGAACGCAAAGGGCATCGGCGTCATTCTGTATGTGAACCATCTGGCGATGGAAAAGCAGTTGGATGAAATTCTGCCGCTTTATGAAAAATGGGGCGTCAAAGGCGTGAAATATGGTTTTGTGAACGTCGGCAGCCAGCGTTGGACGGCCTTTACGCATGAAGCCATCCGCCAGGCGGCGGCGCATCATCTCTTGGTGGACATCCATGACGAATTCCGCAACTGCGGCTATCAGCGGACTTATCCCAATCTGATGACGGTCGAGGGCGTTGGCGGCGACGAGACCATGCCCACGCCGGTTCACAACGCAACTTTGCCGTTCACGCGCTTTTTGACCGGTCCGGCGGATCACACCTATTGTTGGATGGACAAACGGATTAAAACCACCAAGGCGCATCAGCTTGCCGTCACGACGATCAATTACAGCGCGTGGCAATTTCTTTATTGGTATGACTCGCCGAAAAATATTCCCGATGAGCCGGCGCTGGCTTTTTGGGATGCGCTGCCGGTGACCTGGGACGAAACCCGCGTGTTGCAGGGTGACATTGGCCGCCGCGCCGTCGTGGCCCGGCGCAAGGGCGATGATTGGTTTGTTGGTGCCATTGCGCCGGTGGATGGGAAATTTCCGATTGCATTGGATTTTCTGCCGGCGGGGAAAAAGTTCAGCGCTAAAATTTATTCTGACGCGGCTGAGGCCGTCATGACCCCCGTTAAACCGGCTGTCCAAATCGAAGAGAAGATTGTGGACAATCAATCCGTGGTGAGTGCGGATATTTTGCCCAACGGCGGTCTCGCCATCCGGCTCATCCCGCAATAAGTCTGCTGGCACACAATGGCTTTCCATGTCCAATTAAAAAAACGCCGGAGAAAGTCACCGATGAAGTCCATTCTTTCACTTATTATTGTATTTTTTTCAATGCCGGCAGCCGCACCCGCAGCCGATCAATCTCAGGAGAGCAAGGCGACGATTCCGCGCATGTTTTTTGGGGACAGCACCCGCATTGGACAACCATTCGCGAAGGACCCGAGCGTGATCCGTTTCGGTGGCCGTTACCTGATGTATTTTTCACTGCCGCCGTTTGCGCAGGAGCTTGCCCCCACCAATGCGCCGCGTGGCTGGTCCATCGGCATTGCCCAAAGCACCAACCTTTTTGATTGGATCAAGGTGGGCGAATTGTGGCCGGCGCAGAAATGCGACCAGAAAGGTCTTTGTGCGCCCGGCGCGCGCGTGCTGAATGGCAAGGTGCATCTGTTTTACCAGACCTACGGGAATTTTCCGAAAGATGCGATTTGCCACGCCGTTTCGGATGACGGTGTCAACTTTCAGCGCGACGAGTCCAATCCGGTGTTCCATCCCGCCGGCGATTGGAACAACGGCCGCGCGATTGACGCGGAGGTGATTCCCGACGGTGGCCGGCTGCTGCTGTATTTCGCCACGCGTGATGCGACCGGGAAAACCCAGGAACTCGGCGTGGCCTCCGCGCCGTTGAACTCCGATTTCAGCCGCAGCACTTGGACGCAACTTTGTGACCGCCCGATTTTGAAACCCGAACTACCCTGGGAAACCCGCTGCATCGAGGCGCCCACGGTTACGAAGCGTGGCGACACCTTCGTGATGTTTTACGCCGGCGGTTTCAACAACGACCCGCAACAGATCGGCGTCGCCACCAGCAAGGACGGCGTGCATTGGATCCGGTCATCGGATGTCCCGCTGCTGCCTAATGGTGCGCCTGGTGCGTGGAATTCCAGCGAGAGCGGGCACCCGGGGTATTTCTCCGATGACAACGGCCGGAGCTTCCTGTTTTTTCAGGGCAACCACGACCACGGAAAAACCTGGCTGCTCTCTTGCTTTGAATTGGGCTGGCAGGGCAATGCGCCATATTTGCTTAAACCGATTGCTAAATAAACCGATCCAATCTGGGACCGGTTTCGGTGCGTTCTAAAATCATTTCCCTTTTTCTCCCGGCTGACACTAAATTCTTCGAATATCCAGAATCAATCTAATAGGAATGAAACACACTTTTATAATTGTCTCCATCCTGCTGCTGGCACCGCTCGTGGCTTTGAACGCTGCCGGGGTCGCACAACCCCGCAGCGTCTTATCCGGTTTAAACAATTCCGCCGGCGGTTTCTGCATGGGCAGCGGCGAGAAAGAAATGGCCCGTTACAAAGAATACGATGAGAACGTTGCGCTTATCCTGACTGATGTCGGCCGGCTGGCGACGTATGTCGAAGTGGCGCCGGGCGCTATTTCCTCCGATTCCGACTTGGGCCGGCAGATTGCGCGCAATCGGAAGACGTTTCAGCGGCAATGCGATGAGGCATCGAAGGCGGGCTTGCAGGTTTGCATTGTGAACGACGAGGTTTCACTGCCGCGATCGGTGTTTGCGATGTTCAAAACTGAACTCTCCCGCGATGGCAAACATGACGCATTCAAATTTGATGGCGGCAAGTTTTGGGAAATCTACCGGGCGAAATATCGCGAAATCTTGCGCGCCTTTCCGGCCATCGCCTATGTGATGGTTCGCACGGGCGAGAACTACGCCAGCAAGACCAGCGATTACATGGGGCACACCGTGAAGGAGCGGGAGTTTAATGATTATTACTTTGCGACGATGCAACGGCTCATCAACGAAACGCGCCAGGTGGTGGTGGATGAATGTGGCCGGAAGTTGATTTGGCGCACTTGGGATCTCGGCAGCGATGGCTTTCACGCCAATCCCGCCGTGTATGATCGCGTGCTGGCCGGCGTCACGAATCGCAGCGGTTTGATCATGGCGGTGAAGCACGTGCAGACCGATTTCTGGCGCTACAACGACTTCAATCCCAACATTGGCCATGGCAATGTGGAGCAGATCATTGAGTTCCAATGCACGCGCGAATACGAGGGCAAGGGCGCGTTTCCCAATTACCTGGGTGATTTGTTTGCCGCCGACATGAAACACATTCGCGAGCTGGGTGTGCGCGATGTTTGGTTCTGGAATTTTGGTGGCGGCAGCGGCGGGCCGAAGGTGAAGAATGATCGTTGGTCGCGGGCGAATATCTATGCGGCGGCGCAACTCTGGCAGCATCCCGAACTCAACGCGCGCGAGGTTGCGGCGGCTTGGGCGGCGAAGGAATTTGGCGCCAAGGCCGCGCCACCGATTGCCGACCTGCTCATGCTGTCCAGCGAGTGCGTGCGGAAGATGGTTTACATCGAACCCTACGCGCTTCAGCACAAGGGCTGGATGCCAAGCCGCGGCCTGATGCGCGATGACATCATTCGCGGCGAGCGGCACATGGCGTTGCATGGCGGGATTGATCTGATTTATGAGGGCTTAAAGGGTCAACTTGAGGTTGCGCTTCAGGAGAAAGTGGAAGCGCTCGCGCTGGCCAGACAGATGTTACAGCTCTATGACAGTGCGAAGGATGCCATCATCGCCGAACGCGGCGAACCAACGTATCAAGAGGCGCGCAGCAGCCTGCTCTATCTCGAATCGCTCACCGAAGTCATGGGCCACTACATCCGCGGCATGTTCCTTTATTATAAGTCGCAGGAAACGCATGATGCGGTCGTGGTGAAGTCCGCGAAAGAAGAACTCATGCTTTGGCGGTCTGCCTGGCAGCGCTACAACACCGAGATTCCCAAATTGCCCGGCGCCCCCACGCTTTATCGCTCCCAATATGGACCGGAACCTGACAGCAGCGAAGGTGCGATGGTGGACACCTGCGAAAAAGCCCTGAAAAATTTGCTGAAAAACTAAAGACATGTCCTCAATATGAAGAGAACCTTTTATCATATGCGCCTGATTAATATTTTTTTTGGATTGGCGGTTTTGAGTGCGGTCTCGTCGCTGGCGGCTTCGTCGGTTCTCGACCCCCGGCAGTTTGGCGGCGTGGCCGATGGCCGGACGATGGACACGGCTGCGATCCAGCGCGCGATTGATGAGGCGGCCAAAACCGGCGGCACCGTGCGGCTGGCTGGCGGCGCTTTTTTGAGCGGCACGATCATGATGAAAAGCGGCGTGACCTTGCTCATTGAGAAGGGGGCCACGCTCCTCGGCAGCACGGCCCACGCGGATTATCGCAAGAACCGCTGGCTGGCGTTGATCGAAGCCAGGGACCAGCAGAACATCGCCATCACCGGCGAGGGCGTGATTGACGGGCAAGGCGAGGCGCTTGCGGCGGATGTGCTCCGCCTGGTTCAGGAAAAGAAGCTCAAGGACCCGCTGGCCAGCAACCGGCCCGACGAAAAGAACCGGCCCCAGCTGATCGAGCTCGTGGATTGCAAGGGCGTGTCGGTGCGCGGCGTCACCTTGAAGAATTCCTCCTGCTGGGTGGAGACGTATATGAATTGCGAGAACCTTGAACTGGATCACGTCACCGTTCGCAGCACGGCTTATTGGAACAACGACGGGATGGATCTGGTGGACTGTCGCAATGCCCGGGTGACGCATTGTGACGTTGACAGCGCGGATGATGGGATTTGTCTGAAGTCCGGCTTGAAGGGAGCCTGTGAAAACATCGTCGTGGAGGACTGCGTCGTGCGTTCCAGTGCCAGCGCGCTCAAGTTCGGCACCAGTTCCCGGGGCGGCTTCAAACATATCAGGGTGCATGGTTTGCGCATCCATGACACGTTCCGGTCGGCGATCGCCCTTGAAAGCGTGGATGGCGCGGCCATTGATGATGTGGACATCTCCGACGTGCAGGCGAAAAACACCGGCAACGCCATTTTCATCCGGCTCGGCCATCGCAATCAGGAAGGCCAGCCGGGCAGTATCCGCAACGTCCGCATCAGCGACGTGAACGTCGAGATTCCGGCGACGGCGCCCGATGCCAATTATCCGCATCCCGGTCCGCCCGTGAAATTTCCGCACAATCTGTTTCCTTCCTCCATTGTCGGTATGCCCGGCCATCGGATTTCCGGCGTATTGCTCAAGAACATCACCGTCACCTTTGCCGGCGGCGGCCGGCGCGAGGTCGCGGAATTGTCCTTGGACAAGCTCGCCACCGTTCCCGAGCGGTCGGAAAAATACCCGGAGTTCTCGATGTTCGGCGAACTGCCGGCGTGGGGATTCTATGTGCGCCACGCCGAGGGCATCACCTTTCAGAACGTCTCCCTGCGGGCGGTGGCAAACGATTATCGTCCCGCCTTTGTTTTCGATGACGCGGAGCAGATCCTGCTCGAAGCGTTGCGCCTCAGTTCTGCGGGCGATCATCCGCTCATCGTGCTGAACGGCGTCAAAGGCTTCAGCCTGAAAGAAACCGTGCCGCCCCCGGGCACGAAAGAATTCATCCGCGAACTCAAGCATTAAGATAATGAACCGCCTCTTTGCCCTGCTCATCACCCTGTCGCTGGCCGCGCTGCACGCCGCCGATGCGAACGATCCGTTCACGCCGTATCTCGACGGCAAGGCCCCGGAGATTTTGCGTGAGTTGGCCGCGACAAACCCGGTTCCGGGGAACATCACCCTCCGGCGCGTCGTGTTCCGCTCGCGCGATGATTCGGAGATCTTTGCCGTGATTGCCGCGCCGAAGGCGCCGGGCAAGCATCCCGGCATGCTCGTCCTGCATGGCGGCGGCGGCAGCGCGGAAGTGGACAAGGCCATGGCCTGGGCCCAGCGCGGTTATGTGGCTGTGGCGCCGGATTTGCCGGGCATCGCCGAGCCCAAAAAACTGACCATCTCCAAAGGCCACTGGAATTCCCTGAAGTATGGCGAAGGCCGCTATGTGGCGGCACCCGACGCCGGCGCCAGCGTGATGGTTGATGCCGTGCTCAGCGCCATGAAATCGCTCTACCTGCTGCGCGCCCAACCCGGCGTGGACACCGCCCGCATCGGCGTCGTCGGCATTTCGTGGGGCGGCTACATGACCACCATGGTCTGCGGCCTGGCGGGCGACCAGGTGCGGGCGGGCTTTTCGGTTTTCGGCTGCGGCTTCTATGAGTATTCCTCCCAGTTGAACGGACCCAAATCCCCGCTGGGTGCTATGCCCGCGGCGGAGCGCGAACGCTGGTTGAAATATCTCGATGCCGGTCGCCGCGCCGCCGGCATCCGGGCCGCCTTCTTCATCGCCGGCGCGGCGAATGATTTCTTCTTCTGGCCGCGCGCCGTGCAGGCCACGCTCGACGCCATCCCCGGCGAAAAAAATCATCTCTACGCCCCCAACGCGAATCACAAGACCCCGCTGCCCGGCGGCACGATGTTCCCCCGGGCGGCCGGCGAGATCTTCACGCCCACGCCGTTCCAGTCTTATCCCACGCCCGGCGGCAACAAGGCCAACTGGCTGGCGATGGAAGTGCCGTTCTTCGACTATTACCTCAACAGCCGCGGCCAGCCGCTGCCCCGGGTGACGGTGGCGCCGGGCGGGGAACCGCTGCGCGCGCGCTTTCGCCTCACCGCGCCGTGCCCGCTGACCAAGGTGGAAGTGTATTGGGCCAAATCAAACCCCGACGTGATGAAGCGCGAATGGCTGGCGCTGCCCGCGACCAAGACTGGGGAGCAAACCTACGAAGCCAAACTGCCCGCCGAAGCGGTCGACTGGTTTGCGGTGGTGTCCGATAACCGGCCCCTGACCGTGTCCAGCGACCTCGTGCCGGTGACAAAATAAGTTGCTTTGCCTGCGCGGCGGCGGGTGGCTTCGCTGCTTTGCGCCGATTGGAAATCAGCTTGCTCGAGCAGTTTAAAATTGTTTCATTGCAAAACGTGTTCGTGAGTCAGACGCGAAAATATGCCAGCTCAAAGGTTCATTATCTCTCTCCTCACCGTCCTGCTGCTCGCACCGCCGGCTGCGCTTCCCGCCAGCGAGCCATACCCTGCTGAACCAGTTATCAGGCCGGCGGCGGTGGACGTGTTGACCGAAACCTGGCGGGCGGCGGAGATCACTTTTGAGAGTGCCAACACCTACCCTCATCCGCTGGCTGCCCCGGAGTTGAATGTCGTTTTCATGTCCCCGTCCGGAAAACCATACCGGGTGCCCGGGTTTTGGGACGGCGGCAAGACCTGGCGGGTCCGCTTTGCGCCAACGGAGTACGGCGTGTGGAAATATGTTTCGACTTGTGCCAATGGCGCCGACGCCGGCCTGCAGGGCAAACGCGGCACCTTGGGGGCGAATCGTTACCGGGGACCGCTCGAAATCTACCGGCACGGTTTCGTCAAAACCGCGCCGGGGGTGCGCTATTTCCTGTACGCCGACAACACGCCGTTTTTTTACCTGGGCGATACGCATTGGAGCATGCCGCGGGAACCCTTTGAGGAGATGTTCAAGGTGATTGTCGACAAACGCGTTGCCCGGGGATTCACGGTTTATCAGTCGGAACCGCTGGGGGCGAAATACAATTTCGCGGATGGCTTCAGCGCAGCGGATCTGCCCGGCCTGCGGGACCTGGATCGGCGGTTTAAATATATTGCCGACGCCGGTTTGGTGCATGCCAACGCCGAGTTGTTCTTCCCGCCGGAAATCATCAAGCCGTGCTATACCGATGCATATCTTAAGCAGTTGTGCCGCTTGTGGGTGGCGCGTTTCGGCGCCTATCCCGTGTTGTGGACCAGCGGGCAGGAAGTGGACAACGATTTTTATTTTGACCGGGGTGACCGGCGCTATTTCGATGCAAACACCAATCCTTGGAAGCAAGTGCTGGCGTGGGTTCATGAATATGATCCCTATCCGCAACCCGGCACCGCGCACATGGAATTCATGGGCAACCAGCCGGAACCCAAAGTATTACCGCCGGTGAATGAACGTCCCAAATATGGCTATGGCGTGCTGGCCTCCACCTCCAGTTTCCGGCAAGTGCCGGGGCACACCTGGTATGCGGTGCAGTGGACGCCGCCCCATGATTCAGGAATCAACTGGCCGCCGGTGAAAGATTTCTGGGAAAACGGGCAGGGCCAGCCGGTGGTCAATTACGAAGGCAGCTACGACCATCTTTGGACGCTGAACGAGGGAGCGCGGCAGCAGGGCTGGACCGCTTACCTGAACGGCATGTTTGGCCACGGCTACGGAGCCGTAGATATCTGGTATCATGACAGCCAGTACGACATGGACAAAGACTCCGTGCGCGGTACCGTGACCGTCACGGTTGCGCAGAAGCAAACCAAGTGGACCAACAGCGTCGATTTCCCGTCCGCCACGGAGTTGGGCGTCCACCTGAAGAACTTTTTCACTACCCTGGAGTGGTGGAAGTTGACGCCGCGGTTCGGCGACCCGGGTTGGTTCAAGGCCGAAAACTCCGCGGGCTATTCCCTGGCCACCATCGATTCGGATGTTTATGTACTATACCTGTACAATTGGGCCGCCACCACCACCGGCGTCCTGCGCCATCTGCGCAACACTTTGTACGCTGCCAAATGGTTCAATCCCCGGACCGGTGCGTACACGGATTTGGGCACGATCACCCCGGAGCGGGAAGCGCAAGGCGAAGGCTATCGGTGGAAAATTCCTAATAAACCAACGACCTCAGATTGGGTGCTGCTGGTAAAATAAGTTTCGTTGCCGTGGCCGCCCATTTAACGCCACGGCGGAAAACCCGAAGGATTGCCTGGCCGGTCAGAAACGCCGCTGCCGTTTGCAGCCTATCTCCGTATTAGGTGGCGTCATTGTGTTTAGCTAAAATCCAACCCCAAAGCGCAAACCAAGGCGAGAGAAATACCAATGTGATAATCCCTAGCACAAAAACTCCCGACCAAAATTTGCCGGAATCCTTGTCCCAGCCTTCGGAACAAACAGCCAAAAAGAGAACCAGTAAAACCAAATGCGACAAAATGGCTCCGAGCTTCAAACTCCCTCGCTTGCGAGCCAACAAAACACTCACAGCACTCACGACAAAATATGTCCCAGCAATCCAAGGGATGAGCGAATCCACAGAAGGTCTGGAAACTGAACCTGCGCTCATGCCAGCCATGCTCTGACCAAACGAAGATACTGCCAGTAAAATAGCAACGGAAACTACACCGCCGAGTAAGAATCCGATGGGTGCAAATATCCTCATAACGCGAGCCACCTAACATCTAGGTCGGCCAACTTGGTTTAACTTGTTTGTGGCCTATCTGGTTCATGGTTGAAAACTATTCTGGACGCAAATGGATGTCCAACCTTCTTTTATCGGCAAATGAACCATGAACCCGAGTCGGCTATCCAATTTAACGCTAAGGCGCGAAGACCCGAAGGCGCAGAGATTTCTTTGCGTTCCGGCTCCTTTGCGCCTTGGTGTTGAATTCCCTGCTTCGTCTCCTACGGGTTGGAAGTTGGCGGATGGGGTGGGGCAGGTCACAAAATATCAGCCATATCCCGCGCCATGCCGATAGAATGGCCGAAAATACCAATGGTATGGACGGCGATGCCATTGGTATGGCGCGAAATATGGCTGGTATGGACGGCGATACCATTGGTATGGCGCGAAATATGGTTGGTATGGCCGGCGATACCATTGGTACGGCGCGAAATATGGTTGGTATGGCCGGCGATACCATTGGTATGGCGCGAAATATGGCTGGTATGGCGCGAGATTTCAATGGCATGGCCGGCGATACCAATGGCAAACCGCGACATATCAGCTCTATTTTCTTTAATATCCAAGTGCCATTATGTGTTATTAGAGCTCATGGTGCGCAGTTCTTAAGGTGTTCTCACGTTGATTTACAGCAAGTTATGCGGATCAAGTGAGTGGCATCGGTTTTGCAGGTTGCATGGAATTGGCGCAAATTGAGGTTTGTTTTGCCTCCGAAGATTATGCCAACTCGTTTTTTAGCTTAATGGATTGGAATATGAAGCAAGTTGATTGGGGTATGACCGTTCAGCCAAAACCATTCACCGTCGCCAAAGGTCCTGGCGGACGGCCACAAAGGCGGACGGTGGCCTTCGGTCAAGATGCTGTCGCGGTTTCCTCACGAGGAGGGCAGTGGTTTAATCATTCCTGGTTGGATTCAATGTTTTTCAAGTCAGTCAACTTGAACACCCAGGCGTTCCGGCAGGGCATGGTCGTTGGCGAAACCAAGGGCATCTTGACGACCATTTCTTGGGTGGTTTGGTGCCACACCAAGGGATGGGGATACCCTAAAAGAGTCACTTCCGTTTGGGCGGTGGCGCGTGGCTGGGTCAGCCGAAGCGCTTGGTCCGGCCAGGCCAGGCAGATGGCGTAAAGGGTTTTGCCTTTTCGCGTGTAATGAACCAGCGGACGCTCTTTCGTCTCGGTCCATTTCCAATTGGCGTCGAGCCGGGGGTTGACGGAGGCGACCAGCGGGCCTTCGTGAGTGACGCTCCATCGCATTGTCCCGTAGATGGCTTCGCCATTGACCTGTAGCCAATCGCCCATCTGCGTGAGCCGCTCCTGTTGCAGCAGGGGAATGATCCCATCCGCATTCGGTGAAACATCCAGATGGAGATTGCCACCTTCCGCCACCGTATCCACCAGTAGATGAATCAAGTCGCGTTCACTCAGGTAATCTTCCAGCCGCTCCAACCGGTTGTAAGACCAGTTGCCGCAGCTGATGGGCCGGTCTTCGCACCATTTGTGCGCCGTGCCACTCTCCCGGACGCCGGCTTCGGATGAATATACGCCGCCGTGCTTGCCGCGCGAGCCCCGGCCAAATCGGTCGTTCACCACCACCTCGTCTTTGCAGGGGGATTCTGTGTAGAGCCAGTTTAGAAAATCCCGCATCTCGAAGGTGTCCAAGGGGAATTCCCACTCGCCGTCGAAATAGATTATGGAAGGCCGGTAGCGTTTGACCGCTTCGCGCAACTGCGGCTGGAGATGTTCGCGCACGAACGGCTGCGCATCGCCGCCGGATTTTCGTGCCGCCTGATAAAGCGGATGGTTGAACTCACCAATCGAATAGTAAAAGCCGGCGCGCAATCCCGCTTCCCGCATGGCCGTTGAGAACTCGCCCAGCACGTCGCGCTTCGGGCCAACGTCCATGCTGTTCCAGCCCGGATTATACGGGCTGGGCCAGAGGCAATAGCCGTCGTGAAAATTGGAGGTCAGAAAGGCGTAGCGCGCTCCGGCGCGTTTGAAGAGCGCCGCCCACTGGCGGGGAGCATAGGCCTCGCCTTTGAATTGCCCGGCGAGCGCTTTAAACGGCACATCACCATAATTCGCCCGGTGAAAGGTTTCAAACTTCTCCTGTTCTTCCGGCACCTTCAGCGGACGCAGCCGGTCCACATAGAGTCCATACCAGCACGAATGACCGCCGTAGCCATAAGGTTTGTCGGGATATACCCATGCCACCGCGGGCACCGAAAACACACTCCAATGGATGAATATCCCGATCTTCGCCTCATCGAACCACGCCGGAATGGGACGACGGTCAAGGGCTTCCCATGCGGCATCCTCGGGTGCGGCCATCGCCTGCGTCGTAGAGGCCAGCGCCAACGCGGCCAGGATAAAGCGGTTGAGGGTGAAGATCATCGTTTGGGGTATTGGCGGTTTTATCGGAACTGCAAATAGCCGGCCTGGTCGAGTCGCCAGTTTTCTGCCAGGGTGCCTTCCAGGCAGAGTTGCCGTTCGTCCTGGGTGCGGATGACGCCAAGGTTGAACGCGATCTTCTGGCCGGCGACCGGCTTCAGGCCCAGCGCGTCAAAGGGTATGGCCCATTCACCGCGCCAGCCGCTCTTCCAATCGCCTTTCTTTTTGCCATAGGGTTTGGCCACGAAGCGGACGGCTTGGCCCAGCCGGTTCGCCGCCTCGGCAGTCACACCGCCCGCGGTGACGCTCTGCACCGCGCCGCCGGCGAATCCGCGCAGGACGAATGTCCCTTGGCCGCCGGCGATGCAGATCTCCGCGCCGTCGTCCCGGCCCCAGGTGGAACCTTTCTGAAGTTGGCTCACATCGAAGACGACCACATTCACCGCGACATAGAGGCAATGGTCATCGTAGGCGATCCGCGCATACGCCGGGGCGCCGCCGGCGGGCCAGCGCGAGGGTTCGCGGTCGAGTTTCAGCAACGCCCCCGGCCATTCTTCCACGTTGATCTCGCCATCGAGCGTCGGCGGCGAGGCGACCCGGACAGCTTCGACGGGTTGGGTGCGGCGGGCCGGGGTGGGCGCGGGCGGCATGGCGTCGTCGATGGTGAACGGCTGGGGGGCGCCGCCCTGGTTCAGGCCTTCGCGGATGACCAGGTTGTTGGTCCACACTTTGACGGCGTTGGGCGGGCTGACGGAAATCTTTCCCGGCGCCACCACGATGTTGTTGGAAAACGTCGCGCCGCTGGAACGCTGGAAGGAGAGGATCATGTTCGTGGGCGAGATGAAGACGTTATCGCGGAGAGTGATCTGGGTGGTGATGTGGTTGTGCGTGGGCCGTTCGATGCCGAGCGAGACGTTGCGTTCGAACACCGTGTCCTCGGCGCCTTCGTCGAGGTAATAAGCGGAGACGCCCGTGCCTTCGCCCATTTTTACAATATCGCGGACCACGTTGCCGCGCACCAGGCTGTGTTTGGCGTTGCCATAGATGCCGGCGCCATCCTGCATCTCCCGCATGACGCGATAGACGAGGTTTCCCTCAACCAGCAGGTGCTCGCCTTCGATGATGATGCCGCAGTAAGGTGCGTCATGCACTTCGTTGCGCAAGATGTGCAGCCCCTCGGTGACATTCGTGCGCACCAAAGAGTCGCATAACATCGCCGCCGCGCTGGGATAATACAGCCCCACATGATGGATATGATTCCGCGCCACCAGCGTGCGGGCACCGGTCACGCTGGCACCGCCGGCGCCGATGTGGTGGATCTGGCAATCGCGAATCTGGCACCCCAGCAATTCACGCGCGAGCATGCCCAGCCCGCCCACGTTGGAAATGTCGAGCTGCTCGAAGACACACTGCCGGGCTTGCTCCAGATGAAGCGCGCCATCGTAGTTTTGCATGGCGGCGAAACCGGCCGGCTTCAACGGCGTGGTTGTGGCCTGGAGCGCGAAGCCGCGGAGCGTGAGGTTTTGAACCGGCGCCTGGCCGGTGCCGGCGATGTTGATGATACATTCCAGGACCGGCGCTATCGCGCGAGCCTTCGTCATGTCTTCGCCTGCCAGCGGCCAATAGCAGACCCGGCCCGCCACGCGGTCCAGATACCATTGGCCCGGCCTCGTCATGCCCTCGCGGGTGTTGAAGATCACATATTTCTTGATGCCAAACGCCCCCGGCGGGAACCGGGCTGGCGGGGAGAGGGTGAACGTGTGCTTCGGCTCATCGTGGCTGGATATGCCGACGAGCGACTCATCCCATGAATGATACACGCGCAGTTCCGCGTTGTGGATCTCGAACGTCGGGGGGATGTCTTTGGGATCGTATTCCAGCGCGGTTCGTTCTTGCAAGGTGGGTTGTCGCGCCCAGTATCCGGCCACCGCCGGCAGACTGGCCACGTCAAATTTGCTGCGGTGCACCAGCGTGCCGGTTTCCGGCACCCGGGACCGTTCAGCCAGACGCTCGTTGACGACCAACGCGCGAAAGTCCCGCGTTCCTTCCTTCACGCCGGGCAGATCGGCGCACCAGAACTTATCGCCATCACGCCGCCAGCCGGTGATGACCTGCCCGCCATATAATATTGCCTTGCCGGATTCTGCGGCTTCGATCCTAAGACCGTTGTCGCGTGGATCCAGTTCCAGCGTCTTTGTAAGGAAATATTCTCCCGGCATCAAGATGATGCGATGCGATCCTGCTCCGGCCAGGCGCGCGGCATCTCGCGCGGCCGGTAAAGTCGCAAACGGCTGGCCTTTAGTGCCGGGATTGGAGTCCTGACCGGTCGGCGCGACATAAAAATCGGCGGCGCGAACGGTGGTGACGAGCGCCAGCGCGCCCACGACAATTAGAGTGATGATGGAGTTCATGGTTATATTACTTGGTATCTGAATCATTTGGCCGGTCAATTGGGGGCGAAAGCGGCGCCGAGTGGTTTTGAGCCGGGCTTCACCGGAACGGTCAGGGACAACCCGTCACAGCCCAGAAAGAGTTTGCCCGCTTCCAGCCGCGAAGTAACCGGCCCGTGCGGCCCGACCGAGAAGACAAAACCGATGATCGCCTGCCGTAACGCCGCCAAGTCGAACTCTCTATCAACTCCGCTGTAGAGCACGACATCCAGCCAGCGAAGTTTGTCGTCGCCGCCCGCAATCAGCTTCCCCTCATAATCGCCAAACCGGGCGCAGGCTAAATTAAAGTTAAGGGATAATTCGCCGGCCTTGATTTTCCAGGAATCTTTCTGGCCAATGATTTTCACCAGGTCCGCCGCCGGCCCGCCAAATTCAAGGCGGAGGCGTAAGTCGCGGGCCTTGATCTTTGCCTGCTTCACCATGTCGAGCGAGATATGGGTATCTCCGCCGTTGGTGACCAAGTTGACCGCCCCTACCACCAATCCTTCCTTTTGCGTCGTCGTTATCCAAGCCGAAGAAAAGTCATAATCGTTCTTGAGGAACCGCAGGTGCATATAGCCGGGTTTCTGGTGGGTGCCAAAATAAAGCAGCAGCGCCCGGCGCTGATTCCAGAGGTCCTCGTGATTGATGCTGCCAAGGGCGAATTGCGGGTGGAGATAGGTGGTTCCGATGCGATTGAAGCGCTTGACGAACGTCTCCACGACCGTGCGCGGTTCCTTTAGTGGTTGGAAGAGGGGAGCCAGATCGGCGGGGCAAGCCAGCGGGATGCGGAGATCGCCCTGGCTTTTGGAGGCAATGCCGAAATCAACCCGGCCGCCGGTGGCCCGTTGAATATCTTCGGGCGTGGGACCGGTAGGAATCGTATAGTAGCATCGGCTATGGGGTCCCGCCCAGAGCCGGGTGGGCGCGTGGAAATGCCGGGCGACCTCCGTCCAGGCCGTGCGCAAGAGAGTATCGATGATTTTTTGCGATTCAGGATCCGTCGTGTCGGCCTTGATCCGGGTAAGTTCCCGCAGCGCCAGCATCGTATATCCGGGACTATTGTATTCCTCAAAGGTGCCATTCTCCAGGGTGTATTCGTAAAACCGCTTTAGCCGCTCGCGACCGTAGTTGAGAAACTCCGGCAAATTCAAAGTCTCGCCGCCAATCAGAGTCGCATACGAACCCAACACGGCGATGTTGGTGTAACTCGGCGGGCTGTTTCGCTTCTTGATGCAGCGCAGGCAATGCACGATGGACGCATCCACCGCGCGGGCCAGATCCGCCGGCAGGCGGGCGCGGTGGTCGCGAGTCACCTGCAGCAGCGTGGTTGCGCCGAAATCCGCCCAGTTAAAATCCGGAGTCCTCATTTTCTCCAGCGGCTCCTCCAAATACCAGGACCAGAGGCCGTAAGTCTTGCTGGCGGGATTGGTGTCCTGCAAAGACAGCACTTTTCTCAAGATGGCCACGGCCCGCGTCAGATTCTCCGGCTTGCCCGTATCGAGCAGATTCAAGGCGTAACTCAGCGAGCCCTTCGTCGGGTGACCGAGCGATCCATTCTTTAGATTGATCGCGTAGCCGGGATTGTGGACTTCAACCAAAATCATGTTCTCCTTCGGATCGAAAGTTTGGTGCTCCGCGGCGAGCGCCTTGTCGCGGCGCAATTGTTCGGCGGCGTCGGGCACAGTCCAAGCGGCACGCGATTGCGCTGGTGTCACCGATGTCTGCCCGCTGGCGACCGGCGCGGTGATGACCAGCGCCAAAAGAGCGAGGAATTGGAAGATGTGTTTCATGCGTGGCTGCTAGTTGAATTCTTGTGATTGACCCTAAAATGCTGGTTATGGTGTGGACCTGTTAAAACTGGATCGGAAATCATCCGGTTTTGCGGGTGATCCTGTCAACCCTTGTTGCTGGGAAGTGGCTGTTGACCAGGGGTTCTAAAAAAACTCCCGCAGAAATGCCTGCAAAAAAATATTTGCCGGCACATTGGTCGTTTATCCGCTTTGACATTTATTGCGATTTATTTCATCTTTCAAGCCTGAACCTTCATCTCCAACGGATATTGAAGAATTTCCCCAAAGCGGGTTTTACGCTTGTCGAGATCATGATTGTCGTGGCCATCATCGGCCTGTTGGCGGCGATCGCCATTCCGAACCTTGTGCGATCGCGTGCCACCACGCAGGCCAATGCCTGTATCGGCACTCTCCGCCAGATTGATTCGGCGGCCAACCTGTTCGCGTTGGAGCACAAAAGAATCACCGGGTCGCCCATCATTAATTTCCCGGCCGACTTGACGCCCTACATCAAGCTGGATTCAGGGGGCAGTATTCCCGCGTGTCCTGCTGGCGGACACTATGCCTGCCCCACGGTGGGTGTCCTGCCTACCTGTGATTTGGGCTCCACCGTCACGCCCGCCCACATCCTGCCTTGATTCAATTGGAATGGTTTGGCCGCTGGTTTAAGTCGCCCAACCTTGGGCGGGCAGTGGGTGATGGTTGTGCGGATAATCAAAAAATGCCAACCATTTGGCAAGTAATGGTTGGTTGACTTTTTAATGTTCGGCGAGATTCTTTGTGCAGCCGGTGCTACTGCGCCGGCAAACACAACCAACCGGAGAAAAAATACGATGAAAAAAATGATTCTGCTCGCTGCAATGTTTGGCTTGGCCGCCGCGCTGACCGCGAAGGGTGCTGATGCCAAGGAAAACTGGGATAGCCTCTGTGCCAAGTGCCACGGTGCGGACGGCAAGGGCGACACCAAGATGGGCCAGAAGCTCGGGGCGAAGGATTTCACCGACGCCAAGGTGCAGGCCGCCATCAAGGATGACGCCGCCGCCAAGGCCATTAAGGAAGGTTTGAAATCCGACGATGGCAAGACGCTGATGAAGCCGTTTGAACTGTCCGATTCGGACATCAAGGCGCTCGTGGCCTACGTCCACACCTTGAAGAAATAATTTGGTTTGGTTCCTAGCTGCCGGCCGGTTTCTTTTTCCGGCCTCCGTCGAGGTTGCCGGTTGTTTTCATCCGGCCGGCAGTTTTTTTTGTTTTAATTTCATAAAAACCTAGATTTTCTGACCAATGAATTCGGAACCTTACCCCGGCCAGCCCCGCCCGCCATCGTCTTTTCGCAACTGGATCAGCTTTATCGGCGCGGTGTTGGGCATTGGCGCGCTGTTCTCATTCTTGTTGTTGTTCATGCTGGATGCGCTCGCCAAGTTTGCCAACCCGTATGTCAGCATCCTGACTTACATGGTGGTGCCGGGATTCTTGATCAGTGGCATTGGGCTGATATTTTTCGGCGCGTGGCGCGAACGCCGCCGTCGCGCCCATGGCGTCGGTCCGGCTTCGTTGCAGATTGATCTGAACCGGCCGCATGACCGCCGGGTGGTGCTGACGTTTGTCACGGGCAGCGTGGTGTTTCTTTTGCTTTCCGCCATCGGTTCCTACAACGCGTTTAATTTCACCGAATCGGTGACGTTTTGCGGCGAAACCTGCCACAAGGTGATGAAGCCGGAGAAGACCACGCATGACCTCGGCCCGCACGCGCGCGTGGCCTGCGTGGAATGCCACGTCGGCCAGGGTGTGTCCTGGTTCGTGAAGTCGAAGATTTCCGGCTCGTATCAGCTTTACTCCGTCGCGTTCCATAAATATTCGACGCCCATCGCCACGCCGATTCACAATCTGCGTCCCGCGCGCGACACCTGCGAGGAATGCCACTGGCCCCAGTCGTTCGTGGGCAACCTGGACCGCACATTCAATTATTTTCAGAGCGACGCGTCCAATTCGCCTTACTCGATTCGCCTGCTATTAAAAATCGGCGGCAGCGATCCGCGTCAGGGACCGGTCGGCGGCATTCACTGGCACAACCTGCCCGGCAACAAGGTTGAATATATTGCCACCGATAATGCCCGCCTGAAAATTCCGTGGGTGCGCGTGACGGATGCGTCGGGCAAGGTCACCGTGTTCAAGACGAAGAACTTTACCAATGACGTTTCCAAAATGGAATTGCGCACGATGGACTGCATGGACTGCCACAACCGCCCGTCGCATCGCTACCTGTCGCCGGAGAAAGCCGTCAACCAGCAGATGGCGCTCGGCCACATTGACCCGGCCATCCCCTGGATCAAAACCAATGCCGTGTATGTCCTGACCCGGTCCTATAAAACCGATGACGAGGCGACGAACGCGATAGCCGCCGCCCTGGCCGCCAAGTATCCCAAAGATTCGCGCCTTCCGGCCGCCACGGCGACCATTCAGCTGATTTATTCCGATTATTTCTTCCCCGAAATGAAGGCGAGCTGGGCGAGCTATCCCGACAACGTGGGCCATATGATCTGGCCCGGCTGTTTCCGCTGCCATGATGGCCAGCACAAGACCGAAGACCGCAAGATAACCATCAAGGCCAACGACTGTAACACCTGCCACACCATTCTCGCGCAGGGTGCCGGTGCGGAACTCAACAAGCTCTCGCCCGGCGGTCAGAAGTTCGTCCACCCCGGCGGCGATCTGGATGACAATCCGACCTGTATCGACTGCCATAACGGCGGGCCGTAGCCCCATTGGAGGGGGAATAACTTAGGCGCTGAAAATGCCAATAGCCCGGACAACTGCTCCGGGCTGTTTTTGTAGCTCAAAACTATCCCATAACGCAAATAAGGGATTAATAATATTTAGCCCGTTACGGTGCTGCGGCCGGGAATAAATATATTCAATGTCCGGAATTTTTATTTAATGATGCCAAATACGACAATGAATGAAGGATTGTCGGCTTCTCTGTTTCAATCGGAACACAATCGGGCAATTCCAGCAGGTGAGTTGGCGTTCCGTTATCCAACACGGTTTTGAGATATTTTTGTCCGTCCGGGGCTAGCCCGACGATCAGCCGCAGATTGTGAGTATCTTTCCGTACAAAATAGTCGAATACATTGGCTTCGATATGGGCGATGGCCTCTTCTTGAGTGTGGTGCCATTTAAAGTCCCCTGTCTCACCCGCAATTCCCTTGATGCGCCGGTGCGGTAGGGGATGATCGCATTTGTTGATCAGTTTGACGATGAGAGAAAATGTCATAAATATTCCGGACCTCAATAAATTGCTTCGGCCGAACAACTCGTTGCAACCTTGCTGCTGATTGTATATGAAGTGGTCGGGATTCAAGTTACAACTCCGTGAACTCTGCCGGCCATTTGCCATCGACGGTTTTGCCGCTGGCGGCGAAGTTGAATCAGCGCAACGCGCCCGGGATGTTTATTCAGCAGATAAAATTAAGTTTCCCGACGATTGGATCTTGTCTGAAAATCCCCTGCCGCTCGGACGTTTTCCCACCCCGGTCTCTTGGTTTTGTGGTTTGCTCGCCCTCGAGCCTTGGTCTTCAAAATCGTGTTTTTCGTAATTTTCAGACCCGCTCTTAACCGGAACCATGCGGTTGAAACCGACCTTGACCGCCGATGGACCAGATGGGCACAGCTGCGGAGACATTTTGGGAACCGGAAAAGCGGCTCACCCATGAGTGCCCGGTCCTGCCTGAACGGGATTGGCCTTTTCCACATCCTTTTTCCGTGTTCATCAGTGTGCCTCTGTGGTTGAAAGGAATGGTTCCGGCTTAAATAAAAACGGCCAGCCTTAAGCGGATAAAGGCTGGCCGCCGGGTTGGTCTTAACAGTTTGAACCAGCTGTCGGCATTGCACCGACCACGCCATTACGCCAAAAGAGTATTACAAATCAAACGCGCTGCGGTGACGTTTCGGCAACAAACACGGTTGTCCTGCATCGGCTCATGGCTTTGTGCGGAGGCCAATGTCAAAATTGGCCGCGGGTAAAAAATGCCGCCCGGGCGGCGGCCGCGGGCCAAGTCTGGCGCGACTTTCCCTAAGCGGTGATTTTCCAGCCAAAAAACAATTTTTCAGTTGAACCCCAACCTTCAGATGGAAAACCATGCCCGTTCTTGGATTTTTCGCCTGTCCCCCGTTGTGGTGAGTGTCTGTAAATGGGTTTTACCGCTGGCTGGCTTGTGGAAAGTATTCCCGACTTGCCAAAAAATGCCAAACAAACCGCAAGGAGTGGATGGTTGGCGGAAGGTTTTATTGTAAAAGTTAGCGGCATGAAACGTGGCAGGCTGATTAAGTTTTTCGTATTTCTCTTTTTGCTGTTCGCCGCCGGGCAGACCGGCTTCGCGGCGGATAAGCTGAAGAACGCCGACTGCCTCGACTGCCACACCGACCCCGCCAACAAGCGCCTGGTCAACGGCCACGCCGTGGCGATGGCTTTGTTTCCGACCAATGGTTTTGCCCGGTCCGTCCACGGCGCGCTGGACTGCATTGACTGCCACGACGGCATCAAGGAAATGCAGCACGACAAAAACGTGCCCCCGCCGAATTGTACCGGCTGTCACGACCGGGAAGGCAAGGATTACGCGACCAGCATCCACGGCATGAGTCACAATATGGGCGCGTCCGGTGCGGCGCAGTGCTGGGATTGCCACGGCCACCACGAAATCCTGCCGGTGAAGGCCTTGAGTTCGCCGGTCTACAAGATGAATCTGCCGGCGACCTGCGCCAAGTGTCACAGCAACACCAATCTCACCCGGGAATATCAGATTGAATTTCCCGAGGCCGCGAATCAATACCTGGACAGCATCCACGGCAAGGCGCTGTTGAAAATGGGGTTGATCGTCGCGCCGTCCTGCAACGACTGCCACGGCGCGCACAAGATCAAGCGCAACATTGACCGCGATTCGCCCATCAATCACGCGAACGTCGCCAAGACCTGCGGCAAGTGCCATGTCGGTATCGAGGAGACCTATGACCGGAGTGTTCACGGCCAGTTGCTCGCGAAGGGCGACGCGCGTGGGCCGGTGTGCATTGACTGTCACAGTGCCCATCAAATCGTCAATCCGACCGGAAATAATTTTAAGCGGACCAGCGATGAGCGTTGCGGCAAATGCCATGAGGACCGGCTGGAAGGCTATCGGGATACTTATCATGGCAAGGCTATGATGCTCGGCAAGCCGAACGCCGCGCCGGAGGTCGCCGCGTGCTACGACTGCCACGGTTTTCACGACATCCTGCCGCCGTCGAATCCGGCCTCGCATTTGTCCACCACCAACGTCCTCGCCACCTGCCAGAAATGTCATCCGGGCGCGACGGCCAAGTTTACCAAGTATCAGCCGCACGCGAACCCGCTGGACAAGAAAAATTATCCGCTGCTGCACGTCGTGTTCCTGGCGATGACCGGACTGCTCATCGGCACGTTCAGCTTCTTCGGCATCCACACGCTGGCGTGGCTGTTCCGCGCGGTCTGGCTGTATCTGCACGATTCAAAAACGTTCCGCGAGGCGAAGTTCGAGACGCAGAACGGCGATGAATGGTTCACCCGGTTCGTGCCGTATGAGCGCTTCCTGCATTTCCTGGTGGTCACGAGCTTCCTCACGCTGGTGTTGACGGGCATGCCGCTGAAATTTTATTACACCGACTGGGCGAAATTTATCTTCAGCGTCATCGGCGGCCCGCAGACGGCGCGGATGCTGCACCGGTTTGGCGCCATCATCACGTTCATTTATTTCACGCTGCATCTGGGTTCGCTCGTGGCCAGGGCGTGGCGCGGCCAAAAGAATTTGCGCAATCCCGAAACCGGCAAGGTGGAGGTCAAGCGTCTCGTTTCCGTGCTGTTCGGCCCCGATTCGATGGTCCCGACGCTCCAGGATTGGCGCGACCTGGTGGACCACAACAAATGGTTCTTTGGCAAGGGACCTAAGCCGCAGTTCGACCGCTGGACCTATTGGGAGAAGTTTGATTATTTCGCCGTGTTCTGGGGCGTGGCCATCATTGGCTTCTCCGGGTTGATCATGTGGTTCCCGGAATTTTTCACCCGGTTCCTGCCCGGCTGGGCCATCAACATCGCGCTGATCCTGCACTCCGACGAGGCGCTGCTGGCGGCGGGCTTCATCTTCACCATCCACTTTTTCAACACGCACTTCCGTATTGAGAAATTCCCGATGGATACGGTGATCTTCTCCGGCCGCGTTTCCAAGACCGAGCTGCTGCACGAACGCCGGCGCTGGTATGACCGGCTGGTGGCGACCGGCCGGCTGGATTCCCACCGCATCAAGGACGAATGGTTCCAGTGGCGGAACATCGCCAAGACTTTCGGCTATCTCTTCTTCGGCCTCGGTCTCGTGCTGCTGGCGCTCATCATCTATGCGATGGTCTCGCGGCTGATGCATTGAAGCCAAGTCTTTCGTAAACCACTAGGCCGCCCCCGGTAATTGGGGGCGGCTTATTTATTTAACAAGAAATGTTAATAAAATAACAAGGGGCGGATGGTCTTGTGCCGCATGTAAAAATACATTGCCGTCGCAAATTAATAAATATAATGTCGAACATCAAAGGCCGTCATTTTACAACACCGTAAAACCCATGGCCGATCTTGACGAGCACAACATGAACATATTCAAACCATTCAAGGCGCTGGTTCCCACCGCTTTTGCCGGCGTGACTGCGGCCTTTTTGATTGCGGGGCTGGTCTCCGGTCTCCGCGCCGACGAACCGAAATCCGGCGTCTCGGCGCAAACCAATTCCGTGGCCGTGCCGGCGGTGAAATCGTCTCTGACCGGTGCGGAGCTTTACTCGATCCACTGCAACCGCTGCCACCCGGAGCGTTATCCCACCGAGCGGACGGCGGCGCAATGGAAGACTATCATGCTCCATATGCAGGTGCGGGCCAGCATTCCCGGCAAACAGGCGCGGTTGATTCTCCAATACCTCCAGGAAAACAGCGGTCGTTGAGCGGCCCGGCCCCTTAATTTTTAATATCGCATGAAAAAGACTATCAAAATCGTCCGTCGTGTTTTTTCGCTGGTGGTTACAGCCGCTGTCGTCTTGCTGGCCGTGTCAACGGGCGCCGCCGACCAGGTCAGCGTTGCGGATTTCAACGCCCTGAAAGATATGGTGCAGAAGCTCAATGAACAGGTTCAGGGCTTGAAGCAAACGAATACGCTGGTGCAGCAACAGCACGAGCAGGACGTCCAACAGCTTAAGGAACTGCAGGCGAAGCTCGCCGAAACGCAGCAGACCGCCATTGCTGCGGATCAGAAAAGCACTGCCGCCGCCCAGGCCGCCACGGCGCGCGGGCCGATTGACGAGGCCACGGTCAACCGCAACTTCCAGATGCTGGGCGACGTGGAATTCCAGTACGCGAATGTGGATAAACAACATGGCTCATTTATGTTGGCCGATTTCGCGCCGATATTCCTGTATCGCGGCGGTGAGAATATTTTGTTCGAGGCCGGCTTTGACACCACTCTCGCCAACAATGCACCCAACAGCGGCGGTTACACGACCACCTTTAATTTGAGTTTCGCGCAGTTGGATTATGTGGTAAATGATTACCTGACGGCGTGTGTTGGTGACTTGCTGTTGCCGCTGGGCACCTATACCGAGCGCGGCGCGGGGTGGCTCAACAAGTTTCCGGACAATCCACTGGCGGTGGATGCGTTGATTCCCGGCAGCGGCGTTGGGGTGCAATTGCGCGGGGCGGTTCCGCTGGGCGACTCCGGCAAATTGCTCAACTATGCCGTCTATGGCGTGAATGGGCCGGGTTCGTCAGATGGACTGGCCAACGCTGGCTCGCTCGATTTGGGCGGCAATGTGGGTGTCCGGTCCGACGGCACGTCGGCTAACCTGCACAACAATCCCGCCGGCGGCGGGCGGTTGGCGGTGTTTTTGCCCTTCAAACCGCGTTATGATTTGGAACTGGGCGTCTCTGGCATGGTTGGCGAATGGGACAATGCCGGGACTCATCTCTGGATGGCGGGCGTCTTGGATGCGGCCCTCCATCTGGGGCCAAACTTCGAGGCGAAAGGTGAGTATATTATGTCCCGCTTCGGCAGCGATGATGCCGGGATGGTTCGCCAGCAAGGCTGGTTTGTGCAGGCGGGCTACAAGTTGGCCGGCTTGAATCTGGAAGTGCCGGGCATCAATAATCTGGAACTGGTGGGACGCTACGATTCGATGCGCGACGGGCTGGGAATGACCACCCGGCGGACCGCGGTGGGCTACATCTACTACCTCACCAGTGCGCTGCTGTTCGAGGGGGACTATGAATTTATCAACAGCACGGATCCGGCCCAGCCCAGCACCCAGTTGATCTTGCAGATATCGTACGGATTTTAAGTCCGGCGTCCTGAGCCGATACTATAACACAAACACATAATGGCAGTCATGCAAACATACTTAATTTTGAACCAACGTCGGCGATTGCGGTTTATTTTGCCGGGCCTGGCGGTGGCGCTCGTGGCGGTTTTTTTTGCCGTGGCCCCCGCGCGAAATTCGGCGGCGGCGGATCAGTGCAACGGAGCTGTTGCTTCTCCCGCGTCGGTCTCCCGTCCCACTTATCTCCGCGACATCCAGCCGATTTTCATGGGCAATTGCTCTCGCTGCCACAACCAGCAGACTCGGTTTGTCTATAACTGGCTGGACTATAAGACCGCCTTTGCTGAACGCTGGGAAATTAAGCGGCGCGTCTGGGACAGTTGGAAAGGTTCGTATTACAAGGAGTCCATGCCCATTGCCAACAGCCCGGAATCCCAGGCGTTGACCGATGCGGATCGCCTGACCATCCGTAATTGGGTGGAGAGCGGCGCCGCTCAGGGTTCGGTTCCCGCCGGCGATGTCGCTAGGTCAAAAACCGAGCGGATTCAAATGGGCAAACGGCAGTTTATTTCCATTTGTGCCGCCTGCCACCAGCCCAATGGGCTGGGGCGTCCCAACCAGTTTCCGCCTTTGGCCGGTTCCGACTACTTGAACGCCGATAAAAGCCGGGCCATCAATCTGGTGATTTTTGGCCGGCAGGGGGAAGTGGTGGTGAACGGTCTGAAGTATAACAACAGCATGCCTTCTTTCCCGCTCAGCGATCAGGATGTCGCCAATGTTCTTACCTACGTTTATAATTCATTTGGCAACTCCGGTTTCGAGGTGACCCCGGAAGAGGTGAAAACTCAACGCGCTCATCCTCCGACCCCTTCGGCTACCCCGGCGGTTAAAAGTGCCTTCGAGTAAATCTTTTGTCGCCGATCTGCGGCATGCTGGCCTCGCGGCGGGTGCTTTAATCTGCCGCCATGGCAGGCTGCTGCTTGACCAAAGTGGGATTTGTGCTATTGAATAACCAGCATCAGCCAAGGTCATAACCGCCATCAACCACTTCACTGCCATGAATCACGACCAACAAAACTCCAACGGACTGAACCGCCGCGATTTTATCCGGGTAGGCGCTGCCGGCGCCACCGGCGTGGCTTTGGCCGGTTTGGGCGGCTTGGCCGCCCCGGCACTTGCCGGAACCAATGACCTCGCCAGACTGCCGCGCCGCCGTTACGGACGCACCGGCTTGGAAATCAGCGCCATGGTGGGCGCCTCCGACTGGAGTGCGGATGTGATTCCGCTGGCGGTGAAAGCGGGCGTCAATTATTGGCACAAGGCCCAAAAGTGGACGACGGAAACCATGCCGGATGCCATCAAAAGCCAGCCGCGCGAATCCTATTATCTGGAAATCACCGTGGACCGCGTCGGTGGCGACAACCGGACCGGCCACATTGACGAGGAGCAGCATTATCGCTTTGTTAAACAAGCCGTCGCCAAGTCGGGCGTGGGATATTACGATGTCTTCAAATTTCACTATGGTTATCACTCGGTTTCGGAGATCAATACGAATCCCGGCATGGTGCGCGCCTACGAGCGCTTGAAAAAAGAGGGGCTGGTGAAACACCTGGCCATTTCCCAGCACCACTATAAAGACCTCGGCGGCGACCTGGCTTTTGAGATTCTTAACCATCTCCTCGACCACTCTCCCTACGAGGCCGCCCAGTTTTTCTACACCTATGGCGATCGGAAGGAGACGCAGGATCTCATCACGCTGGCCAAACAGAAGGATTTCGGCACCATTGCTATGAAGACCATGGGCGGTGTCGGCCGTGCGGCCTCGGACAAGAAATTTCAGTCTTTGCTGGGAGAGTCAAAGTTTGCGGGCAGCACCCCGGCGGCCGCAATGGTGAAATGGCTCATGGCCAATTCCAGCCTGACGGCGGCTGTGGTGGCCACGAAAAACTTCGACCAGTTTTTGGAAAACATCAACGCGGCCAGGCAAAGCGCGCTGGGCAGGAACGACCGGCACGCGCTCGACCTCCTGGCGGGCTACAACAAAGGCCTCACCTGCCTGCTCTGTTCGGATTGCGTCACTACTTGCCCGGAGCATATCGGCATCGCCGATATCTTCCGCTACGAACGCTACGCGCTCGATTACCACGAGCTGGACCGCGCCCGCGCCGAATACCAGACCCTAACCAAAAACGGCACCGCCTGCATTGCCTGCGGCGACTGCCTGCCGAATTGCCGCGCCGACATCAACATCCTGTCCAAGTTGAAGCAGGTTCATGACCTGCTGGGATAACTGGCGTGAGATGATTATGCTGTCCGGTGGCCGGCCGCACGCACTCAGAGGTGCCGTTAGCTTCAAGCTGCTGCACCCGCTATTCCAGTCGTAAAATGCCGGCCTTCGGCTACTGTGGATTTTCGTCTTCAAATCGTTGCGGTTTTGTTTCCCTCCGGTCATTGACCGGGTTCAGGTAACGGGTATAAATGCTGGCAGGTTTAGGGCGGTGACTCCTGACTCGGCTCCCCATCCAAATTGGGCCGATGCGCTTATGGCGCTGCCCTAATCCGCAAAATTTTTTTACATATTTTTGACATGTCTTTAGCGCTCAAAGTTAGTCAAGTTTCCTTGGCGGAACACGGTGAGCCGCACCGGCGTCTCCGGGCCATCCACGGCTCAGCCGGGCGGGGCGAATGGCAGCACACGCAGGAGCAGGCCATTGATTACCTTGAAAACTGCCTGTTCAATTATTACCTGCTCCAGGATGCCCGTGCCATCCGGTTGACCGTGGGCCGGACTGCCGCCGGCGAAAAATTTCTCAAGACCGAGAAGGATGATCATGTCTCGGTCCTGCTCCTGCAACTGCCGGCCATCCCGCCGGCACCAAACCAGCTGCCTCGCCCATGAACCGGCTGCCGCCTGTATCGCTTGACGATATTCCCACGCTCGTGGATCACCATCGCGATGGCCGGTTCGTTATCGCCTTCTGCCCCGTCTGCGACCGGATGGCGGAAGCGCCCGATGACGGCCGGGGACGCGAAGGCACGGCGGCCGTCTGTATCGCCGAAATCAAACTCCACATCCGCAAGGCGCACCGCCCTAAATCGCCGCGGGCAAAAGTATCGGTCGTTATTCGCCCGCCGTCCGCCCGCTCGCCGCGTCCCTTGCCGCCGTCAGATTGAAGCCATCCCCGGCAGGTTGATTCTTCTTGCCCTTTTCAGTTCCGTTGCCCCGCGCAGAACCCAAAAGTTACTGCACTGGTTGAAACGGTCTTTTGTCGTTGGAATCGCGCCGGGCCGGGAATGGCTGGTGTTGCGGTCACTGCGTTGATTATAGCGATAATGGATAGAGCTAATACTTTTGTATCCCTAAACCTTTGGTAACCTAAATGCTTCTCTCATCGTCCAGTAGATAGCGGCTGCGACCGGCAATGAAGTGAACAAAATAGTCATCATCAAACCCGCCGGTCGCTTTTGTTCATGCCGCTAAAAATGAAAACAAACCCATGAAACAGACCAAAACCACTCGTAAAGCGGGCTTCACGCTCGTTGAAATCATGATCGTCGTGGCCATCATCGGTCTTCTGGCGGCGATTGCCATTCCGAACTTCGTGAAAGCGCGCGCCACCTCGCAGGCCAACGCCTGCATCAACAACATGCGCCAGTTGGACGCCGCCTGTAACCAGTTCGCCTTGGAAAACAAGAAAACGACCGGTTATCAACCCACGGATACGGATGTGACCCCCTACATCAAGCTGAACGCCGGAAACAGCCTGCCGCCTTGCCCGGCTGGTGGCTCGTATTCGTATTCCGCGATTGGCACCTTGCCTTCCGTTACCTGCAATCTTGGCAGCTCCGTCACGCCGCCGCACGTGATGCCCTGATTCCATTGGACACTCGCTAGTTTTGGGACACTGCGACATATGACCTGTGTCGCAGTGTTTTTTAACCATAAATATGATTCCGCATGATTTTAAAATTTGCGCCCTGGTTTTTATGGGAGCTTTTGCTTGTTGGCTATTTTATTTGGGAATGACCAGAAAATATTAATTTAAGATAAACGGCCGGGGAGCTTTTAGAGTCTGAAAAAAATTGCGAGCGGAGCTGCGGAGGAAAAATTGTCTGTGGGCAAGGTGGCGAGATTGGAACATCCCCGCAGGGGGCTGAAGTGGCCGAACTAACGACGCCCACGGGCAAAATTCTTCACCGCCCGCAGGGTTTTCGCCCGGAAAGCGGTCTGACTTCGTTGCTCCTCGGTCGAAGACCCACGAAGGATTGGGTTTCCCAAGCCCCGCAAATTTGTTTCCCGAAGCGGAGTCGTGCGCTGACGCGCAGGGCAATCTCCCTCGCACGCCTCGCCAGCCAGCCTTCAGGACGAAAACAGCACCCCTCGGATTTTTCAGACAGACTCTAAGTCGTAACCATGCAGTTGAAAATAGCCTTGCCACAGATGGCCGCAGTGGACACAGCCGCGGAGAGATTTTTGGAATCGGAAAAGTGACTTGCCTTTGAGTGCCCGGCCCGCCTGTGCTGGATGGGCCTATTTCTCCTGCTTTATCCGTGTTCATCAGTGTGCCTCCGTGGTTGAAAACAATTGTTCCGGCTAAGGAGGAAGCTTTTGACATGCCGTCTGGTGGCCAAAATGCGAACGACATAAAATGTGCAGCCTCAAATCCGGATTGATTGGAAGATCAAAATGGATTCACGGACTGATCCTCTTGCCGATTAAGGCGGCGATGCAGTGGTTTGTGGAAAATAAAGAGGCCGCTCCATCGGCGGGTGGCCTTTGCCATTTATCAGGCAGTTATTGTTTGGATCTGATCGCCCGCGTGTTTCTAATATTCTGATGCCGGACTTCTGGTTTATCCGGCATCGCGCCGCAGGCGGATTCGCCGCCTAAAAAACCGTGGCCCCGCACCCGCACCGCGCCGCCAATAAAAAAACGAGGCCACCTGACGATGGCCTCGTTGAGTTGATTATTGCTAAAAATCAGTTGCCGAAGTTAAACTC